>Ga0326728_10001324_pt1 | contig 88503 bp, 83 predicted proteins | sample MB3enrmetagenome_FD_207602 | JGI IMG/M metagenome (GOLD analysis project Ga0326728, IMG submission 207602) | Lab enriched peat soil microbial communities from McLean, Ithaca, NY, United States - MB31MN | ecosystem: Environmental > Terrestrial > Soil > Wetlands > Peat | place: USA: New York... | reverse complement strand
GGGCCATCGCGATCTCTGGGCTCTGGAGGCAATCCTCAACCCGTCTGCGACCGCCAGCCAGAAGGCGGCGTAGTAACATCAACCTAACCGCCGCTCCCCACTTTCAACTGGCAGCGGGACACGCTCGAACTCTCCCGCGATCAGACATTCCGCAGGTTCCCTGCCTGCAATGTTCAAAGCTTCTTGATGTGAGATTGGTGCATAAGAACTATGCCTTCCAGTGTTGTTCCTGCGGTTGCTTTTTCCAACTTGGAAGCATCGTTCCTTGTTACCAAGATGCAGGATTCAAATATTGCGGTGTGGCTCTTCCGGGCGATGTTGCGTCTACGAATCATTGATACGCCCCCACCGTGCCAGGTACCCCTGGTCTCGCTTTTGAGACCTGGGATATTCCTACCTACAGTCTTTTATAGCCCTCTTGTTCCCTCGTTCCCTTGTTCCCCGCCTTTATCCATCGCCGCATTCGCCAGCCTGTCGGCTTCCTTGTTGCCGCCGCGGAGGGTGTGTCGCATCTCAAAAGCGTCGAGTTGCCGCGCCTGGCGTTGCGCCTCTTCCCAAAGCGGCCGCAGGCCGGGGTTTTTCACCTTGTAAACGCCCTTCATCTGCCGCACCATGAGCTCGGAGTCGGAGAAGACCCGCAAGCGCCGGACGCCGTTCGCAAGCGCCCACGCGAGCACGGCCAGCAAGCCCTTATATTCGGCATAATTATTGGTCTGGCGGCCGAGAAACTCGCTGAGCCGCGCCACGACCTGGCCCTCGGAGTCCGCCAAGACGGCGCCATACCCCGAAGGCCCAGGGTTTCCCCGCGATCCGCCGTCACAGCGCGCCGTAAACCACCCGCCGGCTGCCGCCGCGCCTGCATCAGCCGTGTTTTCAAAGAGATTTCCAGTCATTGATTCCCAGTGTAACGGCCCGGGGGGCAGCCGGTAGCCAATAGCCAATAGCCAATAGCCAATAGCTACCGGCCACAAGCTCGCTCCCGTGTTCCCTGCCTTTTTCCGGTTGACGAAATTGATGATTCCGCGTCCATTCCATAGTGCACAGGCTTTACCTTCCGGGAGCTGAGCCAATGGAAGCAGACGCAGTCAGTATTCCACTCGCCCCGGTTCAGACGACAGCCACTTTGGCTCGGCCAGCCGGGCGGAGGGTACAATCCACTCCAGGCATGGCTGCGACGAGGGCAATGGACGGGGCGAACCGGGGGAGCTCGAGCCCAGGTGACGAGAATCGGACCGACGCGAGCCGGGCAGGGGAGCGCGCGTATAGCCGTGCGCTCGAAATGGACCTGATCCGCGAGGCGCAGGCGGGTTCGCGCGCGGCCTTCGACGTGCTGGTGCGCCAGTACGAGCACCAGGTGCTGCGGCTGGCCCTGCATCTGACCGGATCGGAACACGATGCCGAAGACATCTACCAGGAAGCCTTCCTGAAGGCCTACCGGTACATCGGCAACTTCCGCTTCGAGTGCTCGTTTTATACGTGGATTTATCGGATCGTGACCAACCTGTGTCTGGACCAGCTGCGCCGGCGCAAGACCCGCCGCGAGGACCACGCCGTGGTGGTGGACCGCACCGGCGACGAGATCGATCTGCTGGCTTCGGTCTCCGACGACCGGCCGTTTTCAAACCCCGCACGGGAGCTGGACCGCAAGCTGCTGGGCGAAAGAATTCAGGCGGCGCTGGGCAAGTTGACGCCGCGCGAGCGGATGGTGTTCGAGCTGAAGCATTACCAGGGCCTCAGGCTGCGCACCATCGGCGAGATGTTGAACACCACGGAAGAGACCGCCAAGAATACCCTCTTCCGCGCAACCAAAAAGTTGCGCATGCAATTGGCGGAGTTGAGATAACGAATAGCTGCTAGCCACTAGCTTCTAGCTGCCAGCTTCGCCCAGGCAACGCAAAAGGGCTGAATACGAAGCGGCAGATTGAGCAAGACGAGGCCAGGAGCTAGAGGCTAGAAGCTAGTAGCTGTTTTTTGAGGCTTTGAGGACGTAGACATGAATTGCGAACTCGCACACGAACGGATGGTCACGGCAGCCTATGGCGAGCTGCCTGACGAACTGGCGCACGAGCTGGAGCGGCATGCAGCCAGTTGCGCGGAGTGCCGGAAGGAGCGCGAGCAGGTGCTGGCGCTCAAGGTCCTGGCGGATGCGCATCCGGTTGCGGAACCGGGGCCGAATCTGGTGGCCCGCGCGCGCCTGCGCCTGGACGAAGCTCTGGACGCATTGCCGCCCAAGCGCTGGTACGAGCGCCTCGGCGAACGCATCCTGAACAATTTTGCGAGCCTGCAGGCCGCGCCGGTTGCGGCGCTGCTGCTGCTGGTGGCCGGCGCCGGGGCCGGGGTTCTGGGCGGCTACGAGTACGCGCAGAATCGCGCGGCCCACGCGGCGGATGCGCAAGCGGCAACGCCCGCCGGCATCAAAGTGCAACCTGAGGCAGCCCTGCCCGCACTGGCCAACGTGGCCAACATCTCGGGCATTGTGCGCCAGCCCAACAGCGAGATTGTGGATGTGAGCTACAACCAGCTTGTGCCGCGCCAGGTGGAGGGCTCGCTCGACGATCCTCAAATCCGCCAGTTGCTCATGCTGGCCACGGAGAATAACTCTTCGCCGGGCGTGCGCGGCGACTCCGTGGCGCTGCTCGCGGCCGAGTGCCGCGCCGGCCACAGTTGCCAGCCCACCGGCATCCGCGAGGCGCTCATGGTGGCGCTACGCTACGATCGCAGCCCCAAGGTGCGCCAAAAGGCGCTGGAGGGCCTGGAGCCCTACGTGGCCGACGACGTGCGCGTGCGCGACGCAGTTCTTGAAGCCGTGCTGAATGACAATGACCCGGCCATCCGCACGGCCGCCATCGGTTTGTTAGATCCTGTCGACGCCGATACCAGCGTTCGACAGGTGCTCTATTCCGTCTCCAACTCTGACGACAACCCCCAGATACGCAATGTTTCCCGGCAGGTTTTGAGCCGGGTTCCGGAAATTCAATAAGCTCGCTTACCCTTTCGGCGACTGCGCCGTCATGATGAGCGCAGACCGGACGACGAACTTGAGGGAGAGACAAAGTTATGAAACACCTTTTGAGGCCGTACCGTTCATCGCATGGAAACCCTGGCTTTGCCGCACTTCGCTGCGCCGCGCTGGCCGCGGCAACCTGCCTGGTCCTCGCGCCGCAGATAGCGCATGCCCAGGCGCAGACACTCGCGCCCATCTTTTCTGATCCCGATCCCATGGTGGTGCATGCCAGCGCGGCAGGCTACCTGGGCGTGGAGGTGAGCGACGTTGATGCCGATAAGGCGCAGGCGCTCAAACTGAAGGAAGTCCGCGGCGCCCTGATCACGCTGATCGATCACGATGCACCCGCGGGCCAGATCGGCCTGAAGGTGAACGACGTGGTACTGGCCGTCAACGGCCAGAACGTGGAAAGCGCCGAGCAGTTGCGCCGCTTGCTGCGCGAGATTCCGCCGGGCCGCAAGATCAGCCTCGAGATCAGCCGCGACGGCAACATTCAAACGCTGGCCGTACAACTGGTCGACCGCAAGGCTCTCGACCACGATATCTGGGGCAAGATCGGCAACGATGTCAGCGGCGTTGGGCCCGCCGCGCCGGCGCCAACGATGGGCGTCATGGCCGGCGGTGATGCGCCAATACCGCCAAGCGGCTTCCACATGTCGCTCTTCACCAGCACTCTGAATGTGGGCGCCATGGTTGAGCCGCTGACCTCGCAGATGGCCGAGTACTTCGGCGTGCAGGGCGGCCTGATGATCAAGCAGGTGAGCAAGAAATCCGAGGCCGCCGCCGCGGGCTTCAAGGCCTTCGACGTCATCCTCAAAGTTGGTTCCGACTCCATCATGACGTTAGCCGATTGGGACCGTGCTTTGCGCTCGAATCAAGGTAAGCCCGTGCAGGTGACTATTCTGCGCGATAAAAAGCAGCAGACGCTCACCCTCCAGGTGGACTCCAAGCACCGCGGCGCTGTGGAGTTTGACGATCTGTTCGCGAACGGCGATGCGCCGGAACTGGCGGAATTGGTGCCCGCGCTTGATCCCGACATGATGCGGTCGCTCACTGCCCAGGCACAGGCCGATGCCGAAGCGGCAGCCGCACAGGCGCGCAAGCAGGCCGACGCGATGCGCCAGCAGTTGGGCAACATGCGCCTCCAGATGAGCCAGGAGCAGATGGAGCAGCTTCGCCAGCAGACCGAAAAGCTGCGCGAAAGCATGAAGAACTTCCAAATCGATCCGAAGCAGATGCAGCAACAGCTCCAGCAGCAGATGGAACAATTCCGCAAAAGCTTCAACGAAGAACAGATGGAGCGGTTCAAGCAGCAGATGGAAGAGTGGCGCGAACAAAGCGCCGGCCATTTTGTTTAGCAAGCCGCAGGCAACTTTCCGACCTCAGGGCGCCGCGAGCCGGCGCCCTTCGTGTCTTGGGCCGTACACTAAACTTCATGGAAGTTCTCTACGGATTGCACCCGGTGGAGGAGGCTCTGAAAGCCGGAAAGCGGCGCTTTGACCACGTTCTGGTGGCCCGAGAGCGGCGTGACGCGCGCCTCGAGCGGCTGGTCGCCCAGTGCCGCCAGGCCCGCGTCCGCGTTCTCGAGCAGCCGCGCGAGCAGTTGACACTTGCCGCCAAGACCGCCGCGCACCAGGGCGTGGTCGCGCTGGTTCATCCGCAGGAGTTTCTCGCGCTGGAAGATCTCTTCGCGCCGGCTGTCGGCAAACCCGCCGCATCGCGACTCGTCCTGGCTCTCGACGGCGTGGAAGATCCGCAGAACCTCGGCGCGTTGCTGCGCGTGGCCGATGGCGCCGGCGTGGACGGTGTTGTCCTTACCGAGCGCCGGTCTGCGCCGTTGAGCCCCGCCGCTGTGAAGGCCAGCGCCGGCGCGGCCGAGCATCTGCGCATCGCCCGCGTCGTCAACCTGGTCCGCGCGCTCGAAGATCTCAAGCGCCAGAACCTCTGGATCGTGGGCCTCGACGAGCGCGGCGAAATCGACTACGACCGATTCGACCTTACCGGCAATCTTGTGATCGTGCTGGGCCGCGAGGGCGCCGGGCTTCACGATCTGGTGCGCCGCACGTGCGATCACCTGCTGCGCATTCCCATGGCCGGCGGCGTCAGCTCGCTCAACGTCTCTGTCGCGGGAGCGGTTGTGCTCTACGAGGCCGCGCGCCAGCGGCGTGCTCTCCGCCAAGCTGAATCATCCGTCCAAAAGTCTGCCCCACGCAGTGGTGCTGCCGCACGCATCGCGAAAGGCCTCGGTTCATGAAGGTCAAATTCATCGGCGGCGCGCATGCAACGCGTCTTGTTTTCGCGAGCGTGCTCTGCGTTGCCACGCTCCCGGCCACGCCGCAAACAACTCCCGCGGCTCCGCAAGAGGAGCCGCATCACGGCCAGGTCATCTTCTCGCGCTCCACCGACGAAAGCGGCCAGACCACGACTACGGTGGGTCCCGGCGCCACGCAAACGGCAGCACCCGGCGGGCAGTCTGTCGAAGCGCCTACGGCCAGTGACGCCGAGCGCGAAGCGGTCACCTTTACCGAATTTAATATGGACGTGCATCTGCGCACCGCAGAGCATGAGATCGCCGTGCGCGCCCTCATCACCATACGCAACGACGGCAAATCCCCATTGGCCCACATCCCGCTCGAAATTTCTTCTTCGCTGCACTGGGAGCGCATCCGCATCGCCGCGCGTGACGCTCTGTATACCATCGCCACGCTCAACTCCGATACAGATCACACCGGCCAGCTTCACGAGGCCGCCGTCAAACTGGCCACCCCGCTCGCGCCCGGCGCGACCCTGCAGCTCGATGTCACCTACTCCGGCACGATTCCGCAATCGGCGCAGCGGCTTCTCGCCATCGGGACTCCGGAGGACGTGGCGCTGCACTCGGACTGGGACGCAATCGAAAGCGATTTCACCGGGCTGCGCGGCTTCGGTAACGTGGTGTGGTACCCCGCCTCCGCCGCTCCCGTGATTCTTGGCGATGGGGCGCGGGTCTTTGACGAGATGGGCGAGCACAAACTGCGCATGGCCGGCGCGCATTTCTTCCTGCACCTTACCGTGGAGTTTCCGCACGGCCACGCGCCCACTGTGGCGTTGATCAACGGCCACTCCGTGCAGCTCACGGTGACGGAGCCGCAGAACGGAAGCGATGAAATCTCCGGCGTGGCAACGGCCACGCTCTCGAGCGCGACACTCGGCTTCGAGGCGCCCAGCCTTTTTGCCGCCGTCCGCGCCGAGCACCATGCCACGAACACGACACTTTGGACGCTACCCACTGCCGATGCGGCCGTGGAAGAGTGGGCTTCCTCAGCTTCCACGGTCACTCCCTTCCTGCAAGGCTGGCTGGGCCAGGCGCCGCGCTCGCAACTGACGATTCTCGATCTTCCCGATCCCGAGGACGCGCCCTTTGAAACCGGGCCACTGCTGGTGACCGCGGTTCGCCATGCCACGCCGGATCAACTCACCGGAGCACTGGCCCACGCGCTCACGCACGCGTGGATGTCGTCGCCCCGTGCATGGCTGAGCGAGGGTGTGGCGCACTTCATGGGAACCTTGTGGCTGGAAAAACAATCGGGCCGCCAGAAAGCGCTCGAAGCCCTTGAGTCCGGCCGCAACGCGCTTGCGTTGATCGAGCCTCCGAGCCCCGGAGAGAGCTCGGGCCAGCCGCTGGCCCAGGCCATTTCACCCGTGTACTACCGCACCAAAGCCACCTACGTGTTCTGGATGCTGCGCGACCTGGTCGGCGATCCCGCGCTCTCCGCGGCCTTGCGCGCATACGATCCTGCGCAGGATGCCGCGCGCGGTCTCGGCCCGAATGCAGGCTCCGGCTCCTTCAAAAAACTGCTGGAACAGGCAGGCCTGCGCGGCAATCTCTCCTGGTTTTTTGCGGATTGGGTCGATGCCGACAAGGGGCTGCCGGACATCGCGATCGACAACGTCTTTCCCACTTCGGCAGAGACGGCATCGCGCACGCCGAACTCGTCCGATTCCGGCGTGGGGCCTGAGGCCAACGGCTGGATTGTCACCGTCGATCTTGCGAACTCCGGCTACGCCGCCGCCGAAGTGCCCGTCACCGTGCGCAACCCCGACACGTCAGTGACCCAGCGCGTCCTGGTTCCGGCGCGCGGCAAAGCCACGCAGCGCATTCTCATCCAGGGACGGCCCACCGAGGTCCAGGCCAACGACGGCACGGTTCCGGAGACCGAGGCCAGCGTCCACATCCGGCATCTCACCGATGACAGCGGCTCGTCCTCCGGCCCGCCGGATGCTGTGCAGCAGTAATCCAGCGTCATTGCGATCGCCCGCTCTTCGGCTCTGAAACGAACTCCGTCAGTTGCGCGGCTCTGCGCCCCGCGCCCTGACCTTGAACCAGATGGGAGTGCCCTTGAATCCGAATGCCTCGCGAATCTGGTTCTCGAGGAACCGCTCGAAGGCGAAGTGCAGCTTGATGTCGCGGTCGGTGAAGAGCACAAAGGTGGGCGGAGCCACGGCTGCCTGCGTCATATAAAAGATGCGAATGCGCTTCGCCATGGGAACCGGAGCGCGCTGAAAATCAATCCGCTCCAGAAATCGATTCATCTGTCCTGTCGACACCCGCTTGCGCCGCTCTTTGGCAACTGCCACCACCTCGTGCAGCACGCGCGCCATGCCTTTGCGGTCCGGACCGAGTGCTTCGAGCGCCGAAAGGAAGATCACCGGGGCGTAGTCGAGATATTTGAGCGCCTTGCGCAGTTGCCGCTCGAAGATGTCGCGATCGGCGGGCGGCTTTCCGTCGGTGCGGCCCGTCGTGACCACATCCCACTTGTTCACGACGATGATCACGCTGCGCCCGCTCTCGTGCGCGTAGCCTCCGATGGTGGCGTCGCTCGCGGTGACGCCTTCTGTCGCGTCAATGATCAGCAGGGCCACGTCCGCGGCCTCAAGATGCCGCCGCGCCATCACCACGCTCAGCTTCTCCGCCATCAACTTCGTCTTGCCCTTGCGACGGATTCCTGCCGTATCGACAAAACGTAGGGAGTTGCCCTCGAAATCCACAACCTCGTCGACTGCGTCGCGCGTGGTGCCGGCGATCGGCGACACAATCGCGCGTGAGGTCCCCGTGAGCGCGTTCAGGAACGTCGATTTGCCGACGTTCGGCCGTCCGATGATTGCCACTGACGTTTCGCGCTGCTCAAATTCGCCGTGGGTGCGGATCTTTTTCTGGCCTTGGACCGGCTTTGCACCAGGAGCAAGAGGTCCGCCTTCTTCCATCTCGTCCTCGATCGCCTCTTCGACCTCTTCGGCTGCCTGTGCCGCGTTTTCCGCTCTCCCCGGAACCGTCTCCGCAATCGCATCCAGCAGCTCGCCGATGCCCTGGCCGTGTTCCGAGCTCACCGGAAACACGGCGCTGATGCCGAGCCGGCGAAAATTCTCGGCTTCGCTGGCGAGGGCATCGGTCTCCACCTTGTTCACGGCAAGGAACAGGGGCTTGCCTCCGCGCTGGAGCAGGCGCGCCAGGTCGTAGTCGGGCCGCGCGAGCTCGGTGCGCGCGTCCACCATCATCACCAGAGCGTCGGCTTCTTCGAGGGCCACCTTTGCCTGCCGGAAAATCTCCGTCGCAATCAGCTCCGGATCGTCGGGCACAATGCCACCCATATCCACCAGCCGGTAGCGCCGCCCCGCCCACTCGTACTCGCCATAGATGCGATCGCGCGTAATGCCGGGCTCGTCGCCCACAATAGAGCGCCGGCTGCCGGTAAGCCGGTTGAAGAGCGTGCTCTTGCCCACGTTGGGCCGCCCCACAATGGCCACCAACGGCAATTGCGCGGCTCCCGCGCGCGCGGGCACAACCGATCTGCGATATGTGGGCAAAATCTTCTCCTGCAGGGGCTTCCCGCGCCCGGATGCGGCAACTGCCGCGCCAATTCCGGAGCGGATTTGTGGCTCAGGCGTTCGGCCGCACAAGCTCCCTCTCTCAGTGTACGTTCCGGCTTTGCAAGGGCGGTCGGTGGCCGCCACGCTCCATTGCAGTGGGCGCACATGTCACCGGCGGAATGATGAGTCTTTTCCCATCTCTCCCTGCACATTCCGGCACTCGAATTGCCCTTTCAGCCGCCGGAGGACGCCATGCACGTTCACCCTGCCGCAGTGGGGCTGCACGGGATCAATACATATGCGCTGGCGAACGGAGAGCGCGCCGCGGCTGCGCAACGCGCGGCGAAGGTGCGCAAAAAGCTGCTGAAAGCAGCGCAAAGCGACGACCTGGAGGTTAACGCGGATCCCGATGCGTCGCTGCTCATCGGCCAGTGGCTCGACTCCCGCCACAGCCAGGTGCTGCCCGGCGACGAATACCATGCCGCGGCCGAAGGCAAGGACCCCGACCTGGGCTGATCGGCGCTCTATCGCCCCGCTCCAACCCGCCTGCCGCCAGCCGTCCATCCGCCTGCCGCTGGCCGCTTGCCGTCACGATGTGGCCATTGTGTACACCTGAGCATCGCCCAACTGGGCAAGGGAGGTCGTCCCCGTGCCAAAGTTCGTCATTGAGCGCGAAATTCCCGGAGTCGGCTCCATGTCTGCCGAGCAGTTACAGGCCGTCTCGCAAAAGTCCTGCTCTGTGCTGCGCAACCTCGGGCCCCAGATTCAGTGGTTGCAGAGCTTCGTCACCGACAACAAGATTTACTGCGTCTACATTGCGCCCAACGAGGAGATGGTGCGCGAGCACGCGCGCCAGGGAGGCTTCCCCGCGAACAGCGTGGCGCAAGTGCGGCGCGTCATCGACCCCACGACCGCCGAATCCGCGGCCTGACCAGAGCTTAAACGGCGGCACGGATCGCTGCGCTTCTGCAGTGAAAGTGCGAGTGTGTCTCGCTTGGCCCAGCACGCACACCGGCAGAATTCCCTTCGTTTCTCAGTCGTTTCGTCCCCGCCTTTCCGGTCCCTTGTTCCCTCGGTCCCTGTCTCTATGATGGATGCAGCGCTTTCCATGCCCTCCTCCGACGCCCCAACCCGCGCCCTTCCCACGCTTCACGAGTTCTTCGCGCCGGGCGGCATCCTGGCCCGCTCGCCGCTGCCCTACGAATACCGGCAGGGGCAGTACGAGATGGCCAAGGCCGTGGAGCGCGCCCTTGCCGAGCGGCGGCATTTGATTGTGGAGGCGGGCACGGGCACGGGCAAGACCCTGGCCTACCTGCTACCGGCTCTTCGTACCGGGCAACGCGTGATTGTGTCCACGGGAACGAAGGCTCTGCAGGACCAGCTTTTCTTCCGCGACGTGCCGTTTCTCGAGTCTCTGCTGGGCGAACTGCGCGTCTGCTACATGAAGGGCCGCGCCAACTACCTTTGCCGCCGCAAGCTCTATGCCCTGCGCGACCAACCGGTATTATCCGGATTGGCCGAGGTCGACGAGTACCAGCAGATTGCCGAATGGGAGCGCACCACCGAGACCGGCGATCGCGCCGAGCTTTCCGGGCTGCCCGAGTCGAGCGCCCTGTGGCACAAGCTCGACGCGCGCTCCGAGGCCTGCCTGGGCAGCACATGTCCCGACTATCGCCACTGCTTCATCACCGAGATGCGACGCCGCGCCATGGAGTCGGACCTGATCATCGTGAACCACCACCTCTTTTTTGCCGACGCCGCGGTGCGCCAGATGGCGGCGGCCGCGCCGGACGCGGGCATTCTGCCGGAGGCCGCAGCCGTGATCTTCGACGAGGCGCACGAACTCGAAGAGGTGGCATCGCAGTACTTCGGGCGCTCGCTATCGAATGTGCGCTTCGAGGACTTTGCGCGCGACGCCGATGTGCTGCTGCGCGGCAAGGATGGTTCTTCGCAAGTCCACTTGCTCGCGCAGCAGTTACGCGAGCGGGCAAGACTCTTCTTTGCGGCGCTGCCGCACGACAGCGAAGGCCGCCATCCCTTTGCCAATCGCGACGAGTTCCTCGAATCCTGCGGCGACCTTTATCTGGGGGTCAGCACCACGCTCAAGCTGCTCGAAGCGGAGTTTGACCGGCTGGGCGACACGGACGAAGCTCCCGGGCTTGAGTCGCGCTCGGCCGCGTTGCGCGCCGACCTTGAATATATGCTCGAAGCGAAGGCCGACAACATGGTGTTCTGGCTGGAGCGGCGGGGTACAGCTCCGGACCGGCCTGCCGCTGCGCGTCAGGGCGGTCCTCGATCCCAACGCACTACATTTCTGCAGGCCACACCGATTGACGTCTCCGAGATTCTGCACGATCTGGTCTGGGAGCAGGTGCCCACGGTGGTGCTCACCTCGGCCACACTCACCGTGCAGGGCGGCTTCGAGCATCTGCGCCGCCGACTCGGCCTGGGCGATCGAGGCCAGGGGGCGCGCGAGCTCGTGGTGCCCTCGCACTTCCGCTACGAAAAGCAGGCGCTGCTTTACCTGCCGCCGCAGATGCCCGACCCGCGCACCGCGGAGTTCCCGGGGGCCGCGGCCGCGACCATCGAGCGCATTCTGCGCATCACGCGCGGCAGGGCCTTCTGCCTCTTCACCAGTTACTCGCAAATGCGCGCGCTCTACGAACGGCTGCTGCCGGTGCTCGACTACCCGATTCTTTTGCACGGCACGGCTCCGCGCAAGGCGCTGCTCGAGGAGTTCCGTACGACTCCCAATGCCGTGCTCTTCGGCACAGCCAGTTTCTGGCAGGGAGTTGACGTGCAGGGCGAGGCGTTGAGCTGCGTCATCATCGACCGGCTGCCCTTCGCCGTGCCCTCCGATCCGGTGGTGCAGGCGCGTATGAAGGCCATTGAAGAAGCCGGCGGCAAGCCGTTCTTCGATTACCAGGTTCCCGAGGCCGTGCTTACGCTCAAGCAGGGCTTCGGACGGCTAATCCGCTCGCTGGAAGACCGCGGCGTACTGGTGCTGCTCGACCCGCGCGTGTGCACGCAGCGCTATGGGCAGATTTTTCTGCAATCGCTGCCGCCGTATCGCGTGACGCAAAACATCGCGGATGTCGAAGCGTTCTTCCGGGAGGCCGGCCCCGAAGGGACCACCGAAAACAGCCTGGGGTGAAACCCTGGGGCTATTGCCTGTCCTCCCTTCAAGACGGTGGCGCGGCGCTCCTATACTGGAGAGGTTGGCCGCCGGCAAGCGGCCACAGGAGATCGATATGTCGAGCGAATCGAAGTGCCCGTTTACGGGCGGCATGTTGCAGCACACGACGGCAGGAGCCAAGGGCAACGGCGATTGGTGGCCCAACCAGCTGAATCTGGCCATCCTGCATCAGCATTCCTCTTTATCCAATCCCATGGGCGAGGCGTTCAACTACGCCAAGGAGTTCAAGAGCCTGGATCTGGATGCGGTGATCAAGGACCTGCGCGCATTGATGACCGATTCCCAGAAGTGGTGGCCCGCCGACTTCGGCCACTACGGAGGTCTGTTCATCCGCATGGCGTGGCACGCGGCGGGGACGTACCGCATCCATGATGGACGCGGCGGCGCGGGTCGCGGGGCTCAGCGCTTTGCGCCGCTGAACAGCTGGCCGGACAACGTGAACCTGGATAAGGCGCGGCGGCTGCTGTGGCCGATCAAACAGAAGTACGGACGCAAGATTTCGTGGGCGGATTTGCTGATCCTGACCGGGAACGTGGCGCTGGAGTCGATGGGCTTCAAGACCTTTGGCTTCGGCGGCGGGCGCGAGGACATCTGGGAGCCGGAGCTCGACACCGATTGGGGGCCAGAGGCCACGTGGCTGGGCGACCAGCGCTACAGCGGCGATCGCGAGCTGGCCAATCCGCTGGCGGCGGTGCAGATGGGCCTGATCTACGTGAACCCGGAAGGCCCCAACGGCAACCCCGACCCGGTGGCCGCAGCGCGCGACATCCGCGAGACCTTTGCGCGCATGGCGATGAACGACGAAGAGACGGTGGCGCTGATTGCCGGCGGACATAGCTTTGGCAAGACGCACGGCGCCGGACCGGCAAGCCACGTGGGCGCTGAGCCCGAAGCCGCACCGATTGAGGAGCAGGGACTGGGATGGAAGAGCAGCTTCCGCAGCGGCGTGGGCAAAGACGCCATCGGCTCGGGCCTCGAAGTGACCTGGACCAAGACTCCGACGCAGTGGAGCAACAACTTCTTCGAGAATTTATTTGGATTTGAATGGGAGCTGACCAAAAGCCCCGCGGGCTGCCACCAGTGGAAGCCCAAGGGCAATGCCGGCGCGGGATTGATTCCGGATGCATTCGACCCGAAGAAGAGCCACACGCCGACGATGCTGACGACGGATCTCTCGCTGCGGTTCGACCCGGTGTACGAGAAGATTTCGCGGCGCTTTATGGAGAATCCGAAGGAATTCGCGAAGGCCTTTGCACGGGCGTGGTTCAAGCTGACGCATCGTGACATGGGTCCGCGGGCACGGTACCTGGGGCCGCTGGTGCCGAAGGAGGAACTGATCTGGCAGGATCCGATCCCGGCAGTGGACCACAAGCTGGTGAGTGACAAGGACATTGCAGCGCTGAAGGCGAAGGTGCTGGCCTCGGGACTGTCGATCGGGCAGCTGGTGACGACGGCGTGGGCAGCGGCGGCGAGCTTCCGCGGCAGCGACAAGCGCGGCGGAGCCAACGGCGCGCGCATTCGGCTGGCTCCGCAGAAGGACTGGGAGGTGAACCAGCCGACGGAACTGAGAAAGGTGCTGGCCAAGCTGGAAGCCATCCAGAAACAGTTCAACGCGGCGCAAAAGGGAGGCAAGAAAATTTCGCTGGCCGATCTGATTGTGCTGGCGGGGACGGCGGCCGTGGAGGAAGCGGCGAAGAAGGCCGGTTACAACGTGAAGGTGGGCTTTGCGCCGGGCCGCATGGACGCGACGCAGAAGCAGACCGATGTGGCGTCGTTCGCGGTGCTGGAGCCGAAGGCAGACGGGTTCCGCAACTACGTGCGCAAGGGACTGGAGGGATGCCAAGCCGAGTTGCTGCTCGACAAAGCGCAGTTGCTCACATTGACCGCGCCCGAGATGACGGTGCTCGTCGGCGGCCTGCGCGTGCTGGGCGCGAACTTCGGGCACACCGAGCACGGGGTCTTTACTAAGCGGACGGAGACGTTGACGAATAACTTCTTCGCGAACCTGCTGGATATGGGCACGAAGTGGCAGCAGTCGGCGACGGAAGGCGTGCTGGAAGGTCGCGACCGGAAGACGGGCGAAGTGAAGTGGACCGGCACTGTCGTCGACCTTGTGTTCGGTTCGAACTCGCAGCTCCGCGCGCTCGCCGAGGTCTACGCCAGCAAGGATGGCGAACGGAAGTTCGTCAAAGACTTTGCGGCGGCTTGGACGAAGGTGATGAACCTGGATCGCTTCGATCTGGCGTGACCAAGATCCCACCCTACGGTTCGCTGCAAGCAACGAACCGTAAGGATGGGGCAACCCCACATTCGTGAGTCAGCGTACCCCGCCCCAGCAGAGCCTGGGCGGGGTACCTTTGTTTTGGGTTGAGTGGCCCGGTTAGTAGCCGATGTTTTTGAGGGCCTCGTCGCCGAGGCGCTCGCGGAGCTGCTCGAGGTAGAGGCTCTGGGGTTGGACAGGCTTGCCAGGCGACTCGACGATGGCCGAAGCGAGGCGCGCGTGGCCGCGGTCGTCGAAGCCAGGGAACGGCGGGTTGGTTTCGGCGCCGCGATTGCCGATGGACCAGATGGCTGAGCCGGGCGGCATGTTCATGGCGATCTCGTGGGCCGAGGAGTTCCAGGCCACGGCCCAGCCGATGGTCCAGCCGTGGCCCGAGCCCATTTCGCCGCGATTCCTGAAGGCGATGCTGCCGTGGGGAACTTCGCAGTTATCGACCAGGAGACCGGTGGACCAACGCTGGTGGGGCTCGATGGCGCCGTTGCCCTGAAAGCGGCAGTGGAGCACAACGACCGGACCCTGCTGGCGCGCCTCGGTGGCGAAGTAGAGGGTTTCGTCGCCGGAACCGGTACAGCGGTCGAAGAGGATTTGCGAGCCGTTGCATGCAAACTGCGTGGGCTTGGCGTGGCTGGTGACAGGAACGTGCTGCGTGACGTCGCACTCGAGGAAAGTGATGCGCTCACTGCCGTTGTTGACGCGCACGCCTTCCGTAATTTCTTCGAACGCGACGGAACGGACCCAACTGTCGGCGGTGTCGTCGATGACGAGGCCGTCGAAGGAGGGATCGCCGAAAGCGATGCGGCGCTTCGGCGCGACGATGCGGAGGTTCTCAATGCTGACGTGGGCGAGCTGGCCGGGCAGTTCGATCTTGTGCACTTCAGCCTGGGCGCCATCGAAGAATTGCGCGTCGTAACAGTCCATGAGCGGGACGTCGAGCGTGAGCGTGTTGCCGTTGATGGCGGCGATGCGGCGCCACGCGTCGAGATGGTCGGCGCCGATCCAGTGCTCCTGGCGGCCCGGGCGTTCGAGATCGTCCATGCCCATGAAGTGAACCCATGCGGGCGTGACGGGCTTGCGGATGCGGATCGTGTCGCCGGGATGGAACGCGCCGGCGTTTGTAACATGAAGCATGGAAGCGCCGAAGGGGACGTAGGGATCGGTGATGGGAATGGAAGCGCCGATGTACTTGCGCTCGATTTGACCGGCGATGTGGAGCGCGAGATGCGGGGCGCCGGTCATGACGATGGTGGAGCCGCCTTTGCCGTTGCCGGAGCCGCGCAGCACCACGCCGGAGGCGCTGATGGTGAGGGTTTGCTCGCAGTGAAAGTCTCCTGGGGCGAGTTCCACCGCGCCGCGAAAGCCGTTGACGAGCGGGAGTGCGGAAACCTGGTCGATGGCCTTCTGAATGGCGGCGGTGTCGTCAGGGCCGGAGGGTGAGACGGTGACCGTGGTGGGGACGGTGGGCAGAGCTACGCCGCCGCCTTCGTAGCCCGCATAGGAGAAGTCGGGGATGTGGTCGCCCTTTTCGGTGTGCCCGTAGACAAGTTTGCCGTCGGGGTCGGGGAAGACCCATTGGCTTTGCGCGGAGAGCGAGGCGGCGAGGACGGCGAGGGAGAGGGCGGGAAGAAGGCGGCGGGAATGATGTATTTGCATTGCGAGATCATCTTACCGCGTGATGAATGCGGCGGCGAGAATGATGCGGGAGCGAGCTTGTTCTTTGTCGCGGAGGGAAACGCAACGGAGGCTGCGAGAAAAAATGCCAGGCTTCTTTGAGAAAAGCAACCGCAGGTCCTTCGACTTCGCTTCCCCTTCACTCCGTTCAGGGTCCACTTCGCTCAGGATGACAATTTCGTTTTGATTCGAAATTCTGACGCCCCACGCTAATAGCCGGCGGCTTTGCCGTAGTGGTTGCGATGGTCCTGGCCGCCGAGGAGGTCGCCGGTCGAGGGATCAACGGCGATGCACTCACCGTCGGACCAGTGGCCGCGGCTGAGCGTGACCGTGTAGCCCATGGCGGGCAGGGCGGCGGTGGTGTCAGGGCTGAATCCTGGCTCGAGATAGAGAATGTCAGGCAGGTACTGGTGATGGAAGCGGGGCGCGTCGACGGCTTCCTGGATGTTGAGGCCGCCCTCGGCCGCGGAGAGAAAGATGTTGCCGACGGTGGAGATGATGCGGCCCCCGCCGGGCGAGCCTAGCACGTAGCGCAGATGGCCGTCTTCGAGAATGATGGTGGGCGTCATGGAGCTGAGAGGGCGCTTGCCGGGCGCGATGGCGTTGGCCGGTCCCTGCACGAGGCCGAACATGTTGGGAGTGCCGGACTTCACGGCGAAGTCGTCCATTTCGTCGTTGAGGAGGAAGCCGAGTGAAGCAGAGGCGACGTGGGAGCCAAAGCTGTCGTTGAGCGTGGTGGTGACGGCGACGGCGTTGCCCTCCCTATCCACAACAGAATAGTGGGTGGTGTCGGGCGATTCGGGGCGGCGCCGGCCGGCTGTGGCGGGCGCGGGCGGCACAAAGCCCTCGGGACGCGTGAGTGTTGCGCTGGACGAGGCGCGGTCGGGAAGAATGCTCTCGCGCCAGGCGGCGGCGTAGTTTTTCGCGGTGAGCGCGACGACGGGGATGGTGTTGTAGTCGGGATCGCCAAGATAGTCGGCGCGATCCATGTAGGCGCGACGCCAGGCTTCGGTGGCGAGATGGATCCATGCGGCGCTGCGGTCGCCGAGGCTCGAGAGCGGGTAGCTTTCGAGGATATTGAGCGCACTGATGAGCACAATTCCGCCGGAGGAGGGCGGCGGCGCGCTGATGACGGTGTAGTTGTGAAAGGTGCCGACGACGGGTTCGCGCTCAACCACGTTGTACTGGGCGAGATCGTCGAGGGTGAGGAGCGCGCCGCCTTTTCTCAAATCGTCGACAAGCTGGCGGGCCATCGTGCCGTGGTAGAAATCGGCGGGATCGGCGGCGATGCGCTCAAGCGTGGCGGCAAGCAGGGGCTGGCGGAAGGTTTCGCCAGCCTTGTAGAGGCGGCCATCGCGTTGGAAAATGGCTCGCGAGGTGGGAAAGCGGGCCAGGTCGGGGTCGGAGAGCTCGCCGGTCTCCTGCGGCGTGAGGACAAAGCCCGCGCGCGCGAGCAGGATGGCGGGCGCTATGACGCGCTTGAGGGCGAGGCGGCCGTATTGGCGCTCGGCATAGACGAGGCCAGCGACGGAGCCGGGCGTGGCGATGGAGCGATAGCCGAGAACGCTGGCATCGGGAATGACGTTGCCGCTGGCATCCAGATACATATTCTGGGCAGCGGCGAGCGGGGCTTTTTCACGGTAGTCGAGAAAGATGGTTTTGCCGGAGTGGTCGCGGATGAGCATGAAGCCGCCGCCGCCCAGGTTGCCCGCGGCGGGATGCACGACGGCGAGGGCAAAACCCGTGGCGACGGCGGCGTCAATGGCGTTGCCGCCCTCCTGGAGGATGCGCAGACCGGCGTCGGCGGCCAGATGATGGACGCTGACGACCATGCCGTGACGGGCGCGCACCGGTTGTTCGCCGCGGTAGGGCAATGCAGTGGGTGCAGTCTGCTGGGCGACGAGCGGGGAGCTAACGGCGACGGCGCACGCGAGGAGGGTCAGGGGAGGGACGCGGCGGAGGGCGGAGATCATCGTGCAGACAGGATAACGGGTGAGAAAGGCAGGGACCAGGGACCAGCGATCAGCTGAAATCTAAGAGCTGAGAGCTCATGACTGATAGCTGATAGCTAGATATACTCCTTGAAGAGCTCGGGCGAAGGGTTGGGGATGACGCCTTTGCCCACGAGCATGCCGTCTTCGGCGGCGGCCTTGCACCCGGCGGTAACGGCGGCCTGGACGCTGGAGATGTCGCCGGCCATGACCACGAAACCCTTGCCGCCTAGGGCCATGGCGAGATGGACGCGGAGGAGGGTGACATTGGCGGTTTTGACGGCGGCGTCGGCCACTTCAATGATGCTGGCCGCGGAGAAGGTCTCAATGACGCCGATGGATTTGAGCTGGCTGGGCGGAATGTCGACGGTCTGCGAGATGGCCTGGAGAACGGTGGAGTGAACACGGGCGATCTGACGGCGCTCGATGAGTGAGGCTCCGGCGGCGGTGGCTCCCGCGGCGAGCGCGGCCTGGACGCTGGTGACGTCGCCCGAGACGACGATGAGGAATTTGCCCGAGCAGATGCTGCGCGCCAGGAGAAGGTGGACCGAGCCCGCCTTCAGCATCAGGTCTTCGACGACAAAACCGTTGGCCACGCTCGAAAGCTCGATGAGTCCGATGGAGTTGATTTCTGGCATTGCGGTGTTCCTCTACAGTGATCAGTGTTCAGTGGTCAGTGATCAGTATTCCGTTTCCGGACCCACGCCTGCTTTGAGCCTTTCGCTGTTCGTGCGTCCCTTGGCTCTTTCTGCGCTGCTCGCTGCTTTTTCTGACCACTGACCGCTGAACACTGAACGCTGACCACTTTCTTCTTACGCTTCAATTACTACGGCATCCGTTCCCACGGTGACGCGGCCGTCGATGCTGGCATGAATGCGCGCGCCGAGCTTGCCCGCTTCCGGCGCGGCGATCAAATCGCCCACGCGCACGCGGTCGCCGCACTTGACCGCGGCAACCGCGGGAGCGCCCGCGTGTTGCTTGAGAGGCAGCGTGACTTTGCGCGGGGCAAAGTTGTGCTCGGTGAGCGGACCTTCGTTCACAAATTCGCCGAGGCCGAGTTTGGCCATGAGGCGGCGCATGGGGACGCGGCGGAACTCGGCCATGGGATGCGGCTGGATGGAATCGGGCGTGCCTTTCCATGTGAGGCCGCGCTCGCGGGCCACGGGCTTGGACTGCACGCAGACGTTCTTGGGGTCGAGATCCTCAGGGCAGGCGAACATGGTGCACAGGTTGCACTCGCAGCAGTAGAGCGTTCCGGCGACCATGGAGTTGGCGCCTTCGGCAAAGCCCAGCGACTGCATGGCACGGTGCGGCTCGATGGGATGGCCGAGCAGATAGCGCGGGCAGAACTCGGTGCAGAAGCGGCACTGATCGCAGGCGGAGCGGCCGATTTTGGCGATGTGCATCCACGGCGCATTGTGGCGGCGGATGAGCGCGTGCTCGGCGGGCAAAACGATGATGCCGCCCGTGGTTTTGGTGACAGGCACGTTGAGATCGGCGGCGGGCTTGGCCATCATGACGCCGCCGAGAAGAACGCCGAAGTCGGGAACCGTGGGGCCACCGGCGGCGTCGATGACTTCGCCGATGGTGATGCCGACGGGAACGCGGAGGGTGACGGGGTTGGCGACGGCTCCGGCGACGGTGAGGTATTTGTGCGTCACCGGGCGGTCGAGGCCGATGTTCATCAGCGTTTCCACGTTGGCGACGGCGGTGTCGACGTCCTTGGGAAGGCCGCCGGGCGGAATCACGCGGCCCGTGACCATGTGCACGAGGATGAATTCGTCGCCGGCGGGGTAGCAGTCGGGCAGCGAAACGACGCGAATGCCCGGCGGGACAACAGCTTCAAGCGCGGCGATGATGTCGAGATATTTTTCCTTGATGCCAATCACGCCCTCGCGCGCGCCAACCAGTTGCATCGCCATTTGCATGCCGCGCAGGAAGGGCTCGGCGTGGTGGTGGAGGAGTTCCTTGTCCTTGTGGAGGAGGGGCTCGCACTCGGCGGCGTTGGCGATGAGGAGGGGGACTTGGGTTTTGAACTTGACCGCCGTGGGAAAACCGCCGCCACCGGCGCCGACAATGCCGAGCTCGTCGATACGGTCGAGCGAGGGGTTGAGGCCGGCGCGACTTTGCCCGGAAATGCCCGTTTGTGGCGTCATCATCTGGATTATCCCTCAAAATCCGCCAAAATTGCGATTGACTCTGGTGACAAATGTATCGTATCATTCATTTTCAATCAAGAACAGTCAAAAATGAAGGTTTTGATCCCAAATATCGGCAGCACCTCGTTCAAGTACCGGCTGGTGGAGATGCCGGACGACCCAGCTGCGGGGGAGACGGTGCTGGCGCAGGGGCGGGTGGAGCGGATTGGGCAGCCGAGCGGGGAGTGCGCCGATTACCCTGCGGCGATCAGGAAGTGCCTGGACGAGATTGCCGGGCGGGGGAAGGCTTTGGCGAGCCTGAGCGAGATTGGTGCGGTGGGCTTCAAAGCGGTGCACACGGGGCCGCTGAATACGCCGCAAATCATTGACGATGCGTTGCTTGCGGCCATGGAGGAGTTCTCATTCATGGCTCCGGCGCACAACCCGCCGTATATTGCCGCGATGAAGGCCTTCGGCCAGGAGCTGCCGGGCGTACCGCTGGTGGCGGTGATGGAGCCGTTCCCGTACCGGTTCATGAACGAGGCCTCGACGACCTATGCGGTGCCCTATGCGTGGCGGACGGAGCACGGGATCCGGCGCTACGGGTTCCACGGGGCCAGCCACCGCTCGGCCAGTGAGCGGGCCCAGGCGCTTTTGGGGCGCAAGGATCTGCGGCACATTTCGTGCCATCTGGGTGGGAGCTCGAGCGTAGCCGCGTTCAAGAAGGGCGTGGCTGTGGATGTGAGCATGGGCGCCTCGCCGCAGTCGGGGTTGCCGCAGAACAACCGCGTGGGCGATATCGACGTGTTTGGCGTGCTCCTCATGATGAAGAAGCTGGGGCTGGGGCCGGACGAGATGGCAAAGCTGCTGGGCAGCCAATCGGGATTGGCGGGGATCAGCGGCACCAGCGGAGATTTGCGCGATTTGGAAGAGGCCGCGGCCGGGGGCAGCGCGCGGGCACGGCTGGCGCTGGACGTTTTTGTGCGCGCGATCCGGCATTATGTGGGCGCGTACCTGCTGGAGTTGGGCGGGCTGGACGTGATCACCTTCTCCGGCGGCATTGGCGAGAACAGCGCAGCGATTCGCGCGGCGGTGCTTGAGGGGCTGTTGCCTTTCGGTGTGGAACTCGATGAAGAGAAGAACGGAGAGATGAAGGGCGAGGGAGAGATTTCGACGCTTCGCTCCATGGTGAAGGTTCTGGTGATTCCGGCCAACGAAGAATCGATTTTGGCGCGGGAGACGGTGGCGGTGGTGAAGAGAAGCAGGGAGCAGGGACTAGGGACTAGGGACTAGACATCAAGGAACGGTTATGGCAAGCGCAGGGAATCCGGTAATCGACAGGGCGACGGTGGAACGGATCGTGCGCCAGGTGGCGCTCGAGTACCTAGGGCGCGACAGCGGGGGCAAGGCGCCGGAGCTGGTAGTGCAGGCATCGTCGCGCCACATGCACGTGTGCCGCGAGGATATGGATGTGCTGTTCGGCCCCGGCGCGGAGCTGACCTTCGACCGGCCTCTGTTCCAGGAAGGCAACTTTGCGGCCAGGGAGACGGTGACGATTGTGGGGCCGCGCAGCCGCATCATTTCGAATCTGCGCATTCTGGGGCCCATGCGCAAGCAGTCGCAGGTGGAGCTGGCCTTTACCGACGCGATCATGCTGGGCTTCAACGATCTTCCGGTGCGGCTTTCGGGCGACATCAAGGGCACGCCGGGCGCGGTGATTATCGGGCCCAAGGGCGTGGTGGAGTTGAAAGAGGGCGTGATCCGCGCCGCCATCCACGCGCACATGAATCCCAGGGAGGCTGCGTACTTCGGCGTGAAGCAGGGCGACAGGATGAAGCTGCGCGTGGGCGGGCCTTCGGGAGTGACGTTCAACAACGTGCACGTGCGCATCGATCCCACGTCGCGGCTCAACGTGCACATGGACACGGACGAAGCCAACGCATGCGGATTGCATTTGACCAAGGACGTGGAGATTTTCAAGTAGAACGCAACAAGGTAGTAACGCTACGCAACAAGAGAGGAAGCGATGAAACAAGCGCTGGGAATGGTGGAGACAAAAGGCCTGGTCGCGCTGTTTGAGGCGACCGACGCCATGCTCAAATCGGCAAACGTGACTTTCGCCGGCTGGCAGACCGTAGGTTCGGGTCTGGTGACCGCCTTCGTGGAAGGGGACGTGGCGGCCGTAAAGGCGGCTACGGACGCGGGTGCGGAAGCGGCATCGAGGATCGGCGAGGTGGTGAGCGTGCAAGTGATCTCACGGCCTCACGATGAGCTGCCATCTTTCGTGCAGGGCAACAAAACGGCGGCGAAAAAGTAGAGACAACTTCTAGCTCCTAGCTTCTAGCCTCCAGCTACGAAGCGGGAGCGTGAGCTTTTGAGAGCACGCCGGATTCGGGGCGGATTGGTGATTCGGCCGGATGCGGCACAGACGAGCTAGAAGCTAGCAGCTAGTAGCTAGAAGCTGCACTTCGAGGAGACGAGATGAGTCAGGCAATCGGATTGATTGAAACCAGAGGCATGGTGGGGCTGGTGGAAGCCAGCGACGCTATGGTGAAGGCGGCCAGCGTGGAGCTGGTGAAGACGGTGCAGATCGGCGGCGGCTATGTTACAGCCATTGTCCGCGGCGACGTGGGCAGCGTGCGCGCGGCGGTGGACGCAGGCGCGACCGCGGCCAAGGTAGTGGGCGAGCTGGTGTCGTCGCACGTGATTGCGCGGCCGCACGACGCGCTGGTCGAGAACATGTTGAAGTAGGCATCAGACGAGGGAGATCGCAATGGCGAGTGAAGCAATTGGAATGATCGAAACCAAGGGCCTTGTAGCCCTGGTGCAGGCGACGGACGCGATGCTGAAAGCGGCCAGCGTGAAATTTGTGGGCTGGAACAAAGTAGGCAGCGGCCTGTGCTCAGTGTATGTGACAGGCGACGTGGGCAGCGTGCGCGCCGCGGTGGACGCGGGCGCGGCGGCGGCTCGCGCGGCCGGCGAAGTGCAGAGCGTGCATGTGATCGCGCGCCCGCACGATTCGCTGAGCATCGTACTGCAGAAGTAGACGCACGCGGCGCGCGGAAGGCGTGCGCCGTGGCGCACGGCAACGGCGGCATGGAAACGGATGCGGCCGTTTGCGGAAGGATGGGGCCCGGCAACAGGACGGGGCCCCGGGCTCAACGCGAGTTGAGGGAGCCGGTTGATGAGACCGGTTCGAGGTGAGCCGGCATGTTTATAGCGAAAGTCATCGGCAACGTGGTTTCCACGCAGAAGATCGCGAAGTTCCGCGGCATGAAGCTGCTGCTGATCCAGCCCTACATCAACAAGGAAGGGAAGCTGCAGATTTCAGGGAGCTCCGTAGTGGCGGTGGACGGCGTGGGAGCCGGCGTGGGTGAGTGCGTGCTGTTCACGCAGGGCAGCTCCGCGCGCCTGACGCCCGCGACCAAGGATGCGCCGGTAGACGCCGTGATTGTGGGCATTGTGGACACGATTGAAGTGGGCGGCGCGACGGTAGCGAAGCCGTAGCCGGAAATGGGGAGAGTCTTGATGCAGACCGAACAGCAGGTGTCGCCGCAAGTGATTGCGGAAATTGCCAAAGAAGTTGTAGCGCGGCTGCGCATGCAGATGCAGATGGCGCCCGCGGTACAGGCGCCCGCGCCGAGGACTTCAGCGGCGCGCGATGGCGTGTTTGCCACCGTGGACGAGGCCGTGAACGCGGCCTACGAGGCGCAGAAGAAAGTGGCGGCGATGCCGCTCGAAGACCGCAAGCGCATCATCGACATGATTTGCCGCATCTGCAACGATCGGCGCGAAGAGCTGGGCCGCATGGAGCTCGAAGAGACCAAGGTGGGACGGCTCGACCACAAGATTTTGAAGCTGACCAATATGCGCTTTGTGCTGGGCGTGGACGCGCTGCACACCGAGGCGCGGAGCAATACCACCGGGCTGTGCATTATCGAGCACGCGCCGTGGGGCGTGATCGGGATGATGCTGCCGGTGACGCATTCGGTGCCGACGATGGCCTCAAACGCCATCAATATTGTTGCCGCGGGGAACACGGCGGTCTTTGGACCGCATCCCTCGGGCGCGCGTGTGGCGCAATACGCACTGCAACTGTGGAATCGCGAGATCGAGCGCGAGCTGGGCGTGGGTAACGTGTTTACGACCACCGTGGAACCGACGATCGAGGCCGCCGACCAGATTTTCCATCATCCCAAGGTGGCACTCCTGTGCTGCACGGGCGGCGCGGCGGTGGCCAAGGCTGCGGCCATGTCGGGCAAGCGCGTGATTGCGGGCGGGCCGGGAAATCCGCCGGTGGTGGTGGACGAGACCGCGGATCTGGATCGCGCGGCGCGGTGCATCATTGACGGCGCGGCATTCGACAACAATCTGCTGTGCATCGGCGAGAAGGAAGTGTTTGTGGTGGCATCGGTGGCCGATGCGTTTATTGCGGCGATGAAGTGCGCCGGCGCGTATCAACTGAATGCGGCGGCGATCGACCGGCTGACCAAGGCCGCGTTCACGTTTGAAGGCGGCGGAGGCGGTTGCGCACGAGCACACGTGAAGAAGGACCTGGTGGGCAAAGACGTGGCCGTGCTGGCGAAGGCCGCGGGAGTGCAGGCGCCTCCGGGAACGGATCTGCTGTTTGGCGAGACCGACGAGAACCACGCCTTTGTTGTGGAAGAGCAGATGATGCCGTTCGTTCCCATCGTGCGCGTGAAGGATGCGGACGCGGCGATTGCCGCCGCGGTCAAGGCCGAGCACGGCTACCGGCACACGGCCATCATTCACACCAACAACCTGGAGACGGCGACGCGTATGGCGAAGGCGATCAATACGACGTTGTTCATTCATAACGCGGCCTCGCTGGCGTCGTTGGGCGTGGGCGGGCCGGGATATTTCAGTCACACGATTGCGACTCCGACGGGCGAGGGAATCACCACGCCGCTCACATTTACGCGCGAGCGGCAGATGGTGGTTGGCGATGCACTGAGGATCATTTAGAGGCTAAGGACTCGAGGGAAAATGTTTCTGGCGCGGATTGAAGGTACGGTTGTGGCAACGGCGAAGCATCCGACACTGAATGGATGCCGGTTTCTGGTTGCGCGGCGGCTGGAGGCCGATGGAACCGCGGCAGTAGAGCCCAACGTGGTGGTGGATTGGATGGGCGCGGCGTACGGAGAGACGGTGATGGTTTCGACCGACGGCGACATTGCGCGCGAGAAGCTAGGCAACAACACGCCGGCGCGCATGGTGGTGGTGGGCCTGGTGGATGCGGTACAACAGCCGGCGACCGCGGGGAGCGCGGCATGAGGCTGGGCATGGTTCGCGGGCACCTCACGCTGACGCCGGTCGTCGAGTCGTTTCACGGACGGACGCTGGCGATTGTGGAGCCGGTGACGATGGAGAACCTGCGTGCGAAGAATGGGCAGGGCGGAGGCAAGGCGCTGATCGCGGTGGACGAACTGGGCGCGGCCACCGGCCAGATGGTGGCGTTCACCGAGGGGCGAGAGGCGTCGAATCCTTTTTGGCCCACACCGGTGCCTGTGGACGCGTACCTGGCGCTGATTGTGGACACGGTGGACGTGAGGCCGTAGAGATTTGTCTGAGGTGGAGAAGTGAAGAACGGAGAAAAGAGCATCGATCTTGGCGGACGCAGACTGATTGCGATGCGCGATGTGCAGGACGCGGTGGCGGCGGGAGCCACGAGCATCGTGACCGCGGAAAACTGCGTGGTTACGCCATCGGCGCGCGACTTTTTGCAGCAGCACGGCATCGAGCTGGTGATGGAGAAGGCGGCTGGCGGGTCAAAACAAGCCGCGCAATCCGCGGCGTCGGCGACGGCAGCCGTATCGGGCCCGTCCGCAGTCAATCGCCGGCTCTTTTCGACGCCCGAGGCCGAGGACATCAAGAAAGAAATCTGCTCGGTGGGCCGCAAGTTGTGGATGCGCCAGTTTGTGGACGGCAACGGAGGAAATATTTCGTATCGCATCGGAGCGAATGAAGTGCTTTGCACGCCGACCCTGGTAAGCAAGTACGATTTGACGCCCGACGATATTGGGCTGACGGATATGGAGGGCGTACAGATTGCGGGCTCGAAGCCGCGGACGAGCGAGCTGCTGCTGCACCTGGAGATTTACAAGGCGGTGCCGGAAGCGAAGGCGGTGGTGCACTGCCATCCGCCGCACGCCACGGCCTACGCGATCACGGGACGCGTGCCACCGAACCTCATCATTCCGGAGTTCGAAGTCTTCGTGGGCAAGGTGGCGGTTTCGCCCTATGAAACGCCGGGCACGAAGGCGTTTGCCGAAACCGTTCTGCCTTACGTGAAGACGCACAACACGGTACTGCTGTCGAATCACGGCATCGTGTGCTGGGCCGATGCGGTGACGCACGCCGAGTGGTACGCCGAGGTACTGGAGACCTACTGCTGGACGCTGATGCTGGCCGCGCAACTGGGCGCACCCATCTCGCGCATCTCGGAGGAGCATGGCTCCGATCTGCTTGCCCTCAAGAAAAAACTCGGTCTGCCCGATATTCGCTTTGACGCGTCGCGCATGAAGGAGTGCCAGTTGTCCGATCTGGAAGTGCCGAGCTCGATTGCGCTCGAACCGACGCCCTGCGATGGTCCCACGGGCAGGGGCGCGACGACGACCGACGGCGATCTGGAATCGCTGGTGAGGTCGGTGACGGACGCGGTGATGGAGGCGATGGGGAAGTGAGAAGGGCAGGGGTCAGGGGTCAGGTGTCAGAGGTCAGGGCAAAGGAACCGGGCGCAACACGGACCGACGATGAAGGCTGCTGAACGGCAACTGCGAATCCGCCAGATGCTTGAGAACCGGGACTTCATCGACTCGGAGACTCTTTGCCGTGAGCTGGAAGCGTCGGAGTCGAGCGTGCGGCGCGATCTGGACATACTGGAAGAGGAAGGCGTGTTGAAGCGCGTCTACGGCGGCGCGGTAAGCGTGCAGGCGCCAGCAAATCGCGCCTTCGATTACGCGGTAGAAAGCGTGCGGCTGAGCGACGAAAAAAGCCGCATCGGCAAGCTGACTGCGGGCCTGATTGAAAATGGCCAGACCGTGATTCTCGACGGCGGCTCGACGGTGGCCGCGGTGGCGCGCGAACTGGCTGCGAAATCGCTGCACATCGTGACCAACTCGCTGCCCATTGCCGAAGGCCTGGAATCGCTGCGCAACATTGAGCTGACGCTGACCGGGGGTTATCTGGATCCGCGGCTGCGCGTGATGCTGGGGCCCTTCTGCGAGCAGATGCTCGGCGCCATCCGCGCCGACGCTGTAATCATGGGCATCGGCGGCATCACCGATGCCGGGCTGAGCAACAACAACACGCTGGTGGTGGGCTCGGAACAGAAAATGATCGAGGTAGCGAGCCGAGTGATCATCGTGGCCGACCACACCAAGTTCGGGCGGGGCGGCATGATTCCGGTGGCGCCGCTGACGGCCGCGCACATTGTGGTCTCCGATGCGGAACTGAGCCCGGAGTACGTCGCGATGCTCCGCGAGCATGGGATTGAAGTGCTTCTGGCATAATCGAGCTGTCGCGCCAGCCGCGAGGAGTCCCTTGCAGATCGAATCAAACGACGTTCTGATCGTCATCGACGTGCAAAACGATTTTTGTCTGGGCGGAGCGCTGGCTGTGCCGCGCGGCGACGAGGTGATTGCGCCGATCCTGCGCATGGCGCCGCGCTTTGCGCACATCGTACTCACGCAGGACTGGCATCCGGCCAATCACACGTCGTTCGCGGCTTCGCATCCGGGCAAAAAGCCGTACGAATCGATCGAGCTAGCCTACGGCGCGCAGACGCTGTGGCCGGCGCACTGCGTTCAGGGAACTGCAGGCGCGGAGTTTCATCCGGCGCTCCATCTGCCGCAGGCCGAGTTGATTCTACGCAAGGGATTCAGGCCGCAAGTCGATTCGTATTCAGCGTTTTTTGAGAATGACCATGCGACGACGACCGGCCTGGCCGGCTACCTGCGCGAGCGCGGGCTGACGCGCGTGTTTTTTGCCGGACTTGCGTACGATTATTGCGTGGGCTACTCTGCGCTCGATGCGCGACGGCTGGGCTTTCCGGCGGTGGTTTTGCGCGACGCCTGCCGCGCCATCGATCTCGAGGGCTCAGTGGACGCGATGGAGGCGCAGTTTGCCGAGGCGGGGGTTGCCGTGATCGACACGGCGGAGCTCTCCGGCTGAGGCCGCGCGTAGAATCGCAACAGGCCCTACGGAACGCTCATACTCCACGCCTATGTCCCGCAACTTCTACATTCTCGCTGCCACGCTCGGGTTTTTCGCGCTCGTCTCCGGAGGCATGGCGCTGGTGCCGTCGAGCTTTCAGCCGGGTTTGCCCGCGAATGGGACGTTGTGGCGCACGGTGGCGTTAATTCTTGCGGTGGCGGCGCTCGGGTCGGCGCTGATCGGGGTGATGAGCAATCTTTTCGAACAGGTCGATCGGCGCAACGAAGAGGCGCGTCGCGCGGCGCGGCAAAGACGGCGGGGAAGGCAGGGGTAGGGAGCCGGCGGGGCGGCGAGTCAACGAGTCAGCTTGAACGTGGGTTCGCGGTATCCCACCCTAAAGTTCGCCGCGTTGCTGCGAACTTTAGTGTGGGGCACCCACCAGGCGCACGCCTTTCTCTTTAAAATGGAAGAGTGCGGGCCGTGGCCCGCACAGGATTGAGCTGACAGCGATGTTTGAAGTTACCGTGGAGGCAGATTTCTCCTCCGGCCACTATTTGCGCAACTACAAGGGCAAGTGCGAGAACCCGCACGGCCACAATTACAAGGTCCGTGTGACGCTGGCCGGCACCGAGCTGGACGGGGCCGGGCTGCTGCTCGACTTCAAGCTGCTGAAGCAGGTGCTGCGGCCGGTGATCGAGCGCATCGACCACCAGATGCTGAACGACCTGGAGCCGTTCACGGTGCTGAACCCCTCGGCCGAGAACCTAGCCAAATATTTCTACGATGAGACCAACCGCCAGCTCGCGGGAATGACCGCGGGCCGCGTGCGCGTGAAAGACTGCACGATCTGGGAGACGGACACGACGACAGCTACGTATTACGAGTAGCCTGCAACTCCCGGTTGCGCCGGTTAGTTCATCTGGCCGGATTTTGACTGCAGGTACTTGTCGAAGGGGACTTCGAAGTAGAAGAGCTCGTTGCCCTCGGAATCCTGAATGGAACGCACATAAAGCCTGGCGCCGACCAGCGGATGGCTGAGACCCGAGACATCGTAAAACAGGAAGCCGGCGCGCGTGGTGTGCGGCTCGACGGCCAGGGCTGAGTACTCGAAGGTGTTGAAGTCCTGCTCGACTTCCTTGTTGCTGCCCTTGGGCTTGGTGTGGATAGGCGGCAGCGGCGCGGGCATGGGAATTCTGCTGCCCTGGCGATCCTTGCGCGTCATCAACCGCTCTACATCCTCGGGTTCGGCGGCCTGGATGCGGACACCGTCGGCAGTTTCAAAGAGAATGCGCGCGTTGCGCAGCGAGATGGGCTTGTCACCGAGGTTGGTGATGATGAGGCGCACCGGCATGACGTCGTGGTCGATGTAGTCGACGCGGAAGATGGATTCTTTTTCCTTGGTGTCGAAGGGCTCCACGGCGATGGCGACGTGTTCGTCGGCGTGAACTTCGACCGCCGGAAAGGAGGTGGCGGGCTGCACCGGGGGCGGGTTGTGTTCGGCGGCGAAGCCGGTTGCCGCCAGCCCAAGGATCAAGAGCGGAACTGCAGCAGAATTTCTCATCGTGCTCGACTGTATCATTCTAGGGTGAACCACCCCATGACTTGGATGAAGCTCTCTAGAATTAGACCGGCGGAAGAGCGAATCGGTATTGCATGACGCTATTTTTCTATAACGTGGCCCTGCTTGCGGCGCTGGTGGCCGGGGCGCCGTGGTGGCTGTGGCGCGTGGCGACCACCCAGAAATACCGGGAGGGGCTGCGGGAACGGTTGGGACGCGTCCCGAGGCGGTTGGTGGCGGGTTCGGGCAGCGGCGGGCGACCGCTGATCTGGGTTCATGCCGTGAGCGTGGGCGAGGTGCTGGCCGTGACACGGCTGGTGAAGTCGCTGGATGCGGCGCTGCCGGAGTATTTTGTGGCGGTTTCGACGACCACGCGTACGGGGCAGGCGCTGGCGCGCGAACGCTTCGGAGCGAATCGCGTGTTTTATTGCCCGCTCGACCTGCCGTGGGCGGTGCGCGCGTATCTGAAAGCGCTGAAACCGCGCATGCTGGTGCTGGCGGAGACGGAGTTCTGGCCGAATCTGCTGAACGGGTGCTTTCGCCGCGGGATTCCCGTGGCGGTGGTGAACGCGCGGATCTCCGACCGCTCGTGGCCGCGCTACAAAATGCTGCGCCACTTGTGGAAACCGCTGCTGGGCCGGCTGGGCCAGGTGCTGGCGCAGAGTGAGACCGATGCCGAGCGCCTGATCGCGATTGGCTGCATGGCGGAGCGGGTTGCGGTGGCGGGGAATCTGAAGTTCGATGTGCGCGCGGCGGAGGAAGCCGAGGCCACGCGGCTGTTGAAGGGGTTGGCGGTGGGGCTGCGCCTGGTTGTGGCGGGCAGCACACTCGAGGGTGAGGAAGCAGCGCTCGTGGAGGCGTGGCCGCGGCTGCTGGCGGCTGACCCAAAGCTGGCGATGGTTCTGGCGCCGCGGCATCCGGAGCGGTTTGCGGCGGTGGCGGCGCTGCTGGAGAAGTCAGGGAACGGGTGGGTGCGGCGGTCGGAGTGGAATGCAAAACCGGTGGAGCCGCTGCGGCCCGGTGAGATCGTGCTGCTGGATACGATTGGCGAACTGGCGTCGGTGTACTCGCTGGCCAGTGTGGCGTTCGTGGGCGGCAGCGTGGTTCCGGCGGGCGGGCACAATCCGCTTGAGCCGGCGCAGTTCGGCGTACCGATTGTGATGGGTCCGCACTACGCGAACTTCGTCGCGATCACCGACAGCTTGCGCGCACACGATGCGTTGCGTATCGCGGCGAAGGAGGAGCTGGCGGAGACGCTCAACGCATTGTTGCGCGACCAGCCGGCGGCAGAAGCGATGGGCGCGCGGGCACGCGAAGTGTTCGAGCGGCAGGCGGGCGCGACGGAACGATGCGTGGCGGCGCTGCGGGAACTGCTGACCGGCCGAACCGAAGCGGAGCGCAGGCCATGACGCGCGCCGCACGCCCGCTGCTGTGGCCGCTGGTACCGGTTTACCGGCTGGCTCTTGCGTTGCGCGATTTCCAGTTACGCACGGAGTTGAAGCCGGTGCGGCGGCTGCGGCGGCCGGTGGTGAGCGTGGGGAATTTGTCGGCGGGCGGCGCGGGGAAGACGCCGCTGGTGATTGCGCTGGCGAAGGCGCTTACGGCGCGCGGCGTGCAAGTGGATGTGCTTTCGCGCGGCTACGGTCGCCGCTCCGCGGTTCCACTTTTGGTTGAGATGAATGGGACAGCAGAGGAGTTTGGCGATGAGCCGCTGGTGATTGCGGGCGATGCGCAGGTGCCGGTGTTTGTGGCCGCCGAGCGGTACGAGGCGGGGTTGCTGGCCGAGCGCTCCGCGCTTCCGGGTTTTGGTTTGCATTTGTTGGATGACGGTTTTCAGCATCGACAGCTCCATCGTGACGTGAACATTCTGCTCCTGAGTTCCGAAGACCTCGGCGATCATCTCTTGCCTGCGGGCAATCTGCGCGAGGCATTGCATGCAGCGGCGCGAGCGGACGTTTTTGCCATTCCAGAAGACGAACCCGAGGTTGCGGAATGGGTGAAGTCGCGGGGCTTGAAGGGAACGGTGTGGCGGCTGCGGCGGCGCATGGACGTGCCGCGGATTGAGGGGCCGGTGGTTGCGTTTTGCGGGATTGCGCGGCCGGAGCAGTTTTTTCAGGGGTTGGAGTCGGCCGGCATGCGCCTGGCTGCACGGGTCGCCTTCCCAGACCACCAGCACTACACAGCCGGCGATCTTGAGCGGGTTACGATCGCGGCGCAAAAGGCTGGGGCGACGGCGCTACTGACGACTGAGAAGGATCGCGCACGGCTAGGCGCGATGGCCGCATCGCTCCCGATTCAGACCGTTCCGTTGCGCATCGAGATCGAAAACGAGCGGGCCGCGATCGATTGGCTGATGCGCACGACGAGAGAGCCTGCGTGACGCCAGAGCCGGTTGGGGTGGTCGTAGCAAAACTGGCTGCCCTTGAGGGCAGGGGACTCGCAGCGGAGCCCGTTGGTCTTGATGTGCCGGCAATGCATGTACATATCAGTTACCCTCCTCCATGCCCCCCTACCCTTTTTCAAGTAAAGTCTTGATTCCAGGCGGGTTAGCTTTTGAAGGGGCTCCGGTAAACGATTGAAGGCAAAGAAGTTAGAGCTTAAGGTCGTCAAAAATAAGAGGTTAGCGGAATTAGCGGAGCCAGCGGAGTTGGCGGAGTTAGCGACGTGGCGCGCCCAGCCAAGCTTTGGCCGCCCAAAGCATTCGCCATGTTCTCGCTACTACAAGAAGTGTAGCGATTTCGGGGAAATAACCTGCACTGCCGGGCGGGTTGTTATCTCGTTGGAAATGGGAGGGTTGAAGGGAATTGGAAGGTGGGGAGGGGTTGACAGTCGGAATTTCTTTTGTCGGTACGCACGGATGCGGCGTGTTTTCGGTGGGTTGGGGGAATAGATAGACCGGAAGGTTGATGCCGGGACCTAACGTTCTTCGGGACCGATCCTCTGAGCGAGGCTGAAGCCATGCTCAACGAATGCATTGGCCTGTACGCAACAGTTAACATTCCGGTTCATTGCAGATGATTGAACACTTGCCGATTTGCGGGGCCTTATTACTTATTCAATCGTGCCAACCATGTTGTTGAATCTTTCTCGGCAGGAAGTTGCTCCGCGTCTGGGTCTGCCCCGTGACTGGTTCTGCGGAGCATCGGTATGAGTATCATGCTGCAGATGGCATAGAGCACTGCGACAAGTACAAGCTCGCGACGCATCCCGATCAGATCGGCTAGCCATGCGACGGTCATCGACGCGAACGGCATGACGCCGGTGAAGACGAGCGCGTACAGACTCATTACTCGCCCCCGGAGGGCGTCCGGGACACTCTCCTGAACCATCGTGGAAGCCACCCCCAGCGAGCTGGCGATCCCGAACGAGAGGATCGCTGCCGCCGCTATTGCGAGCCCCAGATGGCGAGTCCAAGCCAGCGCGCAAACCGTTAGCGTGATCACAATGAGCGCGGTCATCATCCAGCCAATGCGAAGCTTGCGCGGGAGGATGAGCAAGCAGGCTGCCCCCAGGAACGCTCCGACGCCCGATGCCGCCATGATCGCGCCCAGGCCGCCCGGCCCGACCTGAAGCACGTGCTTGGCGTAGAACGGCATGAGGATCGCTGTGTTTGGAAACACGAACATCGTGGTGACGGCGGTGAGTCCGAAGAGCGCGATGAGGTGCTGGCGTTTCCGGAGATACCGCACCCCCTCGGCAATAAAGTGCCTGGTGTTCACTGGTCCGCCACTAGTCGCAGGCCGCGGCTGAATCAACAGGAGACTGCCGATGACGGCCAGGAAACTGGCCGCATTGACATAGAAGGCGGACGCTATTCCCCACCGGGCCACAAACCAGGCTGCAAGCGCCGGCCCAATAACGCGAGAGCCGTGGAAGGTGGCCTGGTTGAGCGCGATCGCCTGCGGCAGGTCTTTGCGCTCGACGAGTTGCGGATAGAACGACTGGTACGCCGGCAGGTCGTAGGCCGTGGCCAGGCCGAGCAGGAGGGCGATCACCCAGACGTGCCAGAGGTGGAGATGACTTGTCTGGAGCAGCACGCCCATCAGCATGGCAAGAACGGCCATCACCCACTGCGTGACCAGCATGATCCGGCGCCGCTCCATCCGGTCCGCGGCGACGCCGCCGAACGGCATGAGGATCAGGACAGGGATGGAGGCCGCGAAGTTCACTGACGCGAGCGCGAATGCCGATGAGGCCAGAGTAGTGACGACCCAGCCTTGAGCGAACTGCTGCATCCAGGTCCCGGTCTGCGAAATCGCCTGCCCGCCCCAGAAGAGAGCGAACTCGCGATTCCGCAGCGCTCGCAGCAGATTCCTTTCCGCACCCTTTGCCGCAACTGCGGGCTTGGCGGAAACTCCGGGCTTTCCTTCACGCTGTGCCGGCCCCTGTTGCGGCCGGCCAGTTGATACCGATGCTTGCTCCATCAACATGGAAGAGGCCCCCTGTTCCAGTGCGCGGAGCGGTTAGACTTCGTTCGAGTCAAACTCGAGGATGTTCCCGTCCGGATCGTGTACGCGGAAGTTGGTCCTGCCGAAGAACCGTTTCGTGGGCGGTCCGTCCGGCTCGATACCGGCAGCCTTGAGGTGCTCATAAAGCCCTCGCAAGTCAGGAGCGTCCATCTCGATGTGGAAGGTCTTCTCCTCGGGCGGCATTCCAACCACCTGGATATGCCCATCGCCGATCTTGAACTTGGCGAATTGACCGGTACGGTGCATAATCATCTGCGCGCCGGGCAGCTTTGAATAGAACGCGACCGACTTTTCGACATCGGCGACGAGCAGGCTGATGCCTTCCAAACTGGTAGTCAAGGTTTCCTTCTTTTCCAAATTGGTATTCATGGGTTTCTCTCCTTTCAACAATCAAGATGTTTTAAACGCGTGTTTGGATTCGGCGCGCGTAACTATTTTTTCGGCCGGGCGAAGAGCCTGCGAAACCGCATTTTCTCCGGCGACTAACGGTCTCGCCAAGCCGGGGCTGCAAGCTTTGTAACGCGGCGAGGCGTATTGAGCGCAACCGCGGAAGCAGTGCCGCATCGATTCAAACGTGGGTTTAAAACCGGCCTTTGCGCGGATGTTCCCCGGCACTCAAGGCGGGCATGTTCCACCAGAGGATCTGCGGGTCCCGGACAGCAGGAACACTGGGTGCTGATTGACAGCCGGAGCCAGACGTTTTCAACTTCTGTTTAATGGCGAAAACTGCGGAGCGACAATCGTCTCTCGACCTCACCCGGGAAAAGCTCATTGAAGCGGCGGGCGAGGTCTTTGCGGAAGCCGGCTTTCGCGATGCGACCGTGCGGGAGATCTGCGCGCGAGCCGGGGCAAACGTAGCCGCGGTGAATTATCACTTTCGCGACAAGCTGGGGCTCTATACCGAGGTTATCAAGTCGACCATTATGGCGCAGCAGCCCGTCGGACAGAATCCCATCGAGGCGCATGGGGATGATCCCCGCGCTGCATTGAGCGCCCTGGTTCATCAATGGTTGGAGCGGGTCCGCGACGGGGGGAAGCCGGCCTGGTTCGCACGTATTATGGCGCATGAAATGACGCAGCCCACGCCGGCGCTCGACCGCGTCACAGAGGCGATGCAACCCAATTACCTGCGCTTGCGCACGCTGGTAGGCAAGCTCATTGGACGCAGCGCCAACGATGCTCGCACACGGATGTGCGCACACAGCGTGGTTGGCCAAATTCTGCATTACGTACAGTCCAGGGCCATGCTGGCCAGGCTGTGGCCCGATCTGGATCTCGACGACGTCAAACAGCGTCGTGCGATTGCCGACCACATTGTGGAGTTCTCGCTGGCGGGGTTGAAAGCCGCTCATCGTAGCTCCGCGCTCAAGAAGAGAAAGCAAGCACCGGCAACCACAAGAAGTTGATGCCCCGCCCCCGGGGCGATAAGAGCCTGCATTCTTTCGAGACAATCCAAACTAACGAGATCAGAACTGCTGCGCCAGTCGTCTCTCAGCTCACCATCAGGATCACCATATTCAGGGGCCGGATTACTAGAATCAGAGCCGTTCTTCGATCGGAATCCAGTGCGTGGGATAGGGCGGACCGATGTATTCGGCGCGGGGGCGGATGAGGCGGTTGTCGTCGAGCTGCTCGATGACGTGGGCGGCCCAGCCGGAGATGCGGCTGATGGCGAAGATGGGGGTGTAGAGATCGATGTCGACGCCGAGCGTGGCGTAGGTGGAGGCGGAATAGAAATCGACGTTGGCGTTGAGCTTCTTTTCCTGGTTGATGTAGAGCTCAATGGCGCGGGACATCTCGAACCACTTGGGCTTGCCGGAATCCTTGCCGAGCTGCTCGCTCATTTTGCGCAGATGGGTGGCGCGGGGATCTTCGGTTTTGTAGACGCGGTGGCCGAAGCCGGAAATCTTCTGACGCGCATCGAGCATGCCCTTCACGTACTCGACCGGGTCGGCGCCTTCCTTGTCGATGAGCAGCAGCAGGCGCATGACACCTTCGTTGGCTCCGCCGTGCAACGGGCCCTTGAGCGCGCCGATGGCGCCGGTGATGGCGGAGTGAATGTCGGAGAGTGTGGCGGCGATGACGCGGGCGGCGAAGGTGGAGGCGTTGAGCTCGTGGTCGGCGTGGAGGATGAGGGCGATGTCCAAAGTCCGGGTAGCGGTTTCGGAGGGCATTTCGCCGTTCAGCATCCAGAGAAAGTTGCCGGCGTGGGAGAGCAAACGGTCGGGAGGAACGATTTCCTTGCCTTTGCGGAGCCGATCGTAAATGGCCACGATCATGGCGATCTGCGCGGTGAGGTTGTAGGCCTTGCGCACGTTGGCGTCGTGCGAGTTGTCTTTCTCGTCGGCATCGTAAAAGCTTAATGCCGATACCGCAGTTCGCAGCACCTCCATGGGCGTGGCGGCGGTGGGAAAGCTTTTCAGCATTTCGATGACGCGCTGGTCGAGGGAGCGCGCCAGGGCCAGCTGCGTGGAGAATTCGCGCAGGGCGAGCTCATTGGGCAGCAAGCCGTTCCACAGCAGGTAGGTGGTTTCCTCGAAGGTCGAGTGCTCGGCCAGCTCATGAATGTCGATGCCGCGGTAGGAGAGGATCCCCGCTTCTCCGTCGATCCAGCAGATACCGGAGTTCGCGGCAACGACTCCTTCCAGACCCTTTCCTGCGACAGCAGTCGACATACCCTTTGTCTCTCCTGTTCATGCGATGCGGCTTGGCCGTGCGATGGAATTCCGCCCCCCTTTGGAGGCGCGGCGCCAAAAAAGTGCAGTAAAGATGTTTATAGCTTAGCGGTTCTGTCCTTGTCACGGAAAGACAGGGAGCAAGAAGACAGGGACCAGGGAACAGGGATCAGAAAACAGGGACCAGGGACTGAAGGGGTCAGGGCGAAAACCGCTTCTGGTGCACAAGGCCCGCCGGTTGGATATATCCTGTAGGTTCGCCGGGTGCGCGGGAGGGTTATCGCTGGCCAGGATGGCAGGGAAGCCGCTCTCGGGCAAGAAGGCGAATTGCAGGGATTTCCGCAAGGATTTTGACAATTTACCCCCGAAACGGCGTCTAACCGAACTAGATGCCGGCTCTACGCCCGGTGCGGTACGCTCGGAAAAGCCCCCGGAGCACGAAAGGCAAACGAATGAGTGAAATAGACGAAACCCCTCGAACATATTCCGGCGCTTTGTTAGCCGCGATTGCGGTCGCACTGCTGGCCGCCGTCGGCGGGCTGATCTGGTGCTCGGTGCTGGGCAGCCGGCTGGCCACCCAGCAGACCGAACTGACGGAAGCCCAGCAGCAGAATGCCAAACTGGCCGCAGATCTGCGCGAAACCGAGGCCCGGCTGCAGGTGGCCACAGATGAACTGGGCAAATCGGTGGGCCTGACGCAGAAGCAGCTTGACGAGCGCGCCCAGGCGATCATCCAGCGTGAACAGGCCGATAGCCAGAGGCTGGAAAACGAGCAGAAGCAGACCGCGCAGCAGGTGAGCTCGGTTTCAAACCAGGTCTCCAGTGTGCAGACCGATGTGGGCGGGGTCAAGACGGACCTGAGTAAAACCCAGAGCGACCTGGCCGCCACGGAGAGCCAGCTGCAGAGCGTGCGCGGCGACCTGAGCAACACCAACAGCGTGATTGCCCGCAACCACGACGAGCTGGTGACGCTGGAGCACAAGGGCGACCGGAACTTCTACGAGTTCACGCTGACCAAGGGTCAGAGGAAGCCGGTGGGCACCATCAGCCTGGAGCTGAAAAAGGTCGATACCAAGAAAAACATCTTTACCGTGATTGTGTATTCCGACGATAGAGCCGTGCCGAAGAAAGATCGCGGGCTCGACGAGCCGCTGCAGTTCTATAGCGGTAAAGATCCGGCGCTGTTCGAGATCGTGGTGAACGCCATCAATTCGAAGAACCAGATTTCGGGGTATCTCTCGACGCCCAAAAGCGCGCCCGCTCCGCCTACCGTTCAGTAATGGGCACGTGGGGCGTGACCGTGAGGGCGGGCTGGTACCGGAAATCGAAGGTATAGTCCAGGTTCTTGCGCGCGTCCCACTGCTGCTGAGTCATCATGAAGGCCGAAACAATGGTTCCTTCGACCGTTTGGCCGGGGTCGATCGTGGTGTCGAGCGGCGAGATGGGCGTCAGGTGCGGCACGGGAATGTTCGGATAAGCCACAAAGATGCGCTCGTAATCGCCCTTGTTGGCGGCATAGCTGGAGTGGATGCCGTCGGCGAGGGTGACGTTGGTGGTGACGTTGCCGAGAAACAGCGGGTGGTCGGTCTGGTTGTGCAGCTTAACGGTGGCAAAGACCATGACCTGGTCGACGCTTTGTTTTTCCATGGGCGCGCCGCTGGCGTCGAAGCCCGAGGTTTCAGTGTGCTGGGGATGGGCCCAGATGGCAGTGATCTCGCCGGTCGCGAAGGGCGGCTTCTGGCCGGCAATCACGTACATTGCGATAGCGATGCTGACCACGAGGCAGGCAATGATGGTGGCGATCACCACGTGGCTGGTGCCTCTGGTTAATTCCTCGCCGCGCGCGGCGTCGTCCAGTTCTTCCTGGTGAAGCAGGCTCATGGGGTCTCCATCCACCTTGCGACTTCATCTTAGCTCGAACGCGACGAAACCGGCTACGGAGAGTTTTGGCGGCTGGTTACGAGGGCGCGGAGGGGGATTACCGGCGGGGAGCAAGAAGGCAGGGACGTAGGGGCTACGGTCTGGGCCGGAGGCCGGCGAGAAAGCCCTTGGCGTGGCACGTGTTGAGAACGTCTTCTGCGGTGAGCCAGGCGCGGCGTAACTGCTTCGCGCCATACTCCATCTTTCCCAGGTTGCGGCTGTCGTGCGAGTCGGACGACATGACGATGCGGCAGCCCATCTCTTTGGCCAGGCGCAGGTCGTGATCGTTGAGGTCGAGCCGCTCCGGCGCGGCATTGTGCTCCAAGGCGACGCCGAGCTCGGCCGCACGCCGGAGCACTGCGGCCATGTCGAGAGCAAAGGGTTCGCGGCGCAGCAACAGGCGGCCGGTGGGGTGGCCAAGGATGCGCACGTAGGGGTTCTCGATGGCGCGGAGGACGCGCGCCGTCATCTCCTCGCGGGACTGCTCAAAACGGGTGTGGACGCTGGCGATGACCACGTCCAGCTGGGCGAGCACTTCGTCGTCGAGGTCGAGGGCACCGTCGGCAAGAATGTCGACTTCAATGCCGGTGAAGACGCGGATGCGACCGCCGATGGTTTCATTCAGGGCGCGGTCGACCGCGTGCACCTGCTTGATCTGCTCGAGGGCGCGCTTTTCGTCGAGGCCGTTGGTCATGGCGAGGTTCTTGGAGTGGTCGGTGATGGCGACGTATTGGTAGCCGCAGGCAAGCGCAGCCTCGGCCATCTCGCGGATGGAGTTGTGGCCGTCGCTGGCCGTGGTGTGCATGTGCACGTCGCCGCGGATGTCGTCGAGGGCGACGACGCGGGGCAAGGCGTGTTCGACAGCGGCGTCGATCTCGCCCAGGTTCTCGCGCATCTCCGGCGGCATCCAGTCCATGCCGAGGGCGGCATAGATCTCCTCCTCGGTGGCGGCGGCCACGGTTGAGCCGTCGTCAAGGCGCGCCAGAGCCCACTCGTTGAGGGTGTAGCCCATCTTGAGGGCCCTTTGGCGGAGCACGACGTTGTGCGCCTTGGAGCCGGTAAAGTATTGCAGGGCCGCGCCATAGGAGGCGGTAGGCAGCAAACGCACGTCCACCTGCAGGCCTTGGTCGAGGTTGAAACTGACCTTGTTTTCGCCTTTGGCGATCATGTCGTGGATGCCGGGGTAGGCGGCGACGTGTTCGACGGCAGCTTGCGTGTGTTCCGGTTCGCAAGCCGGACCGGTGGCCAGCAAGTCAAGGTCGCCCACGGTCTCGCGCCCGCGGCGGAGGGATCCGGCCGGAGCGACCCTGTCAATTCCTTTGAACTGCAAAAGATAGGCGGCGATGCGCGCGGCTTCTTCAGTGGCCACGTCGATGCGGAAGCGGCCGGCGCTGCGACGGTAGTCCTCGATGCCCTTGCGCAGCTTTTCAATCTGTTTGGCGCCCATGCGGGGCAGGCCGTTGAGGCGGCCCGCTGCGATGGCCTCGGCGAGCTGGTCAATACTCGCGATTTTGGGACTGCCGATTTTGGCCGCATCCCAGAGCAGAGCGACGGTTTTGGGACCCATGCCGGGGAGTTTGAGCAGTTCCAGGACGCTGGCGCCGTATTTGGCCAACAGCTCGTCGCGCTGCTCGAGCGTGCCGGTAGCGGCGATGGCCTGCAGCTTGGCGGCCATGCCCTTGCCGATGCCGTCGATCTCCATGAGGCGCGCGGTATCGGAGGCGGCATCGGTCAAGTCGACGGTAGTTTGCTCAGCGGCCTCGGCGGCGCGGCGGTAGCTGCGGATGCGAAAGCTGTCGGCCCCATCGATTTCGAGCAGGTCGGCTGTCTCCGCCAGCAGGCGGGCCATGGTTTTGTTGTCCATGAAGCGGCTCTCCGCCCTTGAGTATCGATCATTTGCGGGAGTTACGGCCAGCGGGCATGCGGCGGCCCCGGAAGACGGACCAGAAGCAGGCTTCCCGAAGAAATTCTGGAAAGCGATTTCCCCTGGGGTGTGAGAACGAAGGCTGCAACGGGCGCACTTCACCCTTACCGCCGGGCGGCGGTCTTGCGCTTGCGATACGCCCGGAACCTATCGACGCTTAAGCAGCGTTGTGAGCGGCTGCATCCCGAAGGCGAATAACAGCATCCGCCTGGGGACCTTTTTGCCCTTCGACTATGTCGAACTCGACCTCATCGCCTTCTTTGAGCGTTTTGTACCCGTCCAACTGAATCGCTGAGTAGTGAACGAATACATCCGGCCCGTCTTCGCGTCCGATGAATCCGTAGCCCTTGGCGTTGTTAAACCACTTGACCTTTCCCTTGTACTGAGCCACAGGTTCCGCCTTCCTCTTTTCTGTTGCGGGGATACGGCGTGTCGTTCGGGGAACACCACACCGTACCTGTTAAGACGCGGGAAAGAGACGAAAGGTTTTCTTAATTTTCCGGCTCCACAAAGTGATATGGGCGACGCAGCGCGGGGACGAAAAAGCGCACGGGCCGAGTGATCGGCATCGATGGGAATCGAGAGTGAAGCAGGATTACTTCTTGCGGCCCTGGAGGCGCGCGTACAAGAGAACACTGGTCATCGTCTTGCCGTCGAGGATGGCGCCTTTCTCGATCATTTTCAACAGTTCAGACAACTTGACGAGCCGCAGCTCGATCTCTTCGTCTTCCTCGGGGCGGGGCTGGCCGGGCTCGAGCCCTTCGGCCAGGAAGACTTTCATCGACTCGCCAAGAAAACCGGGGCTGGCGTAATACTCCACCAAAGGACGCCATTTCTTCGCCCGGTAGCCGGTTTCTTCGGCCAGTTCGCGCTGCGCGCCGACGAGCGGTGTCTCGCCGCTGTCGAGTTTGCCGGCCGGCAGTTCCCAGAGGTATTGATTGGCCGCGTGCCGGTACTGCCGCTCCAAAACGATCCACGGGTCGCGCTTGCTCTTCGAGCTGTCGAGAGCCAGAATCACGACGCTGCCGTTGTGGCGGATGACGTCGCGCTCGTTCGTCCGGCCGCCGGGCTCGACCAGCTTGTCGTGCAGCACGCGGAAGAGCGGCCCCTGGTAGACGACGCGCGAGCTGAGCAGCGTAGCGCGCTCGATCACGGCAGTCTTCGGCGCCTTTTTTGCATTTTTCCGCTTCGTGACTTTGACCTTCGCCGTCTTCTTGGTGGGCATGATCCGTCCTTTTCCGGTGGCAAGCGCTCGATGCGCATGGTTCAAGACGAGTATACGCATTGCGCTCGCGGGCCATGCCAGTTCTGCATCGATCCGCGGGGCAATCGCACGACGAGGATCAACCATAGAAAGCGATGGGTCTTGAAAAGGCACGGCTTCAGCCGTGCCGATGGATATATCAAAAAACGGCTTCGGCTTTAGCCGCGGAGGGATGTTCTTTGCGGCTCAACCCCATCCCTCAGGGGCTAAAGGCCAGACATTTTATTGGCGGCTTTCGACGGCACGGCTGAAGCCGTGCCCTTTCAAAGCAACTTTCTCGAAATTTCTTCGTGCATGCGATTGCCCTGCATCGATCGGGCTCGCCGTGGCATCCTTAACTCAGCAATACAGCCGATCCAAGAGGAACGCATTCCTGGTGGAGAATCCGAATTCGCTGAAAAGCAACCGCAGATCCTTCGACTCGTCCACCTTCGGTGGACTCGCTCAGGAGCGAGTGAACGAAGCAACGACTGCAGACTGTTATCCCGTAACCGTGATGCCGGGGCAGAGCCGGCTGTTTCTGGATTTTTGTGCCGGGACACTTCGTGCCTTTTTGCATTCGGACGAGATCTCGCGAGAACGTCCGGCCTTACCGGCGCACTGGCCGGAGCTGGTGCGGCTGCTGGCGGCGCAGAATCCGTCGCCGGCCGGGGCAGGCACACTTGCGGCGCTGGAGCAGGGCGCGGGCGCCATCCTGACCGGGCAGCAGGTGGGATTGTTCGGCGGGCCGTTGTATACGCCCTACAAAGCCGCCTCCGCCATCGCACGCGCGCGGAAAGGCACTGCGTGCGGCAGACCCCATGTGGCTGTTTTCTGGCTGGCCAGCGAAGACCACGATTTTGCCGAGATCAACCAGGTAACGTTTCCCGCAGGCCGGGAGCTGGCGACGCTGGCCTACGCTTCGGCACCGGAAGCTGCCGTTCCGGCAGGCCGGATCGTGTTCGACGAGTCGATTACGGCGCTTGCGGAGCGCGCGGCGGAGATTCTTGGGCCCTCCGAAGCGACAGACGCCCTGACGGCGGCCTACAAGCCCGGGCGCACCTTTGCCGAGGCCTTCGCGGAGTTTTATGCGAGGGTTTTTGCCGCGCAGGGGTTGCTGATTGTGGACGCCAGCAGCCGCGAGTTCCACCGGCTGGGCACGCCGGTGCTGCGTGTCGCCATCGAACGCGCCGACGAGTTCCACGCAGCCCTGCTTGAGCGCAGCCAGGCGCTGGAAGCCGCGGGCTATCACGCGCAGGTTGCGGTTGCGCCGCAGTCAAGCCTCCTGTTTCTGATCGATGTCGACAATTCGGGCGCCCGCATGGCCCTCAAACGCATTGCGCCCACAGCCCAGGAGCCCAACGGTCTGTGGCAGACGGCGAGCGAGGCAGGGAATCAGAGCTTTTCCACGGCAGATCTCGTGGGCATTCTCGATGCCGCGCCGGAGCGCATCTCACCCGCGGCGCTGCTGCGGCCGGTGTTTCAGGATTTTCTGTTCGGGAGCTCGACGCAGATAGGGGGGCCGGCGGAGATTGCGTATCTGGCGCAGTCCACGGTTCTGTTCGAGCGCATTCTGGGCCGGCAGACGCCGCCCATTGCACGGTTCTCGGCCACGCTCATCGAGCCGCAGATTGCAGAGCTGCTGCGGCGGCACGAGCTTACGCTCGAACAGGTTCTTGGCGAGGAGAGCGCGGCCACGCTGGCGCTGAAGCTCGCGGCACGAGCGATGCCAACCGAGACCAAGATAAAACTGGCGGCGGCGGGCAACGCGTTCGACACCGAGCTGACGGCGCTGGTGGAGTGGCTGCAGTCGCAGGACAAGGGGTTGGGGCAGTCGGCCGAGACGGCGGCGGGCAAGATGCGCTACCAGATGAATCGCCTGCGGACGATGGCCGCGAACTTCCAACTGCAGCGCGAGGCCACGCTCACGCGCCACGCCAACAGCATCTCGAATGCGCTCTATCCCGGCGGCGTGCTGCAGGAGCGGGTGCACGGGGCGGTGTATTACTTTGCGCGCCACGGTCTTTCGCTCGCCGAGACTCTTTGCAGGCAAGCCGGCTCCTGTTCAGGCCACACCGCGCTCTGGCTGTAAGAAGCAGGGGTCAGGTTTCAGGTGTCAGGTTTCAGGGGTCAGAAGGCAGATCCGCCGCTGCGACGGGCGATGCGGGTTCAAGATAGCTGGCTGCTATTTTCTGACCCCTGAAATCTGATCCCTGACCCCTAGTTCTATAATCCTCGCGAAACCAGTTGAGGCACTTATGAAACAGGTCTATACACGTCTTCCTGGGGCGTTTCTCATTGCGGCGTCGCTGGCCCTGCCGGCCGCCGGCGCGCAAACCGTCTCCTGCGCCACGCCGGGGACTGACAATGCCTTCCTGGGCATTCAAACCATCCGGCTGTGGCCGGGAACCGCGCCCGAGGCCAAGGGCGCCACATGCGACGACATTCCCGCGCTCACGCTGCTCGAGCCGCGGCAGGGGACGGCCAACGGCTCGGCGGTGATCATCTTTCCTGGCGGCGCCTACGCCATTCTTGCCGGGGACCTGGAGGGGCGCGAGGTGGCCGACTGGTTCACCACGCGGGGCTTCCGCGCCTTTATCCTCAGCTACCGGCTCACCGAGCACGGTTACGTGCTGCCGGTGCCATTGCTCGACGCGCGGCGCGCCATCCAGACGGTGCGCGCGCGGGCGGGGGATTATCACATCAACCCGAACCGCATTGTGGTGATTGGGTTTTCGGCTGGCGGGCACCTGGCAGCGCTCGCCGGGACGCAGTTTGTGCCCGGCAAACCCGACGCGAACGACCCTATTGAGCGCGCCTCCAGCCGGCCCGACTTCCTGGTTCTGGGCTACCCGTGGATCGGGGCCATTTCGAGCGACACTTCGCACCTGAGCTACTGCAAGATCTTCAACCTGATGGACCAGTGCGAAGCACTGCGTGCGGCGTACTCTCCCGACCTGTTTGTCACGAAAGACACGCCGCCCACGTTCATTTACCACACCTTCAACGATCAGACGGTGCCCGTGGAGCAGAGCCTGCGCTTCTACGAGGCGCTGGTAAAGGCAGGCGTGCCGTCGGAATACCACGTTTTTGCCAACGGGACGCATGGCAGCGGTTTGGGCAAGGGCGATCCGGCATTGGACCAGTGGCCGGAGCTGCTGGAAAACTGGCTGCGCGCGCAGGGGTTGCTGGCGGTGGACAAGACGGCGGTGGGCGGGCGGCCGTGAAAGGCAGCAGCCCGTGGACCGTGAACCGTGAACCGTGGACGTCACGTGAACTTGCGGTGCGGGCCGGAAGGGGCGGCGAGATTGAAGGAGCTGAAGGCTGAAAAAAGGCCCCTGAAAATTAAGAAGCGGGCCACCGGCCCGGGAGTGGAAGGATATCCCGAAACCGGCTGCCCGCTGGACCCTGGACCGGGTCTAGGTGGTAGCTTAAGTGTAGGACTGTTTTGGGCAAAATCAAGCCTTTTTTTGCATTAAAATTCCCACTTCGTGACTGGGGTCACAGCAGGTTGTGTTGTGTGCTCCCAATGCGTTGACTTGGGGGTTTTCCCCTTGGTAAAAAAGAGGGTTCTACCTGCTTAAAATCCGATTTAAGCAGCCGCAGTAGTCCGGTACCGCCATGCAGGATATCTTTCAACAACTCGGAGAGCTTCTGGTGGGCGCGATCCCAACGGCTCTGCTCTTCATCGTGCTGGTCATTGCGTATCAGTTTCTGGTGCAGGGCCCGTTGACGGCAGTGCTGGCCAAGCGCCGCGCCCTGACGGAAGGCGCCATCGAAGATGCCCGCAAGGCCGTCGCCGAGGCTGAGGCCAAGGCCCAGGAATACGCCGAGCGTTTACGGCAGGCGCGCGCCGGCGCCTACAAACTGCGCGAGCAACGCGCGAAGCAATGGAGCGCCGAGCGTGAGGCCGCGCTCGAAGCCGCGCGACAGGCAGCCGGCCAGAAGGTGCGCGAGGCCCAGGCTGAGCTGGAGGCGGAAGCCGCAGCCGCGAGGGCTTCCCTTCAAGCTTCGGCTGCCGATCTTGCCGGCCGGGCCGTCCGCGCCGTTCTACCAGCCGCCGCCGGGGGTTCCCGTTGAGTATTTCTCGTCCAAGATTGAGTTTTTGCTTGCGCGCTTTCTGGCTTGCCATGGTACTGGCTGTTGCGGCGCTGATGATTGCGCCGAGCCGCGCGGCCGCGCAGCAGAGTGCGACGGGTGTGTCGACGGCAACGGCGAGCGCGCCGGCAAGCGCGCCGGCAAGCGGATCCGAAACCGCACAGCCGGCTTCATCGGAGGACGAGGGGGACGCCGCGTTTCTGCATTCACCCGTGGTGCAGTCGGTGGCCCGCATGTTGCACCTGAAGCTCGATACCACGGTCGCCCTTCTGCTCGGGATCAACTTCGCGATCATCTTCTTTGCCATCGCCATTCCGCTCACGCGCACCATGCCGAAGGTCATGCGCAAGCGGTCGCAGACCTTGAGCCACGACCTGACGAACGCGCGCCAGGCCACGGCGGAGGCCCAGGCGCGGATGAGCGCCGTGGAGGCCCAGTTGGCCGGACTCGGCGAGGAGATCAAGAAGCTGTCCGCGCAGGTGGAGCAGGAGAGCGTGGAAGACGAAAAGCGCATCAAGGCAGCGCTGGGCGAAGAGAGCGCCCGCATTGTGGCCGCAGCCGAACAGGAGATCAACATGGCGGTGACCCAGGCCAAGCGCGGCCTGCGGAGCTTTGCCGCCGATCTCGCGATCGGACAGGCGGAGAAGCAGATTGCGCTTACGCCGGAAACCGACCGCGCGCTGATCGCCGAGTTTGTGGCCGGAGTTGGCGGCGACGCCGCAGGCAAGGGAGGCAAGAACTAGATGCCCGCATTTGTGGCCCGCTACGCCCAGGCCTTTGCCGATGTGGTGAAGGACGCCAAGCTCGATTCGGCTGCGATGGACCGCCAGTTCGCGGATTTTCTGGCGACTTGGGAGGGCAGCGCCGAGCTGCGCACGCTGTTCGCGAACCCGGCTTTTCCGGCCACGCAGAAGGTGGCGATTCTGGACAAGCTGAATGTTGCAATGGGGCTCGAAAAGGAGCTGCGCAACCTGCTTGCCGTGCTTATCAACAACAATCGCATCGCGCAGGTGGCCGAGGTAGCCGCGGAGTGGCGCAGAATTTTGCAGGAGCAGCAGGGCATTCGTCCCGCCGAGATCGTGACGGCGCGCGAGTTGAGCAAGGAAGAGCGCGACGCGCTTGCGGCCGAAGTGGCCAAGCTGGCCGGCGCGAAGATCGATGCGAGCTTCAAGCTCGACAAGGGAATTCTCGGCGGCACCGTGGTGCGCATCGGGTCGACGGTGTATGACGGCTCGGTCAGGGGACGGCTTGAAAGACTGAGAGAGGCGCTGACAAGCTCCTAGCCTCTAGCTTCTAGCCTCTAGCTTGTGGTCGCATGGATTGGCTTGGTTGGCGTTTAAGAAGACGGTAGCGGTTTGAAGGATCAGGCTAGAAGCTAGGAGCTAGAAGCTAGCAGCTAGCGAACAAAAACAAGAAACTGAAGCAGGATCGAAAAAATGGCTCAGATCAAAGCAGACGAGATTACACAACTTCTTCGCGAGCAGATCGCGAACTACGACGCGAAGGTCCAGGTGGATGAAGTCGGGACCATCACCTCGCTGGGCGATGGCATTGCGCGCCTGAACGGCCTGGACAAGGTAATGGCCGGCGAGCTGCTCAGCTTCCCGCACGGCATTGCGGGCCTGGCGCTCTCGCTCGAGGAGGACCAGGTAGGCTGCGTCATCCTGGGCGATTACACCGAGCTCACGGAGGGCCAGGAGGTCAAGCGCACCGGCAAGATTCTCTCCGTTCCGGTGGGCGAAGCCGTGATCGGCCGCGTGGTGAACGCGCTGGGCCAGCCCATCGACGACAAGGGCCCGATTGCCACCACGGCCACGCTGCCTATGGAGCGTCTGGCTCCCGGCATCATCGACCGCCAACCGGTGCGCGAGCCCATGGCCACCGGATTGAAGGCCATCGACGCCATGATTCCCATTGGCCGCGGGCAGCGCGAACTGATCATTGGCGATCGGCAGACGGGCAAGACCGCGGTGCTGCTCGACACCATCATCAACAACGCGAAGAACGACCTGATCTGCATCTACTGCGCTATTGGGCAGAAGCGCTCGTCGATCGCGCAGGTGGTGCAGACGCTGACCGAGCATGGCGCCATGGGCCACACCATCATCGTGGCCGCCTCGGCGTCGGAGCCCGCGCCGCTGCTTTATATCGCTCCCTACGCGGCCTGCGCCATGGGCGAGTACTTCCGCGACAACGGCAAGCACGCGCTGGTGATGTACGACGATCTTTCAAAGCACGCCATGGCGTACCGCGAGATTTCGCTGCTGCTGCGCCGTCCGCCGGGCCGCGAGGCGTATCCGGGCGACGTGTTTTACCTCCACTCGCGTTTGCTGGAGCGCGCGGCCAAGCTCAGCAAGGAAAAAGGCGGCGGCAGCCTGACTGCGCTGCCCGTGATCGAAACGCAGGCCGGCGACGTTTCTGCCTACATTCCGACCAACGTGATTTCGATTACCGACGGCCAGATATTTCTCGAGACCGACCTGTTCAACTCCGGTGTACGTCCGGCCGTGAACGTGGGTCTCTCGGTTTCGCGCGTGGGCTTCTCGGCGGCCATCAAGGCGGTCAAGCAGGTGGGCTCGACGCTGAAGCTGGATCTGGCGCAGTATCGCGAACTCGCGGCTTTTGCGCAATTCGGCTCGGACCTGGATCCGCTGACGCAGAAGCAGCTGGCCCGCGGCGTGCGGCTGACGGAACTGCTGAAGCAGCCGCAGTTCCATCCCCTCACATGGCAGCAGCAGATGGTGGTGCTGTTTGCCGGAACGCAGGGCTACCTGGACGATCTGCAGGTCAGCGATATCCGCGCTTTCGAGGATGGGCTGTACAAGTATTTCGATTCTACGCAACAGGCGCTGATCGCGGATTTAACGGCGAAGAAGTCGCTCGACGACGATCTGCGCAACCGGCTGCACACGGCGATGAAGGAGTACGCGGCGAACTTTAAGCAGGAGTTGGCGGCGGCTGCTACTGCGTAGCAGCAATGGTCAGTGATCAGTGTTCAGTGATCAGAGAGAGCACGGATGCACGGAAGCTGACCACTGAACACTGATCACTGATCACTGAAAGCTGATTTATGGCAAACGTCCTCGATTTACGGCGGCGCATTCGCAGCGTGAAGAACACGCGGCAGATCACCAAGGCCATGAAGATGGTCTCGGCGGCCAAGCTGCGCCGCGCGCAGGAGCGTGCCCTGGCGGCGCGGCCTTACGCGCGCATGATCACGAGCGTGTTGCAGTCGCTCACGCGCCGCGTCGATCTCTACGACGAGAAGACCGGCAACCTGTGCCACCCGCTGTTTTTGACGCGGCCCGAGAAGCGCGTGCTGCTGATCGTGGTGAGCGGCGACAAGGGCTTTGCAGGCGCTTTCAACGCCAACATCCTGAAGGTGGCGTACCAGTTCATCAACGGCAACCCGGACAAGGAAATCGACATCGATGCCGTGGGCCGCAAGGGCCGCGACCAGCTGCGGCGGCGCTATCCGGCAGCGGTGTACAGCGAGCAAACCGACGAGCAGGGCAAGACGCGACAGGTGAGGGACCCGCGTAAGGGAAAAGTGGAGCTAACGGGCGACCATCCCGGCCTGCTGGTGCATCTCGATGCGGCGCGCGTCGAGGACATGGCGCACAACATCATCGCGCGTTACGTGCACGAGGAGATCGACGCCGCCTACATCGTCTACAACGAGTTCAAGTCGGTGATCTCGCAGCGGCTGGTTGTCGAGAAGCTGCTGCCGCTGATCGAAGTGGGCAAACAGGAAATCGCAGGCGCGGTTGAGCCGACCCTGGAAGAGCGCGAGCGCGTCGCCGAAGCTGCCCGCTCGGCAGGCATCGAGCTGGAGGCTGCCGACACCACCGAGGCTGAGGAAGAAGCCAAGAAGTTCGGCACCGCGAACGTGGACTACATTTACGAGCAGCCGGCGCACGAGCTCTTCCGCGGCCTGCTGCCGCAGTACATTTTTTCCATTCTGTTTCACGCCATGACGGAGTCGGTGGCCGCAGAGCACGCGGCGCGCATGACGGCGATGGATTCGGCAACCAACAACGCTTCGGACATGATCGACGCTCTGACGCTGCACATGAACCGCGTGCGCCAGGCGGCGATCACCAAGGAGATTATTGAGATTGTGAGTGGAGCAGCGGCGCTGTGAAAAACAGCTATTAGCTCTTAGCTTTTAGCCTTTAGCTTTTTCGTGGTGAGTTGCGCGGCAGTAGTAAACGCAGAGACTAGATCGGCAAGGAAAGGGCTAATAGCTGATAGCTAACGGCTAAGAGCTTTGAAAAGAAGGCAGAAGAAATGGCACAAAACATCGGCAAAGTGATTCAGGTCTCCGGCCCGGCCGTAGACGTTCAATTCGAAGAGGCGACGATGCCGCCGATTTACCAGGCGCTGCGCGTCACCGACGAGGGCTTCAAGGTGCCCACGCCCATCAACGTGATTCTGGAGGTGCAGCAGCACCTGGGCGAGGGGCGCGTGCGCACGGTCGCGATGGAAGCGACCGACGGCATGGTGCGCGGCATGAAAGCCATCGACCTGGGAGGGCCGATTCGCGTGCCCGTGGGCAAGGAGACGCTGGGCCGCGTGATCAACGTGATCGGCGAGCCCGTGGACGAGCTGGGGCCGATCGGCGAAACCGAGCGCATGCCCATTCACCGCCCCGCGCCGCTCTTCGACGAGCAGTCGACGAAGGAGGAGATGTTCGAGACCGGCATCAAGGTCATCGACCTGATCCAGCCGTTTTTGAAGGGCGGCAAGATCGGCTTGTTCGGCGGCGCCGGCGTGGGCAAGACTGTGGTCATCATGGAATTGATCAACAACGTGGCCAAGAAGCATGGCGGTTTCTCGGTGTTTGGCGGCGTGGGTGAGCGCACCCGCGAGGGCAACGACCTGTGGCTGGAGATGACCGAGAGCGGCGTGATCAAGCCCGGGCATTGGCAGGATTCGAAGTGCGCGCTGGTGTACGGGCAGATGACCGAGCCGCCCGGAGCGCGCCTGCGCGTGGCGCTGACCGCGCTCACGGTTGCCGAGTATTTCCGCGACAAGGAAGGCGCCGACACCCTTCTGTTCATTGACAACATCTTCCGCTTCACACAGGCGGGTTCCGAGGTGTCGACGCTGCTGGGCCGCATGCCCTCGGCCGTGGGCTACCAGCCGAACCTGGCGACCGAAATGGGCGAGCTGCAGGAGCGCATTACGTCGACGAGCAAGGGCTCGGTGACGTCGGTGCAGGCGGTGTACGTGCCGGCCGACGACTTGACCGATCCCGCGCCGGCCACGACCTTCGCTCACCTGGACGCGACCACGGTGTTGAGCCGTCCGTTGAGCGAGCTGGGCATTTATCCGGCCGTCGATCCGCTGGCTTCCACTTCGCGCATTCTGACGGCGCGCGTCGTCGGTCAGGATCATTACGATGTCGCCCAAGGGGTAAAGAGAATTCTGCAGCGCTACAAGGATCTGCAGGACATCATCGCGATTCTGGGCATCGACGAACTGTCGGAGGACGACAAGCTGACGGTGGCGCGCGCGCGCAAGGTGCAGAAGTTCCTGTCGCAGCCGTTCCACGTGGCCGAGCAGTTCACCGGCATTCCCGGCGCCTACGTCAAGATTGCCGACACGGTGCGCGCCTTCAAGGAGATCATTGAAGGCAAGCACGACGATGTGCCGGAGCAGGCGTTTTACATGAAGGGCGGCATTGAGGAAGTGCTCGAAACCGCGGAGAAACTGAAGGCGACGGTGTAAAAGCAGGGATCAGGGGTCAGGTTTCAGGTGTCAGTTGACTTGGCGGGTGCGCCAGCGGCCTTTCTGATCCCTGACACCTGACACCTGAAACCTCTTGAAAGGTATCTATGGCTGAACCCACATCTGACCAACTTCGCGTGCGGCTGGTGACGCCGGAGCGCACTCTGTTCGAGGCGGATGCCTCGACGGTGGAGCTGCCCGCGAAGAACGGCTACATGGAAGTGCTCTACGGGCACGCGCCACTGATGGCCGAGCTGGGCGCGGGCGACGTGACGATTCAGGGCGGCACGGGAAGCAAATCGGGCGAGGCCGAGGACATCCTGCGCTACAACGTCAGCTGGGGTTTTGTTGAGGTGCTGGGCGACCGCGTCACCATTCTGGCCAGCGATGCGCTCAAGCCCGAGGAGATTGACGTGCCACGCGCCGAGCAGCAGCTCGACCGCGGCCTGAAGCTGTGGAAGGAGGCCGGCGAAAGCGAAGATGCTTACGACGAGGCCCTCCGCGTGATCTCCGAAGCCGAAGCCAAGATGGCGTCGGCCGCCGAAGTCGAGAAGCACTAGATTCTGGCGTCGCTGCGGCCAGGGCGGGACGAAACCGCCGCGATTGCCCGTCGAGCAGGATGCAGGTTGCTGTCCGGGGCACCAGGAGAATGAGCACGATGAACGTTCTCCAGGAAAACGCGGCAAGCCGGCAAAGGATCGCCGCCGCGCTCTGCCAGCGCCAACCGGACCGCGTGCCCGTCGACTTCGGCGCCACCAACTGCAGCGGCATTCATGTCAGCTGCGTAGCTGCCCTTCGCGATTACTACGGCCTGGAGAAGCACCCCGTTCGTGTCAGCGAGCCGGGACAGATGCTTGGCCTCATCGAGGACGATCTGATTGCCGCCATGGGCATCGACACCGTGGGCGTTTTCCCGCGCACCACGCGCTTCGGCTTTGCCAAGGACAAGTGGAAGAGTTGGCGGCTGAACGGCCTTGAAGTGCTGGTTCCCGAGGGCTTCGCCGTCACGATCGAAGATAACGGCGACACCCTGATCTATCCACAAAGCGACCTTTCCGCGCCCCCCAGCGCGCGCATGCCCGCCGGCGGCTTTTTCTTCGATAACATCGTTCGCCAGGATGCGATCGACGAGGAAAAACTCAACCCCGAAGACAACCTGGAAGAGTTCGGCGCCATCGGGCAGAACGACCTTGATTGGCTCGACCGCGAAACCGCCTCTGCTGCCGCGAAAGGGCTCGGTGTGGTAGCCAGTTTTGGCGGAACCGCGTTTGGCGACATCGCCAACGTTCCCGGCCCGGGCCTCAGGCATCCTAAAGGCATCCGCGACATCACCGAGTGGTATGTATCGACCACCAACCGCCGCGACTACATTCACAAGATCTTCGACGGACAAAGCCGTATCGCTCTTGAGAATCTGGAGCGCATTCATGCGGTCGTGGGCGACCGCGTGCAGGCGGTTTTTCTCTGCGGCACCGACTTCGGTACGCAAACATCCGCCTTCTGCTCCGTAAAAACCTTTCAGGACCTCTACTTCCCCTACTACAAGCGCGTGTGCGACTGGATCCACGCGCACACATCATGGAAAACGATGAAGCACTCCTGCGGCGCGGTCTCAAAATTCATTCCCGCGTTCATTGAGGCCGGTATCGACATTCTGAACCCCGTGCAGTGCTCCGCGGCCGGCATGGACCCGGCCGAGCTGAAGGCAGACTTCGGCGATCGCATTGTTTTGTGGGGTGGCGGCGTGGACACACAGCACGTTTTGCCGTTCGGAACGCCGGCAGAGGTCCGCGAGCAAGTGCTGCGACGCTGTGAGATCTTCGCCCGCGGCGGAGGCTTCGTCTTCAACACCATCCACAATATTCAGGCGCAGACACCTGTCGAAAACATCGTGGCCATGATCGATGCGGTTCGCGAGTTCAACGGGAGTTAAGGCTGCCGGCCGGGCAACTCGCTGCCTCCCAGGCGCTCCGCGCGCCGGCTTCCGATGAGAGGCCGCGCTCGTGAGAGGGGCTTCCCTACTTGGATTCACTGCTGCCGGGGGCGGCTTGCGCGGGCATGCGCTTCAAATCCAGTTCGAGAGTCTGGCCCTGGAACCAGCTTCCGTGGATCTCCGTGGCATCCGCGTTGATGGTGCCTGTGAACGTGCCACGGATGTTGATGGTGTCTCCGCCAAGGACACGGACGGTATCGAGGGTGAGGGTGAGTGTATCGCCCTTGACCGTCATGGAACTGACGGGAAGGCCGTAGATCTTCTGGTCGAGGTTGTCGATCGTCGAGGTGATGCTTCCGTCTTTGGCGGCGACCACGTGCCAGGCAACCCGTAATTGCGTGTCCCCGGCTTTCACCGTTCCCTGCCATTCTCCAACCAGCTGCGATTGCGCGCGGCAAAGCGGGAAGAGAGCCGATCCCACAAAAACAATGAAGGCGAGCCTGGAAATGAATTGGACTTTCATGGTTCTCCTTTCGTCCCTAAGAAGAGTACGCCAGATTTATGCCTGCCGCTCCGGCCTTTCGCCCCGCCCGACAGAGTTTGAGCCGGGGCTTCTCCCGCGCCGGCGAAAGCGACGAGGCTTGCGACGAGGTCCTCGGCATGATATCCGGAGCCGAAGCCAAGAGATCGTCGGCAAGCGGATCGATCAAAACGCACTAAACCGAAAGCGTTTGACACGCTGTAACGAAAAGCCCTGCCCGCGAGAGCAGGGCTTTTCTTGAAACCAACTGCATATTCTTCAAATCTCTGGTCCAGCCCGTTCCCCAGCAGTTCAGTCGATGCTTAGAATTGTGTTATCAAATTAGTAATCAGGTAACCAGTGAACGGCATATTCTCCTCGCACGTTGAGTTCGTCACAGTGCAATCGAAGCTTCACCCTGTGAAATTTTCTTGCGCCGCATCCGACACGGGAGTAGAGTGATTCACATTATTGCCGGGAATTCGAAGCGCGCTGCTCTGCAATCGTCCTTCGCAAGAAAAACTGTGGGAACTGTTGAATTTTTGCCCAGGAAAGCTGCAATGGAAAGCAAGCGTGCGCAGCGCGAGCCCTTGGAGCGTGCCTCAGTTTCAGGCTACGCGGCCGCGCATCTTGCCTCCTTGATGGAGAGCGCCACGGATCTCATCTGGTCCGTCGATCTGAATTACCGCCTCGTCACCTTCAACAAGGTTCTCAGCGACGCTTTCGCGCGCGACTATGGAGCGAAGATCGCCGCCGGAATGACTCCGCGTGATCTGCTTCCGCCCGAGAAGGCGGCATTTTTTCCTCCCCTCTATGAAAAAGCGCTTGGCGAAGGGCCATGCGCAGCCGAGTATCGCCTCGCGGACGGCCGCTACCTTGGTTTGGCCTTCAACCCGATCATTCAGGATGGCCGGAAGGTCGGTGTCTCCGTCATTGGCAAGGACGTGACGCGGCAGAAATCCGTTGAAGAGGCGTTGCGCAGAACGGCAGAGCAGTATCGTGAAATCTTCGAGTTCGCACCGGAGGCCATCTATCGCATCACAAGAGAAGGCCAGACAGTTGCCGTGAATCCGGCCGGGGCAAGGCTGCTTGGGTACGAGTCGCCGGGGGAGGCAATTGCCGTCCTCAAGGATTGGGGCTGCCAGGTATGGTTCGACCCTGCTGAGCGAGCCGCCTTTATCGAAGTTGTGGAACAACAAGGAGAAGCTCGCAGCGGTCCTCGTCAATTCAAACGCAAGGACGGAACGCTTCTTTGGGGCGTCATGACGGAGCGCAAAATCTCCGGGCCGGGCGGAGAAACCCTTTACTTTCAGGGATTTCTTGAAGACATTACCGAACGCAAGGCCGCGCAGGAGTCCCATCAGAAAGCGGAGCAAGAGTATCGCGAGCTCTTTGAGTACGCGCCCGAGGGGATCTTCCGCAGCGCGCCTGATGGAAGGTTGCTTACGATCAATGCGGCTGGAGCAAAGATCTTAGGCTTCAAGTCGGTGGATGAAGCTTTCCATGTGGGAAATTGGGCGGTGGAACTCATGTTCGATCCGCGCGACCCAGAAGTCGCCGTGGAAATGGTTGAGAAGATGGGGGAAATTGACCGCTACCCGTTGAGGATGAAACGCCGCGACGGAACACCGATATGGATCGCGGTCACCATGAGGAAGATCGCCGGACCCGACGGCAAAACTCTCTATTACCAGGGATTCATGGAGGACATCACAGAGCAGAAGGCGCTGGAGGTCGATCTGGGCGCAAAGGTCCGTGAGCTGCAGATGCTGAGCGAGATGAACAGTGCGCTGCTGCAGGCGAAAACCGAAGAGGAGCTGCTGACCGAGTACTGCAGGATCGTGGTCGAGGTGGGCGGCTACAGGATGGCCTGGGTTGGCTTTGCAGAAAAGAGACCACAGAAGCGCATTCTTCCGGTTGCGCATTACGGGCATGAGGACGGATATCTCAAGATCATCAACGTGACCTGGGCAGACACGGAACGCGGCCAAGGCCCGACCGGGCGTTGCATTCGGACCGGGGAAATTGCTGTGGCGAAAGACTTCGCAGCGGATCCCACGGCCGCTCCCTGGCGCGAAGAAGCGTTGAAGCGCGGGTATATGTCTTCAATTGCCATCCCGTTCCGGCATTTCGAGGGCGAAATGGCCTGCCTGACGGCGTATGGAGTGCGGGTCAGCCGCTGGTCTGATGCGGAACGCAGGCTGATGGAACAGGTTGCGTCGGCACTGGGGTTCGGCATTACCACGCTGCGCACTGCATTGGCCAAAGCGCAGTATCAGGACAGCTTGAGCGCGAGCCTGGAACAGACCATCGAGGTGATCGCGGAGACCGTGGACCAGCGCGACCCCTACACCGCGGGCCACCAGCGCAGGGTGGCGGATCTTTGCGTGGCTATCGCGCGCAAGCTCGGCCTTTCGAGCAAACGGACGGAGGGACTTCGCCTGGCGGCCAGCATTCACGACCTGGGCAAGATTGGTATTCCCGGCGAGATTCTGGCTAAACCCGGCCCCTTGACGGAGAACCAGTACAACCTTATCAAGGAGCACGCGCAGCTTGGCTATGAGATTGTGAAGAACGTCCAGTTCCCGTGGCCTATCGCACAGATGATTCTCCAGCATCACGAGAGGCTGGATGGCTCAGGGTATCCGCGGGGATTAAAGGCGGGGGACATCTTTCTCGAAGCCCGCATCCTGGCGGTTGCGGATGTGGTTGAGGCCATGGGCTCGTATCGGCCCTACCGTCCCTCAAGGGGCATTGACGCGGCACTGGATGAGGTGTTGTCGAATCGTGGCACCCTGTACGACCCTGAGGCCGTAGAGGCCTGCGTCAACCTCTTTCGCCGCGAAGGCTACCAGTTTCCTCCACAATGAGCGGCGGCCGCTGATGCGGCGCTGCCTCTTGCCGTCTGTGCATCCCGCCCGATAAAGTGACAGCCGAGGCTTCTCCCGCGCAGGAGCTTTTCTTGTGCGCAATTTGTCAGGTCACAACCAGCTTCCCTCGAGGACATTGCATGTCTAGCCTGCCTGCATCCGTCGCCAACCGGAATATCGACTCCACGCTGCGCGAAAACCGCGTGTTTCCGCCGCCGGAGGAGTTCAGCGCCAGGGCTCACGTCAAGAGCCTGGAGGAGTACGAAGCGCTTTATAAGCAGTCCATCGAGGACCCCGAGAAATTCTGGGCGGGCGTGGCGCGGGAACTGCACTGGTTCAAGCCGTGGGACAAGGTCTTGGAGTGGAATGTGCCTTGGGCCAAATGGTTTGTGGGCGGCAAGCTCAACCTGAGCTACAACTGCCTGGACCGCCATATTGACCGGCATGTGCAGGGCGGCGGACGCGCGCAGAAGACCGCGCTGATCTGGGAGGGCGAGCCGGGGGAGATTCGCCGGCTGACCTACGCGGAATTGCACGCCGAGGTGCAGAAGTTTGCCAACGCGCTCAAGTCGCTGGGCATCCGGAAGGGCGATCGCGTGGCGGTGTACATGGGCATGACGCCGGAGCTGGCCATTGCGTTGCTGGCTTGCGCGCGCATCGGCGCGGTGCACTCGGTAATCTTCGGCGGATTTGCCGCCAACGCCATTGCCGATCGCGTGGCGGACTCGGGATGCGTGGCGATCCTTACCCAGGACACGAGCTACCGGCGCGGCAACGAGATCAAACTCAAGTTAACCGTCGACGAGGCCATGCCCGCGTGTCCCACGGTGAAGCACGTGGTGGTGTACAAGCGCACGGGCACGCCGGTGAACATGGTGGCCGGCCGCGATCACTGGTGGCACGAGCTGGTGGCGAAGGCCGGTGCGGAATGCGCAGCAGAGCCGATGGATTCAGAGGATCCGCTCTACATCCTGTACACGTCGGGCTCGACGGGAAAACCGAAAGGCCTGCTGCACACCACGGGCGGCTACGCGGTGCAGACGTACCTTACCTCGAAGTACGTCTTCGATCTGCGCGACGACGACATTTACTGGTGTACGGCGGACATCGGCTGGGTGACGGGCCACTCGTACGTGGTGTATGGGCCGCTGCAGAACGGCGCCACGGTGCTGATGTACGAGGGCGCGCCGAACTGGCCCGATTTTTCGAGATTCTGGAAGATTGTCGACGACCACAAGGTGACCGTCTTCTACACCGCGCCGACGGCGATCCGCGCGTTCATCAAGTGGGGCGACGAGTTCGTGGAGAAGTATAAGCTCGACTCGCTGCGCCTGCTGGGCACGGTAGGCGAGCCAATCAATCCCGAGGCGTGGATGTGGTACCGCGAGAAGATCGGCCACAACCGCTGCCCGATTGTGGACACCTGGTGGCAGACCGAGACGGGCGCGATCATGATTGCGCCGATTCCGGGCGCGGTGCCGACGAAACCGGGCTCGGCGACGCGGCCTTTCTTCGGCATTCAGCCGGAGGTGGTGACGCGGCCGGATGCCGAAGGCAAGTTCCATGCCGTGCCTGCCGGTCATGGCGGGCTGCTGGTGGTGCGCAAGCCATGGCCCTCGATGGCGCGCACCATTTACGGCGATCCCGAGCGCTACCAGAAGACCTACTGGAGCGATGTGCCGGGCTGCTACTTTACGGGCGACGGCGCGCGTCAGGATGCTGACGGCTACTTTTGGCTGATGGGCCGCGTGGACGACGTGATCAACGTGAGCGGGCACCGGCTGGGCACGATGGAAGTGGAGTCGGCGCTCGTTGCGCACCCCAAAGTGGCCGAAGCCGCGGTGGTGGGCCGGCCCGACGATCTGAAGGGGCAAGCGATTGCGGCGTTCGTCACGTTGGAGAGCGGCCACCAGCCCAATGACGCCCTGAAAGACGAGCTGAGGAAGTGGGTCGCGAAAGAGATCGGCTCACTGGCGCGGCCCGACGATATTCGCTTTACCGAAGCGCTGCCCAAGACGCGCAGCGGCAAGATCATGCGCAGATTGCTGCGCGAGCTGGCCACGCACGGCGAAGTGAAGGGCGACGTGACGACGCTTGAGGATTTCACCGTCATCGCCAAGCTGCGCGAAGCGGAAGAAGGCTAATTACTATCACGGAGGCGCACGCATGTCCGTTAGGAACAAAGAGGTGATCCAGGCATTTATCGAAGATGTCCTCAACGAGGGCCGGCTGGAGCGGGCCAACGATCTGGTGAAAGAAGATTTCGTGGAGCTCGATCCTCTTCCCGGGCAGGAGCGGGGACGGGAAGGCCTGAAGGCAGTCGTCCACGCCCTACGTTTGGCGTTCCCTGACATGCACTGGGTTGTAAAGGAAATGGTGGCCGAGGGGCAGAAGGTTGTGACCCGGTTCGTGTGGACCGGCACCCATCGTGGCGTATTCCTCGGAATTCCAGCAACAGGCAGGAGCGTCGAAGTCAAAGGCGTGGTCATCGACCGCCTGGAAGATGGCAAAATGGCAGACAGCCGCATCCTGATGGACACGATGGGCCTGATGGGGCAACTTGGCGTGATCCCCGCGCCCCCACCGGCGAGTTGAGGCATTCTGAAGCGTGCGCCGCTGGCTGCGTGAGCTGGCGAAGCAGGGCACAGAGCGACGTCGTTCGTCTCCCTATAATAGGTGAGGATTGGCAGAGCGCTCCGCGCTCAGCGACTTATATCTTTGGGGAACGCATGGCTGCACTGATTGAAGCAATCGACGTAAAGCGCAAGATGGTTTTTGAGTTTGAAGGCACGCCGTATTACTGCCTGGAGGCGGAGATTTCCACGCCGACGGCCCGCGGCGGCCAGACTCTGGTCCGCCTGAAGATGCGCAACCTTCTGACGCGCGCGGTGTTTGACAAGACCTTCAAAGCCGGCGAAAAGTTCAGGGAGCCGGACCTGGAGCTTGTCGAGTCGTCCTACCTTTACAGCGATGGAGATGGCTCCTATTTTCTTGACCAGCAGAGCTTCGATACGCACACGCTCTCGCCGAGCATGGTGGGCGACGCGCTGGACTTTCTGGTGGAGGGAGCGCTGATTCAGTTGCACAAGTTCAACGGCAACCCCATCGGCTTGCAGTTGCCGGCCCAGGTTGAGTTGAAGGTTGCGTACTCCGAGCCGGGAGCGCGTGGCAACACGTCAGGCGACGTGACCAAGCTCGCCCGATTGGAGACTGGACTGGAGATCAAGGTTCCCCTCTACATTCAGGAGGGCGAAAAGGTGAGAGTTTACACCGAAACAAGGGAGTTCGCCGGGCGAGCGTGAACGGCAATTTCCCAATAGCCACCGGGAAACGCATTTTTTGCCGGAACGTGACGCGATCAACGAAGCATTGCTCGCATTCGCGCGACTGCACTTTCTGAGCAAATGAGGCTCATTATGGGAATTTCGTGGGTGGCAGCCAAAAAGACATAAGAAAACCATGAAAGCGGTGGATTGCTTGCCGTGTTTCGTAATCTGTTGCGTCCATTCTGCCGTCAATCCCTGTGTGAGCACTGCGATCGAAGTACGTTATCGCTGTCCTTGTTGTGGATATAAGACGCTCGAAGCGCCGGGCACCCTGCAGTTGTGCCCTGTCTGCTGGTGGGAGGATGACGGCCAGGAAGACGAGGACGCCTCCGAAGTGCGCCTGACAGTGAACGGCCAGTTAAGCCTGAACCAGGCGCGCACCAATTATGCCCAATTTGGCGCCGCGCATCCGCGCTTTCTGCCTTACGTTCGTAAGCCCCAAAGCGCGGAACAGTAACGTGCCTTTGGCGGTTCTTTCGTGCCGCCGGGCGCTCCCTCTGGTTTGACCCCTCCCGCAAAGCCCCGTACCATAAAGAGAGGTATTCCCCAGGCCAAACGGCGCTGAATCGCCTTAGAGGCAGCCGTGGCCGCATGGACTACGGCGTAAGCCCGGAAGGTACATTTTGACTGCCAGCAACACCCTCGAAAACAACTCCGAAACGGCTGAATCCCAGCACAATCACGATCTCGCCGAAGAACATCACGACCACTCCCACGGGCCGGTTCTGAATCCCGAGTGCACACGGGAGCTGGTCATCGACGTCCCCGCGGAAGAAGTCTCGCGCGCCTGGGCCAAAGTGGCCGCGGAATACCGCAAATACGCCAAGATTCCCGGATTCCGCGCCGGCAAGGTGCCGGAATCGGTGATCCGCCGGCGCTTTGGGGCGGAAATCCGCAAGGAAGTGATCGACACTCTGCTGCCGGAGCGCTTCAACAAGGGCGTCGTCGAGCTGGGCATTCGTCCCGTGGGCCAGCCGCAGGTGACCGAGCTTTCAGTGGAGGAAGGCGCGCCGCTGCACGTGAAGGCGGTCTTCGAATACATTCCCTCCTTCTCGATCGATGGCTACAAGGACGTGACGGTGGCCAAGCCTTCGGTGGAAGTGACGGAAGAGGAGTTCAAGCAGGAGCTCGAGCAGCTTCGCGAGTCGCGCGCGACGATTGAGCCGGTGGAAGAGGACCGCGCGCTTGCGGACGGAGACTGGGCGCAGATCAGCTACAAGGGCGAGATCCTGAAGGACGCAACGGAAGCCGCCCCCGAAGGCGCCGCGGAACCGCAACCCGTCAGCGGCGAAGACACCCTGGTCGAGGTCGGCGGCAAGGATACAGTGGAGGCTTTCACCGGCGCTCTTCGCGGAGCCAAGCCCGGCCAGGAGCTGAAGGTGGAAGTGATCTACCCGGCGGACTACACGGAACCCAAACTGGCCGGCAAGACGGTTGCGTACGAAGTGACGGTGAAGGGCATCAAGAAGCGCATTCTGCCTGAGCTGAACGACGAATTCGCCAAGGAGATCGGCCATTACGAGAGCTACACCGATTTGGAGAAGAGCGTGCGCGAATATCGGGCGAACCGCAAGCGGCGCAGCGTGGAGTCTGAAACCAAGGACAGGCTTTTTGCGGCGCTGAATGAGAAGTTTACGTTCCCGGTTCCGGAATCACTGGTGCAGGACCAGATTGACACGCGTCTGGAACGCGGACTGCGCGCGCTCGCGGCGCAGGGCATGCAGGCCGAACAGATGCGCAAGCTCGATTTCACGCGGCTGCGCGCCGCACAGCGTGACAGCGCGCTGGCCGAAGTGAAAGCCAACATCCTTCTCGACCGCATTGCCGGAGAAGAAGACATTACCGTTAGCGAAGAGGAAATGGACAAGGAATTGCAGATTGCCGCGATTCAATCGCGCGAGCCGCTCGATGCCCTGAAAGTGCGATTGACCAAGGAAGGCGGACTGGCTAGGATCAGGGAACAGCTGAGGCGCGAAAAAACTGCGTCGATTTTGTACGAACGCCTGCCCGCGTAGGATGGCGGGCATCACGGTTTCCGACCATTGAATCGTGAAGAAAACAGCCTGTACAGGCACGAACAAAGCTGAAAGCTGAAAGCTGGAGGCTAGGAGCTAGCAGTTCATGGCATTGGTACCCATGGTGGTAGAGCAGACGAGCCGGGGCGAACGCGCCTACGACATTTACTCCCGTCTGCTGCGCGACAATATTATCTTTCTTGGTACCCCCATCGACGACATGGTGGCCAACCTCATCGTGGCGCAGATGCTGTTTTTGCAGGGTGAGGATCCCGAGAAAGACGTTTCCCTGTACATCAATTCTCCGGGCGGCTCCATCACCGCGGGCCTGGCAATTTACGACACCATGCAGTTCATCAAGAACAACGTGGTGACGTATTGCATCGGCCAGGCGGCGAGCATGGGCGCGTTTCTGCTGCTGGCAGGAGCCAAGGGAAAGCGGTTTGCGCTGCCTAATTCGCGCATTTTGATTCATCAGCCGTCGATGGGCGGATTGAGCGGCCAGGCCACCGACATCGACATTCACGCGCGCGAGATTCTGCGCATTCGCGAGATCACCAACAACCTGATCGCCCGCCATACCGGCCAGCCGCTGGAACGGATCGAGCGCGACGTGGAGCGGGACTTCATCATGAACGCGGAACAGGCCAAGGAATACGGCATCGTGGACGAGATTATCGACCGTCCGCGCACGTAGCCGCCGCAGGGGAATTGGATTACACTCGTCGTGGGGGAGCAAACGGAATGAAACCGCGGATGGGACCTGAAGAAGCGCTACGCTGCTCGTTTTGCCACAAGTCGCAGGACGCCGTAGCCAAGTTGATCTCGTCGCCCAGCGACTACCCTCGCGCCTACATCTGCGATGAGTGCGTTGCCGTCTGCAACTCCATCCTTGAAGACGACCGCAGCGGCGAAGCTCCCGCCACCACGGCCGGCCATCTCCCCAAGCCGACCGAGGTCAAGAGCTTCCTCGACGATTACGTGATCGGCCAGGACCAGACGAAGAAGAAGCTCGCCGTCGCCGTCTACAACCACTACAAGCGCATTCAGATGAACCGGGCGCGAAACAGCGAGGTCGAGCTCACCAAGTCGAACATCCTGCTCATCGGCCCCACGGGAAGCGGCAAGACGCTGCTGGCGCACACGCTGGCCAAGATGCTCGATGTACCCTTCGCGATCGTCGACGCCACCACGCTCACCGAGGCCGGCTACGTCGGCGAGGATGTGGAGAACATCATCCTCAAGCTGCTGCAGGCCGCCGACGGCGACGTGACGAGGGCACAGCAGGGCATCATCTATATTGATGAAATTGACAAGATCGGCCGCAAGGACGAGAACCCGTCGATTACGCGCGACGTGAGCGGCGAGGGCGTGCAGCAGGCGCTGCTCAAGATCCTTGAGGGCACCGTGGCCAACGTGCCTCCGCAGGGCGGGCGCAAGCATCCGCACCAGGAATTTACCGCGGTCGACACCACCAACATTCTCTTCATCTGCGGCGGCGCTTTTGTGGGCCTGGAGCGCGTGGTGGGACGCCGCGTGGGCAAGAAGGCGCTGGGCTTCCGCACCATCGATGCCGAAGCCGACGAGGCCACCACGCGCTCGCATCGCGACACCGAATTGCTGCGCCGGACCGAGCCGCAGGATCTGATCAAGTACGGACTGATTCCAGAGTTTGTGGGCCGCCTGCCGGTGATGGGCGTGCTCGACGAGCTCGACGAGGCCGCGCTGATCGAGATACTGACCAAGCCGCGCAACGCCATCCTCAAGCAGTACCAGCGCCTCTTCGAATACGAGAACGTGCGCCTGCACTTTACGCAGGAAGCGGCATGCGCCATCGCACGCGATGCCCTGGCCCGCAAGGTGGGCGCACGCGGACTGCGCATGATCCTCGAAGAGCTGATGCTGGACCTGATGTACCACCTGCCCTCGAACAAGCGCGTGCGCGATCTCGAGATTACGAAGGACATGGTGGAGCGCCGCGACCTGTCGCTGTGCCTGCTGGAAAAGGCCGGTTGATTCACCGATACGATCGAACGCATACGTGGCCCGGGTCTCGATGGAGATCCGGGCCACGCAGTTTTGTTGGGGGCGATCGCGGTCAGAACAATGGAACGGGGGCAGTTACCGCTCGACGGTCTCCCGTAGCCGCGTATTTCCCTGGGGCTGTCATTAATCAGGATCAGCGGCGTTCGTGATCTTCCCGAAAGTGAGAGAATGCCGCGTCGTAGCCGCGGCGGAAGCCTTCGCGGTACGCATCGCGATCGTCTCGGCGAACCGGCGGATGGCGGAATCCCCCTGTTTTTTCCACATTCGGGGAACGGTGGTTTTCGAAGTCTCTACGGCCGGCTTGGACGCCATCCTGGAATCCTTGCCGCTGAATATCGCGGAACTCCTGCGGAGGCGCATCCCAGCCGCCGCGATCATTGTCTGGGTGGTCCTGACCGTATCCCTGTTGCGGGTGGTCCTGGGGCGGGCCGTTCTGGGCAATGAGCAGGGCGGACGTTCCCAGGGCGAAAACAAGCGCTGGAAGGGCGAGTCGAATAAGCTTCATTGATAAATTCCTCCGTGCAGTTCATGCACCACTCAATGAGATGCAACAACCCCCTTGGCGCGCTGTCCAAAAGTGAACCATTGCGAGAGCAGACAGTTAAATATCCTGCAATCATCGGGTTCTGCAATGGAATTGACGGTCTATTCAGCAGCCGGGTGCCCCACCTTCGCCACGTCTTTGTTTTTGTGGCTAAGGTGGGATATCTATAACTAAAGTTCTTTATTGCTCCTGCTTTTCAATACCAGGCACTCCGCTTTTGCAATTTACTGATACCAATGTCGGCGCATATGCTAAGGCCCATGCGCATCCTTTGCCTGCATATCTGTTTGGCCCTCCCGAGTGCAATGATTGTGGGTCAGGCACCACCGCCGCCGCCGGCGCCGGCGTTCGATGTTGTCTCCGTAAAGCCGGTTCAGCACCTCGTCGGACTGGACTACAACAATCGACTGACGTATTCGCCAAATGGGCTTACGGCCAGGAACATCACGCTGAAGCGCCTCGTAGCGGAGGCCTATCGCCTGCAATTGAGTCAGGTATCAGGGCCGAGTTGGATCGACCACAACGAGTACGATATTGACGCAAGAACGGCCGGGGCAGCCACCAGAGAGCAGATGACCCTCATGCTGCGAAGCCTCCTTACCGAACGGTTCGACCTGAAGCAGCACAGTGAACTGCGAGAGATGCGCGTGTACGACTTGATCGTCGGCAAATCGGGCGTCAAAATCCACCCGATGAACGACGGAGAAACAGCCGCGCCACTCGCTGGGTCTCATTTTCGCGGAGACATGCGCAACTTCGCGGATTTTCTGGCCGTCATGTTCACCATGCCGGCTGCAAGCAGTCCAAGCGAGCCGGTTATAGCGGGTGGCCCCCAGATCCCGATATTGGACAAAACTGGGCTCGCGGGAATTTTTGACTTCAGTGTGGACATGCGCCCTGAGCTGGGTACGGACGGGTTCACGTCCTGGCAGCGAGTCCTTCAGGACCAATTGGGACTGAGTATCGAGAGCCGAAAAGAAAACCTGGCGATCCTGGTTGTCGATAGCGCGGCAAAAATCCCGACAGAAAACTGATCGCCAGAACGCCGCGACCTGTCGCTGTGCTTGCTGGAAAAAGCCGGCTGAGCCCGTACAAATCTATTTCCACAAAGGCCCCTTCTGCCACGCCGTGGAAGGGGTTTTTTTGCATGGGACGGATTCGCCCACGTGTGACAATAGTCACGCAATAGAAGCTGTGCAATATCAAGACTTCTGCCCGTTCATAGACCGGGCGCACCTTTCCTCTCGTTCCCTGGATAACTGCCTGGCTGTACAATCCCTACATGACCCCGCGTCCAGCCCCGTATCCCGAGGGTGGCCGTGGGGGTATGATATTGAGACGAGCCGATGACCGTGCCCCGCGACAAAAACGAGCCACGCAAGCTGCCCATGATGCCCATCCGGGACATGGTCATCTTTCCTTACATGATGACCCCGTTCGTGGTGGGCCGGGAGTCGAGCGTGCGCGCGCTGGAAGAGGCGCTCACCGGGGACCGCAAGATTTTTCTCGCCACGCAGCACGACGCCTCGATCGACGAACCCAAGGCGCGAGACATCTACCAGGTCGGGGCCATCTGCAACATTGTGCAGAGCGTGAAGATGCCCGACGGCAATATCAAGGTGCTGGTGGAAGGCGTGGAGCGCGCCAAATCCCTCGAGGTGACCGACCGCGACGGCTTCTTTGTGGCCACGGTGCGCACCGGCAAGCGCGAGTTCGAAATGACGCCGGCCACCGAGCAGCTGATGCAGCGCGTGACCACGCTCTTTGAGAATTACGTCAAGCTGCAGCAGTCGCTGAACTACGAGACCATCATCGCCACGGTGCGCATGGACGAGCCGGCCAAGCTCTCCGACACCATTGCCGCGAATCTGCAGGTGGGCATCGAGGAGAAGCAGGAGTTGCTGGCGATCTTCGATCCGGCGGCGCGGCTGGCGCGGCTGGCCGATGTACTGGATGTGGAGATCGAGAAGCTCGACCTCGACCGCAACATCCAGTCGCGCGTGAAGCGCCAGATGGAGCGCGCGCAAAAAGAGTATTACCTCAACGAGAAGATCAAGGCCATCCAAAAGGAACTGGGCCGCGGCGAGAAGAGCGAGTATGACGAGCTGCGCAAGAAGATTGAAGCCGCGGGCATGCCCAAGGACGTTTTGGAAAAGTGCGTCCAGGAGCTGAAGAAGCTGGAAGCGATGCCGCCCATGTCGGCCGAATCCACCGTGAGCCGCAACTACATCGACTGGCTGCTGGCTGTGCCGTGGAAAAAGCGGTCGAAGGAGACGCGGTCGGTCGACTACGCCGAAAAGGTTTTGAACACCGATCACTACGGCCTGGAAAAGATCAAGGAGAGGATCCTGGAATTTCTCGCCGTGCGGCAGCTGGTGAAGAATCCCAAGGGCTCGATCCTGTGTTTCGTCGGGCCTCCGGGCGTGGGCAAAACTTCGCTCGGCATGTCGATTGCCAAGGCAACGGGGCGCAAGTTCGTGCGCCTGTCATTGGGCGGCGTACACGACGAGGCCGAGATTCGCGGCCATCGGCGGACTTACATCGGCGCCATGCCCGGCCAGATCATCCAGCACATGAAGCGCGCGGGGACGAAGAATCCCGTGTTCCTGCTCGATGAGGTGGACAAGATTTCGTCGGACTTCCGCGGCGACCCGGCATCGGCGCTGCTGGAAGTGCTCGACCCCGAGCAGAACGTGACCTTCCAGGATCACTACCTCGACGTGGACTACGATCTCTCACAGGTGCTGTTCGTGGCCACGGCCAATGTACTGCACACCATTCCCCCGGCGCTGCAGGACCGCATGGAGGTTCTCCGCCTGCAGGGCTACACGGAGCAGGAAAAGCTGGAGATCGCGCGCCAGTATCTCATCAAGAAGCAGCGCGAGCAGACCGGCCTGAGCGAGAAGAATATCGTCTTCAAGGACGATGCCGTTCTGGAAATCATCCGCTTCTACACGCGCGAAGCCGGGGTGCGCAACCTGGAACGCGAGATCGGCAACGTGTGCCGCAAGGTGGCGCGCAAGGTGGTGAAGGCGGGAACCAAGCACAAGGAAGAGATCAGTGCGGCGAACATCGCCGATTTTCTCGGCGTGCCCAAGTTCCGCGACTCTGAAGCGCACGAAAAGAGCGAAGTCGGGCTGGTGACCGGCCTGGCGTGGACCGAAGTGGGCGGCAGCATTCTGACGACAGAAGTGCAGGTGCTGGACGGCAAGGGCAAGCTCACCATTACCGGCCAGCTGGGCGACGTGATGCAGGAGTCGGCGCAGGCGGCGCTGGCCTATATTCGCAGCAAGGCGCATGCGCTTGGGCTATCGCGCGAGTTCTACCGCAACATGGACATCCACCTGCACGTGCCCGAAGGCGCCATTCCCAAAGACGGTCCTTCGGCAGGCATCACCATGGCCACGGCTCTGGCGAGCGCTCTGGCCAGGATTCCCGTGCGGCGCGACGTTGCCATGACGGGCGAGATTACGCTGCGCGGCAAGGTGCTGCCCATCGGTGGGCTGAAGGAAAAACTGCTGGCGGCACTGCGCGCCGGAATCTTCGAGACCATTCTGCCGCGCGCCAACGAGAAGGATCTCTCGGAGCTGCCCGACAACATCAAGAGCGCCATGAAGCTGCACTTTGTGGACACCATGGACGAAGTGCTGGCGCTGGCCCTGGAGCGCCCGCTTCCCGCGCCGCTGCCCGACGAGACCAAGACACTCACGGCCGTGCCGGGCGAAGTCAGCGGCAATCTTCCCGCGCCGCAGTAGGCCATCCGCACCAGCCCGCACAGATCGGCATAGCGTCGCGCCGCCGCGGGCCGGCGTGTCGCTCCTTCGCTGTCTCTGTGCACGTGCGGTATATTGGCCGTAGACTCTTCCCCCGCCCGGAGCATCCACATGCCCGACGCACCGCAAACGGCTTTCATGAGCTACAGCCGCGAAGACTCAGAGTTCGCGTTGCGCCTTGCCCGCGACCTGAGAGACGCCGGCGCCAGCGTGTGGATCGATCAGCTTGACATCAGGCCAGGCGCGCATTGGGACAACGCCATTGAAGATGCTTTGCTCGAAGCACCGCAGATGCTCGTCGTGCTGTCGCCAGCTTCTTCGCGCTCGCCGAACGTGCGCAACGAGATTTCCTTCGCGCTCGAGCAGGGCAAGATCGTAGTGCCGGTCATCTACAAGGACTGCATCGTTCCGCTCCAGCTCCAGCGCCAAAACCGCATCGATTTCCGCGCGGACTACGCGCGCGGGCTCAGTGCGTTGCTCGACCACTTGCGCATTACGCACCCCAACCAGGCAGTTCTTGACAAGGCAACGAAAGAGGAAACTGTCCGCAAGGCCGCCTGGCAGGCGCGCGAAGCCGAGGCGCGCCGCCTTGCCGATCTGAGGGAACTCGAGGAGGAGGCGGCACGCCAGCGGGCCGCCGAGCGCGTCGCCATTGAAGACGCAGAACAGAAAGCACTCGGACAAACCGAGCAGAAAACCCACGAAGTCGCCGCGGCCAAAGCGGCCGAGGCTGGGCCCAGCACCCCCGCAGAGAATCAACATCGCATCAAAGGACTTGCTCTCAGTTTCTGGAAACCCTGGCTCCTGGCTGCAATCGGCGCCGTCACCTGCCTCGTCACCGTCGCCTACTTCTTCAGTCATCATTGGTCCAGCCATGCCGGCGCTAGGTGGACTGCGATCAACGGCGGCCTGGCATCTAGCCTGCACGCCATCACGGGGTCGAGCAACGCCGGAATCCTGTACGCTTGCGGATCGCCCAGCAACCCTGACGATCATTTCAACGCGCTCCTCTTCAAGTCGGTTGACGGCGGCGCAACCTGGGTGAGGACAAGCGGCCTCGCCTACTCGTTCTGCTCTTCACTGTTCACCAACTCTGACGGAGCGCGCATTTGGGAGCCTGGCGTAGATCTCCAGACCCTGACGTCAAACGATGGCGGCGCAACCTTCAAGGTGGTTGATGACGGCTTTTCGCACCCAGAGGGCGTCCCTCCCCCAGAAGCGAGAGACGGTATGATTTCGATTTTTGGGACCCCAGATGGCAGGCGCCTCTGGCAGGCCGGGGCCCTTGTCACAGTCATTGAATCTCGCGATGGCGGCTCAACCTGGGTTGATCTCGGTAGCTACGGTGACGACCTGTTGCGTGCCATCTCCGGTACAAACGATGGCACTTTCCTCATCGCTGTCGGCGAGCACGGCGCCATCGTTACGTCCGACAACGGCGGCGCCGACTGGCAAATTCGGCCCAGCAAAACGAAATCGCAACTCGACTCTGTTTTCGTAGCAGCAAGCGCCAGGCTTCTCTGCACTGTCGGCGAAAATGGCACGATTCTTGTTTCAACCGACAAAGGCGTTACCTGGGCGCCACGCATCAGCGGCACCAAGAATTCCCTGTACGGAGTCTTCGGTTCGAGCGATGGCGAACATCTCTGGGCTGTCGGCGCCCAAGGCACAATTATTGAATCGGACGATGGCGGCGCAACCTGGATCCCACGACCAAGCGGCACCCAATCCGGGTTGGACTCAATCTTCGGTACTCCTGACGGGAAACACCTGTGGGCTGTAGGTGGCGATGGCACGCACGGCACCATCCTCGAGTCCACGAGCGGCTTTCACTAAACCCCCGCACTCTCCGCGGCTTCAAAACGCCTCCTCTGGTGTTTCATGCGCGCGCGGCGGACCGCGCCGCAAAGAAAGGTCGGCCCGCTGGCCGGCGTCGCTTTAGCGATTCTGGCAGAATCGTCGCAGCGCCGATTACACTTGTCGCGACGTTCCACACGAGGTATCCATGCTCAGCCGCCGCAAATTCCTGAAGACCGGCCTAACCACCGGGGCCGCAGCCATTCCACTGGCCTCAGTTCTCGATGCCGCGCAACAGCCTGCCCATGATGCCGCAATGCCAGCGCCGTCGATCCCTGCGTACCAGCTGATGGCGATGCCCGCGCGCCTGGCGCAGCCGGACGCCGCCGCCGAACCCTGGCAAAAGAGAGTCCGCCGCGTGGGCCAGACCAACATGACCGAGCACGATCCCGCGGTGATGAATGTGGAAGAGTGGGCCGATTACTGGCACTCGTGCAAGGTCGACGTGGTGTTTGTCAGCGTGACGGGCATCCTGGCTTTTTATCCTTCCAAGGTGCCATTTCACCGGCACGGGAAGTTCCTCAACGGCCGTGACTTTTTCGGAGAGTGCGCGACGGCCGCAAAGCAGCGCGGCATGCGCGTGGTGGCGCGCATGAGTCCCGACCTGAACTGGGGCGATGCGCTGGCGGCGCACCCGGAGTGGGCGATGCGCTTGAAGGACGGCTCCGTGCAATTCAGCACCGAGGAACCGCGGCTCTTCAAGACGTGCATGTTCTCAAGCTACATGGACGATTACGTGCCTGCCGTGATGCGCGAGATCAACTCGCACTACGACGTGGATTGCTTTTACACCAATGGATGGCCTCCCATCGGCATGCTGCCCGAGTGCTCCTGCGCGGTCTGCAGCAAGCTGCCGGCGAGCGGCACACCGGCCTACTGGCGCGTTTTCACGGAGCGGGTGCTGAACTTGTGGAAGCGCTACGACGCGATCGCTAAAGAGAAGAAGGCCGACAGTTTCTTCTTTGCCAACTCGGGCGGCAATGTGCACGCCAGCGTCAACCTGGATGCATTGGGCAAAACGATCGCGTGGTTCCAGGCCGACAACCAGGGGCGCACCTACGAGGATCCCGCGGTGTGGGGATGCAGCCTGCAGGGCCGAGTGTGCAGCGCGGTGCTCGATGGAAAATTTGCCGCGAACGTGACGGCAGCCTACTCCACCGGCACTCCCGGATGGCGCAATTTGTCGAAGAGTCCTGAAGAGACGCGCATGTGATTGAACGAGACACTGGCCAGCGGCATGGCGCCCTACAACCATTTTGTCGGCGCGGAAAAGGGATTCTGCGAGGATCGGCGCTGGCAGAAGGTGGGCGAGGAGTACTTCCAATGGACGGCGCGCCACGACGTGCACTTCGCCGCGCGGCGCTCCGTTGCCAACATAGGCGTGGTGATGGGCCAGAGCACGCAACTGCTTTATCCCGGCCCGGCCACCGCCCGTGTGCGCACGTATATGCGCGAGACGACGCAAGGCATGTACGACGCGCTACTGAGGGGCCGCTTCGCCTTCGACTACGTGCATGAGGACCGGCTGGAGCCGGAACGCCTGGCGAAATACCGCGCACTGTTGCTGCCGAACATTGCGATGCTCAGCGACCGGCAGTGCGAGCAGTTGCGCGCGTATGTGCACGCCGGCGGTTCGCTGATGGCGAGCTTTGAGACCAGCCTGTATGACGAAGACTTGAGCCCGCGCTCGGATTTCGGGCTCGGCGACCTGTTTGGCGTGTCGCGCGCGGGCGACGTCGTGGGCACGAACGGCAATCCGTATTACGCGCGCATTGCGGCGACAGAATTGGCGCGCCCGATATTTGAGGGTTTCAGCGATACCAATTGGCTGGCGGGGGCGCAAAATCGCGCGCCACTCAAGGCGGTTGCGAATCTGCTGCTGACCGTGGTGCCGGGCTTCGTGCGCTATCCGCCAGAGCTTGCCTATCCACCGGTTTCGCAGACCGAGGAACCGGCCGTGGTGCTGCGCGAAGAAGGCACGAGCCGGCTGGCGTGGTTCGCCGGCGACGTGGAGCGCACGTATTGGCTCACGGGCCACGGCGATCTGCTGCGCCTGATCGACAACACGATTCGCTGGGTGACGCGCGACGAGCGCATGGTGAGCGTGGAGGGGCCCGGCTTGTTGGAGATGTTCTGCTGGGAGACCGGACCGGGCTACGCCGTGCACCTGCTCAACTACTCGAACGCGAATGCGTTCCACGGCTGGATGCAGACTGTGGAGCCACTGGGGCCGCAGCACGTGAGCATGAAGTTGCCGGGCGGAGTGCGCGTGAGGTCCGTCGCGTTACTCAAGGGCGAACGGGATGTGCTGTTTCATCTCGAGGACGGCGTGCTGCAGTTCACCGTGCCGTCGGTCGGTGATTACGAGGTTGCGGCGGTGACGGTGGCGTAGAACGCGGGCGAGGCGCCGGCAGCGACGGGATGCGCCGATGCGGACCCGCGACTCTGGAGCGATCGAGCCGCTAAGCCTGACGGCTCTTACGCGCGTGCAATGCTTCGAGCGCGTCGCACGCGGTTTTCACGCCGTTCTCGCGGGCGACGTCTTCGGCGGCGGCACGCGCCTGCTCCGCATACTCCGCATCGGCGAGCATGGCGCGCACCCGCCGCGCCACGCGCCACGGCTTGTACTGCGAGCGCTGGATGACGCGCGCCACGCCCATGCGCTTCATGCGCCGCGCGTTGTCGGGCTGATCGTGGGAGTAAGGCATGATGAGCATGGGCCGGCCCGCGCGGAGGCATTGCGCCGTGGTGCCCACGCCGCCCTGGTGCACCACCAGCGCGGTGCGGGGAAAGAGTCCCGAGTAGGGCGCGTACTCCGCCACGCAAATCGAACGGGGGAGCTCCTGCTGCGGACGGTTGCGCGGATCTGTGCCGATGAGCAGCACCGCGCGCACGCCCAGCTTTTTGGCGGCGCGCGCCGACAGCTCGTAAAAATCTCCCGCGGCCAGCACCGCGGCCGATCCCAGCGTGAACACGATCGGCGGCTCACCCGCGGCGAGAAACTCCTCAAGCTGCGCGGGCAGCGCCGCGTTGCCCGCGTCGGCATCGTAAAAGCAGAAGCCGGTGATGAGCGTGCTTTCAGGCCAATCCTTTTGCTCGGTACCCAGCACGCGCGAGAAAAGCGCGAGCACGAGGTTGGGCGAGTGCTTGGCATCAAAGAGGGGGTTGCGGCCCGGCGGCAATCCCAGTTCGCGGCGCAGCTCGTAGATAGGCTCAGGCCACTTGCGCGTCACGAACCGCGCCAGCCGCTTCATCGCGCGCCCCATGCCCGGGGCTTTGTCGGCGCGAGCCAATTTGGGATACGGCGGCAGCACCGGGGGGTCATAGGCCGAGAAGAATGAGAACGGCGCCAGCACATAGCTCGCCCAGGGAATGCCTGTGACTTCGGCGACAATCGGTCCCGCGTAGTTGAGCTCGCCCAGGAGCAGCAGATCGGCGCGCGCGGGCTTGGTGGCCGCATCGAACAGGTCGGCGTAGGTCTGGCGCAGCACGGGAAACAGAAATTCGCGCAGTCCCGTCTCTGTGCCATTGTTCACGTCGTAGATCATCTCCACGAGTTTGGTGTTCGTGGGATCGATGTCGGGCCGCAAAGTGTGGAACTCGAGACCGAGCGGTGCGATCTTCTCCCGAAACACTTCAGGCAGCGCCATCACCGGCGCATGGCCGCGACGCCTCAGCTCCAGCGCAATGGCGATCAGTGGATTGATGTCCCCCAACGTCCCGATATTCGACAAGACAATGCGCAATCCCGCCCCCCCCCCGATGCTTGAATGACCTGCAGCTTTGAGAGTAATGCATGGGAACCGCAAAACACGGAGCAGGCGTTCCCTACTTGGTACCGGCGGGCGGAGTGTATGCGCACGGCGGGGGCGGACCCTGCAAGGTCGGCCCCAGATCCGCCCAGTACGGGCTCTTCTTCAGTAGCGAGCAGAAGTCTGTCAGCGAGGCGAACGGCTTTTGCTGCGCCTTGGGTCCCAGCGCATCCACAAACTTACACGCCAGATCCGAGTGGCCCGTGTAGAGCAGGTCGAGCACCACGCCCCACATCGCCTGGCCCATGTCGTCGACGGCGCCATCATGCACTGCCTTTTGTGCCGTGCTCAACTCCTTGTTCCACGCCGCTTGCCGCGGCGCGGGCTTCTGCATCTTGTCGAAAGCAACGTGATATGCACCGCCGTTGGCATCGTCCACAAAGCGCAAAATCACATCCTCCGAAGGCGAGCACGCAAAACATGTGGGCCAGTACCGAAACGTCCAATCTGCGGTGTAGTAATAATATTTCCGATCCTTCGCATCGCGCCCAAAGTGCGCCATGTCGTCATCGGCATCGTTCAACCGGGCCAGGAGCCGCACCTCCGGAGCCAGCTCGTAGAGATAGTGCGACGTGCAGCAGTGCGCTCCACCGGTAAACACTGAAACGATCAAGTCCGGATGCCCGCGCCCCGTCACGTCGGCGCCGTTGGCGATCTGAGGAATGTCGGAGTCTGAGCCGGGCTGCCCCAGTGTCAGCCTTCCCCCGCCCTCTATGGTGCCGCGATAGAGCACTTTGGTTCCGCTTGCCACCTGCAGGCAGTCAGCGGTTTCGGCGGAAAAGGCCGAAATCTTCAACTGACCCAATGTTACTGTTCTGTCCAGGTTTTTCGCTGTGCACACAGGCGCCGCATCGCCGCTCGGCTGCTGCTGCGCAAACAGCTCGCCGGGCGCCGCCATCAACGCCATTGTGAACGCAATCGTCCACCTGTGACGCGTGCCTGCTTGAATTTGCCAGCTCATCATTGATGCACCCGCGTGTGCGATCAAGATAGCATCCTCCCCCCGCCCGTTCGCCAGTTCGTGCGCCGTCGCCGCCTTCCAGGATCGTCTTTCTTCCTGACTCATCCTCCCATTGGAGAACCGCTATAGCCCGCGCGGTCCTCCCCGGCTGGATTTCCCGTATAGTTTCTGTAGCAGTCGCCGGTTGGTGCTATGAAACTTGTCCTTATTATCATCGCGGTTCTGGTTCTCGCCGGCTCGCTGGTGGCCGACTACAAATGGCGGCAGTGGATGGCCGCCCGGCGCCGCGAACGCAACGATTCGGACCCGCGGGCCGGCCGCTAGCCCCTCAGTCCCTCAGTCCTCGTCTTCTTGTTCCCTCGTTCCCTTGGTCCCTGTTTACAATAGCTTCAGGGAGCCGTCAAAACACCTATGCGACTCATGTTTGCCATTCGATTCCCCTTACGACTGAACCGTGCCCGCCTTGCGCTGGCCCTATTGCCCGCGGCACTGCTTCTGGTTGCGCCCGCAGCGCACGCCCAGTTTGGTGCGCCGCCTACCACCCCGGTGCACGACGCCTCGGCCCTCAAGCCGCCGGCCGGCGCACGCGTGGCCATCGTCGAGTTCGAGGACCTGGAGTGTCCCGACTGCTCCCGCGCCAACCCGCTGCTGAAGGACGCGGCCGAAAAGTACCACATTCCCTGGATCCGCCACGACTTCCCGCTGCCCATGCACAACTGGAGCTTCCAGGCGGCCGTGAACGCACGCTTCTTCGACACCAAGAGCCAGGCCCTGGGCAACGAGTACCGCGACTACATTTTTGCCAACCAGATTTCCATCGAGACGCCCGCGCAACTGCAGCAGTTCACGCAGCGCTTTGCCGACGCGCACAAGGTCGCATTGCCCTTCGCCATCGATCCCATGGGCAAGCTGGCGCAGGAGGTGAAGGCGGACTTCGCACTCGGGCAGAAGATCGGCATTGAGCACACGCCGACCATCTGGATCGTGACCAATGCCTCGCATGCACCGCCCTTCGTCGAGGTGGTGGACCGCAGCAAGCTCTACCTGCTCATTGACCAGGCGCTGGCCGAGGCGAAAAAATAGGGAGTAGCCAGTAGCCAATAGGGAGTAGCAGACGGCACACAGCGGACAGCGAGCAGAGATCGGCGCACAACCAGAAGCCGGACTCTACTGGCTATTCCCTACTTACTACTCCCTGCTCCCTGCATCTGGATCTTCACCAGCTCCTGGCCGCCGGGGGCGACCATGCGCGTCTGCGGGGCGCGCCAGTGATCGATGTAGCTGATGCGGTGCACGCAGCCGATGGTGCAATGCGGGGCGCAGCTCTTGGCGGTCACAAACTCGCGCTTCACGTCGTCGCGCGTGTATTCGGCGATGGGCACGCCGGGGAATCCGCGCTGCTGCGAGCAATAGTGCACCAGGCCGTCTTCGCAAATGTACAAGTAGCGCGCGCCGGCGCGGCAGCGCCAGTTGTTGGCCCGGCCCTGCACAATGGCTTCCTGGAACTTATCGAACTGCGCGTAGTTGGTCTTCTTGCGGTGCGTCATGGCGTGGTAAACGCGCGCCTCTTCGTCGGCGAGCGGCTTCAGTTGCCCGTCGCCGTCGTGGATGATGCCGATAGTGGACTCGAAGCCGAGCTCGAGGGCGCGCTTGCCGATGACCAGCGCGTCGTTGGGATTGCGGATGCCGCCGCCCACCACGGAGTTGATGTTCACGTGGAACTCGGCGTATCGGGCGAGCATCTCCAGGCGCTTGTCGAGCGTCTTGAGCGACTTCTTCGAGATCTCGTCCGGCTCCAGGTTGTCGATCGAGATCTGCATGTGGTCGAGGCCAGCTTCATTCAAACGCAGAATGCGTTCGGGGTTCAGGAGAAACCCGTTCGTAATCATGCCGGCAATGGCGCCGGTCGAGCGCATGCGGCGGATGATGTCGTCGAGTTGCGGATGCGTCAGCGGCTCGCCGCCCGAGAGACCGATCATGGCCGTGCCCAGCCGGCCCAGCGCGTCGATGCGGCGGAACATCTCCTCGAGCGGGACCGGCTCGCTCACCTTGTCATACTCGTTGCAATACGCGCAGCTCAGGTTGCAATAGCGCGTCGGTATGATCTGCACCAGCACGGGATGCGATGTGTGGGCCAGCGCGCGCACCACCATCCAGTACTCGCGCAGCTTGCGCTTGGCGGTGATCCAGCGGCCTTTGAGCGTTGATCTCCGGGGTTTGGCCATCTCTACTATTGAAACACGGATGAGACAGGGAGCGAAAAGGCAGGGAACAAGGGACTGAAAAGACAGGGACTAGGAGCGTAGGGACCGGGAAAGGCAGCTCAAGGGACCAGAAAACCGTCGATCGTGACCCCTGACCCCTGACCCCTGACCCCTGACCCCTGAAAACTGACATTTGGGGCCGGTCGATGCCGGCGTCCGTGGTTCCCGGATCTCAAAATCGGGACGACGGGGCACCCCGTGGGTCGTGAGTTTGCTTCCTAAGGATCCGGGCCGCGCGTCTCTCCCGCCCTACTAGGACGGCCCACCCCAGTTTTTGGTAGGGCGGACCACCCGCCTATAGTTGGGAAAAGGCCTATGAATTCCCCGCGAAAGCTTCTTATTCCTCCGTGTGTTCTCCTCCTAGCCTTGTTGCCCTTCGGCATCGCGCAGCAGGTCAGCTTTCGTATCACACCGCTTCGCCCCATTGAGGAATTGCGCGCAGAAGCGCTGAAAGAACAGCCTCCACGAGAGCGGGGAACCTTTCTCAAATCCGATCTCGTGGAGTTGACGAAGTTCGATCCCACAATCAAGCTCGACATCCGTTACGCCACCACGAACAATTTCCTCGGGACGCCCGTCTACACCCAGGCGCGTGCCTTTCTTCAGCGACCAGCGGCGGAAGCATTGCTTCGCGCTCAAGGCGAGCTGAAGGCTTACGGGTACGGTTTGATCATCCACGATGGGTATCGCCCGTGGTATGTCACAAAAATTTTCTGGGAAGCCACGCCCATCGATAAAAGGATCTTTGTCGCCAATCCGGCAGTGGGCTCCAACCACAATCGCGGATGTGCCGTGGATCTGTCGTTATACCTTCTGACAACCGGCGAGGAAGTAACGATGCCCAGCGGCTACGACGAAATGTCTGAGCGCGCCTACGCAGATTTCCCCGGCGGCACGGCCGACGAGCGCGCTCGCCGCGCCCTGCTGCGCGAGGTCATGGAGAAACAGGGATTCCTAGTCAATCCGGAAGAGTGGTGGCATTTTGACTATAAGGATTGGAAAAAGTATCCAATCCTGAATGTCAGATTCGAGGATATTGGCAGCCGGTAGAGAAACCGGAGCTGCTCAATGCACCGGAGCATTGCGCGCCGGAGCATTGCTTAACTTCGGCAAGTGCCAGCGATGGGTCAACCGCTCATATGCCGGCATCGGCAGTTGCAGTAACAGCGGCCTCTGCTTCGGATCAAGCCAGGTGAGCAGCGTCTCCAGGTTCATCTGAGACATAGCAGTGCATCCGGCGGTGCCTTGGTTGTGGTCGTGCCAAATATGGAGAAAGACGCACGAACCGCCTCCCGGCTCCGGCACGTCCTGATTGTGCCCTGCAATCGTTCTGTTGTGATCCACTACGATTCCCCATCGGTACGACTCGCCGGTGTCCCGCATGTGCTCTGAGCTATTCCAGTCGGCAGCCACGGCGGAGTGATCCACGACCCGGTTATAGTATTTTGAATTGACGTCGTCTACGCATGCGATCGATTCGGTCAGCGTCAGGTACGGGAACTTCAGCCCCGGCAGAGGCTGATCACTGTATCCAAATACAGTGCCAAGATCGAAGATGCCGGCCGGCGACTTTCCGTCCCCCTCCTTTTTCACGGGATCGGATGAGAGGCGGACATTGGGGTCGTCGGCCGCAACCAGGCCGATGCCCCACCCCATGCCGTTCCTGCCGACGACAATCGGAATCGGATCGCCGAAAGGGCGCCAGGGTTCATGCACGGTGGCGCGCTCAAATCGCTGCAACTGCCCGTTGACCGCGCCCCAGTTCGATGTGGCAACCACGATCAACTGAGTGGAACCAACGAAAGGATCCTGCCTTGCGGCGACGGCTTGAGCTGCGGAAACCGCAAACCTGCCGGCGGGAAGCAATAGAAAAACGAGGACGCAAATCGATCTCATTATGAGCAGTGTAAGTCATGCCATTCTCTGAAAGGCGGAATCGAAGACAATGGCGCGGCTTCACGCATTTCGTGCGGGATCGGCCCTGTGTCGCACTAACCCGGCTAAGCCGGATCGTCCCCAGGCGTGGCAGGTTAGTCAGGATATCGTTGATGCCGCGGAGGCGCGAAAGCTGAGCCATTCAGACCCAAAACAAGACCTTTGCGAAACAAATGTGCGGCGGGTGCGTAATGAGCGTAGTGTGAGAGATGGAGGAGCATCGTTCTCCTCTTTCAGGTCCTCTGAACTAAGGCAGTTTATCTGGAGTATCTTCCCACTTAGCCCACGATGTGCAATGAGGGCTCTACATGATCGTTTCAAAAGTTCAAAAACAGCCGAAGTTGAATAAAGTTGTTGTGGCCCCGCAAGCCTCTGCCGCCAAGACTGCTGCTATGCCGCAAGGCTCTGGCGCGAAGACTGCCGCTGTGCCGAATGTCTGCGCACACGTCCAGATACGAGAGCGGGCCTTTGAGATCTTTGAAAAGCGCGGCAGCAGACACGGCCACGACTTACAGGACTGGTTCCGCGCCGAGCGCCAGATACAGGCACAGTAAAGCAAGCGGATATTCATCGCTATCACTCCGGCCGAGAGGCTGGAAGGGGAAGCCGTGGGCTGCTCTATTTGCACCTATCTCGAATGCGCTTTCAAGAACAGGCACAGCGAATACGTGACGACTTGCTCGGAGATTTTTCGCCGCGTGAGCTCGAAGCGTATGGCGTATGCCTCAGTGGAGATGGAGCGCGCGCGCAGCGATTTGGAAACGCACCGATCGGTTTGCGTGTCTGCTGCGGCTGAGGCAGTGCTGCAGCGCGCGTGATGCGTGGCCGCGGACAACCTGGCGGGAGGCCGGGAGCGAGGGAGCGGGGGAGCAAGGGAGGCCGGGAGCGTGGGTCAGGGTTCGTTGTCGAGGTATTCGGCGGGGACGTCGTCCTCGGGCACCTCGCGGGTTCGGACCTCGTCGACGTCGGGATCTTTGGCGGTTTCGACGCCGTAGAGGGCGCCGGCTTCATAGGCGCTGCCCTCTTCGACTAGTTCCTCGATGCTCTCAGAGTCCGCGAGGGCGGAGTCGCGGATCTGTTGCAGATCGCCGGACTGCCCGGCGGAATCGGGACCGGTTTCGTCGCGCTTTTTTCGCCTGGGATTCGCCATGAGGGTACCTCCTGTGAGGTTCGATGCGCTGCGGAGGCGAACGGTGCTGATGTGACGCACGGTTTGCGCGGGAGAAGCGCGAGAAAGGCTCCGGGCGCGGTGGAAAACACAAATCTGATTTTTCGAAATTGCGGCTTCTAGCTGTTAGTGTAGTGTTTTCAGGAACTTGTTGACACATGCGAACATTCCTAAATGCAGGTCCTTCGACTCCGTTTGCCGCAAAAAGCGCGGCAAACTCCGCTCGGGATGACCAGCTCTTGTGAGTAGCCATTTAAGAGACAATACGCTAGCTCCTAGCTCATTTAGGCACTGGGCGGCTCTATACTGAGCCGGATGCCTTTGCCGGCGAATGAGATTGTGGCCCTGCTGATCGCGGTGAGTTTTGCCGCCGGGCTGAACGTGTATGCCACGGTGGCGACGCTGGGCCTGCTGGGACATACGCGATGGCTGGTGCTGCCGGCGTCGCTCAACCTGCTGACGGACTGGTGGGTGATTGCGGCGGCGCTGGCGCTGTTTGCGGTGGAGTTTTTTGCCGATAAGGTTCCCGCGTTCGACCTGGTGTGGAATGCGCTGCACACGTTTATTCGCGTGCCGGTGGCGGCGCTGCTGGCTTACCAGGCGGCGGCCACGCTCTCTCCGGGCGAACAACTGGCGGCGACCCTCGCGGGAGGGCTGATTGCGCTGATCGCGCATGGCGGCAAGACGGCGGTGCGCGCGGCGGTGACGCCCTCGCCGGAGCCGTTCTCGAATGTTGCGCTCAGCCTGGGCGAGGATGGGCTGGCGGTGTTTCTGACATGGCTTTCGACGTGGAAGCCGTACGTGGCGGCGGGGATTGCCGCGGTGCTGGTGGTGATCACGCTGGTGCTGGTGCGCTGGGTGTGGCGCGCGATCAAGTCACTGTTTGGCGGGCGCGCGGAGACGGCCGAGCGGTAGAGGCTTCTACACAACGGGCGGGCCAGGGGACTTGATCGTTTGCACACGCCAGATATTGCCGCTCAACTTCACGCGGCTTTGCGCGTCAACGAAGAGCAGCAAACGCGACAATTGCCAAGACGATTGCGGCGATCACGATCCCTGCAACTTTCTCCTCTTTTGTCATCGATTGGTCCATTGCATGGTCCATAGGTCACCTCTTCAGACTTTGATGCAGAAGCCGGTGTGCGGCGAGGCCTGGAGCGGGTAGGATGGTCTTTGATCGGCTCGAAGTTGAGCGGAAGTGCTGGAATTCTTTCGAGTTTTCGCGCGGGCGGGCGGCCGGCCCGGGAAAGAGATTTTTCCTGATGACGGCTCTACGGATGATGGCAATGATTTTGCTGGCCGGGCTTGCGGTGCGAGCCGGCGCAGCGCCGAAGATTTTTGTGGCGAACGATTTTGGCGCGAAGGGCGATGGGACGACGCTGAACACGGAGCCGATCCAGAAGGCGATTGACGCGGCCGCGGCGGTGAAGGGAACGGTGACGCTGAAGCCGGGGACCTACCTGACGGGGTCGCTGTTTTTGAAGTCGGGTGTGACGCTCGATGTGGCGGAAAGCGTGACGCTGGTGGGATCGGAGAGCGCGGCGGATTATCCGATGCTGCCGACGCGGATTGCGGGGATTGAGATGACGTGGCCGGCGGCGCTGATCAATGTGCGCGACCAGTACGATGTGAAGATCACGGGCAAGGGGACGATTGACGGCGATGGGCCGGTGTGGTGGAAGTCGTATTGGGATTTGCGCGCGACGTACGAGCCGAAGGGGCTCAGGTGGGCGTCGGATTACGATGCGCGGCGGCCGCGGCTGGTGCTGATTCAGAATTCTGTGCAAGTGGACCTGGGCGAAGGGATTGTGCTCAAGCGAGCGGGATTCTGGACGGTGCAGATTCTGTATGCGCACGATGTGCATGTGGATGGCGTGACGATCCGCAACAACGAGGGCGGGAGGGGGCCGTCGACGGATGGGATCGATATCGATTCATCTCAAAAGGTGTTGGTGGAGCATGCGGACATCGACGTGAACGACGACGCGCTTTGCCTGAAGGCGGGACGCGACGCGGATGGGTTGCGCGTGAACCGGCCGACGGAACACATTGTGCTGCGCGACTCGATCATTCGCAGCGGCGCAGCGGCGGTGACGATCGGAAGCGAGACGTCGGGCGGGTTCCGCGACATTGAGGCGTACAACCTGACGGCGTTGAGCGGGGTGCCTTCGGGCGTGCTGTTTAAGAGCGCGCACACGAGGGGCGGATTTGCCGAGGACATCCGAATTCATGATTTGACGCTGGAGGGCGTGGCGATTCCCATTCACATCACGATGAACTGGAATCCGAGCTACAGCTACGCGGTGATTCCGGCGGGGATGACGGACGTGCCGGATTACTACAAGGTGCTGGCGACGCCGGTGCCCGAGGCGCAAGGACTGCCGCACTTCCGCAATGTGCACATCTGGAACGTGAAGGCGACGGGTGCGCGACAGGCGTTCAACGTGAGCGCGTATGCGGCGGCGCCGCTCGAGGATTTCCGCATCGACCATCTCGACATTGAGGCGGCGACGGCGGGAACGATTGCGAATGCGAAGAATTGGCGGATGGAGGATAACAAGATTCAGACGGCGGACGGGAGCCAAGTGAAGTTTACGGACGCGACGGTGACGGATCCGAAAGATGTGCCGTATGGGGAGAAACCAGCTTCTAGCTACTAGCTCCTAGCTTTTAGCTCGTTGAGGTGAGTGGGCGGCAGAGTGCATGAAGCGAGTGAAGAAGTGAAGCAAGTGAAGGAGTGAATGAGAGACAGAGGGCGTGAGGGACGATGGCGAACACAAAAACTCGCGCGGTGCGGAAGCGGTTCACGGCAGTGCTGGAGCCGGACGGGACGGCGTTGCGGTGGGTGGTGGCGCGGGTGCCGTTCGACGTGACGAAGACGTGGCCGGTGCGCAAGGGGCGAAGGGTGCGGGGCGAAATCGAGGGATTCGCGTTCCGGACGACGTTGTTTCCGCGTCCCGGGAGCGGCGAGCACATTCTGCTGGTGAACAAGGCGATGCAGGCGGGCGCGGGAGTGCGCGCGGGCGAGAAGGCGCGGATCTGGTTGGAGCCGGATCTGGAGGAGCGCGAGATTCTGCTGCCAGAGGAGCTCGAAAAGGAGCTGAACAGCGACCGCGGGTTGCGGAAGTGGTTCGATGGTCTGAGCGACTCGATGCGGCGCGAGATTGGGAAGTGGGCCGACGAGCCGAAGACTCCCGCAAGTCGGCAGAAGCGCGCGGAAAAGATGGCGGAGCGGCTGATGCAGGCGATGGAGGGGGAACAGGAGCCTCCGCCGGTGCTGAAGGCGATTTTTCAGCGGCAGCCACGGGCGCGGGAGGCGTGGTTTGCGCTGACGCCGACGCAGCGGAGGAATCACCTGCTGGGCATCTTTTATTATGAGACGGCCGAGGGGCGGGAGCGGCGGGCGGCGAAGGCGGTGGAAAGGCAGGGAACAGGGATCAGAAAAACAGGGACCAGGGACGTAGGGACCAGGGATTAAGGGACTAAGGGACTGAAAGGCAGGGAACAGGGAGTAGCCAGTAGGGAATAGGTAAAAGCCCAAAGCCAAAAAGCCAAAAGCCCAAAAGCTAAGGGCTAAAGGCTGAGAGCCGTTTCCGGTCCTGTGGACAACTTTTGGGGCGGGGGAGGGGTTGGAATAGAGGAATGGGGAGGACGATGGACGGGCTGCGGGGCGGAGGATTTCTGGGCTTCTGATTGTCTTCTGGTCTTGGCGGCGGTTCTTGTCGTCTAATGGAGAGAGATGACCATCGCTTCGGTACGGCCATTTTTTGCCAAAGCACCCGTAGCTGCCGACGAGCAGGCTCGGTGGGAAAGCCTTGCCGTGGCCGAAGGGCTGAAGCGGCGCAAGGCAGGGCTGCTGGATGAGCTGATTGTGCGCTACCAGCACCGGCTGCTGCGTTACCTGCTCTTCCTTACCGGGAACCGCGAGACCGCCGAAGACCTGTTTCAGGAGGTCTGGATGCGGGTGCTGGTGCGGGGCAGCCAGTTCAACGGCAAGTCGCGGTTTGAGACGTGGCTGTTTACCATTGCGCGCAACCTGGTGATCGACCAGCGGCGCAAGCGCACCATGAACAGCCTGGATGAGCTGATCGACGGCGTTGGCGACGACGATCGGGCGATGACTTTTGAAGTGGCGGCCGACGACCCGACGCCTTTCGACCACGCTGCGAACCTGGAAGATCGCGAAAAGATTGCGGCAGCGCTGCTGGAACTGGATACGCTGCACCGCGAGGTGCTGGTGCTGCGCTTCCACGAGGAGCTTTCGCTGGAAGAGATTGCCAAGGTGACGAAGGCGCCGCTTTCTACTGTGAAATCGAGGCTGTATCGTGGCCTGGCGATGATCAAGCCGCGGCTGGGCTACGCCGCCGAGCGCTTCGATGCACGTTTCGGCGCACGCTGCGATACACGTTTCGGGGAGGCGTTGTGAAAAGGGCGCAGTGGGCCGACAACGCGGCGAATCCGGCGGCCAACGCGGAAGATGCCAAGCGCGGCCTGCTGGCGGCGCTGGCGGGCAAACAGGCAGCCCGGGATCGCGCCGTGGCCCAGACGACCCGTCGCGTGATGCTCACTTCGCTGGGAGTGATGCAGGATCAGCAGGCCAGCCGGAAGCGCAGCCGTGCCTTGGCCCTGGCAGCTCTGCTGCTGGTTCTGCTGGCGCTGGGACCGTTCGTGTGGCACGTGATGGACGGCCTGCTTGGCGGCGAGCACGTGGCCGATATCGCCACGCAGACCAGCCTTTGGCTCTGCATTCTGTGCCCTGTGATTCTGGCGGCGGTGATTGTGGCCGGATGGGCGCGTAGCAAGCCATAAACTACAGGTTTCAGGGGTCAGGCCGCGTTGGCGTGGAGATCTTGCCCCAAAAAGTCCGCAAGGAACTACGAAAACCCTCTAAAAACCCCATAAAACCCTAAGACGGGCAACTTCTGTCCTGCTTCTCCCGTCCATTCAAAAAGGGGTTCATCGGTTTCAAAAAGATTTCAGGAAAGGCCCTCCGTGGCGAGGGAAGGCCATGCCCGATCCGCAAGCCATCAGCGTGAACGAAGAAGAACGGATGATTCCGGTGTGGTCGATTATCGCGGCCAGCCTGGCATTTGTTCTGGTCGAGTACTATTTCTGGATCATTGCGCCCACGCAGCACCACCATGCGGCGCCGCCGCTGGGCCTGCGCATCTACTTCAATCTCTCGTGGGGCGTGGTGGCCTCGCTCTACTTCCTGATGGTGGGCTACATCAGCAAGGATGCGCCGCGGCGCGCGATGAGCACGCGTTTCTGGATGTTTATCTGCTTCGTGATGCCGGCGGGCATCGGCGCAGTGCTCTACTTCCTGCTGCGACCGCCGCAGGTTTTCCGCTGCCCCGCGTGCGGCACGCATGTGCAGGCCGATTTCCACTTCTGCCCGCAGTGCAACTACCAGCTCGCGGCGAGCTGCGGCAACTGCTTCCGCACGGTGCGCGCCACCGATCAGTTCTGCACGCGTTGCGGACACGAGCTGGCGCAGGATCAAACGCCGGCGCGGCTGCGGGTGATGAGCGAGTAGAAAAGCAGCTTTCAGCTCTTAGTTGTCAGCTTTCAACTTGCCGGCTTGCTGTTGCTCCAGCTCCGCTAGCCCCGCTAACGCCGCTGTTTCTCCGCATTGACCCGGCCGGTTCGGCTCCCTACAATCGAATTTCCGGTTGCCATGGCCATTTCCGCACTGATTATCGACGACGAACAACTGGCCCGCGAGGAGCTGAAATATCTGCTCGACTCGGTGGGCGGGGTGGACGTGGTGGCGCAGGGAGCGAACGGCATTGAGGCCGTGGACTTGATCGAGGAGCACCATCCGGACCTGGTGTTTCTGGATGTGCAGATGCCGGGGCAGGATGGATTCGCGGTGATCCAGCGGCTGATGGAGCGGAATCGCAAGGGTGCGGCCGCGCTGCCGCATTTTGTGTTTGCGACAGCGTATGACCAGTACGCGGTGCGCGCCTTCGATGTGAATGCCGTGGATTACCTGCTGAAGCCGTTCGATCGTGCGCGGGTGCTTGAGGCGGTGGAGCGGGTGCGCGTGCGGCTGGCCACGGGCGGCTCGCCTGGCGCTGCCGCGCCCGATGCCGAGTCACAGCTCGAACGGCTGCTGCGGTTGCTGAACCGGCCGCAGGGCACCGAGCAGGGACGGCCGCCGGCCAAGCTCATTGTGCAGGCGCAGAGCCGCCTGCTGCTTGTGGACCAGGCGGAGATCTGCTTTGCGGCGATCGACGAGGGCGTGATTCGCGTGGTGACGCGCGCGTTCGAGGGGCAGTCGAAGTGCCGGACGCTGGAAGAATTGATGGAGCTGCTCGATCCGGCGCGCTTCTGGAGAGCGCATCGCGGATTTGTGGTGAATATCGACCAGATTCGCGAAGTGATGCCGTGGTTCAAGTCGAGCTACCAACTGCGCATGAACGACCGTCAGCAGACGGAGATCCCGGTGAGCCGGGCGCAGACCAAGCGGTTGCGCGAGCTGTTCAATCTGTAGAGCGGCTCAGTCGTAGCGCTCGAAGACAATCTGCTTTTTGTGCCAGCCGAAGCTGTCCAGGCGCTCGCGCACACTGGACACCATGAAATTGAGACCGCAGATGTAGGTGTAGATGTCGAAGCGCAGCTCGGCGGGCGGGATTGCGGGATCGACGGGCGGCACAGGCAACGGCTGGCCCAGGCGCGCGGCGCGCTCCTCGACAATTTTGGCGACATGATCCTGCACGTAGCCGCGGAGGCCGGTCCACTCGGGCTGCGCGCGGCTGAGCGTGGGCAGGTAGTGGAAGTTGGGCACGCGCCGGGCGAGGGCCTGGAACTCGTCGTGATAGTACATGTCGGTTTCGTAGCGCGTGCCGTAGACGAGCCAGATCTGCTTGCCATTGCTGCGGTCGGGGCCGGCGTCAGGACCGCTCTGGGGGGGGAAGAGCCATTGTGTGTAGGCGCGCATGGGCGCGACGCCGGTGCCGGTGGCGACAAAGATGGAATCTGTGATGGGCTCCTGCAGCACGAAGTGACCGTGCGGGCCGTGGATCTGGATGGCCGAACCCACGGGAAGATCGGGCAGGTCAGCGAGGTGATTGGAGAAGAAGCCATTCTCCACGCGGTTGACGCACAGCTCGAACTGGTTGCCGCTGGGCGCCGATGCGACGGAATAGGCGCGGGTCTGCTGCTTGCCGTTCGCGTCCGGGGCGACTGCGGAGACGAACTGGCCGGGCAGGTAAGGGAAGGATTCAAGCGACTCGACAGAGAAGAGGAAGTGATAGCACTGCGCAACTTCTGAGATGCACTCTTTGCGCAGGAGACGCGCCGTATGGAGCTCACGTGCCAAGGTTTTTCTCGCTTTGCCGGGAAGTAGGGGCCGGTACAGTACCTGTGGGAATTATAGGTTGCCGGGGCCGGCTGCCGCCATGTTTGCGGCGCGGGGACGCTTCGCTCGGGGGCTAAAGTGTCTGCGTGAGAACTGCACGAGGCACTTGTAATTCACATTGCGGTTGGGCGACAACAGAAGTATGTCGCGATTCAAGGTTTACAGCCCGGAGCAGGGCTATTTGCTTCCTCCGAGC
>Ga0326728_10001322_pt1 | contig 88618 bp, 82 predicted proteins | sample MB3enrmetagenome_FD_207602 | JGI IMG/M metagenome (GOLD analysis project Ga0326728, IMG submission 207602) | Lab enriched peat soil microbial communities from McLean, Ithaca, NY, United States - MB31MN | ecosystem: Environmental > Terrestrial > Soil > Wetlands > Peat | place: USA: New York... | reverse complement strand
GGGCCACCATTAAGCACAAGAAAGGCGCGCTGGATGCCAAGCGCGGCAAGATCTTCACCCGTCTTATCAAGGAAATAACCATCGCCGCCAAGTCCGGCGGCGATCCCGACAAGAACCCGCGCCTGCGCACTGCGGTAACCGCTGCCAAGGCGGAAAACATGCCCGCCGACAACATTAAGCGCGCTATTCAACGCGGCACCGGCGAATTGCCGGGGGTTACTTACGAGGAGTTCTCCCTGGAAGGCTATGGACCCGGCGGAGTCGCTCTGCTGATAGAAATCTCGAGCGATAACCGCAATCGAACGGTCAGCGAAATCCGCCACGTTCTGGGCAAAAACGGCGGCAATATGGGCGAAGCGGGCTCGGTCTCCTGGATGTTCCACAAGAAAGGTTCGATCGTGGTCCCCAAAGCGGCTGCCAAGGAAGACGCGCTGATGGACCTCGTCCTGGAAGCCGGTGGCGAAGACCTGCGCGACGATGGAGCGAACTGGGAAGTAATCACCGATCCCGCCGCCTACGAGTCGGTCCTGGAGGGTCTGAAGAAAGCCCGTATCAATCCTACCGTTGCCGAAATGGCCATGATTCCCCAGAATTACATCAAGTTGGAGGGCCAGGCGGCCAACACCATGGTCCGCTTGATGGACGCGCTGGATGACCATGACGACGTCCAGCACGTGTATGCGAATTTCGATATCGACGAGAAGGAGCTGGCTGCCGCAACCAAATAAATGAGACTACGCCAAGCTTGTGTGCTGATCGTTCTTTGCGGTTGCGCAGTAACGGCCGTTGCCCAGGAAATGCCGATCCGGCAGGATGCTAAGGAAATTGCCGTCTGGACAGGCGGCGGAACCGGACTCGGCCACAACACCTCGTTCCAGTATGCCAACGCGGGCGTGCGTCTGGGAATCGTGCTTACCGGAGATCACGGTCCCGGTTTCCTCCATGGCAACTTCGAGTACGCCGCCGACTTCATGCCCCTGTATCTCTTCTTTCAACCCGTTGTGCATACGAATGGAACGTCTACTACGGCCCGCCAAACGGTTTACGGCGGTGCCATCAGCCCTTTGATCCTGCAGTGGAATTTCACCAGCGGAAAGCGGTTTGTCCCCTTCGCTGCGCTGGAGGGCACCGCGATCTTTACCACGAAAGATGTCCCCGGCGGCGATACGTCGACAATCAACTTTGGCTCCGGCATCGCCGGCGGCGTCCAGATGCTGCGCCCTAATGGCCGCGCCCTATCCTTCAGCGGTCATCTGTTGCACATCTCCAACGCCAGCCTCGGCAATCACAACCCCAGCATCAATATCGGCCTGCAACTCCGCTTAGGGTACCAGTGGTGGAAATAGTTCCCGCTCGTAAAACCTAGCGCAGAAACAAAGAACCGCAGAAAATAGTCCAATCAGGGATTTCCTGGTGCTGGGCTCTGCGTTTCTGCGGTTCTGCGTTGGGTGTTAAAACCAGGAGAATACGCCGATGCTGATCGAATCCGTGCCGAACTTCTCGGAAGGGCGCGACCGGGGCCGGGTCGACGCCATTGCCAGCGCCATGCAAATCCCGGGAGTGTATCTGCTGGACCGGGAGATGGATGCCGATCACAACCGCTGCGTCATCACCCTGGTAGGCGATCGTGAGCCGTTGATGGAAGCCGTGATCCGCGGGGTAGGCAGGGCGGCCGAGCTCATCGATTTAACCAGGCACAGCGGCGCACACCCGCGCATCGGGGCTACCGATGTGCTGCCTTTCATTCCCCTGGAAGGCGCCACCCTGGAAGACTGCGTGCAAATGGCGCGCCAGGTGGGAGAAGAAATCTGGCGCCGTTTCCGCATCCCCGTTTACCTCTACGAGGCAGCCGCAACCGTGCCGGAGCGCCAGAACCTGGAAAACATCCGGCGCGGGCAGTTTGAGGGACTGCGCAGCGAGATTGCCTGCAATCCGGCGCGCCGGCCCGATTTTGGGGAACCCTGCGTCCATCCTACTGCCGGCGCCACCGTGGTCGGTGCGCGCAAGTTTCTTATTGCCTATAACATCTACCTGAATACCCCCGACGTCGAAATTGCCAAAAAGGTAGCCAGAGCCGTGCGTTTCTCGACTGGCGGCCTGCGCTTTGTCAAAGCCATGGGAATCCCGGTAAAAGGCTTGGCCCAGGTTTCCATGAACCTGACCGATTTCGAGCAGACGCCGATTGCCCGCGTTTTCGACCTGGTAAAGCGCGAAGCCGCGCGATACGGAGTTATGCCGCTGTCCAGCGAGATCGTGGGCCTGATCCCTAAGAAGGCGCTGGAAGATGCCGCCGGGTGGTTTCTGCAGATCGAAAACTTCGATCCCTCGCTGATTCTCGAAAATCGCCTCGCCGCGGTTATGAGCGGCAAGATGGCGGTGGGCGGCCTGCGGGCCGGCGTCGAGCCCTTTCTGGAAAAGTTGTCGGCCCCTACCGCTACGCCGGGAGGCGGCAGCGCCGCAGCGGCTGCGGCCGCCATGGCGGCCGGGTTGTGCGCCATGGTTGCCGGCCTGTCCCGGGGCAAGAAAGATTACCTGGCCTACGAGCGTCAGCTCAGCGAGGCCCTCGCGCGCCTGGCGCAGCTTCGCGAAGGCTTGCAGGCGGCCATCGATGCCGACGCCGAGTCGTACGATGCGGTCCTCCGTGCCTTTACGGCGGCCCGGCAATCATCCGATGGAGACGCTTTGGTTACGGAAGCCCTGAAACGCGCCACCGAGATCCCCCTCGGGGTGGTGGAAGCTGCCCGGGAAGTGGCCGCTTGGGCGGAGCGCCTTCGCCCTATCACCAGCCCCAGGATGGCCTCCGATCTGGCCGTCGCCACGGCGCTGGCCCAAGCGGCAGCCCAAGGCGCCCTTGCCAACGTGATGATCAACTTGGACGCGCTTCCCGACGAACCCTTCAAACGCGAAGTGCAGGGACGCCTCAGCCGGCTGCCTTAGCCCACAAAAAGGCCTGGCGCTTGCCTGCATCTTTCTCCTCGAAATCGGGTTACAATTTAATGAGCTCCGCCGGCGAGTGGGGGGAGCGACATCTTGCGTGGTCGGACTTCGGCCGATGAGGTCTCATGAAGCGTATTGGATTAGTTAGCGTGTTGTTGTTCCTGGGCAGTAGCTTGGCTCTGGGAGCGCCCTTGGCTACGGCTGCCCGCGGCGTGATCCCGAAAGAGACACAGCAGGTCATCTGTGTGGATTACCGCTCCCTGAAGGCGTCCTCTACGGCGCTGGCGCTGAAGAATCGTGTTCTCCCGCCGAATATGAAAGAGTTTGAGTCGGCGGTACAGAGTCTGGGACTCGATCCCGATAAGGATGTCGAATCGCTCACCTTCGCCACGTTCCGCGGAGAAAAGGGCTCGGGATTGCGTCTGATCGGCATCGCCCAGGGCGACTTCTCTGCCGCGAAGTTGCGCAAGCAGTTCCGGACACAGAAAATCTATCCGAAGAAGTATCACGATTCTTACCTTTATCCGGCTACCAACGGCATGCAGATGACCTTCCTCGACGAGTTCACTTTGCTCTTTGGTGACGATGCGGCCATCAAAGGGGCTCTGGACGCGCGGGACGGTTATGCGGAGAGCATTGCTTCCAACAGCCAGTTGACGGATTTGCTCAACTCTGCCTCTGCCGACAGCGGCGCGGTCTGGAGTGTATTGGATCAGCAGGGAACCCAGAACCTGATGCGCTCGGCGCTGGGCGACGCCGCTCGGCTGGCCGATTATGACACGGTGAAGAAGCGCGTGCTTGGTTCCCGCTACTCCATGGACTTCACCAACGGTGTGAAATTCGATCTGGACGTAACCACGTCGGACGCGATGACGGCCAGCGCGCTATCGTCGCTGGTAAAGGCCGGCATGTTGTACCGGCGAGTGACTGCCACGGGTAACGATAAGCTCGCCGCGGACAATGTGACCGTGGACTCCGATAACGACCGGCTCCGCATTCATTTCAAGGCGGACGACAGCCAGTTCCAAACCCTGCTGCAATCGGATTTGTTCGCTGCCGTGGCGAAATAAGACAGCGACAAGCAGCAAGCCAAAGGCCACAAGCCAAACCAGATCAGCAGCAAAGCGCCAGGGGCAGTTTGCTGCTTTTTGCTTTATAGCGGTTCCACAGTTGGTGTAGTCCTGCGCGAGTAGCGCCGGCGTTCTCGCCGGCAGTCGTGCGGAAGAAGCCTGCCCTGAGCGGTAGCGAAGGGGCCGCGCCCTCGCCTCTGGCAGCGATTGCGGGCGGGCCAAGAGGTTTAGCAGCGCACAACTGAGAACTGATCCCGCTAAGCGGGAGGGAACTGAGAACTATCTCTGCCCTGGCGCTTCTCGCTTTTCCGGGTCTGGCTTGTCGCTTGTTGCTTGCCGCCTGTGCCGCTTTTCTTACTGATCCACTGTTCTCACGTCAACAGCGGTGCCGACTATATCGATATTGGCAGTAGTGGACTGCGCGCTGGTGGTGGTGTCGTAGATTTTCAGCCCGCCCCCCTCGACGACGTACACGACATTGCGGTTGGCGATGGGCGCCATGCCGGTAACGAAGCCATTAGGCTGGTCGATTACCGCCGTGTTCGCGCTGGTATCGAAGATGGTCAAACAGCCGCCATTGGTGCCGCTGTTGGTGCAGTTGGTTGCGGAACCGATAAAAAGCTTATTGTTGGAGCCCAGCGCCATCAGGTTGTGATAGCCGTCGCTGATGGACACCGGACCGGAAACCACCGCGGGCGGGCTTTGACTCACGTCTAGTATGGCCAGCGTTCCGGCTCCCGGTCCTGCTGCCCCGTTCGGCGAACCAGCCACATAGAGAGTGTTGGTGTTGCCGTTCAGCAGGCCCACGGTTGCCCCGGCGTTTGGATTGTTCAGTAGTACCGGGGACGGCGGCTGCGCAAGAGTTGTCATGTTCAGCACCGACACGCTGGCGACGCCGTTGAAATTGCTGCTGCATTCCGGCCCGCAATTCATGATGTAAGCAGTGCTGTCGTCACTGCTGAAAACACCCCAAACCGCCTCATCGAAGCCACAAACCGTCGCCAGCACGTTACTACTATTGGTTGCTGTTCCGCCGCTGATATCGATCACCGTAAGCGCAGAGCTAGTCGTACCGCATGGCGAAGTGTAGTGATCGCTAAACACCAGCAGTCTGCTACCCTCATTATTCATGACCATGCGATGGGCGTTCGGGACGCTGATAGTGTTGGCAATCAGCACGTTGGTCAGGTCCAACACCGCGACTTCACCCAGGGGAAGATTAATGGCCTGTTGGACGTTGCGAAATGTGGCGTAGCCCGTGGAGGCGCTCTGTGCAAGCAAAGTTCCCGTCATATCAGTCAGGCCACCAACTCCCGGAACGGCCGGCAACTGAATCGCGGAGGCGTTGACCTTCTCATCGGAGTTCGTGATGATGCTGACCTGGTTCGTTCCCTGATCGAACACCAGCGTGATCTCACGCAGCGGTGAGACGGCCATCAGTCCCGGCTCCGAACCCGCTGATATCGACGCCGTAGCGGATAGCCTGTCGTCATTAACATTCACAATTTGCACGAGTCCCGAAGGCGCCGCCGTGCCCGCGAACGAATTGGACACGAAAGCCCGGTTGCTGAAACCGCTGGGCCGGGAACTGCCGCCACAGCCTGACAACATGGTTAAGATGGCAATAATGCCCGCACGCCTAAGCTTCAAGACCGGCACTCCCTGAGTCGAGGTGGTTTTTACCGTGAAAGCGCAAGTATAGCAAAGCGAGTACCGCATTCGGTTCCCCAAGTGAATTACTTCTCACTTTGGCGGAATTGAGTGGCTGCCACTGGGAACTGATCCCGCTCAGCGGGAGGGAACTGAGAACTGAAAACGGCGGGGCTTCTCATTTTGCGCCGAGTCATTTAGAGTTTCCTCAACCCTGCCTTTCCAGGCCCAGGGTCCGGGCGGAACGATGTCAGAGAAATTTCTTTCCCGTTTGTCTCGCGGTCCAGTTCTCTGCGACGGTGCGATGGGCACCCTGCTCTATGCCAAGGGTATCTTCATCAACCGTTGCTATGACGAACTGAACCTGTCGCAACCGGACCTGATCCGCGAGATCCACCATGAATATCTTCAGGCGGGCGCGGAGATTGTGGAAACCAACACCTTCGGCGCCAATGCCTTCCGTTTAGCGCGCCATGGCTTGGTGGACCGCCTGCGTGACATTAATCTGGCCGGCGCGCGCCTCGGCCGCGAGGCCTGCAAAACCTTCGACGCGTATACCGCCGGCTCGGTAGGGCCGCTGGGGGTCCGCATTGAACCGCTGGGCAAGATCAGCTTCGCGGAAGCCCGCGACGCCTTCCGCCAGCAGATCGCCGCACTGGTGGAGGGCGGCGTGGATTTGCTGATCCTGGAGACGTTCGGCTACCTGGAAGAGCTGCATCAGGCGATTCTGGCCGCGCGCGACGTGAATCCCGATATTCCCCTTATTGCGCAGGTCACCATCGATGAAGACGGCAGTTGCCTGGACGGCTCCTCCCCGGAAACCGCCGGTGAGAAGTTGACCGCCTGGGGCGTAGAGGTTGCCGGTTGCAATTGCAGCGTCGGCCCGGTTGCCATGCTGGAAGCGATCGAGCGCATGGCCAAGGCTACGCCGATCTCCTTGTCGGCCCAGCCCAACGCCGGCATGCCGCGTAACGTGGAGGGCCGCAATATCTACCTGTGCTCGCCGGAATACATGGCCAACTACGCCCGGAGTTTTCTGGCGGCCGGAGTGAAAGTGATCGGGGGGTGTTGCGGCACCACGCCCGAGCATATCCGGGCCATGAAATCGGAGATGCGTGCCGGCGGGGTTCGCACCAGTAGTTTCCAGGTTGCCACTGTGGCTAAGGCGGAAGCCCAGGCCCTGCCCACCCTGCCCTTGCCGGAACGTTCTCGGCTGGGAGCGCGGCTGGCGCGCGGCGAATTTGTCACCATGATCGAAATTGTCCCGCCCCGGGGCACCGACGTCCGGCGGGAAATCGAAGGGGCGCGCTTCTTGAAGTCCGTAGGCGTGGACGCGGTGAATATACCCGACTCGCCCCGCGCTTCCGCGCGCATGAGCAATCAGGCGCTATCTCTTCTCATCCTGCAGCAGGTCGGCATCGAGGTGGTCCTGCACTACACCTGCCGGGACCGGAACGTGCTGAGTATCCAGTCGGACCTGCTGGGAGCTGCCGCTATCGGCATCCGTAATCTCATTTGCATTACCGGCGATCCCCCGCGGCTGGGCAATTACCCCGACGCCACCGCCGTGTTCGATGTGGACTCTATCGGCCTGGTCAACATCGTCCACAACTTGAACCGGGGACTCGATATTGGGGGCAACTCCATCGGCACCGCTACCCCTTTTGTGATTGGCGTCGGCGCCAATCCTGGGGCGCCCAATATCGAAGAGGAGGTCCGCCGTTTCCAGTACAAGGTGGAAGCCGGCGCCGAGTTTTGCGTTACCCAACCGGTGTTCGATCTGAGCCTTCTGCATGACTTCCTGCGGCGGATCGAGCATTGCCGGATTCCTATGATCGCGGGCATCTGGCCGCTGACCAGCGCTCGCAATGCCGAGTTTATGAAAAACGAGCTCCGCGTCGCTATCCCCGACGAAATTATGCGCCGCATGGAGCGGGTAGGCAGCGCCGAAGCAGCTCGGGCCGAAGGGATCGCGATTGCCCGTGAAATGCTCATGGCGGTTCGCGGCATCGCGCAAGGCGTACAGATCAGTGCGCCCTTTGGCCGGTACGCCTCCGCCATCGACGTATTGGAGGCCCTGGGCTCCTCGCGCGGCGTAAGCGTCTGATACCGCCGGTGCAAATGCCAGTACCGAAAAGAACTGGCGCTGCTGGTATAAACTGTGGGTTCAAATCTCGGTGAGTGAGGCCGGCCTTGGCAAAGTTTGAGGAATGTCTCCAGCGTCTCGAGAAAATCGTGGGCGAATTGGAAAAAGGTGATGTGCCGCTCGAGCGTGCGCTGACCCTCTTCGAGGAAGGGATTCAGTTATCCAATTCCTGCCGCAAAGAACTGGAGGAGGCCGAAGGGAAAGTTGAGATCCTGCTAAAGCAGAACGGCAAGCTTCAGCCTGAGCCGTTCGAGGCCGAGACCAAGAGATAACCGGTAATGACGCCGGGCTTCACCGGAATAAGCTTCTTTGAAACCTGCTTCAGGCAACGGTTTTCCCACGTTTTGCACACCTGCAACACTCGCTTCCTTGAGGATACGGATTTCCGGGGCCGGAAAAACGCGCGCCAAAGTCGCGCTTTTGCCGGGCTATGGCCGGCGGCGTGGCGGCCGGATGCACTATTTCTGCCACATCGCCCTGTGGACACCTTGTAAATGAATGATTCCACGGGAAATAGAAATGAGGTACAAACGATTGACAGGGGGCGCGGGAGGAGTAGAGTACATTTCGTTCTTTGACAACTTCAAGTGTTTTTCCAGTTGGTGCCGAGTCCGGGGCTCAAGCTCAGGTCACGGCCGACAGCCTGCGGTGGATCGCGAGCCCCGCAGGGAAAATGCCGGTTGCTTCACGGCGGCCGGCAGGGGTGGAGGTCATCTCGCGGTGACCGCCGCCTGAAACGAATCGGCTGAGGGCCGGCAAGGGTCAATTGCAAAGCGCTGGGTGAGAAGAACAGTGAGGATTGTCGAGAGCAGGATAGGGTCCTGAGGAGATCAGACCGGTTTTCCCGGTTGGCGGTGAGCCCGGAGCCCGAGTAGACATCGCCGGTCGCGAGCCGAAAGGCAGTGACGCAGGCAGGTGGCGCAAGGGTCTAACGCAAGCTACTGGCCGAGGAGAATGGGTTCGACCACCAACCTCAGGACCCTTAATCTTTTAGCCACAAGCCACAAGCAAAAACCCAAGACCCAAAAAGCCAGGAAAGCAACTGCTTTGGTTGCCTCTCTTGTTTTTGGCTTGTTGCTTGTGGCTTGTTGCTGTTTAAAGGATGGTCGCAGTTAAATACGTGACCCCAGGGCGCTTAACATCGCCCGAATGAGGGCGACGTTTTCCGTATCTTCGTCGGTTTCCAGCAGAAATTCTACTCCGTAGGTGTAGCCTCGCCGATTGCGCACGCAGCCTCTTACCCGAATCGGTTGCCCCGTATACGGCGGCGTAAATTCAATGGCGACCTTTTCGTCGATGGCAAGTTCCATGCCACCAAAGACTTCCATACCACCTTCGTTCAGTTCGTTGCCCCTGCCGGGGACAATGGAAATCTTGTCCCCCTTCGGAGCGATCAGGCGAATCGGAACATCCAGCTTATACCGCGGCCAACGGCGACGGACGGGGAGTATCTGGTCTGGGAGGCTGGCCTCAGTCGCCATCTTTTCACCTCCCTCAAAGAATCGGTCATTTGTGCCGCGAAGAACAGATTACCGAAGTTCGACCCGAACGAGTCACGCCTCTTCGCTTTTCGGCTAAAGACTGCTCGCCTGCTTCCCCGCAACGTCGATTGTGGATGCGGCATTCCCCATGCGAGAATATCTCCACTCCCGTTTCCCGGGAATGACGCGCGCGCCGCTCAACGCTTGATCTCGCGGCGGCATGAATATCAGGAGGACTCATGGCGCCTGAAGAGTTAACGCCCGAAAAACCATATGCCGTGGAGTATTACTATAAAGTGAAATGGGGCCATCAAGAGGAGTTTTTGGATTTGTTTCGCAAGAATCACTGGCCCATTCTTGAGCAACAGATCGCCTCGGGACGCATTTTGTCCGTGGATGTCGCTTCGCCGCGTTACCACATGCCGGAACCATCGCGTTGGGACTATCGTGTCACGATTGTTTTCAAGAGTGCTGCCAAGGCTATGCATGGTGACTCCGCCACCCTCATTAAGCAACTCTATCCCGACCAGGCGATTTTCAAGAAAGAAGAACAACGCCGCTTTGAACTGCTAGACGAACACTGGGACCTGCCTATTTCCCCAATAGAGCTATAGAAAGCCTAACAATAATTTTTATATGCTCTATAGCTATTTTTTGGAGTACTACTACTGCTGCGATAACTTCGAGTAATACGAATCATTTGCGAAATCGGCCTTCGACATGTGCTGGAACTCTGAACCATGACATTCGAATTTCTGCATCCGCTCGCCTCCTGACCTAATCGAAGGTAGTGGAGGTTGTTTGGATCATGAAGAATTTGCTCTTAGCTTTTGCGGTGTTGTTCGTAATGGGAACCTTGGCTGTAGCACAAAGCCAGAATACAGTGGCACCTTCCTCTATGAATAGCACGCAGTCCGCTGCCGTAAGCTCCTCGCTGGGCGATGACGGCGCTGCCCTTGCTCAGGAGGCTTCGCAGATTGAGCAGACTGACTTGAATAGCCCCAATTTCACTCACCAGGATTTCCGGGGAACGGAATTGGAGAAGGCCTATCAGCAGGAACCACGTTCCGGTTGGCAAAATCCCAACATCACGAAGTCTGCCATCAACGACCCTAGTGGCCAGTAATGCGCCAAGACCGTACAGATAGTCTTCCGGACATCTCGTGAGAAGGCGACTCCTGGTTAACCTAACAACTAAGCGGTTTCCGGTTCGCAGTTTGCAGCCAAACCAGAAACAGGTGAGGCTGTAAGCTGTGAACTGCCAACTGCTGTACTACTTCAACCCTGCACATCTTGATCGTCTCCGCTTTCGCGGTAAACCTAATACAGATTAAGCGGGCCGGCTTCCGCCTCTCCGAATTAAAACCATCTTTGTGGATCGGACTGACTGACCCGGCTATCCCCAGTCGTCATAAGATAGGCTAGTTAAGTTATAAGAAGAGATTATCTAGAGCGTGTTTCAAAAATAGGTTTCGGAAGGGCACGGCTTCAGCCATGCCGTTTCGAGCGGCCATTTATGCGGCTTTAGCCGCTGAGGAATGTCTTGGCAACCCAGCCCGTAGCATTTATGAAACACGCTCTGCAAAGAGAGTATCTACTTTCCAAAACCTGCGGTCTTGGCTCCTGTATCTATTGATCTGCCTTAGTCCGCTTCTTAATTGCGAACTGAACTGCTCAGCGCGATTGTCAAATTCCTGTAACAAATGTCGCAGTTTTGTCAAAGTAGCGCGACAGAGCGCAAAATTTAGCATCTGCGAGAGCGTGGCGCAAATCCAATGTCGTGGAGGTTCCACTGTCCATGAAAACCTTGTTGTTAGCATTCGCGGCGCTGTTCGTGATGGGCACTCTCGCCTTGGCTCAGAGCTATGATCAAAGCCAGAGCGCAACGTCGACCCCTTCTACCAGCAGCACGGCATCGGATAACGCTGCCCTGGGACTGCAGGGAAATCCGGACCCTCAGGTCAACCCATCTCAGGCCAGCACAGACTCCGGTTACAGCGACAATTACAATCCCCAAAACTGGCAGGGCACTGAACTGGAGAAAGCATATCAGCAAGAACCGCAGGGCGGTTGGCAGGATCCGAACGTCACGAAGTCCGGCGACATCGAGGCGGGCGGGGGAGGCGGCAACTAAAAGGCGCGAAAACCCGACCGCCACCAGCGCCGGCATCACTGCCGCCCCGATTATGTTTGTGAGCGTAACTTAGCAGTCAGGGTTCGCAGCTCGCAGCACCGTCACAACCGGGTAGCGCTGCAGGCTGTGAACTACCGGCTGCGGGATCGGTTCTCAGGTCCCGGTTCTCAGTTCTCAGTCCAACTGCAAGCCTGCTCGAAATTCCCGCGCCTTCTGCCGAAGGCCGCCGCCACCCAGAAGTCCAATTCCTGCCAAGTCGCGTGTAAAACGTGATCGAGTGCTTTATCTAACTGCGAACTGGGAACCGAGAACTGAGAACTTTATTTCGGCTCCAGTTTCAAAGAGGCGGAATTGATACAGTACCGTTGTCCGGTCGGCCGCGGCCCGTCGGGAAAGACGTGACCCAGGTGCGAATCACAACGCGCACAGGTTACTTCCACTCGCTGCATGCCGTGGCTGGAATCCTGGTGACGCTCAACCCGGTCGGGCGCGGCCGGCTGGAAAAAGCTGGGCCAGCCGCTGCCGGACTCGTATTTGCTGTCGGAGGCGAACAGCTCCTGGCCGCAAGCGGCACAACGGTAGACACCCGGGCTTTGGGTATGCGCATATTCGCCGGTAAAGGCGTGCTCCGTACCTTTCTCGCGCAGGATGTGGTATTGCTCGGGAGTCAGTTCCCGCCGCCATTCGTCTTCCGCTTTCATCACTTTTTCCGGCATAAATCCTCCTTCAGGTTAGATTCCGGCGGTGGGTGCGGCGTTTCTTCCCGCTTCCCCTCCGGCTGGTGAAGGGGCCGGCGGATCTGGTCGAGCATTCTACCTCGCCAACTGCGAAACTTACTTGCTATACTGCTGTGCTCATGCTCAAGCAAACCTTGGAACGGGGAAGCGCGGTTGCCGACGCTGCACTGGAGCGGCTGTTGCCGCCGAAGACGCAATTTCCGGCCGCTATCCACGCCGCCATGCGTCATAGCGTGTTCGCCGGAGGTAAGCGGCTGCGGCCCATTCTGTGCATGGAAGCGTCGGTAATGATCGCCGGCACTCTCCCCGAAGGGATCGACGAACTGGGCGCCGCCCTGGAGATGCTGCACACCTATTCCCTGATCCACGACGACCTTCCCGCTCTGGACAACGACGATCTGCGGCGGGGACTTCCGACCTGCCACAAGGCCTTCGGTGAAGCCATCGCGATTTTGGCGGGCGATGGCCTGCAGACTTATGCCTATGAAGTTCTGGCGCGCTTGTCTTGTCCGCCGGAAGCCCGGGTCCGCATTATTGAAGAAATCGCGCACGCCACCGGGACCGTAGAGGGCATGATCGGGGGACAGGTGATGGATCTGGAGGCCGAGCACACCAAACCGGATGCACACCTGCTGGACTATATCCACCGTTCCAAAACCGGGGCGCTGATCACCGCCTGTCTCGTCGCCGGCGGGCTTTACGCGGGCGGAAGCGATACGGCGATCGCGCGCGTTCGCGATTTCGGACGATTGGCGGGGCTGGCGTTTCAGATCGCCGACGATATCCTCGACGTGACGCAAACCTCCGAACAATTGGGGAAGACCGCGGGCAAAGACATAGCCGCGGAAAAGGCCACTTATCCTGCGCTTTACGGCCTTGAAGCTTCCCGGCAGAAGGCCCGCCAGTTGGTGGACGAGGCTTGCGCGCAGCTGATTTGTTTCGGAGCTCGCGGGGAAATCCTCCAGGAACTCGCCCGCTTCCTGGTGGAAAGAAAGAAGTAGGCCAGCCAGCGGCTTCCGGCGAGGCCAGGCCTGGCCGCCAGAGTTCACGAGGATCGATCCGGGGAGCTCCGGCGTCGTCTCTTTGCCTTGCCAGGCGGCAGCAGGGGGAATGCGCACCCTCGCAACCCGGTAAACTTCCCTGCCCCGAGTGGGTTAGAATTCATAAAGCGAGTGCGGCAAGTTGGGCCGGCGCCGGAAGAAGGACAAGATGCGCAAATGGTATCTCCCCCTGACGCTAGCAGGATTGGGTGGCTTGGGTGTGCTATTTCTCACCCAGCGGGGCCGAAAAGCTCTGCGTTGGGCTCTCGAAAATATCCATCGCGCTCCTGAGGGTTTTCTGGACTGGAACGAGACGGCCCAGCGCGAACTCGATCGAATCCAAACCGCGCTCAACCGCGTCGCAGAATCCTTGCAGGCAGTGCGTTAACCCGCCGCTTCACGCCGTCTTGCGAACCGGGTGGTGGCGGTGGGCGATTGTTTCGGCCTGTTCTGCCAGCCTCAGGTCGCGCCGGGTAATTCCGCCCACGTCATGCGAGGTAAGGCGGAGCTTGACCTTGTTGTAGCGCAAGTCCACGTCCGGATGGTGCCCCATCTCTTCCGCGTGCTCGCCGAGTTCGTTGATAAATGTCAGAGCAGCTTTGAAATCCGCCAGTTCGAAAGTGCGCTCCAGGGCGTTCTCCGATTTGCTCCAGCCGTGCAGCGCGTGCGCCAGGACGTTGTGCAATTCCTGATCGTCCACCCTATCGTCTGTCATGACCATCCCGCCTCTCCGTAGTTCCGTTTTCCTGAATCCAGACGAAAACCCGGAACCGCCTTAAAGGATGCTGGGGGGTACGGGCGCGTTGCTGGGAAAAGAGGCACTCAGCCGTCCGCACTCAGCGGTCAGCCGAACCGAGCAATCTTCGTGTTTGGCTGATTGCTGAGTGCTGAATGCTGGTTATTGGCCGCTGCTGGTAACCGTTTTAGGAATGCGGGGCACTTGCGAGAACTGATATACCTGGGTATCGATCTCGCGGCGTAGATCTTCCCAAATGCTCTCCGGCATCGAGAGGAAGGTTTCCACCACCTTGGGATCGAACTGCCGGCCTGACCAGCGAATCATCTCGTCCCGGGCCGCCGAGAAAGGCTGGGCCGGACGATAGGGCCGGTCCGAACGAATGGCATCGAGAGTATCGGCAATGGCGAAAATGCGGGCCCCCAAGGGAATCTGGTCGCCCTTCAAACTGCGCGGATAGCCTGTGCCGTCCCACCGTTCCTGGTGGGCATAAACGATTTCCGCCGCTTCCTGGAGAAAGGGGATCTTGCGCAGCATCTGATAACCGCGATAACAGTGCTCGCGCATGATGGCGATTTCGACCTCGTTCAATTTTCCCGGTTTGCGCAAGATGGCATCGGGAATCGCCATTTTACCGACATCGTGCAGAAAGGCGCCCCGGGCGATAATGCGGATCTTGTCCGGCGGCAAGCCCATGGCGCGCGCGACGGCTATAGTAAATGCCGTCACCCGTTTGGAATGGCCTTCCGTCTCCGCATCTTTCAGATCGAGCGCATCGCCCAGCGCTTCCAGGGTGATGTCGTAGGAGCGCTCCAAGTCGTGCATCGCCTGGCGCAGTTGCTCGGTGCGGGCCGCCACCAGGGACTCCAGGTTGTTCTGGTAGGCGCGGTTTTCCAATTTCAGACGGCGGTTCTCCAGGGCACGCCGCACCGTAGCCAGCAACTGTTCCCGTTCGAACGGCTTGGGAAGATAATCGTAGGCGCCATTGCGAATGGCAGCCAGGGCGACGGAAATATCGTGGACGGCGGTTACCATGATCACCGGCATATCGGGGAAGCGCTCCTTAGAACGCTCCAACAAACCGATGCCGTCCAGTTCCGCCATCATCAGATCCGAGACCATCAAGGCAAACTCTTCGCCCGACTCCAGGATGGAAAGCGCCTCCAGGCCCGAACCCGCCTGCCCACAGCTATACCCCGCCGTCGCAAGCATTGAGCAGACAATCTCGCGTATTGGTTCTTCGTCGTCTACAACTAGGATATGTTCCGCCGGCATTGGGCTGTTGTTATGGGCCTTGTTGTATTGGTGACGCTTACCGTTCTGTTGCCCTATTGTAGCCTACTGGAAAAAAAAACTGCTTCTGGACTCGCTTGGACGCTTGCTCCGCCGCGCTATATCGACAAAATCCGACTCAACCATCCACTGCGACTCAAGGGGCGAGCCCTGTTCCGCGTGCGTTAGATCTCTCGTTTGAAATCTCTAAACATTCCGGTCGTCGTATTTACTCCTGAGGAAAGCCAACCGTGCAGCCGTTGACCGGCATCTTACCTCACCGTCTGCTACCCAGAATGAATTTAGCCATATGATTTCCTACAGTAGGTACTGCGGTTCCACTTTTAGGAATCTGACTTCCTTGCTCGAGGGTGCAGCACCGCCCCACTGCTATGTAATTTTAGCCAGCCATGTTATTCCCGAGTCATTGAATTGTAACCGTTTGTACCGTTTTTCCCTTGTGCCTTCCCTCTGCAACTGCTCACTTGGGTCCCCGATTGCAATGTCCATCCCCGTATCGCGGTTGCGCAAGATTCCACTACCCGGCTCTAGAGAAAAAACAACCCGCCGGTGAAGTACAGGAATTATGGCAGCAGTGCTGGCCAATACAAGTGGCTTCCTTGGCACGGGGTTTGCAAGCATCAACCGAAACGAAACCTGCGTGAGTCCAAGAAACGGGGATTAAAGATGGCGACTACTTCAGAGAATTTCTATTGGGCGGCATCCCTGCCCGGAACTGCGGACACCGCCGAGCCTGGTCTCGGCCAGCAGATTTATGAAGCCAACTGGCGCCGCCTCTACGCTTTATCGTTCTGGATGATGGACAACGAACTTGCCGCGGAAACGCTGATGGTGCGGACTTTTCTGCGCGCGTTTTCTTTCACCCAAAATCCTTCTTCCGAGGTTCTCGATCGCGCTCTCATTGGCGAGTTGCGGGCGCTCCTGCCCCTGGGCCCGCTCAGCTTGAATTGCGCGGTTTCGACCGTCGCGGCTGGTATTCGCCGTAACGTGCTGCGCACGCATTTGGAGCGCGCCGTCGTGCAACTCCCGCCCACGGAACGCCTGATTTTCCTCATGCACGATGTGGAGAATTATGGGCACGACCAGATTGGGCGCTACCTGAACCTGACGGAATCGCAAAGCCAACACGCGCTTCATCAAGCGCGTCTCCGTCTCCGCGAGCTGCTGGCCGAAATGATTTCCTAGTCTGTGCTTCCTCTCTCCTGAATTCTCGCCCCTCTACCCCGAGGGGCTTTTTTGTCAGCTCTCGCCGGCCGCCTTCTTCCCCCGCCGCTGTTTTACCCAGCCTTCTTTATTGATCTGCCGGGCCCGGCCAACCGCCAGCGATTCGGGCGGGACATCCTCGGTAATGCAGGACGCGGCAGCCACGTACGCTTCTCGTCCGATCTTAACCGGAGCCACGAGGATACTGTCGCTGCCGATAAAAACCCCGTCGCCAATGACCGTCTGATGTTTGCGAACCCCGTCATAGTTACAGGTGATCGTGCCGGCGCCGACGTTCACGTTGTCGCCGATGGTGGCATCGCCCAGGTAGGACAGATGATTTGCCTTCGAGCCACGGCCCAGGCGGGTCTTCTTGAGTTCGACAAAATTGCCGACATGTCCCCCGGCGCCCACTTCAGCCGCCGGACGCAGGTGGGAATACGGCCCCAGCGCCGCCCCTTCCTCCACCCGCGCTTCCGTCATGATGCAACCTGGACGTACCATGACCCGGTCGCCGATCTCGCAGTCGCGGATCACGCAAAACGAACTGATCTGACAATCCGCCCCGACGCGGGTTCGCCCCAGCAGTTGCACGAACGGTTCAATCACGGTGTCCGCACCGACCTTCACCTCGGCATCGATGACGCAGGTATCCGGGCGGTAGATGGCTACCCCGGCCGCCATCAGTTCGGCGCATTTCCGCATCCGCAGCATGGCATCCAGGCTGGCCAATTCGGCCTGGGTATTTGCGCCCAGCACTTCGGCCGGATCCTGGGCGCACACCGCGACCACCTTTTTCCGCGCGCGGCTCAAAATCTCAGCCATGTCGGTCAAATAGAATTCCCGGTGGGGATTGTCGGTTTTCAGCTGATCCAGGTGAGCGAATAGCGGCTGCGAGGAAAAAGCATAGATCCCCGAATTAATCTCGCGCAGGTTTTGCTGCCGTGCAGTCAGCCCATTTTGCTCGACAATGGTGGAAACTATCTCGGTCGGCTTGCCGCGCTGCCTCTTGCGCACAATGCGGCCGTAACCGGTAGGATCGGCCGGAACGGCCGTCAGGATCGTCATGGCCGCGCCCGATTGCCGGTGAAAATCGCGGACCTGTTCGATGGTGCTGGGTTGAATGAGCGGCGCGTCGCCCGACAGAACAAGAAAGAAGTCGTACTTGAGCATAGCTGGGCGCGCCACCATGATCGCGTGCCCGGTGCCCTTCTGTTCCGCCTGCAAAATGAAATTGATGCCCTCGCCGCCTACGGCTTGCCGTACCTGCTCCGCCTCATGGCCGATCACGGCAAAAATGTCGCCCACCGGCGCCACCTGCCGCGCCGCCGCAATGACATGCTCCAGCAATGGCCGGCCGCCCACCCGGTGCAGCACCTTGGGACGCCGGGATTTCAGGCGAGTGCCCTTGCCCGCTGCCAGAATGAGGATCGCGAATTTGGCTGCCCTATCGTTCTTCGACATTTGCCGCCACCTTGGCGCACGTTCTGCGCCGGCTCTCCACCAGCAACCGCACCAGTTCCGCTGCCACGCGGTCGGACGCGTGCCGCGCCACCTCGCCTTCCACCAGAAAGTCCCCCAGGATCGGCATCACCCCCAAGGCTTGGAACTCGGCGATATCGGCAAAAATCTGGCAGGCCCCCTCAGCCGCGTACTTGGCTGCGGTCGGCGCCGAAACGGGACGCTCGTTAATCAAGGCGAAATCGAAAATGGGCCGCCGGGCATGCTCGTACAACGCCCGCACGTGGCCTGCGGCCGATAATCCCAGACTCTCGTTCGCCTCCGTCATCAGGTTGCAGACAAATACCTTCACCGCCGCCGAGGCACTGATGGCTTCCGCGATCCCGCGCACCAGCAAATTAGGCACCAGGCTGGTGAAGAGCGATCCCGGCCCGATGGTAATCAGGTCGGCTTCGGCAATCGCTTCCAGCGTCTGCGGCATCGGCGGCGCGTTGGCCGGATCCAGTCGCAATTCGACAATTCGTTTCTTGCTGGCGCTGATGCGCGTCTCCCCGCGAACGTGCGAACCATCGTCCATGAGCGCTTCTAATTCGACATTGGCCGTAGTTGCGGGAAAGATGGTGCCGCGGGTCTTCAGCACGGCAGATGACAGCTCGACGGCCTTGCCGAAATCGCCCGTCATCTGGTTCAGTGCGGTCAGGAAGAGATTGCCAAGGGTATGGCCCGAAAGCGCCGAGCCGGCGGGAAAGCGGAACTGGAACAGACGGGCCAGCAGAGCTTCGTCTTCCGATAGCGCCACAATACAATTGCGCACATCGCCGGGAGCGAGGACCTTGAAATCTTTGCGCAGTTTCCCGCTCGAGCCCCCATCATCGGAGACCGTGACCACCGCCGACAGTTGGCTCAGGAACGGACCCGGCGCCCGCACTTCCCCCGCCTTGGAGACATACCATTTCAGTCCCTGCAACAGAGAGGAGAGGCCCGTGCCCCCGCCAATAGAAACTACCTTGTACCCCCGCTCTTCCGGCGGGGCGCCAGAGGCAAGCTGGTTGGACTTCGAAGCTCCCATCACTTTTAACGCCGCGACCCAGCCGGCCCGGGCGAAGGAGTTTCGGTTTCTGGATATAACAGTTCAGTGAACCGGGGGTCGTCAGCTAAGTTGTTGAAATCCGAGTCGTTACGTGCCTGAAAACGATTGGAGGGATTCAACTGAATAGCCTCCCGGAGCGCCTTCAGGGCGTCCTCAAAGTGTCCCGTCAGGCAGTCCAGCACCGCCATCCCGTACCAGGCATAGTCCGCCTTGGGCGCCTGCTTCAGGATCTTTTCCAAATGCTCCCGCGCGCTGACATAGTCGCCCAAGTTGACCAGGGAAACTGCGTAATCGTAGTGTTCCTCAGGGCTGCGGAAAACCGTCGAAGCCTGTTCCAGGTGCTGAATGCAGGCGCTCAGGTGTACTTTCGCCCGATCGGCCAATTCCCGCTTTCCGCCGCTCACGACCTTCTGAAGCAGGTTCTTAGCCCGTTCAAATTTCCGTTCCTGCAACGCCCGCAGACCGTCCTGGTAGGCCTGCACTAAAGCTCGCTCTTCGGCGGTCTCACGAGTAGCTGGAGGTTTGGTGCTCATTTGCAATACACGCCCGCTTGGTTTGGTAATCACCTGCGTTTTCTTAGCCTTGGCAGGTGTGCCTCTGGATCCAGCAGAACCTTTTTTTTTCATCGGGGTTCGTGTCCTCGAAGACTGTGCCCAGCGCTCTGCAATGGGACGGGGCGCATGATCATGAATGCGTGCACGTTATACGCGTTCTTCCGCCTTCCCGTCAACTACCCGCGGTACGACCCCCATACCTGTTCCGGCGCTTTTCCCTTCCCCGACAGTGTAAGCCAAAGATGCCCGTTTGAGAAAGCAGCCTCTGCCCGCTTGTCCGCCTATGTATACTGATAACCGAAGATGCGCGTTGAAGAAGAACCGGTTCCGTCGAAGTCCCTGCCAAGCAAGCGTTTCCTCCTGTCGACGGTGGTCCCCTGGTTGCGCGATCTGCTGATCTCGCTGGTGGTTGCCGGGTTCATCATCGTTTTCCTTTACCAGCCCGTCAAGGTCGAAGGAACCAGCATGATGCCCGGACTGAACGACCAGGAGCGTATCTTCATCAACAAGTTCGTATATCGCGTCGAGGCGATTAATCGCGGCGACATCGTCGTCTTCCACTATCCGCGCGATCCCTCGAAGAGTTACATTAAGCGGGTAATTGGGGTCGCCGGCGATCAGGTGCAGATCGAAAACGGCGTCGTCTACGTCAACGGCAAGCCATTGGACGAACCTTATGTGCCGCCGGAATATGATGATTGGCGCACCTATCCCAAGCTGGTGGTTCCGCCCCATGCCTACTTTCTTCTGGGTGATCACCGCAACCTTTCCGACGATAGCCGCGATTTTGGGCCGGTGGACGAACGCTATATCTACGGCAAAGCGGTATTCGCCTACTGGCCGGTGAGCAAGTTGGGTAAGCTGAAGTGAAGATGGCAAAGCGTCTGTTCTTGTCGTGCTTCCTGGCGCTGGTGGTTTGCGGACTCTCTTTTTATCTGGCCAGTTTCGCCGGGGGCATGTATGGCAACGCGGTTGGCTCTCTCAACGATTCCAGCCTGCAATGGGCCTTGCGGCATGTGGCGCTCCCAGCCAGCCTGGCGCTGGGCGCCGTCGTCTTCGGCTTTGCCTTCCGCCGCTTCGGAAACCCCGCGGCAGGCGCGAAGAACCGGTAGAGGAAACCCCACTCTAATCGCGCCCCAAAAAGGAAAACACCCAACGCAGCAACACAGAACCGCAGAAAAGAACCAGGGGTAGGAATTATTCGCTCGGTTTTCTCTGCGGTTCTGCGTTTCTGTGCTGGGTTTTCGGCATCGTGTCTCCAGCGGGGGCCACGGCCGCAAACCGATCTGCTAAAATAATTAAAATTCACTCTCCGGAGACGAGATGCAGGCAATCCTTGCGCTAGAAGACGGGCGCGTCTTCCGCGGCAAAGGTTATGGAGCCAAAGGCGAATGTTACGGGGAAGTGGTCTTTAATACCTCGATTACCGGTTACCAGGAGATCTTTACCGACCCGTCCTACGCCGGACAGATGGTAGTCCTCACCAATCCTCAGATTGGCAACTATGGCACCAACCCCGAAGACAACGAATCGCAGAAACCGTACATTGAAGGGCTGATCGTCCGTGAGTTTTCCCCGGTAGCCTCCAACTGGCGCGCGCACCAGGTCACGGAAGAATACCTGGAGCGTTTCGGGATTACGGTCCTGGCCGACATCGACACGCGGGCGCTGGTTCGTCACCTGCGGGATCACGGTGTCAAGCGCGGCGTTATCTCTACCCTAGAGACCGATCCCGAAAAACTGGTAGCCAAGGCATGCGCGATTCCGAAAATGGATGGCACTGACCTCGCCAAGGTGGTGACCACGAAGGAGTGTTACGAGTGGAACGCGCCACCGATTGTGCCGGGCACGGTCGTGAGCGTCCCTGAAGCGAAGTACCGCGTGGTTGCCTACGACTACGGCATCAAGCGGAACATTCTCCGCATGCTCACCGGCGAGGCTTGCCGGGTCACCGTGGTGCCGGCCATGACTTCCGCCGAAGATGTGCTGGCCATGAAGCCGGACGGCATCTTCCTGTCCAATGGTCCCGGTGATCCCGAGCCCTGCACCTATGCCCAGCAGAATATCCAGCGGCTCATGGGGCGAATTCCGATTTTCGGGATCTGCCTCGGCCAGCAGTTGATCGGCATCGCCCTGGGGGCCAAGACCTACAAGCTGAAGTTCGGACACCACGGGGGCAATCACCCGGTCAAACATCTCCAGACCGGCAAGATCGAGATCACGGCACACAATCACAATTTTGCTGTCGATCCCGAAACGCTGAACCTGAACGACGTGGAATTGACCCATCTGGACTTGAACGACAACACCTTGGAAGGTCTTCGCCACCGCTCCCTGCCGTTGTTTGCCGTGCAGTATCACCCCGAAGCTTCCCCCGGCCCGCACGACTCGCACTACCTGTTCAAGGACTTCGTGAGAATGATTGAGGCATGGAGGGGGAAATGACGGAGGGGGACTTACTGCGGTCCGGACAGCAACAAACCGGATTGCTCCATGCTAGTAACGCAAATTTCTGGCTCCTGGTACTCGCGTGATGTAGATTTGGCTCAGATCACATGGCAACGCTTACGCTGCAAAAGACTTTCGGAGCGTTTTACACGGACGAACCAGCCGCAACGCGTCTCGTGGACTGGGCAATTTGTGACCCTAGGGCAGTCGTTCTGGATCCAAGCTGTGGCGCTGGCGTCTTTCTTGCTGCCGCAGTAGACCGGCTTCTGCAACTTGGTTGTAAGTCACCGCAGGTGTATGGCGTCGACATATCTGCTGCCGCACTCCAGTGCGCGCGTGAGCGTGTGGAGAAGGCACAGCTTATACATAGTGATTTCTTTGATCTAGCGCCGGGTGCGTTGCCGGCTTTCGATTGCATAGTCGGGAATCCACCCTTCATCCGTTATCAAACGTTCAACGGGAAGATGACCTCGAAGGGACATCTGCGTGCGGTCGAAGCCGGAGCAAGGCTCCCGCGTCTTGCCTCTTCGTGGGCCCCTTTCGTCATACACGCTGCGCGATTTCTGCGCCGAGGCGGTCGCCTCGCTATGGTCATGCCGGCGGAACTCGGGCACGCGATGTACGCCCGTGATGTCTTACGTTACCTGATACAGCACTTCAGACACGTTGGGATCGAGATGTTCCGGGACAAGCTGTTTGGCAAGCTCAGCCAGAGTACTGTCCTATTGCTTTGCGAGGGTTACGGCGAGCCTTGCCGAGTGTTTGTCATTTCATCGGCCGCGGACCTGCAGGGCAGCGGCCGGCAAATGGCCAGAGTAGACATCAGTTCTGTTAGAAACGGCACATTTAGGTTCACTCACTATCTCGTGCCGGACGCCGTACGTGAGCTGTATCTGGGTCTTGCGGCAGACCGCCGAGTACAGAGGCTTGGAGAAGTTGCTGACGTAGGAATTGGGTACGTCACGGGTGCAAACGAATTTTTTCATCTGTCCGATGAAGAGCGCCGCCGCTGGGATATCAGTACACGGTTTCTGCGTCCAGCCGTTCTCAACCTTCGTGGCTTCAACGACATCGAATACCGCCGTGAGTACTGGATTGAACATCGGAAACGCGGCAAGAAGGCCTATCTTCTGGCGGTCCCACCGGTTCCTAGAGGTTCACTACCAAACTCGATAGGCCGCTATCTGAGGGAGGGCGAGGCCAGTGGGGTGCCGGAACGGTACAAGTGTCGCATCAGACAACACTGGTATGTTGTGCCGCACGTCCGGATCGCAGATGCGTTCCTGTCCTACATGTCTGATGGCCAGCCGTTGCTTGTGACGAACGCTGCAAATCTGGTCGCACCAAACACGATTCACCTCTTACGTTTCGCGGATGGTCGCGACCCGCGGTGCTATGCTGCGACGTGGCGCAATTCGTTGACTCGGTTAAGTTGCGAATTGGAAGGGCATGCTTTAGGTGGCGGACTTTTTAAGCTCGAACCCTCCGAGGCCGAGAATGTCTTGGTCGTTCATCCTCGTCCGTCGCACGTTCCTGTTCTTTTCGAGCAACTCCGGCACGGCCCGGCAGGCTCCGGCGATCAGGTAGCAGACCTTACCGACCGGTATATTCTAAAGGCAAAGCTCGGGCTCACCGCGTCTGATTGCCTGTTGCTGCGCGATGCCGCAGTGAAGATCGAATCATGGCGAAAACACAAGTAGATCGTATTCCCGTCGAAACTCTGGAGCAAGCGCTTCGAGTACTGTGCGGTAATGTGAAGACTCAATCGGGACAGCACATTAAACCGGTACATGCCCGCTGCTCCAACCGCTTAGTTTTGGAGGGTGGTTTTCCGCCGGAGTGGGTGCATCCCTGTCCTCCTTTGGCAAGCAACCCCGGCCGCAATAATCGCTATAGTCTGAGCTATTCAAAAGGAGCTGAGAATCCGTCTGAGCAGAGTGTGCTAGGGGCAATGAAGTACAAGAGTCTTGATGTTGCTGTTCTGCCGCCGCAAATCGGGCCGGCACTCGGCGTATCCGTTAAAAGTACAGGAAATGCTTTCCGCAACCTTACGAACCGAATGGAAGAGGCACCCGGCGATTGCGTGAACATCCACATGATGTACCCGGGGTTTGTGTTTGGGTTTCTGCATTTCATAAAATTCGCGCAGCCGACAGATGTAAGCAGTCCCACTGACGTTTCCTTCAACGCACAGAGCCAGCCACTTGAGAGCATTGTTCGTTATTACAATGCGTTATGTGCACTTACCGGCCGGATCACAATCACAGATCCCCCAATGCGCTATGAATCGATCGGACTTGTGATCTACCGGTGTACCGGCGATAAGGCTGAAATATGGCCGGGTTACCCTCCAGCGGATAATCCTCTGCATTATTCGAAATTCTTCCAGCGGCTTTACGATCTATATGACCTGCGCTATGCGTATCCTGATGCAGGTGGCCGAACACATCGTAAGGCGTGGACAAATCCGGCGGCGAGTCTAGCTGACAGATTTGATGAGGCGACTGGCCATCCCTGGAGCCCACGCAAGAGTGGTAACGACGAAACCGGTGACTAATACGAATGCCCAAGCGCACTGATATCTCGAAAATCCTGGTTATCGGCTCGGGACCGATCATAATCGGCCAGTCGGCGGAATTCGATTACTCCGGCACGCAAGCGTGCAAAGCCTTGAAGGCGGAGGGCTACGAGGTGGTGCTGGCCAACTCGAATCCGGCCACCATCATGACCGACCCCGAGTTTGCCGACCGCACCTACATCGAGCCGCTTACCCGCCTGTACCTGGAAGAAATCATTCGCCTGGAGGCGGAAATCAGCCGGCACAACGGCCGAGGCGGTTTTGCCCTTTTGCCTACGGTGGGAGGCCAAACCGCCCTCAACCTTGCCGTGGAACTGGCCGATGAAGGGATCCTGGAGAAATATCAGGTGCAACTGATCGGGGCTCAGTTGCACGCCATCAAGAAAGCGGAAGACCGCCTGTTGTTCAAGGACGCCATGACCCACATCGGGCTCGACGTCCCCCGCTCGCAGTTGGTCAACAACCTCAAAGATGGCATGGAGTTTGCGGTGAAGATCGGGTTTCCGGTGATCGTTCGCCCCTCGTTCACCCTGGGTGGAACCGGGGGCGGAATCGCCTACAACCGCGAGGAATTGCTGGAGACTCTGGCGCGCGGGCTCGACATCTCTCCGGTCCACGAAGCCCTGATCGAAGAATCGGTGCTCGGCTGGAAAGAGTTCGAATTGGAAGTCATGCGCGATCTGGCCGACAACGTGATCGTGGTCTGCTCGATTGAGAACTTCGATCCCATGGGGGTCCATACGGGCGATTCCATCACCGTAGCCCCCGCCCAGACGCTCACCGACCGCGAGTATCAATCCATGCGCGACGCCGCCATAAAAGTAATCCGCGAGATCGGCGTGGAAACCGGCGGCTCTAACATTCAGTTCGCGGTGCATCCGCAAACCGGACGCATGGTGGTGATTGAAATGAATCCGCGCGTTTCGCGCTCTTCCGCGCTGGCCTCCAAGGCCACGGGATTCCCCATCGCCAAAATTGCCGCCAAGCTGGCCGTGGGTTACACCCTCGACGAAATTCCCAACGATATCACGCGCAAGACTCCGGCCTGCTTCGAACCTACCCTGGATTACGTGGTGGTTAAGATTCCGAAATGGCAGTTTGAGAAGTTTCCCGGAGCGGACGAATCGCTCGGCCCGCAGATGAAGTCGGTGGGCGAGGTGATGGCCATCGGCCGCACCTTCAAGGAAGCTTTGCTGAAGGGGGTCCGTTCGCTGGAAACCGGCAAACGCCTGGAAGCGGAAACGATCGAACCGCGCATTGTCACCCAGCGGCTGGTAACTCCGCATCCCGAACGACTGGCGTACCTGCGCTATGCGCTGCAGAATGGCTATACTGTCCAACACTTGACCCGGTTGACCGGAATCGATCCCTGGTTCCTGCATCAGTTGCAGGAGATCACGCAGAGGCAGGCGGACCTGGAACAAACTCGGACCAAGGCTCCATCCCACGACTGCTTGCGGGCTGCCAAGCGCATGGGATTTTCCGACAGCCGGCTGGCAGATGTCTGGAAGCTTGGAGATGGCTGGGGAGCGGCGCAGAAAGTCCTGCAATTGCGGCAACAGCTTGGCGTCGGGCCGGTCTACAAGCATGTGGATACTTGCGCCGCCGAATTCGCGAGCTACACGCCTTACCTCTACTCCACCTACGAGCAGGAGGACGAAGCGGCGCCGACGGCGAAAAAGAAAGTGATCATCCTGGGCTCCGGCCCTAACCGTATTGGCCAGGGGATTGAATTCGATTACTGCTGCTGCCATGCCAGCTTTGCGCTACGCGAGGATGGGTTCGAGACCATCATGGTGAATTGCAATCCGGAGACGGTCTCTACCGATTACGACACCAGTGATCGCCTGTACTTCGAACCCTTGACCCTGGAAGACGTGCTGGCCGTTTATCAACATGAAAATTCCAGCGGTGCTCCGGTGGGAGTGCTGGTCCAATATGGCGGCCAGACTCCGCTGAACCTGGCTCTGCCGCTGAAAGCCTTGGGCGCGGTGGTAATCGGCACCTCGCCCGAATCCATCGACCTCGCAGAAGACCGCAAGCGTTTCGGCAAGTTACTGGAAGAGCTGCAGATTCCGCAGCCTCCGGGAGTGACCGCCACCAGCATTGAGGAAGCGCTGGCGGGCGCCAACCGGGTGAAGTACCCCGTGCTGGTGCGGCCCTCCTATGTGTTGGGCGGACGCGCCATGGTGATCGCCTACAACGATGAGAGCGTAGTCCGCTATATGAAACAGGCGGTGGAATACTCCCAGGACCGGCCTGTGCTCATCGACCACTTCTTAGAAGACGCCATTGAGGTGGATGTCGATTGTGTGAGCGATGGCGAAGACGTGGTGATCGGCGGCATCATGCAGCATATCGAGGAAGCCGGCATTCACTCCGGCGACTCTTCTTGCGTGCTCCCGGCGGTCGATATCCCCGAACCTCAGTTGCGCACGATGCGGGAATACACCTTTCGCCTGGCGCGCGCCCTGAAGGTAGTCGGCTTGATGAATGTACAGTACGCCATCCAGGGCGGGACGGTCTACGTCCTCGAAGTTAACCCGCGGGCATCGCGCACCATTCCCTATGTTTCCAAAGCTACCGGAATCCCGCTGGCCAAAATCGCCGCTCGCCTGATGACCGGCCGCAAGCTGCGCGAGTTCCTGCCGGAAAATATCGAGCGTGGCGCCGATCTCTCCACGGGAAATTTCTTCTATGTCAAGTCCCCGGTCTTCCCCTGGTCCAAGTTCCCCGGGGTGGACATGGTGCTTGGGCCGGAGATGAAGTCTACCGGCGAAGTTATGGGCGTGGCCGACAATTTCGGTGAGGCCTTTGCCAAGGCGCAAATTGCCGCCGGACAGCACCTGCCCACCAGCGGCACCGTCTTTATCAGCGTCAACGACCGCGACAAGCTGCAAATCGTGGAAGTCGCGCGCCGTTTTGCCGAACTGGGGTTCAAGCTGGTGGCCACGCATGGCACCGCATCGGTATTGCAAGCTGCGGGACTGGAGCTGCAGCGCGTGTACAAGGTAAAAGAAGGCCGGCCCAACGCTGTGGATCTGGTCAAGGGCGACAAAATCCAGTTGATCATCAACACCCCGCAAGGACTTGAGCCGTGGTTCGACGAAAAGGCGGTACGCCGGGCCGCCATCATCTACCGCATTCCCACCATCACCACCCTGGCCGCCGCCCGCGCCGCCGCGGAAGGCATTGCCGCCCTGCAGCGCGGCGAAATCAGCGTCCACGCCCTGCAAGCGCTACACGCCGGACGGCAAACCGTCGCTTCCACCGCGGAATAACTGCCGGCGTCAAACCTACTACAGAGACACAGAGCCACAGAGAAGACTAGCCGTGATTGAAGAACAGAATGGGTATTCTCTGCGTGTCAACCGGTCCCAACTGAGAACCGAGAACCGGGAACTGAGAACTGCTTCTCAGATGGACCGCACGGGGATAGCGGTCAGGTCGTCCACCAGTCCCACTTCCCTTTGCACGAACGGCTCGGCATAACGGACCCCGGCCAGCATCCCGTAGAAACCGGCCATGGCTTCCAGCCGCCGCCGGATCTCCGTGGAGGCGGGGAACAGGTCGCGTCCCGCTTCCTGGTCCGCGTACTGCGATTGGTAGGCCAACAGCGCCTGGAGGCGCGCCTCGAACTGCTCGGTTATATCTACGACAAAAGTCGGACGCACATCGCAATACAGGCTCGCGTAGACAATTTTGAACGGGCGATGCGCTGCTGGCGCTAGCTCGGCCGCGGCGGGTGGGCCGGCCGGTTCGGTGTCCAATTGAATGACGGAGAAATCCAGCTTGGCCAAGCCGGCCAGGAAACAGGCCTCGTAACCCAGCGTCGATGCGGTGTAATGGTCGGGATGGCGGCCGCGCCAGTAAGGCAGAATTACGACCCGTGGGCATGTTTCCCGAATCGCCCACGCCACTTTCAGACGGTTTTCCCACGTATTCTCCACCCGCCCGTCTGGCAGATCCAAGGCCCGCCGCCAGGACACCTGCAGGATGCGGGCGGCCTCTTCAGCCTCACGCGCACGATCGGTAGCCGTGCCCCGGGTACCCATTTCACCACGAGTGAGATCCAGAATACCGGTGCGACAGCCGCGCTGGGCCATTTTGAGCAGAGCGCCGCCGCAGGTTTGTTCCACATCGTCCCGATGTGCGGCGATAGCCAAGATATCAAGGGATAGCGGTGCTGCGGGTTGGGAAGAATTAACCATGCGCAAGCCATTGTAAGTAGAGACAGCAACAAGCTACAAGCAACAAGCCGCAAGCCTGCGGACGCTTGTAGCTTGCTTGTTGCTTGCCGCTTGCCGCTGGTTGCCAATTTTTATTACGCTGCTGGGTGCCTCATCCTCACCGCCCTTTGGGCGGTTAGGGTGGGGGTTGGGGAAAGTACAGGCAAAAATCCCCGCCCGGCTAGAGGTGATAGACCGCAAGAAGACAAGAGTGTGTCTTATGCTTGTGGCTTGTTGCTTGTTGCTGGTTTTCCCTGCAAGTTTTTCGGGCGTGTCCGTTCCATTGATAGAGAGCACAAGTACTGGAGGAAAAATGCCACGTCATATCTTGCAAATCACGGCGGCAGTTCTGGTGTTGACCGCAGCGATTCCGGCCTGCTCGCAGCAGGCGCCCGCCATCACGGTCCAGGCCAACACGGTTTACGTGAGCGCCGAGGGGCGGTATGAGGCTCCGCCGGATACCGCAGTCATACAGTTCAATATCGCTCCCCAGGAGGAAACCGCCAAAGCGGCCTACGAGCACGCTACACGGGCTGCCGAACAGGTCCGTCAGGTGCTGCGTAGCAATGGTATCGACCCGAGGGAGGCGGAAATCGGCTTCTTTTCCATAGCGCCGGTCTACGATTGGCGCCAGCCGAAGCGCAAGCTGATCGCCTACCGGGTAACCAGCGCGGTGACCCTCAAACTCAAAGATTTCAATAAAGTTGCGCCTATCGTTCAACAACTCGCCGATATTGACGTTACGGAAAACCAGACGCTCAACTACACCCTGCATGACATGGAAGCGGCCAAAATCAAAGCGGTACAAAACGCTTACGAGCGCGCGCGGAACGAAGCGGAGGCGGTTGTCAAGGCCGGCGGGCGTACGCTGGGAGAGCTGTACTACAGTTCGGTCGACACCTTTGAACAGGTGCGCATGTTCCAACCGGTCCAAAGAATGACAGCCATGGCGGCCGGCGCACCCGCTGCCGCGGCGGTCCCGGCCCCAACGGCGGAATTTACGCCCCAGCACATAGCGGTCACCGCACGGGTGAATGCTATGTTTCTGATGAAGTGAAAAGACCGAAGACCGAAGTCAGAAGCCAGAAGATAGAAGGTCGACGATTCTGACTTCTGTCTTCTGACTCCTGACTTCCGGCTATTTTCCCACCCGGCCCGGGTCCAGCGTAATAGGACGCGATAACACCATCTCGACGGCGGTTCCGCTCTCCAGGCGGACATCATTGTGACGGGTAAGCATAGCGATAGCGAGGCCGGTAGCGCCGCCGATACCAGCTCCAATGCCCGCACCTTTAGCTCCCTGTGTGGCAATGGCGCCGATGGCTGCACCGGTCGCAGCCGTGCCGGCGATTTGACCGACGTCCTTGCCCTTTTCGCCCTCTTGCTGCACGGTTCCTTCCGTTCCTTTCATATGCGCATGCTCCGCGTCCGGTACCCTTTCGACCGAACCCGGCATGCTAACGGTGTAACCGTTGGGAAAAATCAGGGTCGTGAAGTGGAAAAGGACTTCCGCCCGGCCTTTTACCCGGCCAGCCCGTTTGACGCTGGCAATTACTCCCTGAACATACGTGCCGGGAGGAATCAGCACACGGCCATCTTGGGTAACGGGAAAATTTGTCTGCGCATATACGGCATCGCCCGGGCGCACATTTTTGGTGGAGATGGCCTGTTTAAGCACGAGGGGGATCTTGATGCCTGCCGGCACCGTGACTTCCTCATCCGGGACGGCGCCGGCAGACGACTTCGCAAGCGCCGCTGAACCGCGTGCCGGCCCTAAGGCCGGGCCGTTCGCTCCGGGTTGCTGCTGAGTGACGGCAACCGCACTTGCAGACAGCAGAATAAGCACCCTCAGGCATACACGCATGCTTCACCTCTCCTGCACTAAGTAGATAGAACCCGGTAACGCCGCCAAAGTTAGCCTGGCTCAATAGATTAAATACTTCTGTCTTATGCTCTCAAACCGGCGCACGTTGTCGCGATAAGCCTGTTCGATTTGCCGCGGGTCCCGGCCGGCGACGATCGCGTCCAGCACGGATCGATTGGCCAAGAGGTCGATCATTTTTTCCGTCTTGTACTGGTCCGGATACAGCTTGTGCAAAGCCGATGCCAGTTCTATCCCCAATTCCGGCGCATCGAGCGCGTTGCGGTCGAGTACTCGGATTCTTATTCCGTTACAGCGCCGGTTGGCGTACACGCTCGCCGCTGGCCGGAATGTGGCTCGTTGAAAGCGGACGCCCGCAATCGCACGCCGTTTCAAATAACCGGCCAGCCGGCGGGCCTCGATCCAGGGCGCGCCCACTAGCGCAAAAGGATGGTCTGTGCCCCGCCCGACGGAGATGTTAGTGCCTTCGATGAGCCCCACACCGGGGTAAAGCGTGGCCGCCGTCAGGCTTCGAATATTCGGGGAAGGATCGATCCATGCCAGGCCGGTAGCATCGAACCAGGTGGCGCGCTTCCATCCGCGCATCGGAATCACGGTGAGCCGCGCTTCCAAGCGGCCCTCGGCATTGAACAGTTTCGCCAGCTCACCCATCGTCATACCATGCCGTACCGGCAAAGGACGGTAGTTGACGAACTGGCAGTTCACGGTGGCGCATAGGCCGGGCTCGGAGACCGGTCCCTGCACGTAAGCTCCAGTGGCCGGGTTCGGCCGGTCCAGGACAAAGATCGGAATCCGGGCCTGTCCGGCCGCTTCCAGGAAGTACCCCAGCGTCGTCTCGTACGTATAAAACCGCACGCCAATATCCTGCAGGTCGCAAACAATGGCATCCAGCGTTTTCACCAGTTCCGGCGCCGGACGCCGCTGAGCCGGAGTAGCGCCATAAACGCTATAGACCGGCACACCGGTGGCCGCATCGCGGCCGTTCGCGATCTCCGTGGTGTCGAGCTTGCCCGCTAAACCATGCTCGGGAGCGAAAATAGCGGCGAGGGTGATGCCGGGAGCGTGGGCCAGTACATCGATAGTCCGGCGCCCCGCGCTATCGATTCCGGTGTGGCTGGTAACCAGCCCAATGCGGCTGCTACCGCCGTCGTCGCGGCGTAGCGCCGCAAAGTTGTCTTCTTCGAGAACATCGATCCCGGTTTTTACCGGATTTTCTTGGGCAGTGCAGAGAAGAGAGCCTAGCAAGGCATACCCAATCAGCAGCAAGCCGAACCGGTGCATAGCGCCCGCCACTTGCCCGCTGCAGCCTGGTTTTTGACCGTTCACCTTGCCGCGACTTTACCGAATCGGGAGCGGCCACGCAATGGACCGCTGCTTGGCATTAGCTTGTACCGTTCCAAGCCAAGGAACCCTTGTCTCACCTTCTGCGTACCGTGTGTTGAAAATAAATCCGTCCAAAGCGTCCAAACCGTGCACGGGCCGGCAGGAAAGCGGCTACCCTGCTCTGTATGAGACGCGCGATGGTGGCAGACGTGAGAACGAAACCGGCATGGAAATCCGGCCTGACTATAGGTGCCCCACGTCTGCCCGGTTTTGCCAGTGGGAACGAAGGAGACGCGGAAATCTGCCGGACTGTCGGTACCCATGCCGGCCCGGTTTTGGCGGACGTAGGAAACAAGCCTTACCCGCCACATCCCGCCACCTCCCGCGGCCTCCCGCCTCCGGAGAATTTTTTTTTATTTTTTTGCTCGCCGCTTCACCGGTTTCCTCAGCGGCTAAACAGGCTGCTGAAAAAGTCGGTTTGTATCTGGCGGGTATTCCTGGGAACATGTACTCTGAATTGCTTGCCGCTTACTGCTACTCTATAGCCACGGTGCAATCTAAGCCCAACTCGTCATCCTTGGCTACGTACTGCGCAGAACAAAATCGCCAGTTCGCGCGGGCTTTTGCGCTGCTCGAGGACGCAATCCGGCAGCAGGCATTTCCCGGCGCCGTGTTGGCGGTGGCTCACCGCGGCAATCTGGTAGCTCATAAGGCCGTCGGACGTTTCACCTACGACCCATGCTCTCCTGTGGTAGAGCCGCATACCATCTACGATCTGGCGTCGGTGAGCAAAGTGTTGGCAACCACAGCCATGGCGATGCTGCTCTTCGAGCGCGGGCTGCTGGATTTGGAACTACCGCTGGTGGAAGTGCTGCCGGAATTCGCCGGCCACGACCCGCGCCGGGCAACAGTAACTATACGCAGCCTGCTGGCGCACTCCTCCGGACTGCCGGCCTATGCGCGATTGTTTGTAGCGGCGCAGGGGCGCGAGGCCATTCTGCGCGCCGCCTGCTCTTTGCCGCTGGAGTGCGATCCCGGGGTTCATGCCGAATACAGCGACATCGGTTTTCTGCTCCTCGGCATAGCCCTGGAAAAGATTGCAAGCGAGCCGCTCGACCAGTTCTGCGGCCGCGAGATCTTCACACCGCTCGGCATGGTGCGAACCCGCTTCCGTCCCCCGCCCGAATGGCGCGACAAGATTCCCCCAACCGAGCATGATCTGAAATTCCGGATGCGCCTGGTGCAGGGGGAGGTGCAAGACGAAAATGCGGCCTCGCTGGGAGGCGTGGCCGGGCACGCCGGGTTGTTTGCCCCAGCGCTTGAGGTCGCGGTCTTTGCCGAATGCATGCTGCGCGGGGGGAGCCCGATCCTGCAAACCCGGACGGTAGAATGGTTTACCGAGCGCCAGACGACGCCTCCCGGCACCTCGCGCGCCTTGGGTTGGGATACGCCTTCCCGGCCTTCCCAGTCCGGGAGCTGCTTCTCATCCCGGTCCTTCGGCCATCTGGGTTACGCCGGAACATCGCTGTGGATCGATCCTGACCGGCGCTTGTCGGTCACGCTGCTCACCAACCGTACGTGGCCGGACCGCCAATCGCAATTGATCAAGCAGGTGCGGCCCGCCCTGCACGATGCCATATGGCGAGCTTTGGATGCGGGCTGAGGCGCTCGCCTGTTCCGGACCGGGGAATGGGGTCCGGCGCTTCCGGGCCTCCGGTGTAGGATGGGCATGGCCATGAGCGCGAGACGAACGCCAACCAAACTGCGGACCGAAGAAAGCAACGTTGTTTCCAAAGACTTGGACACGCTGAGCGCGCTGGCGATCGCGCGAGTCATCAATGCCGAAGATGCCAAGGTAGCAGCGGCGGTACAACGTGCGCTGCCCCAGATTGCACGCGCCATCGATCTGGTGGCAGACGTCCTGGCCGATGGCGGACGGTTGATCTATGTAGGGGCCGGCACCAGCGGACGGATCGCCGCCCTGGACGCGGTCGAGTGTCCGCCGACTTTCAACACCGTTCCCCAGACGATTCAATTCGTCATGGCAGGAGGCGAAAAGGCATTAGCCAGGGCAACTGAGGCAGACGAAGACTCTCGCGCCCTGGGCCGGCGCGATTTGCAGCGCAAACGGCCCACCCGGAAAGACGTGGTGGTAGGCGTCGCCGCCAGCGGGCATACCCCCTACACCGTCGCCGCCGTAGAATACGCTTGCGAACGCGGCGCCAGAACCATCGCCGTCACCTGCAACGCCGATTCTCCCCTGCAGTCCGCGGCTGAGTTCGCCATTGTCGTAGATGCCGGCCCCGAGGTCGTGGCCGGGTCGACTCGCATGAAAGCCGGCACCGCCGAGAAGATGGTGCTGAATATGCTTTCGACCGGCGCCCTGGCTCGCCTGGGCTACGTCTACGGCAATCTCATGGCGAACCTGCAAATGAAGAACGAGAAATTACTGGAGCGTGGGCTGGCCATTCTGGAACAGGCCGCCGGGGTAAGCCGGGAGGAAGCCACCTGGGCCTTGAAGTCCGCAAAGACGAACCTGCCTTTAGCGCTGGTCATGCTGAAGGCCAAGCTCAGCAAGGCGGATGCAATGCGGCGGCTGCAACGCGCCAAAGGAAATATTCGCAAAGCAATCAATACATCGGGTGATCGGGCAATCCGGTGATCTCAGCGTCGGGCGATCGGGCGATCGGGTGATCCGGTGATTTGAAAAACCAAAAACCTAATGGGTAGTTGTTGATCTGGCTGGGGACCAGACGTTTTTGCGGCTACGAATCTTGTTGATCTTGAGATCACCGGATCACCCGATCATCCGATGTTGAGATCGCCCGATATTCGTCGAATCTCGTAAAATTGGCGAATGGACAAATTCGTCATCCGGGGCGGTAACGTATTAGAGGGCAGCGTCAAGGTCAGCGGGGCAAAGAATGCCGCTTTGCCCTGCATGGCGGCAGCACTGCTTACCGACGAGCCGGTAATTCTGGAAAACATCCCGCAGGTGCGGGACATTGAGACCACGCGGCGGCTACTGGCGGCCATGGGCGCGGAGGTGGAGTTGGGCTATGGACGCGCCCATCACCGGACCACGCTGTGTTGCCGTAATCTGACTACGCCGGAAGCTTCCTACGAGCTGGTCAAGACCATGCGCGCTTCGACGCTGGTTCTGGGCCCGCTGCTGGCGCGCATGAAGCGCGCCCGCGTTTCCCTTCCCGGCGGCTGCGCCATCGGCGCCCGGCCGATCGATTTGCACATCATGGGCCTGGAACGACTGGGAGCCAAGATCCGGCAGGATCACGGATATGTGGAAGCCACCGCGGAACGGCTGCGCGGAGCGGAGATTATTTTCGAGAAAATCACCGTTACCGGCACGGAAGATGTCCTGATGGCCGCTGTCCTGGCCGAGGGTGAAACCGTTCTGGAAAACTGCGCCCGCGAACCGGAAGTGGTGGATCTGGCTGCCCTGCTCAACGAAATGGGCGCCCGCATCGAAGGCGCCGGCACCCATCAGATGCGTATTCGCGGGGTCGAAAAACTCCATGGGGCGCGGCACAGCATCATTCCGGATCGCGTGGAAGCGGGAACCTTCCTGGTTGCAGGCGCGATTTGCCCGGGAGAGTTGACCGTTTGCAACTGTGAACCCAAGCACCTGACGGCGTTGCTGCTAAAACTGGAGCAGGTCGGGGTCCCGGTCGAGCACGGGCCCGGCTGGGTACGGGTCACGGGCGGTACCTACATGAAGGCCGTAGACATGACCACCGAAGAGTATCCCGGCTTCCCTACCGACATGCAGGCCCAGTATCTTGCCCTGATGACGCAGGCCACAGGTTCCAGCATCATCAGCGAGAACATTTTCGAGAACCGGTTCATGCACGCTCTGGAATTGGTGCGCATGGGCGCCAACATCAAGATTGACGGCCGGCGGGCCGTGGTGCGCGGCAAGACGCCGCTTAGCGCCGCGGCGGTTCTGGCCAGCGACTTGCGTGCCTCCGCCTCCCTGGTGCTGGCGGCGCTGGTGGCGGATGGCGAAACCATCATTGACCGCGTGTACCACATCGACCGTGGTTATGAGCGCATCGAGGAGAAACTGCGCAGCGTAGGCGCCGAGATCAAGCGAATGGGCGAACTCTTCCCCCGCCGGACGAGCGTCCCGGCAACGGCATAGGAAAACACCCAACGCAGAGACGCAGAACCGCAGAGAAAAACCAGGTTTAGGAATAATCCCCCTCGGTTTTTCTCTGCGGTTCTGCGTCTCTGCGCTAGGTTTTGGGCCTGATTCTAATGTCTGCCGCCGCGGCTATCGCCTCCGCGAGGACCGCTTCGGCCGCCACTACCGCCCCGGCCACGCCGGCGGCGGGCGCCGCCGCCCCCGCCAGGACCTCTATCTCTATCGCCGCGGCCGGCGCCCGCGGGCGCAGCATTATCGACCCGATTGAAGTTGGGTTCGAATCCCTCTTCCTGGGGCTCTTCGGCGGCATCGGCGGTGGACTCGCCGCCCTCGATGCTCATAGCCGCCTGGCCCTGGCCGCCTTCCAGTTTGGCCCGCTGCTCTTTCAAGATTGCCTTGCGGGACAGGCGAATGCGGTTGCCCTCAATCGATAGTACCTTGACCAGCACTTGGTCGCCTTCTTTCAGCTCATCGCGAATGTCCTTGATGCGGTGCTCAGCGACTTCGCTGATGTGCAGCAAGCCGTCGGTACCGGGCAGAATCTCCACGAAGGCGCCGAAATCGGCCAACCGCGAGACCTTACCAAGGTAAGTCTTGCCCACCTCGGCCGTAGCCGTGATGTCGCCGATCATCTGCAGGGCCTTGGCCGCGGCGGTTTGGTCGATGGAGGAAACACTGACCCGGCCGCTGTCTTCGACATCGATCTTGACTCCGGTCTGCTCGATGATGCCGCGAATCACTTTGCCGCCGGGACCGATCAGGTCGCGGATCTTGTCCACCGGAATCTGTACGGTGTAGAAGCGGGGGGCAAACTCGCTAACCGTGGTGCGCGGCTCCGTCAACGCCTCGTTCATGCGGTCCAGGATGTGAATCCGCCCCCGGCGCGCCTGTTCCATGGCTTCCCGCATGACCTGGGCCGTAATGCCCGTGACCTTGATATCCATCTGCAAGGCGGTAATGCCCTGGCGGGTTCCAGCAACCTTGAAATCCATGTCGCCGTAATGGTCCTCCGCGCCGGCAATATCGCTGAGAACGGCGTATTTCTCGCCCTCCTTGACCAATCCCATGGCCACACCGGCTACCGCGGCCTTGATCGGCACCCCGGCGTCCATGAGCGACATCGAGGCGCCGCATACCGTGGCCATGGAAGATGAGCCGTTGGATTCCAAAATGTCGCTCACCACGCGCATCGCATAAGGCCAATCTTCCTCCGCGGGCAATACCGCGGAAATCGCACGCTCAGCCAAGGCGCCATGCCCGATCTCGCGCCGCCCGGCGCCGCGCAGAAAAGCCACTTCCCCGACCGAAAACGGGGGGAAATTGTAATGCAGCATGAAACGTTTCTTGGCCTCGCCTTCAAACAGCTCCATGCGCTGCATATCATCGGCGGTACCTAGGGTAGTGGTAACCAGGGCCTGGGTCTCGCCCCGGGTGAAAATGGCAGAGCCGTGGGTGCGTGGGAGCACGCCGACTTCAATCCAGATGGGACGGATCTCATCAAAGGCGCGGCCGTCGGGACGGCGATGCTGCGCGATTACGGCCTCACGGAAAATACGTTCCCGCAACAACTCGAACGCTTCGCTTAGCTTTTTGCGTTCTTCTTCCTGGTCCTCGGGAATGGCTCCCTTCAACTCGTCCTTGAGCGCCTTTACCAGTTCGGCGCTCTCCTGCTTGGGATGTTTTGCAGTATCGAGCGCTTCGGTCAGGCGCGCGCCAACGCGGGATCGCAGATTATCCAGGTAGGTCGAGTGGTCGGTAGGCTTGGTGACCTCGCGTTTCTTCCGGCCATGACTGGCCGCCATGTCCGCAATGGCGGCACAAATCTTCTTGATCTCGCCGTGGCCATACTCGATGGCCTGAACCACCGTCTCTTCGTCGACCTCGTTGGCGCCTGCTTCGATCATCACGATGCCTTCGCTGGTGCCGACCACCATCAGGCGCAAATCTCCACCACGCATGTCCGTATAGGTCGGATTGACAATGAACTTGCCGTCGACCCGGCCCACCCGGACCGCCCCGATGGGGCCCAGAAAGGGAATGTCGGAAAGCGCCAGGGCGCAGGAGGCCCCGTTAATAGCAGCCACATCGGGGTCGTTCTCGGTATCTGCAGAAAGCACCAGGGCGATCACCTGGGTTTCGTTGCGAAAGCCTTCGGGGAAAAGCGGACGAATCGGCCGGTCGATTTGCCGGCTGGTCAGGATCTCCCGTTCGCTGGGACGGCCTTCCCGCTTAATAAAGCCGCCGGGGATGCGGCCACCCGCATAGGTGTATTCCCGATAGTCTACCGTCAAGGGAAAGAAATCGATGCCTTCGCGAATATCGGGTGCAGCCACCGCGGTGGCCAGAATCACGTTGTCGCCGGTGCGTATAATGGCGGCGCCATTGGCTTGTTTAGCCAGTTTGCCGGTCTCGAATGTCAGCTTTTTTCCACCATCGAGCTCGACAGTAGTACGGTAGGGCTGGGGAGCGTTCATTTCTTCCTTCTTCCATCAGGAGCACAACCCGGACCGGCTGGACCGCGAGCAAAACCAACTTGCGGGACCGGGGGTGCATACACCAGGAGCCACGCGCCTTCCTGGGATTGCATTGGGGCACACAAGCGCACAGCGGAGATCAGACGCGCGGATTCCGCAACCGGGAACTTACTTGCGGATTCCAAGTTTCTGAATAACAGTTTTGTAGCGCTCGGAATCGTACCGCTTCAGATAATCCAGCAAGCTACGCCGCTTGCTGACCAGCATGAGCAAACCGCGCCGGGAGGCATGGTCCTTCTTGTGCGTCTTGAAATGCTCCGTCAGGTCGCCAATGCGCTGGCTGAGAAGCGCAATCTGGACTTCCGGACTGCCCGTGTCGGTCTGATGCGTGCGGTACGTGTCGATAATCGTTTGTTTTTGCTCTCGGGCTAACACTGAATCGGGTGCGCTCCTGCTTCCTTGTTTTTCGTTATCTCCGTAACGTATCGAGAATAACAGACGATCAACAAAAGTGTAAAGCACGTAAGAGAGGCCCAAGTGGAGACTTTACACCGATTTAGCCGCCATGCCCCGGTACTTGGCATAGCTCTCACGACGCCGGAGTTCCTGATGGAAAGCCAAAGGCAACCAAGCTGCCATCCAGTTGCGCAGCCCCGCATCCAACAACTGGCCGAATTAACGAAATAGCCGGCATCGGGAGGGTTGGACTTGCTGTGCGGACGTTGCGGACACGATAACCCTGCGGAGAATTACTTTTGTGGCCATTGCGGAAACGCCCTGCTTCATCAGAATCAGTTACCGGTAGAGCCGCTGGTGGGTTCAGGCGCCCCGGCATCTGTCGTCCAGACGCAACCGGCCTATAGCTGGCAGCCATTGGCCCCAGTTGAGTCTCAACCGCCGCCCACTTCGGCATTCGCTGCTCAAGAACACGCGCCGGATTGTACCGCAGGTATCGGCGAGGGCTCGATCCTGGGCGTGGCGGATTCCACGGACCAGGAAGCCGAACCCTTCAGTTATCTCTACGAACCCGAGCCGCGACACCCTCTCGCACGCACCCTCATCGTCCTGATGGTGCTGGCTGCACTTGCAGGATTTCTCTACTTCAAGTGGGAACAGCTTCCCGTTTGGTATGCCATGCTAACCAAGCGGCAGAATGCGACGCCCGCAACCCAGATCCAAACTCCATCCGCGGCTAATCCAGGAATTCCGGCGCCCTTGGCCTCGAACACGACGCCCAACCACCCGCCCGTAGCAGCAAGCCCTGCTCCGTCCAATATCCTGCCGTCTGAAGCCAGCAGCCCTAAGAACAGTATTCCGGAACCTACCGTCTCGGAAAACACCGCCAAGTCCCCGGCGGCGCTAGCGCCAATCAGCGAGGGCCAGGGCTCGGTCGCAACCTCTGCGCCAGCTGCGGAAGAGAACACGACAGCAGATGCTCAGCCTTCTCAGCCCGAGCCAAGCGGTGACGGGGTTGGCCTCCCGCAAAAGGCGAGCGCCAAGACCATGACTCCGGCAAATTCGCGGCAGGAGCACGCCAGGGAAACCAACGTCCCGCGAAACACCGGCGAAGAACTTGCCACCAAAGGGCAGGCATACCTGTATGGGAATGGGGTGGAGCGCGATTGCGGCCAGGCTCTGGTTTATCTTCGCAAGGCCGCCGATATGGGCAACGCCCAGGCCCGCAGCCAATTAGGGGCGCTTTATGCCACCGGCCATTGCGTGCCGCTGGACCGTGCCCGCGCCTACAACTGGTTCACTCTGGCCCTGCGCGCGTCCTCCGGACACAGTGTCTGGGTCGAACGCAACCGCCAGATGCTGTGGGACCAAATGACCGAGTCCGAAAAGGCCAGGGCTTTGGGGGCCCAGTAGGGTGCACGGAAGAAAAACACCTACCACAGAGACACCGAGACGCAGAGAAAACTTCGGACCTAAATCCTAATCCCGAAATCCAGAACCCCAAATCTTCTCTGTGTCTCTGTGTCTCTGTGGTAGGTATTTCTTGCTTTTCCCTACGTAACTGCTCCGGCGGCCATCGGGGCCTGGAGTTTAGTTTTTCCGTATTCGAAGCCTTTATCAAAGGCGCTCAGGTTTACATCCCGGAAGTGCTCGGGGACACTTTCGGTTACCGCCCGGCGTAACGAGTCCGGTTTTACCAGGCCGGTTACCGCCGAAAAGAACCCCACCATGACAATATTCAGCACCATCTGTTTCCCAAGCGCTTCCGCGATCCGGGTGGCGGGGCAACTGAACAGCCGTATCCCCGGCTTCAGGTTCGAAACCTCTACCAGGTCTTCCTCCACCAGCAGCATCCCATCTTCTTTGAGATCGGGAACAAACTTGGTAAAGGCTTCCTGGGACATAACGACAAGAATGTCGGGCTGGGTCACGTAGGGATACAGGACAGGTTCCTGCGAGGTAATGACTTGCGCGCTGCAGGCACCGCCGCGGGCTTCCGGGCCGAAGCTCTGGGTAAGAGTCGCAAAGCCGCCTTCGAACACTGAGTAAGCTTTGCCGATGACCATAGCCGAGAGGATGACACCCTGCCCGCCGAATCCGGCGACCCGGATCTCCGTTAGCTTTGACATTCTGTTTCCTCCATGTGCAGCGTATCCACATACCGGCCGCCGAGAGTTTCGTGCAGGCTGGCGCGCATGAGTTCAATGAAATCGGGCCGCACCCGATCCACAAACGTGCCCACCGTGATCTCTCCTACCTTGCTGAGGCCCACTTCGCTGGTCGGCGCCCCATTCCGGATCTTGCTCACCTGCTTGTAGTATTTAAGCGCGCCCAGACCATCGCCCATGCGGTTGCGGCGTTGGTACAGCGTAGGACACGGGGAAATAATTTCGATAAAGCTGAAACCCTTTCGGTTGAAGGCTTCCTGGATGGCGCGGGTCAACTGGCGAACGTGATAGACCGTCCAGCGCGCCACGTACACAGCGCCCGCCGCGTCCATGAGATGCGGCAGATTGAAGTTGGTATCGAAGGTGCCGTAGGGGGAGGTCGAAGTGATCACATGGCCGGGAGTCGTCGGCGCGGTCTGGCCGCCGGTCATGCCATAGATCAGATTGTTCACACAAATGATTTTGAGATCGACGTTGCGGCGCGCGGCATGGATCAGGTGGTTGCCCCCGATCGCCGAGAGATCGCCGTCGCCGGAATACACCACCACGTTCAGTTTCGGATTGGCCAGCTTCAGGCCGGTGGCAAACGGAATGGCGCGTCCATGCGTGGTATGGAAAGAGTCCAGATTCACGTAGCCGGCCACCCGGCCAGTGCAGCCAATACCGCTGACGACCACCAAATGTTTGAGGTCCACCTCGGAGTCGACCAGGGCACGGGCAAAACAGTTGACGGTCGTGCCGATGCCGCAACCGGGGCACCAGATGTGCGGCATGCGGTCCATGCGCAAAAACGGTTCGACCGGATTTACTTCACACGCGTTCACAGGTTGGGCCGCGCTCATCGGATTGCCTCCTCGATGGCTTGCAAGATATCCAACGGATCATGGACGCTGCCTCCGGCATGGGGGACCAGAACCGTCTTGCATTGTCCCGCCGCCGCGCGTTCCACTTCCAAGACCATCTGTCCAAGATTCAGTTCGGGGACCACAAAAGCTTTCACCTTGGCTGCCAGCGAGCGGATCTGCTCCGCGGGAAACGGCCAGGCGGTAATCAGACGAAGCTTGCCCACCTTCAATCCTTTCTGGCGTGCAAGGTCGATGGCTCGTTGCGCAATGCGGGAGGTGATCCCGTAACTGACCACCACTACGTCGGCTCCGTCGCAGCCTGCACTTTCCAATTCGACGATCTGGTCCGCATGGCGCTCGATCTTGTCTTTCAGGCGATTGACCAGCGCTTGCTGGACCTTCGGAGTCATGTTGGGATAGCCACGCTCGTCATGCGTCAAAGCGGTCACATGAAAACGATAACCCTCGCCGGCATGCGCCATTTCCGGCACCAGATCGGCTCCGGTCGCGTAGAGCTTGAATTCCTCCGGCGATTTGGTGGTCAGCCGGCGCGGTTCGACTTCAATCTTCTCCGCCGACGGGATGACTACCTTCTCGGTCATATGGCCCACGACTTCGTCCATCATGACCATGACCGGCACGCGGTACCGTTCAGCCAAATTGAAAGCCTTGATGGTGAGGTCAAAACATTCCTGCGGCGAGTTTGGGCACAGGGCAATCAGGGCATAGTCACCGTGGGAACCCCAGCGGCACTGCATCATGTCGCCTTGAGAAGGCAGGGTTGGCAAGCCGGTGGAAGGCCCACCGCGCTGCACATCGACAAACACGCAAGGAGTTTCCGTCATGACCGCGAAGCCGATGTGCTCCATCATCAGGGAGAACCCCGGCCCGGAAGTGACCGTGAACGCCTTGGCGCCGGCCCAAACAGCGCCCTGCAAGGCGATGGAAGCCGCCAACTCGTCTTCCATCTGGATAAAAACGCCTCCCACGGTCGGAATGCGGGCCGCGAAGCGCTCCACCACCTCGGTAGAGGGGGTAATGGGGTATCCGGACGCAAAGCGCGCACCGGCGGCGAGACAGCCCTCACAGCAGGCGTGGTCCCCATCGAGAAAATGCGTGCCGGTAAGGACACCAGCGGGATCAGCGTGCATCCGTTGCCTCCTTCTCCCCAGCCGCGGCGGCGCCGGCCTGGCCCGCCGGGGCTTTCTGCTCCGCCCGGTAGCCATGAATGGCGAAGTCCGGACAATACATTCCGCACAGGTCGCAACCGCTACACTTGTCGGCGGCCACCACCTGCGGCGGATGGTAGCCTTTGGAATTGAAATGAGAAGAGAAGGCCAGCACCTTGGTGGGACAGAACTCGATACAAAATCCGCAGGCCTTACATTGCTCCACAATAATCTTGACCAAACCTTTGGCCATGCCAACCTCGGTTTTCTGTTGCGCCGGGACGGAAATCCGCCTCGGGTTACGACCGGCCAGCACCGGGCAGTTGAATTGCTTGCAGGCGAAAAAACTCCCCCTTGGAGGCAGGACCGATAACCCCACGTCCGCAAACTCTCGCTGGGACTCGGAAAACGCTCTCTTATTATCCGGCTAGCATTCTCTTACCCGGTGTGACCGCAGTCACATGCCGAATGTGCTGAAAACCTACCACAGAGACACAGAGAATATTTGGGATTTCAGAATTTGGATTTTGGATTTTTCAGGCGTGGGCGCCCCTCCCCTGGTGTTGGGGCGGTGGGTGGGATAGTCAGATCTCACGGACGCTGACTTTTGCCGCGCTCCTGCGTATGCTCTTCATTTGAAGGGAATTGCGAATGAACTCTTCCCCCACACTACGCCCTCGTTCACTGCCTCTACACGGACGCAAGACCGTCATTCTGGCTTTATTGACTTGGTTAGTTCTGGCTCCACCAGCAGCAGCCGCCGCTGCTCCGGCGGCGGAGCCAAGGTTTGAAATCTCGTTTTCGGCCAATATCCATGCCAAACCGATCACCGGACGCGTCTTCGTAGTGATCACCCGTAAAGCAATCCCGGAGCCCCGCCTGCAAGTCGGCTCCTGGACTCAGGAAACGCCCTTCTTCGCCACCGACGTTAAGGAGTTGCAACCCGGCGCACCGGCCGTGATCAACCAAGCGACCCTCGGCTATCCGCTCCGCAGCTTGCAGGACATTCCGGAAGGCGACTATTTTGTCCAGGCACTCTTAAACATCTATAGCGAGTTCCGGCGCGCCGACGGTCGTGTGGTCTGGGCGCATATGGACGAATGGGAAGGGCAGCAGTTCAATCTCTCGCCGGGCAATCTGTACAGCGACGTGAAAGAGGTGCATCTGGATCCCAGGAACTATCATATAAAGCTGCCCTTGACCCATGTCATTTCCCCGCCACCGGCACCGGCTGATAGTACCTGGGTAAAGCGGATCAAGTTTCAAAGCAAGCTGCTGACGCAATTCTGGGGGCGGCCCATCTATCTAGGCGCTACAGTCCTGTTGCCTAAGGACTACGATCTCCATTCCAACGTGCGCTATCCGGTGATTTACGAGCAGGGACATTTTTCCCTGCGGCCTCCGCTGACTTTCCGTGCCGAACCTTCCCCGGAAGACGGCCAGGAGTATGCCCACAGCGGTTACGAGTTGTTCCAGCAATGGAGCAGTGCGGATTTCCCGCGGATGATCGCCGTCACTATCCAGCACCCTACCCCATTCTTCGATGATTCCTATGCCGTCAATTCGGCGAACAATGGGCCTTATGGGGACGCCATCATGCAGGAGCTGATTCCTTACGTGGAAGAGAATTTTCGGGTGATCCGTGAACCCTGGGCGCGAGTGCTCACTGGGGTGTCTACCGGGGGATGGGAGGCGCTGGCTTTGCTGTTGTTCCATCCCGATTTCTTCGGCGGCACGTGGGCCTTCGCGCCCGATCCGGTCGATTTTAAGCGATTCCAGCTCATCGACCTCTATGCCGACAACAACGCCTTTACCGCGCCGGGATTCGAATGGTTGCAGCCGCCACGGCCGTTGATGCGCACCACCGAAGGACAGGTGGTGGAAACCATGCGCCAGATGAGCCAGTTCGAGGCCGTCTTGGGCAGCCACGGGCGCTCCGGCCAGCAACTGGATGCCTGGAACGCCGCCTACGGCCCGGCCGGACCGGATGGGTATCCCCGGCCGCTGTGGGATAAGGCTACCGGAAAAATCGATCGCCACGTCGCCTTTTATATGCGCGATCATGGTTTTGACCTGCGTTACTACCTGGAGCGGAACTGGGAACAGCTCGGGCCACGGTTGACCGGCAAGATTCACGTCTACTGCGGAGATATGGATAACTATTATTTGAATCTGGCCGTTTATTTAATGGAAGATTTTCTCAACGCCGCAACCTCACCCGAAGCTCATGCCAGCTTTGTGTACGGCCGTCCTATGAAAGGCCACGGCTGGACTCCGTTTACCCAGGCGGAACTGGTGCGCGAGATGGCCGGCTACATCACCCGGCAGGCACCGGCCGGAGCTAACGTCGAATCGTGGAAGTACTGAACCCTGTCGTTGGCTCTCGGCTTTCGGCAAAACCGGAAAACAGAGAAACAAGCACGAACCTTTCTGGCCGACGACCCAGTGCCGAAGCCGAGAGCTGCCTTTTCTCAGTGCTGGGGCATGCCCACCCCGGTTCCACCCTGCGTAGCCGGTTTGCCCTGTGGCTGCTGAGGATTGGCATAGGGCGGCATGGCATTCACGCCCAGGGTACTGCTGGGTTGTATTTCGGTTTGTTGGACAGCGTCGGCATTGGTGTTGCCTTCTTGCGGCGCTTGGCCGGCCTGCTCCCACACCGGCGGGGCTATAGGCCCTCGTCTGGCGGGTTGATACGGCGGTGCAAACTTGCCCTGAACTCCGGGTTGTTGCGCCTCACCGGCGGCAGTCTCAGCCCCAGGGGTGGTCTCGGCGATGCTTTTTGTGCTGCTGGTATTGATTGCGACTGTTCCAGGCGCAGTTTTTCCGGTGACTGGCCGGATAGCCGCTGGGTTTTGCGGCGGCAGCGGCGTGGTGCAACTGTCGGAAATCGCCTGAACGTCTTGCACTCCAAAAGTACCCGGCTGGGTGGAGCTGGCATGCGCGGTCTCCGAGCCCGTAATACGAATCAGATAATGTCCGTATCCAGCCAGGGCGCCGATATTGCCCTGAAGCCGGTACAAATTGCCTGAGGGCTCCGCGCTCAAGACATAGTTCCCTGGCTCGCCGCTGAGGCAGCCGGACAAAGTGTTGTTCTCCGCAAGCGCGAAGGGTGAGAGCGCCACAATTCCCAAAAGTACGGCCACACCAGCCGTGAATAACATCCTTAGCATCAGGGTCTCCTGGCAGCGCCATATTACGGACAGTGTCAGGCAACGTGGAGCTCAGCTTCCCTGTCCGAGAGCATGCACTCTCTAGAGATGATGAAGACGGGAGCCGGGCTGCCGCGGAGATTTTGGAATTGGGAATTTGCAATTGTTAATTTGTAATTTGCAAAGTGAGCAGCGCTTTACAGCTTTCAGGTTCTTACTTTGCAAATTACAAATTAGAAATTGCAATTCTCATTGGCGGCATCTCCGGTCGGGGACAGTTTGAGCTGAGTTGCTGGTGTGACCGGCATCGTAGCGCGCCGAGAAAGCGCTCACCGCACTCGCGCCGCCGGATGGTTGAAGATGGCAGTACTCACGCGCGGCGCACGGGGCGAGGGTGGGGCGTATGCGATCATCAATCGTGAACCGGGAACAACCTCCCGCAAGATGTTTTGCGGGAATGCTGCTGGAAAAAAAGCCGCAGCCATCACTGGAAGAATTGGAACGTGAAGTTGAGGTCCTCCGCGGCAAGCTGCGCACTTTGGAGTTGGCGCATCTTCGGATCGAGCGCGAGGCACAACGACTGACCGATCAACTTGAGGCGGTACGGAGCACAGCCAGGACCAAAGCGCCGAAGGCCACGGAATCCAGCTACAAAGCCACAGCGTAGCCGCGAAACGTAGCGCTGGTGTCCTCCGCCGGTGGGTCTCATCGTCGCCGCCCGCAGCCCGCCGCCGAGGACGGCAGCGCTGCATCTTCTTTGTGGTGAATGACAACCAGATCCCCAAAGGGCCGCTATCTTGCCTGGGGCCTGGGGAGATTCACCGCTTAGCTGTTGGACAGATCTTTCGCCCATGGAGTCCGCCCAAGATGCGCAGTCTCCATCCTGTCCCCGAAAGCAGAGAATTTGACTACTACAGTACGACACATCTCCCGAGCAAGCAGCCAGACACTTGGCACACGTGCACGGTGATTCTTCAGGTGCGGTCGCGAACCCAAGGCTCGGCAATCTCGATGAGGTTATCATCCGGATCCCGCACATAGACGGAGCGAATTGCCATAGTTGCGCCCGTCCGGCGGACCGGGCCCACCTCGACAGGAACGTTGCAGCGCGCCAAATGGTCGATGACCTCCACCAGCGGCACCGCCGCCAGCAGGCAAAGATCCACCGAGCCCGGCGTCGGCCGCCGCGCCACGGCGACGATATCCTGCCGTGATTTTCCGTCCTGAAGATTGAACTTCTGCTGCCCAAATCTGAGCGCGATTCGCCCTTCGCCGAAACGTTCCTCGGTCATGCCCAAGACATGCGTGTAGAACGCGACGGTTGCCGGTATGTCGTTGACCGTCAGCACCACATGGTCGATTGCCGCAATAAGCATTTGCTGTTTCTCCTTTCATGGCTGAATGCCGACAGGTTCCAGCCCTACTTCCCTGCGAAGGTGCGAAAAAGAACCTCTTCACCGCAGAGTATCCTTCGACAAGCTCAGGACAGGCTTCAAGGTACCCAGAGGGAATTTATATCCATTGTTTTCCTCGTCCTGTTTCCTTCGTATACCTCTGCGTCCTTTGCGTCCTCTGCGGTGAAGGTTTTTTGACACCTTCCGTCCCCGGGATGACAAGAGCAAAAGGCATAATATCGCTGAAGAGATGCGACAATATACGCGGTCAGGAGAACGTTGATGACCCTACACTTCAAGGCGGTCTTGATTCTGAGCCTCATAGCTTTCGTTTGCGCGCTGGCAGAGGAACCGGGTATTCGTGAAGGCCTGGTCAGGTTTATGGGAGCACAGAACAAAATCTTCCAGACCGGAAAGGCGGATGGCGCTCTCCCTCTGCGATCTCTGCAGGACGGCAAAGACTTGTATGCCGTGGGTCCGGCCAAGGGCCTGGATGGTGAAATTACTATCTTGAACTCCCGTCCTTATATCACCAAGGTTCATGGTGCTGGTTATACGGTGGAGCATTCCTGGGACGACAATGCCATCTTCCTGGTTTGGACGCACCAGGAGAAATGGCAGGATGTCGCCATCCCGGAGAATGTAACTGGATATCTGGATTTGCAGAAATTCGTTAACGCCCAGGCAGCATCGCGGGGCATCGACCCCGCAGGGCCGTTTCCTTTTCTCCTTAGTGGAACGCCGGCGGAGGTAAAGTGGCATGTCAATGTAGACCGGAGCGAGGGCAAACCCATCACTCCGGAACGGTTCGCCCAATCTAAGGCCAGCTATGTGATGAAGGGCGAGCCGGTCGATGTGATCGGCTTTTATTCTGAGCGTCATCCTGGAGTCTTCATCACCCCATACACACCGGCGATCCAACCGGGCAGCGGCTACACCAATGCTTTGCACATGCACTTGGTTTCGCGGAAGAGCGAGGCGGCGGGGCATATCGACGACATCACGCTAGCCGGTGGAATGGTGCTGCGCTTGCCGGTTGTCCGGTAACGGGCGAACGCCGCGCTCGCAGAAAGCCCGGAGTTGTGTTCGTGCCATCGCTGGGTTAGGCTCACCAAGCTGGATCAGGACAAAGGAATTTTGCGGGGAAGGCGGCGCCTTCGTTGCAAATTCGATCCCCGACGATAGAATGGGTGGGATTCCGAGCGGGCTAGGAGAGTCGAATGACAGATCAATCAGGAACCGGTGCTGAGGCTCGACTGAAAGAACGAAATATTACCTTGCCAACGCCGCCTAAACCGGTGGCCAATTATGTCGGCTGGGTGAGGGCGGGTAATTTGCTTTTCCTGGCAGGGCATGGACCTGGACCCGGAGCGCACGGTAAGGGCAAGGTGGGCCGAGATGTCACTTTGGAAGATGGCTATCAGTTCGCCCGGGAAGCCGGATTGAACCTGCTCGCAACTACGCGCGCGGCGCTGGGGAGTCTCGATAAGGTCAAGCGCATAGTGAAAGTTCTTGGCATGGTAAATTCTGCTCCGGGCTTTTCCAACCAGCCAAAGGTCATCAATGGCTTCTCTGATCTAATGATCGAGATTTTCGAGGATGCGGGTAAACACGCTCGATCCGCGGTAGGAATGGCGGAGCTTCCCTTCGGCATTCCGGTTGAGATTGAGATGGTCCTTGAAGTCAAAGACTGATCCGATAGGACAACGGTCGCTCTCGATGGTTCCGCCTAGCCTGCCAAGAGGCTTCGCTGGGAACCTCCAGTCTTACCGTTCCCGCCGTATCGCCGCCGGGGTAGGGGCAACCATTCCCGCCTACGATTGCGGGCAGCTTGGCCGCGAATCGTGCCAACCGCCGTGAATGAATCCGTAAGCTTTTTCCGTGAGGTCGCGGGTCAAAGCCGCCGATGAAGCATACGGATATTGTCCGAGCGAAATCGTCGTGATATGTCCCTGCCCCCAGCCGGATAACTCCAGAGAACCGGTGAAGTGATCTTGTCCATCATTGTTGAGGGTATAGCGGAAATAGAAATTGACGGCCTGCCCGTTCGACTCCGAAAAGGAATTGCCATCCGGCCTGCCCAAATTGTTCAACTGCGCCACAATGTCGCTCCGATGCCACTCGCGGCCGGCAGCCGCGTCTTTGGCGTTGTAAGCGTAGTTGTAGTAGAGCACGACCGTAATACTGTTGTTACGGATCGGGCTCACGGGTGTGCTGCAGGGCGCCGGCTTCGAGGCCTGGCGGCGGGGCGGCGGGGCCATACACCCTGCCATGATCAACAACAGGCCAAAGATGGATAGTGTCTTCACGGTCATTTTCTTCCCCTTATTCCCGTCTCGAAACTGTAGGGTCGTCCCCCGGGCGACCGCCTAAGCATGGTTGGCTCTGCCGTAGCGCCTCTGCCTGACCAGTGTTCGCCGCGGCAACCGCCAATCTCGGAGCGTAACCAGTGCTGCTGAAATTGTCGGGGAATATAGCACGATTCCGTGCCGGCAAAAATAGCGTAATTTTCCGATTTTGCTTATCCGGTTATTAACGGAGCGGGTGTTAGGTATTCTGATTCTCCCTAGCCCCTGAAGGTCCTGGGCGTGGATCGGAACCGCAGAGCAGGGATCCCCCTCGAACGCGCGGGTTGCGTCTGAGGGGGTGCAAATTAAGTCGCCGCTTGTGCGCCGGTCAACTCGTAGCTGGTTGTAATCTTTATCGCTGGGATGAGAGAGCGATAAATCGGGCATTTTTCGGCGAACACCTGGTGTACCCGATCGACCGTCTCTTTTACCGATTCCGGGGCGGCCAGTTTCAACAAGACGTGAATGCGCTTGATGATCAGGGTTCCGCCCTCGTTTTCGATTTCTCCGCGTGCGTGGCCCTTCAGTCGTCCGTTGTCGACCTCGATTTTGCGCGCTGCCAGCGCGCCGGCAAATGTGCCGAGCAGTCAACCGGCGGTGGCTGCGACGATGTAATCCAAGGTGGTTGCGTGTGACTCCTTCAGGCTTTCCGGGTTGACCCCGTAGTGCTTTGCCACCGGCCCGTGCGTGCTGAAATAGACCGGCTTGGCCTCTCCGGGAAGCTGCGCTACCCGGAGCGGACCGGCAACCCGTTCAAGATCAACCTCGGAGACATAAGCTATCTCTGCCATGCTGGACCTCCTGTGTTTGTATTTTCAGACCCGACAAATCGAAATTTCCCACTCTAGGCCCGAAATGCACATTGCTTTAGCTTTTGTTCACCACATCCACCAAGTCCCTTAGCTTACGCACTATTCTCGCTGGTTTAAGCCCCAGTCCGTCCATGGGCGCATCGGTTCGATTGATCCAAAAACTCGTGAGCCCGAACGATGCCGCGCCGATAGCATCCCAGCCATTGCAGGGCCCTATTTCGTTGGCATCATAAACGGTTCGATGGTTAGCGGCAGCTCGAACGCGACCGCCTCTGGCGCCTCACAAACGGTATCGCTACACAGCTGAAAACGCAGTCTGCCCGCCAACATAATGCGACCGGCATCGAGCGGGAACTTGAGAAGCAGCGAACCTTGCCCCTGAAACGTTCCTTCGTACACCGGGAGAGTTTCCCCAAGCACCGGGATTTCCATCAGGCGGGCTTCGGGGAGCGTAACCGATTGGCTGATGATTTTGGGATCGTCGAAAGTAATCGATGTAGACGTGTAGGTATTCGGGACAGGGGCACCGTAGACATGCCATTTGGGTTCGAGACTGAATTTCGCATAAAGACTGATCTCCTGGCCGGCAAACGCTTTTGCGCTGGAAAGCCCGATTTCCACTGTGAGCGCCCCGTTCCGAAGCGTTACCTGCGCCGCGTCCTCACTAACCGCGCCAAACTCCCGCAGAACCACGGCAGACGCAGTTACCCGGTGCTGGTAATTCGGTACGTAGTATTTGCGAGTGACCATGCCGTCCGGAGCAACCAGATAATTCACCGGGTGGGGCACACCGTAGGCTCGCAAACCTGGCGCAATATTGAAATTGAAGATCCCAAAACGGCGAATCACGCCACTATCGTGATCCGAGAGCAGCGGGTACCCAATTCCGAACTTGGCCGCAAACTCCTTGAGAACTGCTTGGGAATCATAGCTGACCGCGGCAATCCGCACGCCATTCATCTCCAACCTCAAGCGCGACTGTTCCAACTCGACGAGTTGGGAGCGGCAATAGGGTCACCACTCCGCGCTCCGGTGAAATACCAGGAGCAGGCCGTTGCTCCCGGTGAGGTCAGGGAGCGACCGCAAGGCCCCGTTTTGATCAGGAAGGACGAAATCCGGAATGCGCGCCCCGGGCTCCGGTCCGGTAGTGTATCGGTCGTTGGTCGCGTTTACGTGTCTGGCGTATAATTCAGCGGGAACCGGTTCTCCGGCGGCTCGCCGCCGTCCAAACTCCTTCATGATCGCAGCTTTTTCGGCGAGATCTTCCGGCACATCGTAAGCCATGGCATCGTCCTTTCCGTTGCTTTTCAACCACGCCCCCGAATGATAGTTTTGACCGAACGTTCCAAATGATAGTATCAGTCAGCTTGAGATAAGGAAATGCCCTGGGAAAAGAAATTTAATGTCGATCAGGCCCGGAGAAGGGCCATGGAGGCCTTTTGGGCTGACGGCTATGACGCGACCTCAATACAAGACCTGCTAGACGCCACAGGCATCCAGCGGGGCAGCTTCTACGACACATTTGCCAGTAAGCGACAGCTTCTGCTCGACGCGCTCAGGGAGTACGACGCAACCAAACGTCGCGCCTTCCTCGACGAAGCGCGCCATGCGGGCTCGCCGAAGGAAAGGATCGCGTGGTTCTTCAGCACCGTGGCCAAGGAGGCGGCGAGCCCCACCGGGCGCCGAGGCTGCTTTGTGGTCAATTGCGCCCTGGAAGTGGCCCCCCGGGACAGGGAAGTAGCCGCTATGGTGAATGGGTATTTTAGAGAAATAGAAGATTTCTTCCGCTCTAGCATTGAAGAGGGAAAGAAATCGCGGGAGATTCCGCAGGGAGTCCGGTCGGGCACGACCAGTCGCGCCCTGCTGGGATTGCATCTGGGAATTCGGGTACTGGCCCGTTCCGGCGCGCCTAAGACGGTAATTCAGACGATTGCCCGGCAGGCTGCCGCATTGTTGGAGAGATAACAAAGGCGTTTCGCCGGTAGTAATCCGTACGGCAGTCTGCACTTCAGAGCAAAGTAAGCCATTCACCACAAAGGACACGAAGGACACAACTGAGGGCAGAACCGAGGAAAATCTCTTTGTTTGTTCCTTCGTGTACTTTGTGTCCTTTGTGGTAAAGAGGTCCTAGTCGCGTTCTACAGCCAACGCAACCCCCATCCCGCCACCGATGCACAGCGATGCCAGCCCCTTGCGGGCGCCACGGCGCTGCATTTCGTACAGCAGGGTGACCAGGATCCGGCAGCCGGAAGCGCCGATGGGATGGCCAAGGGCGATGGCGCCGCCGTTGACGTTCACTTTGCCTGTATCCCAGCCCATTTCCTTGTGCACCGCGCAGGACTGGGCGGCAAAAGCTTCGTTGATTTCCATCAGGTCGAGATCCTGGATGGTCCAGCCGGCCCGCTGCAAGCACTTCCTGGAGGCCGGAACCGGGCCGATGCCCATGATCTTGGGATCGACCGCAGCGGTAGCATAGGCAGCGATGCGGGCGAGCGGTTTGATCCCCAGTTCCTTGGCCTTAGCGGCCGACATGATCACCGTGGCCGCGGCGCCGTCGTTGATGCCGGAAGCGTTGGCGGCGGTCACGGTGCCGTCTTTCGCGAATGCCGGTTTTAGCCCGGCAACCGCCTCGAGGGTGGCGCCGTAACGGATGAACTCGTCGTCCGCGAACGGGACCGGGTCACCCTTTTTCTGGGGTACCGGGACGGGAATGATTTCGTCCTTGAACTTGCCGGCCTTCTGCGCCGCCTCGGCTTTGTTCTGTGAGGCCACCGCGAACTTGTCCTGCTCTTCGCGGGTAATGCCGAATTGTTTGGCGACATTCTCGGCGGTGACGCCCATGTGGTAGTTGTTGAAGATGTCCCAGAGACCATCGATGATCATGCTATCGACCAGTTCGGCCTCACCCATGCGGAAGCCATCGCGCGAACCCGGCAGTAGATGCGGGGTAGCACTCATGTTTTCCTGTCCGCCGGCCACGACGATGTCCGCATCGCCGGCGATGATGGCATTGGCGGCCAGCATGACCGCCTGCAGGCCCGAACCGCAGACCCGGTTGATGGTCATGGCGGGCACTTCCTGCGGGAGCCCCGCCTTGATGGCGGCCTGGCGGGCCCCATTCTGGCCCTGACCGGCGGTGAGTACCTGTCCCATGATGACGTCGCTCACCTGGTCGGGCTGAACTCGGGCGCGCGCCAGCGCGCAACGGATAGCGAGTGCCCCAAGTTCCGGGGCCGGGATCTTGGCAATCGTGCCGCCAAACTTGCCGATGGCGGTACGCACCGCGGATGCGATTACGATGTCGGTCATGAATTCCTCCTAAAAGAAAGCAACAAGCCGCAAACTGCAAGCTAAAAAAGAACAACTCGCGTGCTCTGGCTTTATTGCTTAGTGCTAACGACTGGTCTGTAGAAGTAACAGCGACAGGCCGCAAGCCACAGGCTAAAGAATCGACCTAGCACGATCTGTCTTTTGCTTGTCGCTTGCGGCTTGTTGCTTCCTACTGCGCTGTCCAGCCGCCGTCTGAAGTAATGGTTGCGCCGGTAATGTTGTTGGCCGCCTCGCTGCACAGGAAAACAGCCAGCCCGCCTAACTGTTCTACCGTGGTAAAGCGGAGGCTAGGTTCCTTCTCGGCCAGCAAGTCGTGTTCCGCCTGCTCCATGGAAATGCTGTTCTCTTTGGCTTTCGCTTCGATCTGCTTCTTCACCAGCGGTGTCAGCACCCAGCCCGGACAAATCGCGTTGCAGGTCACGCCGGTGCGCGCCGTCTCCAGCGCAACGACCTTCGTCAAACCGACAATGCCGTGTTTGGCCGATACATAGGCGACTTTGTTGATCGAAGCCACCAGGCCATGGGTTGATGCGGTATTGATCAAACGTCCCCAGCCACGTTTCTTCATGCACGGCAAGGCCGCCCGAATCGTATGGAAAGCCGAACATAGATTGATCGCAATGATGGCATTCCAACGATCTATCGGGAAGTCTTCAATGGGCGAAACGAACTGGATACCCGCGTTGTTGACCAGGATATCGACGCCGCCCAGCCGCTTCTCGGCGTCCTGCACCAAACCGGCACACTCTTCCGGCTTCGACAGATCAGCGGGGTTATACAGCACCTCGACCCCATACTGTTTGGCCATGCCGGCGCGCTGCTTCTCGATCTCGGCGGCATCGCCGAATCCATTCAGCATCACCGCGCAACCCGCGGCCGCCAGTGCGCGGGCATACCCCTCGCCGATTCCACTCGTCGAACCGGTAACGACAGCTCTACGTCCCTTTAGCATGAGAGCCTCCTCCTATGATTTCAAGCATTCAGCAATCAACATTCAGCACTCAGCAAAAACCTCGTTGGCTGAATGCTGAGTGCTGAATGCTTAGGTGCAGTCCGTGACCTGCACCCTACACAATGTGCCCGCCGCTCAAGTAGTAAATCGCAATGATGATGAACACCATCGACGTTTTGATAATGGTGACGGCAAAGATGTCCTTGTAGGACTGCCGGTGCGTGAGCCCGGTCACCGCCAGCAGCGTGATTACCGCGCCATTGTGCGGCAAGGTATCCATGCCCCCGCTGGCCATAGCGGCTACGCGGTGCAGGACCTCCAGCGGAATGTGCGCGGCGTTGGCGGCGGCCACAAACTGGTCAGCCATGGCGGCCAATGCTATACCCATGCCGCCCGAGGCCGAACCGGTGATGCCCGCCAGAATGTTTACCGAAATCGCTTCGTTTACCAGCGGATTGGGAATGTGGGCGAGTGCGTTGCGGATCACCAGAAAGCCCGGCAACGCCGCAATCGTGGCTCCATAGCCGTATTCCGAGGCGGTGTTGATCGAGGCCAGCAGAGCCCCGCCGATCGCCGCCTTCGTGCCCTCGGCAAACTTCTTCTTGATCAGCGGGAAGGCAAAAATCACCACCGTCAAAATGCCCAGCACCAGGGCCGCTTCCACCGCCCAGATGCCGACAAAGGCCGGTACCGCCTGAATGATTCCTTTACCCCCGGCGGGAAGCGCCGTAGCGGGAGGGGCGGGCAAGCCGGGAAACTTGTCGTTTCCCACCACGCTCTGCGCGCCGTACAGTACCGGAAGCCACTTGGTGAACACCAGGTTCATGATGCCCACCACGAACAGCGGCAGGATCGCGACGATCGGGTTGGCCAGCTTCTCCGAAGTAATCACTTCCACTTCGTTGATATGTCCGGTGCCGTAGCCTTCGCCCTTCTTCTCCGCGACGCGGCGGCGCCAGTTCAGGTAGCTAAGTCCCAAGATCAGGATCAAAACGGCGCCGATGGTGCCCAATGCGGGCGCCGCCATGCCGGTGGTCTTGAAGAAAGTAGTCGGAATGATGTTCTGGATCTGCGGCGTGCCCGGCAGGCAGTCCATGGTAAAGGTGAAGGAACCCAGCGCGATCGTGCCCGGGATCAGACGTTTCGGGATGTTGCTTTGGCGGAACATTTCCGCCGCAAACGGGTACACGGCAAACACCACCACGAACAGCGAAACCCCGCCGTAGGTCAGCAGCGCGCAGACAATCACAATCGACAGAATCGCCCGTTTGCCCCCCACCGCCTTGACCACCGACGATACGATCGACTGCGCGAACCCCGACAGCTCAATCACTTTGCCGAAGATGGCCCCCAGCATGAACGCCGGAAAGTAAAGCCGGACGAACACCACCATGCGTTCCATGAAGAGACCGCTGTAGACAGGCAGCACCGAGTGCGGACTGGTAAGCATCACTGCCCCCAGGGCGGCGATCGGCGCAAAAAGAATGACGCTGAAGCCCCGGTAGGCGACCAACATCAAGAAACCAAGTGATAGTAGGCAGACAAGAAAAGTCCAAGTCACGGCCTGTTCCTCCTCCTCAATTAAGGAAACCGCTTAACTTTATTTCTTTATTTCTTCACTTTGATCGTGCTTCTTGGCCGGTCTGAGGATTACACTTGCGCCCGCTGGTGACCCGAAGTGCTGGGTTGGAGCCGGGAACAACGGATCGCCAGTGCGGGAAACGCTGCAGCGGGGCGCGCCACATCTTGCACCCCGCTTTAGCACTGGATTCTGGGAGGCGGAGCATGCCAGCCCTGGCCGCCAGATCCCTCCTCCTTTGTGTCCGCGGCTAGGCTTTGGCAGCCGCAGCCTTGCCATTCTCGGAGATGGGCATCACCGGTACTTGCGCCGGGATGATTAATTTGGCTTCCGTCGCCGCCACCACCTGCTCCACCCTGACCCCTGGGGCTACCTCCCGCAGCACCAACCCTTGGGCCGTCGGTTCGATCACCGCCATCTCGGTCACCACTAGGCTGACGCGGCGTAAGGAAGTCAGCGGTAGAGTGCACTTCTTCAGGATCTTCGGCGCGCCCTTGGCGGTGTGCGTCATAGCCACGATTACCCGCTTCGCGCCGGTGACCAGATCCATGGCGCCGCCCATGCCCGGCACCATCTTCCCGGGCACCATCCAGTTGGCCAGTTGGCCTTGTTCATCCACTTGCAGGCCGCCCAGCACGGTAATATCCAGATGCCCGCCCCGGATCAGGCCAAATGACAGGCCGCTGTCCAGACTGGCCGAACCGGGAAGTACCCCGATGGGGCTGCCCCCCGCGTCGCAGGCCAGATCGTTTTCCATGCCCGGCTCCGGCACCGGCGCCATGCCGATAATGCCGTTTTCCGATTGGAACCAGACTTCGATCCCCGCCGGCAGATAACTGGCCACCAAGGTCGGCAAACCGATCCCCAGGTTCACCAAATCGCCATCCTTGAGCTCCAGGGCCACTCGCTTGGCAATGAGAACTTTATCGTCCATTGGCTTTCTCCCTTCCAACGAAGTGGTCTACCAGCACGTGCGGCGTAACGACTGCATCCGGAGGAATCATGCCTACCGCCACCACCTCGAGCGGTTCGGCAATGACTTTGTCGGCGGCCAGCGCCATAAGCGGATTGAAATTGCGCGCCGTCAGTTGATAGTCGAGATTGCCGCGATAGTCGGCGCGGCGCGCCAGCAACAGGGCGAAGTCCGCCCGCAACGGCGTTTCCAGCAAGAAGACTTTGCCTTGCACCTCGACCGTTTGTTTGCCTTCGGCCACTACCGTCCCCAACCCGGTCGGAGTTACCACCCCGCCCAGTCCATAGCCGCCGGCGTGGATGCGCTCGGCCAGCGTCCCCTGCGGGCAGAGTTCCACTTCCAGCTCCTTGGCGATCATCTGCCGTTGCGTCTCCGGGTTGGTGCCGATATGGCTGGCAATCAGTTTGGAAACCAGTTTGGCGTCAATCAGCCGGCCAATACCCCACCCCGGCCGGCCCGAGTCATTGGCAATGACCGTCAGGTTCTTGCGCCCCTGACGTACAAGTTCTTCGATGAGCCGATGGGGAGAACCTACGCCCATGAACCCGCCGATCATGAGACTTGCCCCATCCGGTATCATTTCGACCGCGTGCGCTAAGCTGGTCACTTTTTTCGGCATCAGCAGCACCCCTATCTGAATATGTTGGTCCGGTAAATCTCGCCGGAGCCCCGTGATTCTATGGTTAAAACTGCGAACCTATATTGCTCACACCAGTGTCTTGTTGCTCCCCAAGCGATGAGGAGAAACCATCGGTCTTCTTCCGCAAGTGCGCCATTATGGGGAACAGAATCCCCAACTTTGACCAGTGCTTCTTTCTGAATCGGGAAAGCTTCAATTGCCAACAAGAGCAATTACCGGTCCTTTCCCAACAGCCGTCGATCGGCGCCACAAGCTATTACAATCCCACGACTTATACGGCGAAGGCAGGCAGCCGCACTGATTCGCGTACCATTTGGGGCTGTTGCGCCGGAGCAACACCCGAGAAGCTTAACGTGAGGGATTTTTCCGAGCTACGCCAAGAAAGGGTTGCATTTTGCCCCTGAAAAATGTATATATCGACACCCACTGTAGCGTAAATGCCACATGTCGCTAGAATGCAACAAGGAGCTTTCCGTGAAGCAAGCTGACCCAGGTGAAGGGCAAGATTTTGTTCGGATACAGGAGCTGCAAGAGAAGGTGAACGATCTTTCCGGCCAACTGGAAATGGCGAATCTTGTGTTCGAGCACATCCATAACGGTGCGGTCGTGACCAATTGCGAGGGGATTGTAACCCAGTTCAATCGTCCTTACTCCGAATTTTTGGGACTTAAAGTCGAAGAAGTGGTTGGCAGAAATGTGGTCGATGTGATTGAGAACACACGGATGCATATCGTGGCTCAAACCGGCGAACCGGAGATGATGCGGGCCCAGCGCATACAGGGAAAAGAAATGGTTGTGCAACGAATTCCGATAAAGAAAGACGGCAAAGTAATTGCAGTGTTTGGTCAAGTCATGTTCAAAGCCACCGAGGAGGTGCATCGTTTAGCCAAGCGCCTGGAGCTGATGGATTCCAAGGTTAAGCTTTATGAAAAGGAACTGAGTGAGCTGCGAAAAACACGCTACTCGCTATCCAGCATAAAAGGGGATAGCGAAGTTTTGACTCGCTTAAGATACGAGGCCGGCAAAGCGGCGGAACACAGCCTTCCGGTTCTGATCACCGGGGAGTCCGGGACCGGCAAGGGCATCTTCGCGCAAGCGATACACCAGGCGAGCGCCAACCGGCTGCGCCCATTCGTTCAGATCAACTGTTCCGCTATTCCCAAAGACCTTTTTGAATCCGAACTGTTTGGTTATGAGAAGGGCGCCTTTACCGGTGCGCTATCCGGGGGCAAACCAGGAAAATTCGAGTTGGCTCAGGGAGGAACTCTCTTCCTGGACGAAATTGGCGAAATGCCCCTGGAGATGCAGCCGAAATTGTTGCAGGTTCTGGAAGAGAAAGTATTTGAACGCGTAGGAGGCACGGAGCCGAAAAAAGCTGACTGCCGGATCATAGCGGCTACGAACGCGAATCTCGAAGACATGGTGGCCAAGAAATCCTTCCGGCGCGATCTTTTTTATCGGCTAAACGTGGTAAGACTTCATATCCCCCCTTTGCGCAGTCACCGTGAAGACATCGAGCAGATAGTCAATTATTTGCTCGGACAGACGGCGGAACAATTCAGCGGAATGCGTTACCATCTGACGCCCGAGGCAATGGACGTTTTGGCCAATTACGGTTGGCCGGGCAACGTCAGAGAGCTGAATAACGTTCTGGAGCGCACGCTGGCACTGATGAAAGGAAATGTCATAAGGGTTGAGGATCTGCCTTTCCACCTGAGAACGCCCCGTCCTCTGAAAAGCAAAGGAGGCCCCTGGGATATCAGAGAAATTCTTTTCGAAACCGAGAAAAAGATCCTGATTGATGTTCTTGCTTTCACCAAGAACAATAAAGCGAAAGCCGCTAAGCTGCTGGGCATCGACCGCACCGCGCTTTACAGGAAGATGACAAGATTCGGTATTCTCGTCTAAGCTGACTGCTCTGTCTCCTTGTCTTTCGCCCCACGTTCGTCGCCAACCACCGCCAAGGGAGACAACCATCCAACCTTTATTTGCGCTTCTCCCTTATGCAGAACTTGGCGGAAGCGTGTGCGAGTCGAACTTGAGGCGCTTAGCGGGCGTGAGTCCGCGGCGGCGGACGGGAGCCCGCTGCCGAAATTCTGAGCGTTAGGGGAGGAACTTTTGGCGGAAGCGTGTGCGAGTCGAACACACCCACGACGTCGCGAAGACGCCGCGCGCCGGTTTTGAAGACCGGGAGGATCACCGGACCCCATGCGCTTCCGCGTAAACTGGTCCACCCCATTCTGTACATCCGGGACAAGATGTGCAAGTGCGGCTGGCAAAAAGAGCCGACCGTTTCTTGACTCCGCTTGTGGCTTGTGGTTTGCGGCTGATTGCTCTGCCCCGGTTCGGCGCGCCCCCTGATGACCGAGTCATCAATGTACCAATGGGTAGTTACGGCGCCGAGGGCGTACGCGCAGAAATGTTTCTCTGTAGAACACTCCCATCATCGCGTTGCGCCATGCGGTCCAAAAGGGCTTTTGCACCGACTGTGGAAAAGAGTGTTTCCCGAATCGCTTATTATCATGGCTGGTACTTTACAGCTCGCCTGCAGGCAGCTTACGATGCGCAACGTCCCCTGGATTAGCCGCTTCGGTTTTCTGCAAGGTGGCGCCCCGTAGCGCGAGCGCGGCGCCCAGAACTTTGGGGCCGGCGTTCGGCTATCTTGGCTGTCCCGGCCAGGGAACTGGTCGGGGGCGCGGCGTCTATTCAGGCGACCTGGCGACAATTTTTTTATCCATATTTCCTTTAATACATTTGGTCGAGGCAGCATGAAGCCCAAGCGCACAATTCTTTGCGTCGACGATAATGAGCAGGCCCTATCGATCCGTAAGGTGATGTTGGAGACACGCGGTTACCGCGTGCTGGCCTGTTCCACCGGCGAACAGGCGATGGAAGAGTTCCGCACGACCGGCGCCGACCTGGTACTCAGCGACCTGGTGATGCCTAACATGGACGGCACCGAACTGATTCGCCAGATCAAAGAATTGTCTCCCCATACTCCCGCGATTCTTTTCTCCGGCAAAATCAAGGTCTATGAGCGCGACACCCAGGCCGATGTTTTCTTACCCAAAGGCATGTACGCGCCAGCGGAACTGCTGGAGCGAATCCGCCTGCTGCTGGTACGCAAGCGCGGTCCCAAGCGCGCCGCTGAGACGCACCAGGTGCGGCGCCAGGCTGCCGGGTGAAGGCAGCATTCCGTACTGCGCATTTAACACTCCGCCGGACCATGGCCGGGCTGCGTTAGCCCGCTTCTCTGCCGAGGAATGTGATTTGCGACTCCTGTCTTCGCCGTGGTTTGGCTGACTGCTGCGTGCGGAATGCTGCGTACTGCTTGCCGCCCGAATGCTAATATCAAGTATTCATGGGCACTATCATCGAAGCACAGGAAGTACGCAAAATCTATCGTGTCGGCAAAGTGGACGTTCCGGCGTTGCGCGGGGTTTCGTTTACCGTAGACGCCGGTGCGTTTGTCAGCATCGTGGGACCTTCGGGTAGCGGAAAATCCACGTTGTTCTATATTTTAGGAGGACTGACGCGCGCCACCTCCGGGCGGGTGGTAATCGCCGGCGCCGATTTCGCTGCTCTCTCGGACGCAGAGCGCACCGCCATGCGCAAGACCAAGATCGGATTCGTCTTCCAGAAGTTCAATCTGTTGCCTACCCTCGATGTGCGCGGCAACATCATGATCGCGCAGGATATCGCCGGGACCAACGGGCAGCGAGATTCAGACTATTTCCTGCGCATCGTGCAGATGCTGGGCATCGAGCATCGGCTGCGCCATCGTCCGGCCGAGCTCAGCGGCGGAGAGCAGCAACGAGTAGCGCTGGCGCGCGCGCTGATCAACCGGCCAGCGTTGGTGCTGGCCGATGAGCCCACCGGTAACCTGGATTCACAGAACTCCGATATCGTCCTCAAAATGTTGCGGGACACCAACCAGGAACTGGGCCAGACTGTGTTGATGATTACCCACAACCCGCAAGCAGCAGCCATCGGCGATCGGGTAATCCACATGCGCGACGGCCAAATTGTCCCCGCCGAATACGATCCGCAATGGCAGCCGGTGGTGAACCAGAACTGAATGGAAAGCCGGAAGACACGAAGTCAGAAGTCAGTCAGCAGATGACCATTGATTCTTGGTTTCTGACTTCTCTCTTCTGACTTCTTTCTTCCTTTTATTTATTTCCTTATACTTACGCTCTTTGGAAAAAGCTCTTGTCCAGAGCTTCCGAATATGCGATTATTTGAATAGATAGATTGGTTATGGAGCCGGCCAGCCAGCTCAAAGCCGAATTCTTTAAAGCACTCGCCCATCCGTTGCGGGTGCGGATTCTGGAAGCGTTGCGCTCCGGGGAGCTCGGTGTCAACGAGCTCGTCCTGCGTCTTGGGGTTGAACAGAGCACGCTTTCCCAGCAGCTTGCGATTTTGCGGACTCGAGACCTGGTGGTCGGCCGCAAAAGCGGTAACATGGTCTTTTATTCCGTGAAAGACCCGGCGACCTTTCGCCTGCTCGATGTGGCTCAAGACGTTTTTAACAATCATCTGATCAACGTAAAGCACCTGTTGTCCCAAATGGAACTCGGCGCGTCCGAGGTCGCTCTTAAAGGATGGCACCTGTGAGCCGCACCGTTCCGCTGGTCACTTCCAAAGGATTTTTCCTCGGCAGCAGGGTACCTGTGCCGGGTTTCGCTTTTCATATCCCGACTTCATATATCGATGGCATTCTCGTGGGGAATGCGAGGAGAGCGTAAATGCCTGAGTTTTTGCTTGCGGAGTTGTTGGCCCAGAAATTAGAGATTGCGCAAGCCGAATTATCGGAATTTGAGGCCCAAGGGGTGATTCGATCAGTAAAAAAGAACGGCCGAATCTATTACTCGTCGCGTGATTTTTACCGGCTCAAAGGCGTATTGCATTTTATGCGCACCATGGGTTTGTCGGTCGACGAGGCTCAGGATCGCGTAGCCAACTGGAACTGGTTCACGCAGGCCGCCGCCGCTTCGCCCGCCAAGTAGCGGGTTGGCCGCCGGCCTCGGGCTTACCGTGCGCGCTCTTCCCGCGACCCGCGCGTACCAGGTGCTCTCATAGATCGCCGGGGCCGGCGGTTGTTTCCAGCACCGGAAAATCTCCTCGCCAAGCCTGTTGCGGGCCACGAAGACGCGGGCGGGCTCAGGCGGCAGGATAAGGGTGCAGCATTCATCGGACGGAAATCCTGCCGGAGCAACTCAGGTTCTTTCTCGCCAGCATGTCCTGTTTTCCGCATCCAATTCTGACGAATGCGCTTTTTTGCCGGTCTAGCGGGCTTCGTGCTCATCGCCATCATTCTGGGCGATGCGTTTGAAACCATCGTGCTGCCGCGGCGTGTCCGGCGCCGCATCCGCTTTACCCGCCTTTTCTACCATTACACCTGGCTGCCCTGGCGCAATCTGGTGGTGCGCTTGCCGAAGCGCCGCCGGGAAACCTGGCTCGGTTTTTTTGGTCCACTCTCCTTGATTTTCTTACTGCTGAGCTGGGCGATCGTACTGATTGTCGCTTTTGCGCTGCTGCAGTGGGCCGGGGGTATGCGCCTGAGCGGCAACCTGAACACCGGTTTTGGCGAAGCCTTGTACTTCAGCGGCACCACCTTTACCACCCTCGGCCTGGGAGATGTGACGCCCACCTCGCCATACGCGCGGCTACTGGCCGTAGGAGAAGCGGGTACGGGATTTGGGTTCCTGGCGATGGTGATCGGTTATCTTCCGATCATCTACCAGGCCTTTTCCCGCCGGGAAAGCCACATTACGCTACTAGACGCCCGGGCCGGCTCTCCGCCGGCGGCGGGCGAGATGCTGCGCCGTTACGCCGAGGCCCGCGCGCTGGAAAAACTTGGTGGATTGCTTGCCGAATTTGACCGCTGGGCGGCGGAGCTGCTGGAGAGCCACATTTCTTATCCCGTACTGGCGTTGTTCCGTTCCCAACATAACAACGAATCGTGGCTGGCAGCGCTGACTGCTATTCTGGACGTGTGCGCCTTGTTGCTGGTTGGCGTGGAGGACACCGATCCCCACCAGGCCTGGCTCACCTTTGCCATGTCGCGTCATGTGGCGGTAGACCTGGCCCAGGTTCTAAAAACTCCACCGACACCGCCGCCGCAGAATCGCCTGCCGGATACGGAACTGGCGCGTCTGCGTCTGTCCTTAGCCGCGTACGGGGCGAAATTGCGCGATGGCCCCGCGGCGGACGCCAAACTGGCCGAGTTGCGCCGCCTGTACGAACCCTATGTCTGTGCTCTCGCCAATCATCTGGTACTCGACTTGCCCCCGTGGTTTGCCCCAGAGGGCGCCCACGATAATTGGCAGACCAGCGCCTGGGAGCGCGTAGCGCGCCGCATCCCGCTGGATAGTGTGATCCTGCGGGACGATCACTTGTGAGCAGTTCTCAGTTCCCGGTTCTCAGTTCTCAGTCTGTGGGGGTCCCCCGACTGGGGGCTGAGAACTCCACACCCAGCACAGTGTCACAGAGAAGATTTGGGATTGTGGATTTTGGATTTGGGATTTTCGCCGGCGTCCCGGTAAAGGTCATGGACGACGGTTGAATCCGAATTCCTATATCCCAAATTGTCTCTGTGTCTCTGTGTCTCTGTGATAGGTGTTTCTCCCGCGTGTGGTGAAGGCCAGCAGGATTACGATCGCAGCAGCTACCAGGGAAATGCCCAGGCCCGCAATCTGATCGGGGGTACGCCGAAAGCGTACCTCAACCTGGCTGGTGCCGGCGGGAACGGGCACGACCAACCGGCCAAGTTTGTCGCTACTGCTTCGCAGCGGCTGTCCGTTGACCTTGGCCTGCCAGCCCGGGTAGTTCAACAGATGAAGCGTCAGTTCGGCAGGGGCGGCGCACTGGAGCAGCAGGATCTTATGGTCCGGAGCCCAGCGCTGTATTTGAAGCTTTGCGCCCTCGGCTCCGACCTGTGCTGCCGGCAGGAGCCGGGCTTGGTACATGGCGTCGGGACTCGACCCGGGCGGCATAAACTCCGGGCCCCCTTCGTAGCCCCGCTCACCGCGGATTTTTTCCTGATAGTACTCGATCGCCTGCGGATTCCAGGGTGCGGTCGGCACCTCAACTGCGACCCCGCTTAGCGCCAGAGCGGCCAGAACTAGGCCGAGCCACACCGGTCGAAAACGAGCCATCGCCGCAGCTATCAGGATGGTTAAACACGTCCACAACACCAACAGCCAGCGCCAGGGAAACTGCACAAATTCCATCTTGGGCATATGGATCCAGAACAGACGGCTGGCATCGGGCAGGATCATGATGATGGAAGCGGCGGCCAGGGCCACCCCGACCCACCACAGCGCTCCCCAGGAACGGCGGCGCTTAAACGAGAAGACACTGGCAACCAGAGCCAGCCCACCCGTTCCGTAGACCAGAGCCGAAACCATGGCATAGAACCAGTGTGCCTCGGCGTCGAAAGTCCAGGTGTACTCCCAGTTCTCCGGCCGGAAATCCGGAGAAATGATACTTACGATGTTGACCCAGCGCTGTTCATAGGCGGCCGGGAGCATGAAAAACGCCGCCAGGCCGAAGCCCAGCATCATGGCGACAGCGCCACGCACCAGCAGCGCGAACGAGCGGTGCCAAAGACCCAGGATGACAATCGCCAGCGTCAGGGCGTAAGTAGCAATCACGGCGGCCGGCAGGTCGCTGACCCAGAATAGAGCGAAGACCGCCGCTAGTGCCGGTATGGCCCTGTTCCCCTCCACCAGACGCAAGGCACACAACACCAGCAGGGGACAAAACGCATTGCTGAGCAATTCGCCATAGGCGCTGCGGTGGTAGACGCACAACAGGATATACGGGTTTACCGCATAGAACCCTGCCGCCAGCAGGGCGTGGGGGCGGGGAAGAAAGCGCCGCGCCAGCGCAAACATGGCCACGCCGGCAATCGCCAGCACCAAGAAGCAGAACCCTCCCGCCGCGGCATTGTGCGGCAGCAAGAGGAGTGCAGCACTCCCCAGGGCACGCAGCAACGGCGGATAAAACAGGAAGCGGGGTTCCCCGTATCCGTAGTTCGCCAGGTACGCCCAACGGGGCAGCCACACTCCCGCGTGCCATTGCTGTGCCCCGTCAATCCAGGTGTCCAGGTGGTACTCGAAGTCGTGGCCGTCGGGAGAACCGCGCATCACCCACGGCACCGTGGCGGCCAGAACCAGCGCTAGAACGACCGGCAAGGCCTGCAACCAACCTGTACGAAGATTAGTCGCTGCCGGAGAACTTTTGGCTCCCACTGCCATCAGAAGAAATTTTACGTGCCAGTGTTCCTCGTTGCAATCCGCCGGCCTTCAGTCGGCGGAGACGAATTGTGCCGGTTGCGGAAGGGCCACCGCCGGCGGCCAGGAATCAAGCCCGGAAGAAGCAGCCCCACGGCTCAGCGGGACCAGGCGGCCATTCTTCAGTTCGAATTGCAGTTCGCAATACTGCAAGGTACGAAGACGATGCGCAATGATAAACGTCGTGCGGCCCCGCATCAGCGTCTGGGTCGCCTCTACAATGCCGGCTTCCGTGGCTGAATCCACGGAACTGGTCGGTTCGTCAAAGATCAGGATGGGGGCATTTTTCAGGAAGGCCCGCGCCAGCGCAATCCGTTGGCGCTCGCCCCCAGACAGGCTGGCGCCGCGCTCCCCCACCTGGGTGTCGTATCCGTCAGGCAGACGCCGGATGAAGTCGGCGGCGTTGGCCGACTCGGCGGCCCGAATCACCTCGCTGCGAGTGGCGCCCGGACGGGTGTAAGCAATATTCTCGGCAATAGTGGTGGAGAACAGCACGGGTTCCTGCAGCACGATGCCGAACTGGTCGCGCAGATCGGCCAGTTTGTAGTCGCGCAGGTCAACCCCGTCCAGCAGGATGCCGCCTGCGGTGGGATCGTAAAGCCGGGTAAGCAAACTGACCAGCGTGGTTTTCCCAGCCCCCGATTCGCCCACAATGCCGACGTGCGCGCCCGGCTCGACCTCAAGGCTGACATCGCACAGCACCGGCTGCCGCGCATCGAAGTGGAAACTGACGTGACAGATGGCCAACGCGCCGCGCGCCCGTTGCAGGGCTCGCCCTCCCGGCCGTTCCGCAATTTCCGGCATTTCATCCAGCAGCGCGAACGAGCGGCCGACGCTGACCAGGGACGATTGCACCTCCACCCACTTGCCGCTCAGCATGCCCAGCGGTTCGTACAACTTCCCCAGGTAGGCCATCACCAGGAGCAAATCTCCAATGGTCAGAATGCCGGCGCGCACGTGGCGCGCTCCCAGCACCAGCCCAACCGCGCTGGCGGCCACGATGGTAAGCCCTACCAGGACGTAGAAACTGCTCTGCAAGAGCGCCAGATGCAATTGACCGCGAACGTAGCGGCCCGACTGCTGCAGGAAACGGCGGTACTCGCGACGCTCCTGGCCAAACGCTTTCACCACCCGAACCGCCCCCAGGGTTTCGTTCAGTACCGACATCGCGCGGCTATCTCGCTCGCGCACTTCCGTCCACTCATCGTGTACCCGCCCGCTGTAGCGGCGGGTAACCACGAACAGGCATGGGGTCAGCACCACGGCAATCAGCGCCAGCCGCCAATCCAGGCACGCCGTGATGTAGATCATTCCCGCCAGTGTCAGCACGGCGGTGACCGCCGGGATCACGCCCTTGATGGCGACGTGCGCTAACGCGGGAGCGTCGTATTGAATCCGGTAAGTCGTGTCTCCGGAACCTTTCCGGTCATGGAAGGAGAGCGAGAGCCGCTGGGCGTGCTGAAAAATTTGCGAACGAAAATCCAGGATCATGCGTTCGCTGGTGTGGGTTTGCAGCAGCCAACCGCAAAAACCCAGCGCATGCTGGAACACGCCGATGACAATCATCAGTACGACCGCCAGAAACAGTTCCAAATTGTACGGCGAGAAAGGCAGCGGCACATGACGATGGACCCAGGAGGGCAGCGAATACGCGCCGGTCAGACTGTCGACTGCCAGTTTCAGCGGCACCGGGCCCAACAGGCTCAGCGGAATGGCGAATAGTTCGACCAGCAGGATCAGCGTCAAACGGCCGCTATACGGGCGCAGTTGAGCGTACAAACGACCAACGGCGGGTTTGGGGCCTGCGGGGACCGGCATGACTTCCACTACGCGTACGCCCGCAGCATAGCACGTTCTGCCGCCGTACCCACGAAAAGCATCGCCTGCCCAGGTATTTCGCTTATGACCGAAGGCACGACTCTGCGCAGGGTATAGTAAACAACGCTTACTCTACGAGGATCCCCACCTTAATCCCGAGACTGGAAACCAGCTAGCTTGCAGCCTGCCTGGTCTTATCCTCCGCATCTGCGGGCCGGGAGTAGTCGCAGCCGGATTTCGGACAGGCGATGACCGGGCCATCCTGCGCGTACTTTTGCACCAGGTATACATGGCCGCATTGGGGACAACTTTCGGCCATCGGCCGCTGCGCCGAAGTGAATTTGCATTTGGGATAATTCGAACAGCCAAAAAAGGTGGTGCCGCGTTTCCGCGCCCGCTTTTCCACCAGCTCACCGTCTTTGCACTCCGGGCACTTCACGCCGATGAAATTCTGTTTGACGTACTTGCAGTCGGGGTACCCGGAACAGGAGGTGAACTCCCCGTAGCGGCCGTGGCGTAAGACCATGTTCCGCCCGCATTGCGGGCATTTCTCCTCCAACGGTATGTCAGGAACTTTCTTCTGCTGGTCCAACCGGCGGGTGGTCTTGCAGTCCGGATAACCGGTGCAGGCCATAAACTGCCCGAAACGGCCGCGTTTCAAGACCATGGGGCGGCCGCAGTTCTCGCAATATTCCTCCTGCGAGGTCTCCTGCATGTCGGCGGTGTCCAGGTCCGGCAGATCGATGGGGTTCTCTCTGGTAAAGGTGCAGGAATTGGGATCGTTTTTGTCGTAGGAACTGCAGGCGAAGAAGGAACCGTGCTTGCCCCATTTGATCACCAGCGGAGATCCGCACCGTTCGCAGCGTTCGTCGGTGGGTTTTTCCATCCGCTTGATGTTCTCCATATGCTTCTCGGCGTAGTGCAGGTCCTTCTCGAACTTGGTGTAGAAGCCGGCCAGGGCGTCGGTCCATTTCTCCTTGCCTTCCTCGATCTCGTCCAGTTCCTCCTCCAAACGCGCGGTGTACTGCAGGTCGAAAATGTCCTTGAAATTGTCGACCAGCAAATCGGTCACCACCAATCCGATCTCGCTGGGAACAAACTTGCCCCCAACTTTGCTCACATACTGGCGTTCCTGGATGGTGCCCAGAATGGTGGCGTAGGTGGAGGGCCGGCCGATGCCGCGCTCCTCCAGTTCCCGCACCAGGGAGGCTTCGTTGTATCGCGGAGGCGGCTCGGTGAAGTGCTGTTCCGGCGTCAAGGCCCTGAGCCGGAGTTTCTGGCCGGTCTGCAACACGGGCAGCTTGTGCCTGAGGGCTTCGTCTTCTTCGTCTTTCCCTTCTTTGGCTTCTTCGTAGATCTTCAAAAAGCCGTCGAATTTCAGTGCCGACCCGGTCACGCGAAAGCGGAAGGCGGCGGCGCCATCCGGAGGAACCGCGTCGATGTCTACCGTAGTTTGATCGAACACCGCAGGATTCATCTGAGAAGCTACGAAACGCTGCCAGATCAGCTTGTAGACCTTATATTCGTCTTCCTTGAGGTACTGCTTGACGTCGTCGGGATGGCGCAGGGCCGAGGTCGGACGAATCGCTTCGTGCGCCCCCTGGGCGTCTTTTTTCTCCTTGAACACGTTGGGCGATTCCGGCAAATACGGCGCTCCGTAATTGGCGGTAATCATGTCGCGCACTTCGGTAAGCGCTTCGTTGGACACCCGCACCGAATCGGTGCGCATATAGGTGATCAGGCCAACCGAGCCTTCGTCCCCGAGTTCGGCGCCTTCGTAGAGGCGCTGCGCAATCATCATGGTGCGTTTCACGCTGAAGCGCAGCTTGCGGGACGCGTCCTGCTGGAGTTTGCTGGTGGTAAAGGGAGGCGCGGCGTTGCGCCGGCGTTCGCGCTGGTCGATCGAAGCGACCGTCCAGGCAGCTTTCTCCAGGGCCTGGCGGATCTTCTCCGCTTGCTCGCCATTGGCGATTTCGAGTTTTTCTTCGCCCCGGCCGATCAAGCGAGCATCGAATGAGGGCGGTTTGGCAGCGGCGAGATGGGCATCCACCGTCCAGTATTCCCGCTTCTCGAAAGCTTTGATCTCGCGTTCGCGTTCGACGATCAGCCGCAAAGCTACCGTCTGCACGCGTCCGGCCGAGAGTCCCCGGCGGACTTTATCCCATAACAGCGGCGAGACTTGATAGCCGACCAACCGGTCGAGCACACGGCGGGCTTGCTGGGCGGCCACCAGGTTGTCGTCGATGGTACGCGGATGCCGGAAGGCCTCCTGCACCGCGCGCTTGGTGATCTCGTTGAAGGTGACCCGGTGGACCGGTATCCCCCCGGTTTTCTTCCGCTTACCGTTCCCGCTAAGCTCGCCGGCCAGATGCGCGGCAATGGCTTCGCCTTCCCGATCAGGGTCAGGCGCAAGATAGATGGCGTTCGCGCTCTTGGCCATCTTCTTGAGTTTGGCCAGAACTTTCTCTTTGCCGGGAATAACTATGTACTCGGTATCGAAGTTGTTGTCGAGATCGACTCCGAGACTGCTCTTGGGCAGGTCTTTCACATGACCCAGGGAAGCTTCGACCTCATAGCCTCGGCCGAGATATTTTTGAATCGTCCTGGCCTTGGCCGGCGACTCTACGATAACTAACCCTTTTGGCAAAACTCTTCCTCGTCTGATTGTGGGTTCGACCCGGTCTTGAAACTAGCACGAAACTGCCGCTTGGTGCAAAAGTGGCCGGGATAGAATTTGATGGATGAATTTTGAATTTTGATTCCTCGACCCCGATAGCGTTGATTGTTGAAGGAGTTACTAAAGTTTCGAAAGTGAAAAAATCCAAATTCCCGCAGCCCGGTCATCACCGCCACAGCCTGATCCTTACTCCCCTTCCGGGAAATCGTTCTCTCCTTGTGCGCCTGGCTAAAATACTTTCACATAGTTTTTGCCGGGCAACTGGCGAATTTTGCCGGCCAGTTCCAGTTCAAAAAGCGCCGCGAAGATTTCCGACGAGGACAGGTCCGGATCCAGTTGCTCCACCAGTTGGTCGATATGCATGGCCTCATCGGCTTTGAGCAATGCGAACACCCGTTTCTCATGCGGCGACCAAGCCACATCTTGAAACAGCGATGCGGCAGCCGCTTCCCGGCCAGCGGCCTCCGGCGGCGCCAGGCGTTGCCGCAGAGACACCGGCAGTTCTTCCCAGACATCTTCCCAAGTGGCGGTCAGTTTGGCCCCTTGCTTGATCAGCGTATTGGGCGTCCAAGAGTTCTTGTTGGTAACATTGCCGGGAACGGCAAACATTTCCCGATTCTGTTCCAGCGCACAGCGCGCGGTAATGCGCGTGCCGCTGTACTCGCCCGCTTCGACCACCAGCACCCCGGCGGACAGGCCGCTGATAATCCGGTTGCGAATCGGAAAGTTTTGCGGAGCGGCAAACGTCCCCGTGGCAAATTCCGTTAATACCGCGCCATCCTGGGCGAGGATCTGTTCCACCAGTTTGCGGTTTTCCCGCGGATAGACAACGTCAATGCCGGTTCCGAAAACGGCGACGGTGCGGCCCTTTCCGGCAATACATCCACGGTGCGCGGCCGTGTCGATGCCCCGCGCCATTCCGCTCAATATGATGAGGCCGCGGGCAGCCAGGTCGCAGGCCAGCCGCTCGGCCATAGCCAGGCCATACGGAGTCGGGTGGCGGGTGCCCACGACGGCGATGCCGGGTCCGCCAAGTACGGCAACGCTGCCACGCACGTACAACACCGGGGGAGGATCGTAGATCTCCTTCAATTGCGCCGGATAGAGTTCATCGTCGAGAGTGATAAGTTCCGCGCCCAGGCTGCTGGCCCGTAGCATCTCTTCCTCGGCAGCCGCCAGCGATTGCCCACTGGCGATGGCTTGCGCGGCCACGGCGGCCAATCCTGCAGCCTCCAATTCGGTGAGCGAGGCGTGGAACACGTTCGCTACATCTTCAAATCGCCGGTGCAACTGGCGGCAGCGTGCCGGGCCCAGGCTCGGAGTCAGGGTCAGCGCCAGCCAGTAGATTTTGCGGCTCTCTGAGCGCGCAGATGAACTTGCTGCCACGTTTCCTCCTTTCCCCATCGCGTCATGCGCGAAGGTGATCAAAACGAGGCATCTACACCGGCTATCGCCGAAGCCGTCTGTGTAACATGCAGCCCTTAGCCGAAACAAGTCGGGTCCAGTTTGGCTGAGTGCTGACGGCTGAAGCGGGCGTCAGCAAGTCGAGCACAATATACGCCTCGCCCCACGCATGTCAATCTCGCCTCTACGTCGGGGTCGAACTGAAGTTCCGCCGGGATGGTTTCCGATCCCGCGCATCCCGCCTGCGGCATCTTAAACTCGTTCGCAGCATCGGATGGATATGGATCGGATGGATATGGAGTTGTTAACGATGCGAAGTTTGTATCAGGGAATCCCGCCACCTCGGCCCGAACCAAATCCTGATCCGAAACCCACTCATGACCCGGAAGCGGAGCCGGGTTCGGATCCGGACGTGCTCCCGCCGCTGACCCCGGAGCCCGAGCCGATGCGCATGTACACCGCGCCCGGTCAGGCTAGTGCAGGTTACCATTGGCGGCCATTTGCCGGTCGCTTTTCTTCAGGATTTCGATTCCTTGGGCCAGGGTCAGATTATCCGCCACGCGGCGAAAGTCGCTGGTTTTCTCGGTCTCATGCAGGCTGATGGTTTTGAACAGCAAGGCCTTGCCGTCGAATTGAATATTCTGGTAGGTGACATCCCAACGCGCGGGGGTGATCCGGGATTGTTCCACATAAAAGTGTCCCCCTTTATCCAGGCGTCCCAGAACGCCCCAACCAAAACGCAGGTCGCGAAAAAGCGTAGCCTCAATGCGGGCCAGGCGGCACTCGGGCACCGCGGCCCACAGCTTGCCTGACATGGCCTTATACACGGAAGTCTCCCGGGAGGGCGGCTGATAGTGCGGATTCGGCACGAACTTCAGGCGGATAAGCTCCCCCGATGGCCCTTGCTCCAGCCCTTCGTATTCGTAAAGAAAGGCCGAGGGCAACTCGCGGAATATCTTCCTCACCCGCTCGTCATCTTGCTGCTGCTCTTTCTGCTTCTGTTGCTGCAACTCGGGATGCTGCAACAGCTCCTGGAGGCGGGCGTCTTCGTCCGCCCGTTGCTGTGCGGTCAAGGGCCGGCCGTCGACCGCAATCAGCCGCGCCACCGAGCCCGCGGTAGTCTCAACCACGTCCTTGAGTTTCACCCCATCCGCCGTTTGTCGCCACTGGCGATACATGAAGTGGCCATCGTCTTGGGCATGCAGTTCGTTGTCTACCACCTTGCGCACCAGTTCGGCGGGCGAGGTGGATTGTGGGATCCCCTGCGCCGGAGGCAAAGGGACCTGCTGGGCGCCGGCCACCGTTGCCAGGCACAGCATTACCGCCATGATCACCGCTTTCCGACGCCTATTGGTATGATCCATAGTTCTCTCCGGCTTCCTTCCGGACCGTGGAGGGCTACCTAGTAAGACGAGAGTGGGCATCGCCGCAGTTGCTCCCCAGGAGCTTGCGATGCGCTACACAAAATAAAAGACCAGCTCGCCTGAGCTGGCCTTGTAAGGAGGATGCGTACGGACTGAATTGCCGGCCCGCCCGGAAAAGGCAGTCCCATTGGTGTGGAGCCACGCCCGGCGAGAGCAACCGCTGTTCCCCTGGTTTTCGGCTCCCCTCGCCGGCGCGACAGGTTCCGAACGGGCCGACATCGTTTTCATAGCAACACGGGGGCCAAATCAGGCCTGCTATAGTGAACAACGAAAAACAAAGAAGCCCAGCATAATCAGTAGGTTTACTATTTACCATATATACAATAGCTTACCTATTGTGAGCTGTGTACTATTTAGTAACCATTGTTGTACCATCCCTGTGTATGCCGGTACATGTTGAGGAAGCACTTCCCGATCCAAGTGTCCAGGTATGCGAATGGTACATCCGCGGCACGACGGTTACGTATGGAAACCACCCATTCGATTCGGTATATTGAATTGGCCGTTTTTTTCACAGTTCGCGCCTGGCGCAGGAATGGGAGTATTGAGCATTTATGTGGAAATCGAAAGAGACGGAAAGGCCGCCAGTCTCGCCCGTACCGCAGCCCTCTGGCGCTGCACAACCTGGAAGTGCAACTACATCCGTCAGCTCTGCCACGGAGGTCCGTTTCATGGGAACATCTCAGCCAGTGGAAACACTTCGCCGCGAAGTTGCGCACATTGGAAAGTCCGTCGTCGTTAAAGGTGAACTTTCCGGGAGTGAAGATTTATATCTGGATGGAGAAGTGCAGGGGACCATTGAACTGCGTGGCCACAATCTCGTCATTGGTCCGAATGGCCGTGTGCACGCGGAAATCAACGCCCGGGACGTCATCGTCGAGGGCAAGGTGGAAGGGAATGTCCATGGCGCAGATCGCGTGAGTTTGCGCAAGTCCGCGGTTCTGGCGGGCGACATTACCACCCAGCGCATCATGATCGAAGAGGGGGCTTACTTCAGGGGCCGGATCGACGTTAACAAAGATAGCAAAGCGGATACGAGTGCGGAGCCGAAGCGGGAACTGGCGCAAAACGCCGCGGTTCCTGGCAGCCCTGGCCAGGGTCCCTTGCTGGACGTGAAGAAATAGGCAAGGCGCACGGGCTTTCTGCAGCACGGTTGAACTCTTGGGCCCTCTCGGGTATCGAATGCGAGAGGGCGTGGCTATTCTCGTGAGTGTGATTTCTAGATTATTCCGTGGCACGGCGGGGGGAGAAACGGCCGCCGAACCTCAGGTATCCCGTGTCACGCGACATTCCAACGGCCTTGGGGAGCTCTCGCGCAGCCTGCGCCGGCTCGACGGCATGCGGGTGCTCGATCTAGGACCGACCTCGCCGCAAAACATCTCGTTCTTTACCGGCATCGGCCACCGTATCCACAACGAAGATGTGCTTTTGGCGGCCCGCGATCCCGGACTGCTGACCACCGCCCCGGCGGGGCAGTCGGTCCCCGACGTAACGCGCTTTCTGGCGGAGAACCTGCTTTACGAAGCGGAGTTTTTCGACGCCGTATTGTGCTGGGATCTGGCCGACTATTTACATGCCGATCTGGTCAAGCCGGTGGTGGGGCGCATACACCGGATTTTGCGGCCACAGGGGCTGCTGTTGGGGTTCTTTCACACGCGCGATGCGGGCCCCCATGCCCCTTACCATCGCTATCATATCAGCGGGGACGATACGCTTGAGCTCCAGCGTATTCCGCTTTCCGCACCTGGGCAGCAAAGTTTGCGCCACCACTCCTATCTTCCGCTACAGCGGGTCTTCAATAATCGCCATATTGAGAATCTTTTCCACGATTTTTCCTCCATCAAATTCTTCCTCGGCCGGGACCACATCCGGGAAGTGTTGGTGGTCCGGTAGCGCAGGAAAGATCCACCCCAGGCAACACCCACCCCAGAGACACCGAGCCACAGAGAAAACCTTTTAGGATTTGGGCTTGCAGACACCGGCCCGGCCCGGCACTACAATCCCCCAACCGAAAATCCCTAATTCATCTCTGTGGCTCGGTGTTTCTGTAGTGGGTGTTTGGGCTGCTACTGGATGCGCACCGCTCCTGCAGGGGCTCCGGGAGTATGCAGCCGGCTGTATCCGATCATGAAACTACCCAAGGCAGAGGTCGTGATAGGCAGAGCTTTTGCCAGACGAGGGTGTCCGTGTTTCCGCAGCCAATAGCTGCCGTACAAGGGTCCGCCCACCCCGCCGCCGATGAAGTATAACGTGGCCGGCCCCCAGCCTGCGTTCACGAACACGCGGGCAATCGGATTGATCTCCTTGTTGGGCGCGATGGTTATAAATTCCTGGGTAGGTCCCTGTTGCGGCATTGCATAAATTCGCGGCTTGCCGGTGCACCGATTCATGGTTTGTATCAGATCGGTGATCTGCACGGCGGCGTTGGCGCTTTGGTAGGTAAGCATTTCCATCGTCAGGAAACGCTGGCGTTCCGGCTTTGCAGGTTTCGGAACGATCGCCATCACCATGGTGGACTCACCCGCGTTGGTGGAGTCACCGGCTTTCGCCAACGGTGTCGCCAGACAAATCAGCACCAGCACAATCGTAAGGTGCTTCATACACTTTCCCAGTGGCCAGGTCCACTCTCTCGATTTCGCCCAGACGCAGAAATTCCTTGGCTTGGCAGCGAACCCGGCTTACCAAGTGGCATGGCAATGCCAAAGCTGCTCAGCCGTAGTGGCGTCACCGATCAAGGCTTATATGAGCTCTTCCACCCAAGTGCTCAATTGATACTTCGGCTATTTCCCTTAAGGGCTTTAGAATGGCGGCCGGCCCGCAACAAACCAGCCTGCGAGGGGAAGCGTTTGGCTGGAACAGGAACAGAATCAACACGCAGGCTGAACGGAGAACGGCGGATGCTCCGTCCTGGGCGAGCCATTAAAGGTGACGGTTGCCTCCGGGGAAAGCCGCCTCAAACCGCCTCGCCGGCCAATTCTTCTTCGAGCAGTTGCTTGTTGTACAGGTCTGTGTAGTAGCCGTTGCGGGCGAGCAGCTCGTCATGCGGGCCGTATTCCACAATGCAGCCGCCGTGCAGCACGGCTATGCAATCGGCGTTACGCACGGTAGAGACGCGGTGGGAGATGAAAATTGTGGTACGCCCGCGCATGACCTCGCGCAGATGATTGAGGATCCGGTCTTCGGTCTGCGTATCGACACTGGAGAGCGCATCGTCCAGGATCAGGATGCGCGGATTGCGCAACAGGGCCCGGGCAATGGCGGCCCGTTGTTTTTGCCCTCCGGAGAGCGTGATCCCACGCTCGCCCACCAGGGTATCGTAGCCGTCGGGGAAGCTTTCTATGTCGCTGGCAATATTCGCCGCCTCCGCCGCCCGGCGCACGTCCTCCAGCGAGGCATTCTCGACGCCCAGGGCTATGTTCTCGCGTACCGTGGTGCCGAAGAGAAAGGTTTCCTGCGGCACAAACCCGATACTTTCCCGCAGCTTCGCCAACGGATATTCGCCCAACGGGCGGCCGTCGAGCAAAATCATCCCGGCCGGGGCATCGTAGATGCGCGGAATCAAGCTCACTAAGGTGGATTTTCCCGACCCCGTGGGACCTACAATAGCCAAGCTGGTGCCCGCAGGGACGAGCAAGTGGATGTTGCGCAGCACCAGGGGCGCCGCGCCGTCCGTCCTGCTGTTCCCGTCGCCGGACGCATTGCCTTCGCCGGCGCCATGGTAGCGAAAGGTCAGGTTGCGGAATTCAATGTTGCCGCAGATGTCCACGGAGGGGACCGCGGCGGGCGAAACCGCAGGATGCCCAACGTCCCTAATCTCGGGTTCTTCCCGCAGAATGGCATTGATCCTCACCATCGACGCGGTTCCGCGCTGCACCAGGTTGATAACCCAGCCCAAAGCAATCACCGGCCAGGTAAGTTGCACCATATAAGTGTTAAAAGCGACAAAGCCGCCTACCGTCATCTGCCCGCGAATTACTTCCCGGCCCCCCAGCCAGAGCACGAGCACGACAGCGAAACCGAGCAGCATTTCCAGGGTCGGCCAGAGCATGCCCATCAGACGAACCAATTTAAGACTGCGGGCAATGTACTCCCGGTTTGCGCCTTCGAAAGCTTCGATTTCCGCCTGCTCCTGCACGTAGGCGCGGACGACGCGCGCCCCCGAGAAGTTCTCCTGGGCCCGCGCGGAGATATCCGCAAACTGCGCCTGGATCCGTTCAAAACGTTCATGAATGCGGCGGCCGAAATACTGGACCACTATGCTCACCACCGGCAAGGGTAAGAACGCGTATATCGTCAGCCTGGCGCTGATGGTCAGCATGAAAGCCAGGGCGCCGGCGGTAAACACCAGGGTATTGGCGGAATACATGATGGCCGGCCCGAGCAGCATCCGAACCGCATTCAAATCGTTCGTGGCCCGCGCCATGATGTCGCCGGTACGCGTCCGCTGATACCACGACCAGGAAAGCTGCTCCAGGTGACGAAACAAGTCATTGCGCAAGTCGAATTCAATGTCACGCGAGATGCCGATCACGATCCAGCGGGTCAGGAACTGGAAAACGCCTTTGGCCAGTACTACCGCCATGAGCAGCAACGCATAATGCAGCAATTTGTCGCGCGTTACCCCGGCGTGCAGACTGTCGATGGCGCGCCGGATGACCAGCGGGAACAAGATCCAGATGCCGTTGTTGCAGAGGACCGCCAGCGTGCCGAAAAAGTAGCCGCTGCGGTACTTTTTGAAATACGGCAGCAGTGGTCGGAGAGCCTGCAGCATCACCAGATTAGATGATTGTAACAGTCGTTCTAGATCCGTTTCCTGTTTCCTGTTTCCGGTTTCCCGTTGCTGGTTGCCCCATTCCCGTTTGGCGTTAACCGCCTAACGGGACGGCACTTGCAGGTAATTACCGGAGCAATTTAGGCCTGAGGTTCGTCTTGCAGAAGACTTGAGTTGCTCACGATTGGACAGGATTTCTTATACCTCCCACTGGAGTTTTTTTCAAAATTGCCGATGATACTGTTAACAAGAGTTCTGGTTAATTAAGAGTTCTTGCTGATGGAAAAATGACAACTCAAACCGCCACCGCCGAGAACGCGTCCAGTTTGCAACCCTCGACTTGGAAACGACTGATGAGCCTGAGTGCGCAGGAAGTCTTCGAGATGATGATCGGGACCTCTCTAAGCTCCTGTACCCCGCCGGAACAAGCTCCTCCACCCGCATTCACTGCGTTGGTGGGCCTGGCGGGTCCGATTTGCGGCTTGTTCAACATTCGTTGCAGCAACCGGGCAGCATCGTTGATTGCCGCCCGTATGCTCCACACCTCCCCGGAAGAGGCCGAGCCTCATACCGCAGATGCCATGGGCGAGGTCTGCAATATGGTAATTGGCCATTTCAAGGGCAAGCTGGGCAAGATCGGAGAAGACTCCATGCTTTCCGTTCCGACCGTAGTGCAAGGCTCCGATTACAAGTTGCGCCCCTTGGCTAAGGGCATCGTGCTCGAGACCTTCCTGCAATTTTCCGAAGAATTGTTGTGCTTCCGGCTGGAGTACAAGCTGACCGTGCCTGTGACCTAGCGTCACAGCCCCTTGCGGCGCAGGAACTCGCCCACCACCTGTCGCGGATCACGGCGCTGCGCGTCCACCGCATAGTTCATCTGCCGCATGTCCTGTTCGTTGATCTTACCGGCCAAGGCCGCCAGGGCCGATCCCAATCCCGCAAATTCTTGCAATGTCTGCTCGCGCACAACGGGAACGGCGCTATAGGACGGGAAATAGTGCCGGTCGTCTTGCAGCACTTTCAACTTCAGTGCCGGTATCAAGCCGTCAGTTGCGGCCCCGGCAATCAGATCCACCTGGCGGGTTTCCAAGGCGCGGTAAAGCAGCCCGAGATCCATGATCCGCGGCGGTTCCGCGAAGCGGAGACCGTAGGTCCGAGTAAGTCCTGCGAACCCGTCCTTCCGTTCCATAAACTCGTAGCCGAAACCGGCGCGCCAATGGAGAGCGTACGGCACCGCGTCCGAGATCTCATGCAGGTGCAGACGCTGGGCATCATCCCCACGTACGACAATGGCAAAACTGTTGTCAAAACCCAGAGGCGCCGTCACCGTCAGCCCAAAACGGCGGGCGTACGCTTCCTTTACCTGCACATAGGCAGTGGCCGGATCGGATACCGGCGGTTCCTTCAGAATGGCCGTGAGCGCAGTGCCCGTGTACTCAACGTAGAGATCAATCCGGCCGGCCAATATCGCTTGTTGGCACACATACGTGCCGGCCAGATAAAACCGCCGTTCCACGGGAAATCCATGCTGTTCCAGGTACTGCGCCAGGAACTCGCCCAGGATGGCTTGCTCGGTGAAGTTCTTAGAACCGATAACGATCCGATGACGCGAAGGATTGCATCCGCCCAGCATCACCAGCAACAGGCACAGAAACACGCAAAGAAGCGAGTTTCCGGTTTCCAGTTTCCGGTTTCCAGACTGAGAACCGAGAACTGAGAACCGAGAACTCTCTGGAAACTGGAAACTGGAAACTGGGAACTGGCTCATCGGGGCACGCGCAGAAGCTTTTCAATCCTGCCCAAACCAAGGTCCGCGGCCAAGGCCATGGCTCCGGCGGGCACCGCGCCGGCCAGGATCACGCGGTTATCCACCATGGCGAGTCCGCGAAAGATGAACTCGCCCAACCCGCCTGCGCCGATGGCGGCGGCGATGGTCGCCACGCCAATGGTGATTACCAGGGCCACGCGAATACCGGCCAGGATGACGCCGGTAGCCAGTGGCAACTCGACTCGCCAGAGCATGTCCATACTGGTCAGGCCCATACCCCGCGCCGCTTCCCGTACGGCGGGGTCGATGGTGGCAATTCCGGTGTGGGTGTTGCGGACAATGGGAAGCAGCGCATACAGCGTCAAGGCCACGATTGCCAACCGATCTGCCCTTTCGCCCAGCCAGGGCAACGGCAGCAGGAACCCAAACAGCGCCAGGCTGGGAATAATTTGGATCATGTTGACGGCGCCAAGCACCGGCGCTCTAAGTCTTGGACTGCGGGTAATCACGATGCCCAGCGGTACACCAATTGCCACAGCAAAGGCGATGGATACTCCCACCAACCACAGATGTTCGACGGTAAGAGTTAAGATCTCTGTCCTGTGACTACCGAAAAATCGTATGAAATCCATGTTTTTCTCGCTGCGCCGGCAGGCAGGCGCGCCCCACCTTCGCCATCCCGTTCTTAATACTGGACAGTTCCAGCCCGGGCCGCCACATCCATCAACTGGCACGCAAGGCGGAGATATACGCTGCCGCTTCGGGATGACGGGAGCGTAAGAACTCCTCGCGCGAATAAGTGCCCGCCAAACGGCCGGAATCCAACAAGGCGATCCGCGTGCCCAGAACCAGGGCCTCGTGGACGTCGTGGGTAACGAAAACCACGGTCTTTTCCAGACGCCGTTGCAGCGACTTGAATTCCCGCTGGACCTCGGCCCGAGTCAACGGATCCAGGGCGCCGAAGGGTTCGTCCATCAGCAGAATCGGAGGATCAACAGCCAAGGCCCTCGCCAGTCCGACCCGCTGTTTTTGCCCGCCGCTGAGTTGATGAGGATAACGTTCGCAGATTTCCTCAGGGGCCAATCCGAGCATCCGCAGCAGTTGGTCAAGGCGAGCCCGTATTCGGTCCCGTGGCCATTTTTCAAGTTCGGGAACAAGGGCAATATTGCGGGCCACGGTCAGGTGGGGCAGCAAACCAACTTCCTGGATGGCGTAGCCGATCCGGCGGCGCAGGCGGATCAGGTCCCAGTCCCGGGTGGCGCGGCCTTCAACCCAAACCGTCCCGGAGGCGGGAAACAGCAGGCCGTTGATCAGCTTCAACGCGGTTGTCTTTCCCGAACCGCTGCGGCCAAGCATCACCAGCAGCTCCGCCCGGCCTACCTGCAAATCTAGATCGGCTATCAGCGGACGCCCTGCAACGGCGCAATACGTCACCTGAGCGAATTCGATTGTGGAAGCGATGGAAAGTTCCATGCGGGCAGGCTGGTAATCCTCCCGCTATGTGGATGCAGAATCGGGCCAATATGTACCCCTCAAGGCAAATGAACACTCAATGGCACGTGCACGATTTCCATATTTTGACGATAATCATGGGACGGCCTCGCGCAGTAGAACCGGTACGCATAGAGACAGACAGATGAACGTCGCCCCAACTTTTGAGTTCCACGTGTCGCGTGAGGCACGGGATCGGTACGGTTTCGCGGAAACCCTCTTCTCTCTGACGGGGAACGTGGTGTTCGCCAATCTGGCGGCGGCCCGCGAGTTCGCGCAGCGGATGAACCGCCTGCGCGATACCCGGCATCATCCCGAACGCACGGTCCATCCCGGCGCGCTGAACGCGATGGGACTTATCGACGAGACGCTGCACGTAATCGTAGCGCTCTACCGCGCCCAACGCGACCCGCACGCCATATTGGATGCCCTGGCTTGGTTTGAGTCGCGCCTCGGCGCCAGGGTTCTGGACCAGGCATTACTGGCCTTTACTGAACACTTTCCTCCCCAGGCCGTTTACCGCGGAGAACAAAGCCCGGCGCAATGGCTGGCTGGATCTACCGCCGGAACCCCACGTCGGGCCATTGCCCTCGAAGAACTGATGATGCTCTGGCTGGCCAACGTGAATCCGGCGTTCGCGGTGTTCGAGGAACTGTTCGCCGACCAGCCGCTGGCTGCCTCTACGGCATATCCGCAAATTACGTCCGCGCTGCGCGATTATTTTGCCACCCGTCCGCGTTTCGGCCCGGAAGATCAGAATTTGGTCGACATGCTGCGGGCGCCCGCCCTGGCCTCGCCGGGTTCCCTGGCCGGCCAGCTCAGCTTCATCCGGGCTAAGTGGGCCGATCTGCTGGGCGACTTTCTACAGCGCCTGCTCACGGCGCTCGACATTCTCAAGGAAGAGGAGATTGCCATCTGGATGCGCTTCCATCCTCCCGGCGCCCGCTTCGGCGCGCCCTGGACCTTTGGCGACTCCAGCGCCGCGGCCATCCCCAGTTTTGCCGGGGCAGCCTTCGAATATGAGCGTTTCAGCCAGGATGTCGAATGGATGCCGCAAACCGTCCTGATCGCCAAGAGCGTTTACGTATGGTTGCACCAGTTATCGAAGACGTACCGGCGTTCCATTACCCGGCTGGATGAGATCCCCAATGAGGAACTGGACCGTTTGCGGCGCCGCGGGTTCAATGCCCTGTGGCTGATCGGGATTTGGGAGCGCAGCCGGGCCTCGCAACGCATCAAGCAGATGACCGGAAACCCGGAGGCGGCTGCTTCTGCTTACTCGCTGGCGGACTACACCATCGCCGACGATCTGGGGGGAGAGCCGGCGTTTCTCGACTTGCGCATACGCGCCTGGAACCGTGGCATGCGGCTGGCCAGCGACATGGTCCCCAATCACATGGGCATCGATTCGCGCTGGGTAATGCAGCACCCGGACTGGTTTCTGTCGCTTCCCTACAGCCCTTATCCCGCTTATTCGTTCAACGGACCGGACCTCTCCCAGGACGAGCGCGTCGAGATCAAGATTGAGGACCATTATTTTGATCGCACGGATGCAGCCGTGGTGTTCCGCCGCGGTGATCGCTGGGCGGGCGAAAATCGTTACGTCTATCACGGCAACGATGGAACCAGCTTCCCCTGGAACGACACCGCGCAGCTGAACTACTTGAAGCCGGAGGTGCGCGAAGCCGTCATTCAAACCATTCTTCACGTGGCGCGGCTGTTTCCCATTATCCGCTTCGACGCTGCCATGACCCTGACCAAGCAGCACTATCAACGGCTCTGGTTCCCGGTGCCCGGCACCGGCGGGGCGATTCCCTCGCGCGCGGAACACGGCATGAGCAAGGCGGATTTCGATGCCGCCATGCCGAACGAATTCTGGCGCGAGCTGGTCGATCGCGTCGCCGCAGAAGTTCCCGGCACACTCCTGCTGGCCGAGGCTTTCTGGTTGCTGGAGGGCTATTTCGTCCGCACCCTGGGCATGCACCGCGTCTACAACAGCGCCTTCATGAACATGCTGCGGGATGAGGAAAACGCCAACTACCGCAGCGTGCTCAAAAACACCATGGAGTTCGATCCCGACGTGCTCAAACGCTACGTCAACTTCATGAACAATCCCGATGAGCGCACCGCGCTGGATCAATTTGGCAAAGGCGACAAGTATTTCGGCGTCTGCACCATGATGGCGACCCTTCCCGGCCTGCCCATGTTCGGTCACGGGCAGGTGGAGGGATTCAGCGAGAGGTACGGCATGGAGTATCGCCGCGCTTATCGGGATGAAGAACCGGATACCTGGATGGTGGCTCGCCACGAGCGGGAAATCGCGCCCCTGCTGCACCGCCGCGCCCTGTTCGCCGAGGTACGTAATTTCCTGCTCTACGATTTCTTCACCAGCGAAGGCTGGGTGAACGAAGATGTCTTTGCCTACTCCAACCGGCTTGGCGAAGACCGCGCTTTGGTGGTGTTTCACAACCGTTATGCCGAAACGCGCGGCTGGATCCGGGTCTCCGCCCGATACGCCGAGAAATCGCAGGAGGGCAAACGCTTGCGCCAAGGTACGCTGGGAGAAAGCTTCGGCCTTTCCCGCGACCCCGCCATGCTGGTAGCCTACCGCGATGCTTTCACCGGACTGGAATACCTGCACCGCGCGGCGGATTTGGCGGAAAGAGGGCTGTACGTCGAACTCGGCGCCTACAAATGCTGCGTGTTCCTCGATTGGCGCGACCTGCGCGATGATGGCACGCGCCCCTGGAGCACGTTGTGCGATAGGCTTGCTGGCCGGGGCGTCTCCAGCTTGCAAGATGCGCTCTACATGCTGGAACTCAAGCCGATTCACGACGCTCTGCGCGCCCTGGCCAGTTCCAAGCAGGCCAAGACACTGGCCGGGTACGCGCGCGACGCCGCAACGGCTGAGGCGGAAACGACCAAGTGGACCCAGGAGGCCGGCCGCGGGGTTCGCTTGTTCCTCCAGGAAGCCGACCGTTATCTTTCCTCCGCCCAGAGCCCCGATCCGGAGAACAAGCTCCTGCCACGCCAGGCAGGAGCACTGGATTCCGTGGTCCAGCAGTTCGAACGACGCCTGCAACTGGCAGTGCGTATCCCCGCGCTGGAAGGCTCTTTTTCTGAGCCCTGGCCGGAGCAAGCACGCGCGGTGCTGCCGGCGCTCACCACCCCGCTGGCCGACGCGACGGTCATTTGGAGCACCATAGTGGCTTGGTGTGCCCTGGAAGCGCTTGGCCGGCTGCAGCGCCCGGCCGATCCCAACGCCGCGTCCACCGAACTTTTCGACCGCTTGCGACTCCGCGGAGTTCTGGCCGACGCTTTTGCCGCCGCCGGCCTGGAAGGGGAAGAACGCTGGCGGGCGGTGGCGCGCCAGCGGGCGGCGTTTGCGTGTGCTTCGCTGCTGACCGGGCCGGAACCCGTGCTGGGCCGTCCTGCCCCTGCTCCCTTCGGCTGGCTGCATGATCCTGACCTGGCATGGCTGGTCGGCGTCCACGAACATGAAGGTGTCCGTTATCTGGTCAAAGAGCCTTTCGAACGCTTGCTGTGGTGGATCGCCCTGCGTCCGCTGCTGGGAATATTGGAACGACCGACAATAGAACCGGAAGCCATCCACGCACTGGAACGCCGGATCAAGGCTCGAATTCGCACCGTCACCCAGGCAGACTATCGCGTTGAAGCTCTGCTTGAGCCGGAAGTATAGGACCCTCGGGGATAAAATCTCCCTCTTTTATGGGGATGACTGGGTGCGTTGGAACTTCGGCTACGCTGGATTGCGACCCGGCGAGAGCTCGCTAGGGTTCGAAGTCGTCCTGAGCAAAATATACGATCTCACCAAGCCTGGCGAGTATATCGTCCAAATGGAACGAAGGGACGAAAACACCAATGTTCTTGTGAAAGCGAATACGATCACGATCACGGTTATTCGTTAGGTCGGAAGGAAATCGATGGTTTTGGCTTGCATGATATCCTTGGTTCCCTCGCACTTTCCTGCTTAGATATAATTCGAGCGTGGACAAAACGGTTCGCATTTTCGCCAGCTTAGGGGATGCCGATGCGGCCGATGCCCGCGCAGATGCCGAAATGCAACCGGACGAGCGCCTCAGAATCGTGATAGAACTCCGTGACCGCCGCCACCCTGATGCCATTAAACAAGGACTTGCGCGAGTTTCTCGAGTTATTGAACTCGAACGCAGTTGAGTATCTGGTCGTAGGAGCGTTCGCCGTGGCCTTCCACGGTTTCCCCAGATACACTGCGGATCTCGATCTATTGGTCCGGCCCACAGCGGAAAACGCCCAACGGATTATGCGTGCGCTTTTGCAATTCGGGTTCGGCAATCTGGGAATACAAGCTGAAGACCTTCAATCACCCGGTAAGGTAATCCAATTGGGAGTCAAACCAAACCGGATAGACCTATTGACCGCTATTACTGGAGTTTCCTTCGACGAGGCATGGGCAACGCGCAAGGAAGCAAAACTGGAAGGAATCTCGACCCAGTTCATTGGTCGCCAGGCGTTGATTCGTAATAAGGAATGCACCGGCCGTGCCAGGGACCTTGGCGATGCGGAGGAACTGCGCAAGCGTCCAGCAGGAGAAGAGAACTAGCGGCACTTTACTTGCTCCACTCCAGCCGGGTCCTTTCCGCCGACAACTACTTTTCGATTTGACTTAGCGCCCGTTGTCGGCGGAAAGAACCGGACGCAATGATGCCCAGGTTCGAACTGGATCCACTTTGTTGTTCTTGACTACAGCGGAGCGACGGTTACCCAAACAGCATTCCCAATTGTTTGGCCGTATCGAGCAGGTGGGGAAGAAACTTCTCGTGTAATTCCGCGGTACTGACGCGCTGGGCGTGGGTACCAACGTTCAAGGCGGCGACCACTTCCCCGTTCAGCTTTCGGATCGGGACCGCGATCGACCGCAACCCGGCTTCCAACTCCTGATCGACAATCGCGTACCCATTCCGCCGCACCGCTTTTAACACCTGCATCAGCTTCTCGATCGAAGTCAGGGTCCGGCTGGTATAGCGGGTTAACCGTACGCGCCCCAGATAGGCCTCGAGTTGGAGTGGAGGAAGATAGGCCAGCAAGATCCGGCCAGTCGAGGTGCAGAAGGCCGGAAGCCGCGAACCAATGCGCAAGTCGGTCGACATGATACGGGTCACCAGGGCGCGGGCAATATAGACGACCTCGTCGCCTTCCAGAACGGTGATCGAACAGGACTCGCGCAGCGTCTCCCCCAGCCTCTCCAAGATCGGCTGAACCACCTGCGCAAACGGCATCGACGCCAGATACCCGTAGCCCAACTCCATTACCTTGGGAAGCAGGCAGAAGCGCCGCGACTCATCGCAGGTCGCGTACCCGAGTTGCGTCAGCGTATACAGGCAACGCCGGACGACCGCCCGGGACAATCCCGTCCGGCTGCTGAGCTGCGACATGGAGGCCGGCCGCTTCAGCTGCGAGAAAGCCTGCAGCACCGACAGGCCGCGCGCCAGAGAAGTCATGAAATCCGGATCGCCCTTGGATGCCAATTCTCTCAGTTCGCCATTGGGGATAGGCAGAACAATATCCTTAGTCTCATGGGGGCTATCCGCGGCGCGGAGTCGGGGCCGCAATTCGCGTTTATGCACTCTGGCCGGCATGATTCCGCATCGGCCATAGTCTATTCGCGTTGTGCGATAAACGCGCACAATATTTATATTCGCACTTTGACAGGCTGCCGCGGAATGGATACGTTTTCCGCCGCCCCGCCCCGCACATGAACGAACATCGTGCAGGAGGCAAACCAGAGGCGGACATTCCCTGCCGGCGCCAAGCCGTAAAATCCTGGCAACGGCAATAACCAGTAAAAGTTAGTTGAACTGCATGGAGGTTCCCCTATGGGCTTCGTAACCCTGGACCATCTGGCCATTTGCGTTCCCGATGCAGCCGCCGCGGCCAAGCAATTCTGCGACTTTTTTGGCGCCAAACTTCATTTCCTGGTGGAAAGCGAAGAGCTAGAGGTCAAGATGGCTTTCCTTACCTGGGGCGACAAGATTATCACCCTGGATCAACCGACAACCCCCACCAGCAGTTTTGCCAAATTCCTGGATAAGCGAGGTCCCGGAATCCATCATGTTGGCGTGCAGGTGGAAAATGTTGAGGAAGAAATCCGGCGCCTCGAAAAACTTGGCGTAAAGGTGGTAAACACGCAACTTACCGGGAAAAAGAGAAGAGAAGGGCTGGTTTTGCCAAAAGACGGCTGTGGCGTGCTTTGGCAACTGATCGAGTGGCGGGAAGACTGCAAAGATTCATTGGAGGCCCGGCTCGATTTGTCGCGAACCGGACTGCAGATTCCCGTCGGGGATACCTTTAAGAAAACCAGGTGACGGCGGGCGGTTCCACCGGCCTGACCTGCATGCGATTACCGCACCTCATATTCGCACGCGCCGCTTGACACGCCTATGCGGGTGCAGTACTTTGCTCGCATCTCATGCGTACATCTGTGCGACTAACGCACAAGCGCCGTGCACCTTGGGACATGAT
>Ga0326728_10001321_pt1 | contig 88624 bp, 67 predicted proteins | sample MB3enrmetagenome_FD_207602 | JGI IMG/M metagenome (GOLD analysis project Ga0326728, IMG submission 207602) | Lab enriched peat soil microbial communities from McLean, Ithaca, NY, United States - MB31MN | ecosystem: Environmental > Terrestrial > Soil > Wetlands > Peat | place: USA: New York... | reverse complement strand
CGGATTCCCGGTCACCTTCACTTCCGGGACAACCTCGGTCTGCACGGTCACCGGTTCCACAGTCACGTTTGCCAAGGTCACTTCGACCAGTGCCTGCACCATAACGGCAACTCAACCGGGTGACAACCTCACCTATGCCGCGGCCGTGCCGCTCGTGCAAACCTTCGCGGTCAACCCCGCTGGGGAGAGCCCGAGCCTGAACATGAATCTTTCGCTGTCCTCGCTAACGATTCAGCCGGGAACCGTCGGACTCACGCAGGTCACCCTCACATCTGTGAACAACTTCGCGACTGGCTCGATCGCCTTTACTTGCAGCGGCTTGCCAACCGGCTACACTTGCTCCTTCAACCCCAATCCTGTAACGGTCTTTGCCCAGAACTCGACGACGGGCTTGCCCGGGGGCACAACCGTAACTACGACGCTGACCATTACGCCGCCGTCGACGGCTGCTGTTGTCCGTCAGGACTTCAGACCGCTCTTCCCGGCCACCTTGGCGGTAGCGCTCTGCTTCCTGGGCTTCAAGAAGCGCAACCGGCTGTTCGTGCTTTTGCTGGCGGTTGTCCTCTTCGCAGGCTTGGGCTTTGTCTCCGGCTGCGGTGGGTCGTCGACGACTTCGACCACCAAGCCGGTCACGTCCACAGCCACCATCACCGCAACGCCGGCAGCAGGGCTCGCCGGCGCTTCGGGATCGGTCACATCGACCTCAACCTTGACGGTCACCGTCGAGTAGGGCGATCCACTGGGTTGTTCACGAATCGGGGCCTCCTTACACAGTTCACTCGTACAAGGGGGCCCCGAATCTTTTTTGCTCTGGACTGCATTTTCCCCAAAAGCGCGGCGCCGGCAAATGAAAATGGCCTCTCGCGCTCGAGAGGCCATGCCGTTACCCGTCTTGCTTCTGGTGGATTCTGGAGCCGACGGTCAGACTTGAACTGACGACCTGCTGATTACGAATCAGCTGCTCTACCAACTGAGCTACGTCGGCCTGCTTTTTGATTGTCCTGCCTTTCGATTGTATCGTTGCGCCGGATCGAGGTAAAGCCGCGCGACCCTCCCGCATGCCTCAAAAAAGCGCGACCCGCAAAGCCAGAGTCAGCGCATCCCGAAGCCAATACGCTCAGGTCGACGTGACCAACGGGGGATGGCGATGCCAGACACTGCGAAATTGGGCAGTGTAGCTCTGGCTTTGCCGTACAATTCTGCCCATGCAAGCCGATCCGATGCTTGAGTGGCAGAGACTCTCTGAGCATTATCGCGAAATGAACGATGACGAGTTGCGCCGGCTCGCCACCGATTTTGCCGACCTCACCGACACGGCCCAGCAGGCACTCCGCAGCGAGATGCGGAGCCGCGGATTGGGCGATGCGCCAGCGCCGGAAACCCCTCTGACGAACGCGCCGCAATCGAATACGCCGTCAGCGCCAGCCACCGTCCGCGTTGAACCTGAGCCTGGCCCCGAATATCCCGGTTTTTACGCCGGCTACTTTGGCCGCATGCCCGAACTCGTTCCCGACGGACCCGATGGCACGGACGACGAGGGCCCCCACGACTACACATGGAAGACCGTCCTCTGCGACTGCGATACCAACGAACAGGCGCAGGAACTCTCTGCAGCCTTGCAGCAGGCCGAAATTGAAAGCTGGATTCAGGAGTCGCGCGAATTCGGGCGCCGCAATCCGCGCGTCCTCGTCGCTGCCGATCAGCTCGAGCAGGCGCGCGCGATCGCCGCTCGTCCCATTCCGCCTGAGATCGTCGCAGAATCTCAGACGAAAGTTCCCGAATTCACTCCGCCATCATGCCCCAAGTGCGGTGCGCCGGATCCGATTCTTGAAGGCGTCGATCCCGTCAATTCGTGGAAATGTGAGCAGTGCGGCCAAAACTGGTCCGATTGAGGACCGTCGGCGTTCACCGCGACGGTTCCGCGGCCCAAATAACCCGCATAAACGGAAAGAGCCGCCCGGCAACAGGGCAGCTCTTTCCTCAGGGAGAATAGTTCCAACGGAGCCAAACCCATTAGAACTTTCTGGCTGCATACTAGGAGCGGGGGGAGGCAGTGTCAAGAGAAAATGTTTATGAAAATAAGTATTTATGTTTCAATACTTTAACAATACAGCCATCCACGAACGAGGGCTCATTTATTCGCTGATCATTCGCCTCAGATCTTCCGGCATTTCCCGTGATTTCGCCGTGTTTCTTCGGGATTCCGTCCATTTTTCCACAGGCTCAATATGATGTTAACCTTTCGGATGCGGTTCCTCAATGATCTCAATCACCTCGATTCTTTCATCCCATTTCTCCGCCAAGTCGAGATGAATGAATTCCTCGTCGTAGACCGATGAGATCGGTTTGCCACGCGCCATACGGTAAAGCGCTCTTGCGCCACCCAGGAACCCTCCCAGTACGATTGCCGCCGCTGCCCCGATAATGGTCAGCACGGCGATCCCCAGCAGCAGCTTGCTTGTCTTCTCCACTTCGGATTCCACGGGCTCCGGAACCGCTGTCAGGCTGGCCTCGTAGTGCACGGTCTCCAACAGCCGATGGCTATCGTCGGGCACCGCGTCGCCGCTCACTATGGCCACCAGCGGCCCACTGTGGCGCACCTCAAGCGACGCCTGGTCGGAATCGGTTAAAGGCTTCGGCCACGGCGGCTGCGCTTGGCTGCCAGCCTTCAGATAAGCGCGGATGGCCGCTTCCTGAGCCTCGGCGATCTGTGGCGTGGGGTAATCGATAATCGTCAGCGTCGCCGGGCCTGAGGTGAGTGAGTAATTCGCCGTCACCGCTTCGGCGCCCTTGTCGAATGCCACCAGGCTCACCGGTAGTACGCCTCCCGATCCGGCGTAGCCGGCCGGACCTTCTGCGTAGTGTGTCGTCTGCCCGTCAAGCTTCTCCTTCGGTAGGTTCGCCAGGATCGGCGGAATCATACCCCGATTACCCGTTGGCACCGGCAACTGGTGCGCGATCTCGCGAAGCGCCCCCGCCGTCATCGGTCCGATACGGGAAAACGTCGCATCGACTACCGTCGTGCCCTGCCAGAACAGAACGCGGTTGTTGTCTGAAGCAGCTCCCGTGCCAATGTCTTCTTTGGGCCAGCCATTTTGGCGGTAGTACGTATATGCTCCGTAGGCCCCGCTGGCGTCATCAAAGCGCAGCGCGCGCATGCTCAGCATCTCGCCCTCGCGCTTGTAGTTCGCCAGCACAGCGGCATTAAACCCGTATTCCTTCAGGGCAGCCGCGTTCGCCGGGTCGACCTGCGCCGCATCGGTCATCACTTTCGATGGCCCCGTCGTCTCCCAGCCGTCGAAATCGTCCGGGAGGAGCGCCTTCGGTGACGGTGGCAGAACAATCGTTGTCGCAGACTTTTTCTCTGCCGCCGTTGGCTGCTCGCCCTGCGCCGAAGCAAAAACTGCGCCGCAGCCGAGAGCTGCCAATCCGACCAGAATCGTTACCTTCCCCATCAACCGGAATCCCCGCTCCCCGAAGCGCGCGCCGCAATTTTGCGTGGCCCGCCCCAAGCTTCAGGGTACACGTCCACACGACGCCTTCGCCGTGCGCGTGCCACCCCTCCTATTCGACACTGGAGAAGGCAGAAAGGTTCCCGCTGGAGTTTTTGTTGCCCGCTCACAGCGTTTTCAGGTCTGCTCTTGGCGGAATGGAAGATGCCGAGTGGCAATTCTCTCAAGAAATTGCGACGTCTCACTACGATCGCGACGTGAACGAGTGAATCGAAAACACTCAGACAGTTCCGCTCGCGCTGCCTGCCATTGTCTGCATCGGGTAAAGGGTGTCACCAAGCGCCTTGTAGCGGCCGCCGTAGAAGATCAGCGCATATTCACGGACGCCGGTGCTCAAAGGCCCTCCCACGCAAATGCTCGCCAACAGCGCAAAGCCGAACGCAACCAGGCCGAAGAAGACCTCGAGAGCAATGCCCACAAACCATGACGACCCCGTCGAACCCGTGAACGCTGAGTGCACGCCGAATTCAATCGCCGCAACGGACCCCGCTAAAATCAGCCCGGGCAGAGCGAGCACGATAAACACGCCGATCGCCGCGATCGACGGAAGAATCACGCGCAGAATCGCGTAAACAATGAACTGCCTCTTTTCGGCTCCGATCCGCGCCCGCACTTGCCGCCACGCATCGCCCGCTGTTGCGTTATCGAGCGCAATATGCGGCATCATCCAGTCGCGCAAAATCAGATCGCTCAGGACTCCAGCAACGACGAGAAGAATAATGATTGGAATCAGGGGCAAGACAAGTGCCAGGAACAATCCAATATCGAAATGGCCGCCTTGTTGATTCGCTTGGAATAGCCGCCAGAAACCAGCCGCGAAAGGCAGTGCCACTAGAACCAGCAGCGCCATGAAGCAGATTCCCACAACAATGTTCAGCCAGAAGAATCGCGTAGCCTGCGCTCTGTACAGCCGCCAACCCGGCCCAATCTCCTTCATGTTGTGAATCAGGGAATGAAAGAATGCAAACCGCAACCGCGTGATGAGATAGAAGATAAAAAGCGACAAAATCATCGCCAGCAGACCGGCCGCTACGCCTATTGCGATCCATTGCGGCGTTACGTGAAACGGCGGGAATTGTGGCGTTGTCCCGAACCCGCCGTGCCCTCCGCCATGATCCACGTGCGGCGACGAAGAGTGGAAATTGCTCCCCAGGCCTTCCGTGATGATTGCCACCAGGCCAAGCTTTAGATAGGTGCCCCATTTGAATGGCCTGAAGAGAAATTCCTTGGTGCGTTCGACGGCTGGTGCAACGGAATCGACAGCGGAAATGGGCTGCATAGGATCCTTTCGGGGAGGGGCCCAGCGTACCACAAAGATACGTAGACATTACTTGCAAAGTTCCGCGCCCGTCAGCCAGGCCTCAAACCCCGCGAGCGCCCGTTCGCACACGATCCGGTGCCGCTCCTTTTTGTCGCGAACCCGCCGCCGCGTCTCCTCGTCCAGCGGCTCCAGCAGGTCGAAGGTGATGTTGGCTGGCTGAAAGTTCTTCGCATCGGCGTGCGTAATGTAGTGCATGAGGGAGCCCAGTGCCGTCGCGCGCGGCACGGGCCTGGGTTCCTCGCCGTGCACCAGCGCCGCCGCATAAATCCCCGCCAGCATGCCTGATGCGATCGACTCGGTGTATCCCTCCACCCCGCAAATCTGCCCGGCGAACATGATTTCCGGCGCGCTCTTCAGGCGCAGGCATTCGTCCAGCAATGTAGGCGCACAGATGTACGTGTTGCGGTGAATCTGGCCGTACCGCAGGAAGCGCGCGTTCTCCAGTCCCGGAATCAGCCGCAACACGCGTGCCTGCTCACCAAACTTCAAATGGTTCTGGAACCCGACCAGGTTGTAGCTGTCGGCGCGCAGATTCTCCTTGCGCAGTTGCACCACCGCCCACGGCGTCTTTCCCGTCCGCGGATCGCGCAGGCCCACCGGCTTCATCGGACCAAAGCGCAGCGTGTCGCGCCCCCGCCGCGCGAGTACTTCAATCGGCAGGCAGCTTTCAAAGTAGTCGAGTTTCTCCCACTCTTTTTCCTCGGCCGGTTCAGCCTCGAGCAGCGCATCCAAGAATCGGTCGTACTCGGCGCGATCCATCGGGCAATTGATGTAATCAGCTGTTCCCTTGTCCCATCGCGCTGCAAAATAAACCCGGTCCATCTCGATCGACTCGGCGTCGACGATCGGCGAAATCGAATCGTAAAACGCCAGATGCCCCGCACCGGTCAGCCGCTCAATCTCCCGGCTCAGAGCGTCCGAGGTCAGCGGCCCGGTCGCGATGATCGTGCACTTCGTGCCGTTCTGGTTTTGGACCGATGGCGTGCTGAGACTTGTCACTTCCTCACGGATCACGCGAATCTTCGGGCTTGCTGCGATGGCTTCTGAAATCCGCCGCGAAAACATCACCCGATCCACAGCCAGCGCATGACCGGCCGGAACCGCCGTCTCATCTGCGATTTTCAAGAGCGCCGAGCCCGCGCGCCGCATCTCCTGCTTCAGCAACCAGGACGCAGTGTTGACCGACTCGCTCTTCAACGAATTCGAGCAGACCAGCTCACCGAACTCCGTGGTCTGGTGCGCAGGCGTCAACCGCGGTTTACCCTCTACGATGGCGCGCATCTCATACAGATCCACGTCGCAGCCCAGCCGCGCTGCCGTCAGCGCTGCCTCTGGTCCGGCCAGCCCGCCTCCGATCACGCGTATCTTCGTCATTTTGTCCTCGGCCGCTGTCTCATCGCCACGCCGCAGCCCTCAAACCGGCGATCCGCCGCCGTCATGGCGCGCCAGTGCCGTCTGCCTCACCGCCCGAGGCCAGCTGCTCCAGCGCCTCGCCGCTAAGGCGCACATTCCGCCACTCATCCAGAAACTCGGCGCCCAAGGTGCGATAAAAGTCGATCGCCGGCGTATTCCAGTCCAAAACCTCCCATTGCAGGCGTTGGCAGCCGCTTTCCATCGCGATCGCAGCAACCCGTTTTAATAAGTCCCTCCCGATGCCCAGCCGCCGGAACTGCGGCAGCACGAAGAGGTCCTCGACGTAGATGCCCGGCCGGCCTACCCACGTCGAATAATTGAAGAAGTAAAAGGCGAACCCGGCTGGCTCGCCGTTGCATTCGGCAATTAGGCACTGGAAGAATGGATGCGAGCCAAAGCCGTCCCGGATTAGGCCCTCCTCGGTGGCTGTTACCGCGTCCGGCGCCCGCTCAAAGGCTGCCAGGGCCCGAATAAACTTCAAAATCTGCTCTGCATCCCCCGCGGTGGCCTTGCGAATCGTAATCCTCATACCCAGATTCTAGGGCCTGTTAACACCATTGGGGCGGACGGCGTTGCAAGCGAAAATCCCGTCAGACGAGGCCGAGCTCGAAGGCTTTGGTGGCTCCAAGGTCGAGGGCGAGAGCGAAGTATGACCGGAGTTTCGCAGCAACCCGAAGGGACGGGGCCAATTTCCCCGATTCCCTTGTCGCTTGTCGCGAGCAGCTACCCGGTATGCGTCGCTCCGCGCTCCTCGAACTCGAAAAGATTGGCTCCCGTCGCCGCCGATCCAATAGTGTTAGCAGGCCCTAGTGTGTGATACACACCACACGCGGGCTCACGCCCGCGGCACTACCATTGCGCTTGTTGATCCAAAAGGCGCCGAACGACGTCTCTCTGGAACAGGTGGCCTGCGGCCTTAACCTTCGTGTGCGAAGCTCGCCTGTGGCCGTATTGGGACGATTGGGCTTAATCCCCTTGTGCGGGGCGCCGGGTTGGATTTAACGTTGGTTTTGCTGGAATTGTGCCCTGCTGCAAGACCTGCGCTTTTGCGCCTGTCCACCCATCAGGGAGAAACATCGCTTGGACTGGAGCCATGGCTCCCCAACGTCGCATCGTAAGCACAGACACGCCGCGGCCTTGCACGTTAGCGCCGCTGGGCACATGGAATTTGAATTTATTAGAGACTGCGGGCAGCAATCCTCCCGCTACTCTCAAGGAGATGACATGAAACGCACTCTTTCACTTTGGCTGGGCCTAACCGTTGCATCGGGCCTGCTCGCATTGGCTATCCCGCCCGCTCAGGCACAGTCTCAACCCGCCGAAAAAATGGGCAAGATTCACGGTCGCGTCATTAATCCGACGGGACAACCCCAGGGCGGCGGCACGGAGAGCCTGTCTCTCGATGGCGGCCATACGCTGGACTTCACTTTTCCGGTCGATTCTACCGGCAACTATTCGGGCGAGGCAAAGCCTGGAACCTACACGTTGGTCTATCGTGCGCCCGATACCCCGCCTGGCCAGATGGTCGACTCCATCCGCGGTATCAAGATTGTCGCCGGAGTGGACCTCGAGCAGGACGATGATATGTCGCGGCAAGAATACATCGACAAGATGACGCCCGACCAGAAGAAGCAGCTTGAAGATCTGAAGAAAGTGAATGCGGAGGCCCTCAAGGCGAACGCGCTGATCGCCAATCTCAACGCTGATCTGAAGAACGTTGGCCAGGACAAGAAAGACATCGATACCGCTGTCGCAACTGCAACGCAGGCGCTCGGCGCGAGCGCTTCCAAAGCCGACATCGCCGCCAAGGTCGAGGAAATCAAAACCGCCAAATATACCGATATCCAGAGCTTGATGACCAAAGACACTGCAGCCAAGCCGGATGAGGCCCTGCTGTGGAACAACCTTGCCTTCGCGCAGGCCGGGCTCAAGAACTATGACGATGCCATTGCGTCGTACAAGAAAGCGATCGACCTCGAAACCGCCTCGAAGAAGCCGCGCATGCCTGTTATCGGCGCGGCCAACGAGGGTCTCGGCGAAATCTACGCGCGCACCGGCAAGGTTCCTGAAGCCAATGCGGCCTTTGATGCAGCCGCCAAGGCGGACCCCGCTAACGCTTCTCTTTTCCTGAGGAACGAAGCGGTCATTTTCTATCAGGAAAACAACAACGCGGCCGAGGTGGCTGCAGCCGATGAAGGCATCAAGATCGATCCCAACCAGGCTATCCTGTACTACATCAAGGGTCAGGGTTTGATTGCCAATGCGACCGTCGATCCCAAGACCAACCGCATCATTCTGCCACCCGATTGCGTGGCGGCCTATCAAAAGTACCTTGATCTGGCGCCCGACGGCCCCTATGCCAATGAAGTTGCCGGCATCCTGCAACAGGCGGGAGAAAAAATCAGCTCTTCCTACAAGGCGCCCAAGGCCCACTAACCCCGGCCGCCTTCACCTTTGCCACAAAAGGCGCCCGCACTGCGGGCGCCTTTTGTGGCAGCTCGGCGCCCACTACAATCCATTGCATGTGTCTTGCGCTCCGTTTGCACATCCGTGTCGGGAGCCTCTTGTCCCTGGCTGGCCTGCTTTTCGCCGTCGCCGTGACATTGCCGGCGCAACAGTCCGCCAATGACACGGGTAAGATTCAGGGCCGCGTCATCAATCCTTCTGGCGTACCTCAGAAAGACGGCACAGTCAGCCTCTCTGTGGACGGTGGCGTAACGTTGAGCTACAACTTTCCCGTCTCGTCCTCGGGCGACTACTCTGGCCAGGCGCCTCCAGGCGAGTACACAATCGTCTACCGAGCACCGGACACGCCCGAAGGCAAAATCGTCGACTACATCAACGGGGTCCAGGTCATCGCCGGGCAGGTTACGGCCCAGGACGTCGATATGACCCGCCAGGAATTCATCGCCAGGCTCTCGCCGGAACAGCAAAGCCAATTGCAGGCGTTAAGGGAGGCCAACACAGCTGCAGCCTCGGACGCGAAGCGCGATGCCGCTTCCATCGAAGCCGACCTGCAAATTGTGAATCTTGATTTCCAAGCTGCAGAGAATGCGCGTGCAACTGCAGTCCAAGACCTGGCCGCAACGCCGACCGGCACGGGCGTCGATGAAATGACGGGGGAAATCGAGAACGCCAAGCTGTCGGAAATTGAAACCCTGATGAGGAAAGACGCTTCTGCCGATCCCACCGAGCCTGTCCTCTGGATCAATCTCGCGCGTGCCCAAATCGGACTTAAAAACTACCTCGATGCGGAAACCAACTTCAAGAAGGCTCTTGACCTCGCACTCAATGCCGATCCGCCGCGGCCAGAGGTCGTGGGGGCCGCTGACGCCGGTCTGGGCGAGGTCTACGCCCGCACTCTCATGGTCGACGAAGCGAACGCCGCGTTTGACCAAGCCGCCAAGGCCGATCCGTCGAATGCCGCGAGGTACCTTCGCGATCAGGCCGTGATCTTCTTCAACGCGAGAAACTTTTCCGCGCAAATCGATGCCGCAGACATAGCCATCAAAGCCGATCCCGATCAGGCCATTCTTTACTACATCAAAGCTGCTGGGCTTGCCCAGGACGCTCGCATCGATCCTGAAACCAATAAGCTCGTTCTTCCCCCTGGCTGCGCCGATGCTTTCCGCAAGTACCTTCAGCTCGCTCCCACCGGCCCCCGTGCTGCTGAAGCAGCGAAAATGCTCGAGAGGGCGGGCGAAGAGACAAACACTCCCAGCCCCACTGCTTCTGGTCCGGAACTTCAGAAATGACGTGACGCGTCTCGGACCCTCTACAATCCATTCCATGAGTCCGGCGCGCCGCAGGTCGAATTCTCCAAGCACCGCATTGTTAAGTTTTGACGAGGCCGCCGCGGTGGTCGCTGCCTACGCCGCCAGGCAAGCTCGTATTCGTTCCGGCCCCCGCAGTTTGGGCATCGAGCGTGTGCGTCTCAACGAGGCTTTCGGCCGTGTCCTCGCTGAGCCGCTTCGAGCCGACGCTGACCAGCCACCCTTCGCGCGTTCCACTCGCGATGGCTTCGCATGCCGGGCCGCTGAGGTCTCCACGCATCGTCCGCTCGCCGTCGTCGGCTCAACCCGAGCCGGGCAATCTCCATCCGGTTCACTTCCGCGAGGCGCAGCATGGGAGATCATGACCGGCGCGCCGGTTCCTGCTGGCGCCGACGCCGTCGTGATGCTCGAACATGTCGAAGAAACCGGCGCATCATCCACCCGCGCCATTCTTCTCGAACCATCGCGCGCCATTCGCAAAGGCGAAAACATCGTGGCTCGCGGCGCTCAGGCGCGCAAAGGCGATAAGGTTCTCCCTGCCGGCACTCTGATCACCTCTGCGCAGATTGCGCTTGCCGCGTCCTGCGGCTCGACCAAACTCGATGTCTTCCAGGAGCCGCGCGTGGCCATCCTCTCCACCGGCGACGAGCTCGTGTCCATCGGCTCCTCTCCCGGCCCCAGCCAGATTCGCAACTCGAGCAGCGCCATGCTGGCGGCGATGGTCTCCGCAGCTGGCGGCGATCCATGGATCCTGCCCATCGCCCGCGACACCGCCAAGTCCCTCGACGCGGCGCTCGCCCGCGCCGCTACCGCTGACCTCCTGTTGATCACCGGCGGCGTCTCCGCCGGCAAATTCGATCTTGTCGAGCCGGCGCTCGTCCGCGCCGGAGCACACTTTCACTTCACCGGCGTCCGCATCCAGCCGGGCAAGCCTTTGGTGTTTTGCGAATTGCCCCACCGCCCCACAAATTCCGTCCAAATCCAGAACAGCACGAAGTGCTGCTGCTTTGGCCTGCCAGGCAATCCCGTCTCTTCGGCAGTCACGTTTCTGCTCTTCGCCGCGCCTGTTGTGGCCGCCCTTGCCGGACGGCGAGACTTCGGCCCGCGTTTTGCCCTCGCCTCCCTCGCCGAGAACGTGAAAACAAAACCTGGGCTGACGCGTTTTCTTCCTGCTGCCTGCACCTTTGCGGGGCCCATCCCTGAGGTCGCGCTGGTTCCCTGGCAGGGTTCGGGCGATCTCGCCGCAATGGCTCGCGCCAACTGTTTCCTGGTCGTGCCTGAAGATTCCAATCGCCTTCGCGCTGGCGCGACTGTCCGCATTCTGCTTCCCTGAGGAGTTCCTATGCCCAAGCCCAAGCGCAGCAAGACCTCGCGCCTCTCGCATTTCGACCCATCCGGCCGAGCTTCCATGGTCGATGTCGGCTCCAAGCAGCCCACGCGGCGCACTGCAAAGGCATCGGCCTTCGTCGAGCTTTCCGCAGCGGTGCTCTCCGCTCTGCCTGCCAGTCCAAAAGGCAATCCCCTTGAAGTCGCGCGTTTCGCAGGCATTCAGGCCGCCAAGCGTACCGCAGACCTCATCCCTATGTGCCATCCCCTCGCGCTTACGCACGTGAGCGTCGAAGCCGCAATCGTCGCGGGCGGCGTGCGCATCGCATCTTCCGTGTCAACAACCGGCCCCACCGGCGTAGAAATGGAGGCCCTCACGGCTGCAGCAATTGCCGCTCTTACCGTTTACGACATGACCAAGGCGCTCGACAAGGCCATCGTCATTCGCGACATTCGCCTGGAATCCAAATCCGGCGGCAAAAGTGGAGACTTTTCAAGAGATAAGAAGTAAGGTGCGCCCGGAGCCGTACCAACGCAGGCGCATTGCCACCCGCATCGATTTCACTCTAGACTTGAGAAGGCCAGGCCCAGCCTGCGCCTCTTAGCCATGCGGAAGTGGTGAAATGGCAAACACACCAGCCTTAGGAGCTGGCGCCCAAAAGGCTTGCGGGTTCAAGTCCCGCCTTCCGCACCATTCTTAGACACGTCACCATCGCCCGCCTGTACGGGCTCCTATATTCCAAAGGTTCGAAGCGCGGAGCTCACTTCAGTCGCGCGCCCAGCGGCACATCTTCGAGAAACCCCGCCAGCACCGGCGCTCCGCCTTCGAGCGAAGCGGCCAGCAGCATCCCATTCGACTCCAAACCGCGCATTTTTCTCGGAGCAAGGTTCGAGACGATTACGATTTTCCGTCCAACCAGTTTCTCCGGCTCGTAGTATTCCGCGATTCCCGCCAGAATCTGCCGCTTCTCGGTTCCAAGATCGACTTCGAGACGCAACAGCTTGTCCGCCTTCGGCACGCGCTCGGCCACCAGGATCTGCGCCACGCGCAGTTCCACCTTGGCAAAGTCGTCAATCGTAATGTGCTGCGCGCCTCCCATTGCCGCAGCAGTTTCAACCGCCGCAGGCGCGTGGGTTCCATTTTTTGATTCTTGTTGCGATCCCGGAATAAGGGGTGCCTCGTCAGCCGCAGGAGCGGGTGTTGAGTTCAGGCGACTGCTCGCCAGCGGCGCAGGAACCTGGTGGACCTTTGCTGTTGCGACCGGCGTTGCAGGACTGGCCGGAGCGGGAGTAGTGGGTGTCGTGGCTCCTGCAACGCGCACTTTCTCATAGGTCGCGGCCGCAACGGGAACGACCGACGTTGCTGCAGGTGCGCTCGAGGGAGCGATAATGTTCTGCTCGCGAGCCGGCTCCGCCGCATTGCGGCTGTTTTCATCTTCGAGACTCTGCATACGTTCAATCGCTTCCTTTTCCGCGCGCGGAAACAGCGGCGAAGGCTCACCGAATTTCGTCCCTGCCTTCAATCCGCCCCACGCGAGCTCAACCAAAAATCCCTGTTTCGCCGCATCCGCCAACTTTCCCAACCCAAGCTGCGCCCACACTTTGGATGCGGCGTCCGGCACAATCGGATACGCCAGCGCAGTAATCACGCGAATGGCCTCCGCCGCCGTCGCCAGCACGCGTGCCTGGAGCTTGGCGTGCTCCGCATCCGATCGCTCCGGCGGCTTCTTCCACGGCGCGTTGGCCGTCAGGTAACCATCCGTCTCCGCCACCAGGAGCCACAGGCTCTTGAGCGCTTCGGAGAAATTCAGGTCGTCAAACGCCGGTCCAAACGCCGCAATCGCGGTTTCCGCATTCGTGCGCAGCGCAGTTTCCGCCGGCGTCTCCGCGCCAGCCTCCGGCAAAACGCCGCCGAAGTATTTGTGCACCATGTTTACCACTCGGCTCACCAGGTTCCCGTATCCATTGGCGAGGTCGGCGTTGTACCGCTGCACCAGCGCGTCGAAACTGAAATTTCCGTCCTGTCCGAATGGGATCTCGCGAAGCAGGAAATACCTCAGGGCGTCAGAACCTAAAACCGTGTGAACGGTCTCCGCGCGCACAATATTTCCCTTGGACTTCGACATCTTTCCCTGGTCGAAGAGCAGCCAGCCATTCGCTCGCACAGAGCGCGGCGTCGCGATCCCCGCCGCCATCAGGAACGCCGGCCAATAAACACAATGGAACCGGCTGATCTCTTTCCCGATCAAATGAAGGTCCGCAGGCCAAAACTTTTTGAACTTTTCGTCGTCGTCCGAGCCATATCCAAGCGCGGTAATATAATTCGCCAACGCGTCCAGCCACACGTACACGACATGCTTTTCATCGCCGGGAATCGGAACGCCCCACGAAACACTCGTCCGGCTCACCGAAAGATCCTTCAACCCGCCCCGCACAAAGCTGATCACCTCGCGCCGTGTCGATTCCGGTCCCATGAACCCAGGATTTGCTTCGTAAAACTCCAGCAGCTTGTGCTCGAACGCCGACAGCTTGAAAAAATAATTCTCCTCGCTAACCGTCTCCGTCATCCGCCCGCAGTCGGGGCACAGCGTTCCCGGCGGCCCATCCACATACGCCTCGTCAGAGACGCAATACTGCCCCGTGTACGAGCCTTTGTAGATGTATCCGTTATCGCGCATTGCCGTAAACAGCTTCTGCACGCCGCGGATGTGACGCGGCTCTGTGGTCCGGATGAAATCGTCGTAGGTCAGCCCGAACCGATCCCACAACCCGCGAAAATCGGCGGATAGCTTTGCCGCAAACTCTTCTGGAGTGCATCCGGCAGCCTTCGCCGAGCGTTCAATCTTCTGCCCATGCTCATCGGTGCCTGTCAAAAACCATGTCTCGATCCCCAGCGCGCGCTTGCGCCGCGCAATCGCGTCGCACACGATCGTCGTGTACGCATGGCCCAGGTGGGGCCGCGCGTTCACGTAGTAAATCGGCGTGGTCAGGTAAAAACGGTTCGAATTCGAGTCAGAATCTGTCATGAGAAGCGCATTCCGTCTGCGCACACAAGCAAATCAGCGCGATCGGCAATCACTCTCCATCTTAAGGCATTGCGGTTCGATGGCCGTCTCGCCCTTAGCTCGCAGCAGCACGCCGTTCCTAGAGAAGCCGCCTGACCGAAGATGCTAAAATCACTAGGAAAATCAAGCGTTTTTCTGAGGCTCATCGCGTGGTTCTGGAACTTGAAAAGCGGCTCGCGGATCGTCTTCGCACCGTCCTCAAGGAAAAATTCGACCTGCAGATCGGCTCGATCCCTCTCGAGACACCGCCCGAACTTCGTCTGGGCGAAATTGCCACGCCCATCGCCTTTGAGCTCGCGCGCAAGCTGCGCAAGGCGCCCAAAGTCATCGCCCAGGAAATCGTTTCTGCGCTCGGCCCACTTCCAGGCTTCGCCAAGTTCGAAGTCGCCGGTGCTGGCTACATCAACGCGTTTCTCGACCGCGCTGCCGCGGCTCAATTGGTAGTCCCCGAGCCACGGACCTCGTCCAAAGGGCTGCTCCATGCAATGGTGGAACATACATCCATCAATCCCAACAAGGCCGCGCACATCGGTCATCTGCGCAACGCCATTCTCGGTGACACGTTCGTCCGCCTGCTTCGCGCCGCCGGATACAAAGTTGACGTGCAGAACTACATTGACAACACCGGCGTCCAGGTTGCCGACGTGGTGGTCGGCTTCCTGCGCCTCGAAAAGAAATCGCCTGCCGAAGTTCGCACGCTCCTCGCAGAGCTCGCGCGAAAAGGCGAGCGCATCGACTACTACTGCTGGGACCTCTACGCCCGCACGTCGCAGTGGTACGGCGAAGGTACCGACGAAGAGAAGGCCGCGCGTAAGCAACTACGCCTCGACACGCTCCATGCAATCGAGGCCGGCGACAACGATACTGCTGAAATTGCCGACCTCATCTCTACCGCCGTCCTTCGCCGCCATCTCGAAACCATGCTCCGCCTCGGCATCGAGTACGACTTCCTGCCGCGCGAGAGCGAAATTCTTCACCTCAAATTCTGGGAAGCCGCCTTCGAAAAACTGAAGCAGTCCGGCGTCCTCTACTTCGAGAGCGAAGGCAAGAACAAAGGCTGCTGGGTCATGTCCCGCGCCGGCTCGGCCACAGATCCCGTCCAAGACCAGGACGGTACGAAGTACCCCGACGATGATGCAAAAGTCATCGTTCGCTCCAACGGCACCGTCACCTACGTCGGCAAAGACATTGCCTACCACCTTTGGAAATTCGGCCTCCTCGGCCGCGACTTCGGCTACAAGCGCTTCTTTACTTATCCCGACCACGAGTGCTGGATCTCGGCTGAATCCGGCGTGCCAGACCATCCTCAATTCGGGGGCGCAACGGCCATCTACAACGTCATCGATGCGCGTCAGTCCGACCCGCAGGCCAATGTCATTCAGGCCCTCCGGGGCATGGGATACACCGATCAGGCGGACCACTACACGCACTTCAGCTACGAAATGGTCGCGCTCACACCCCGCTGCGCCGTCGAGCTCGGCTACGACATTTCGGAAGAAGATCAGAAAAAGCCCTATATCGAAGTGAGCGGCCGCAAGGGGTTCGGAGTCAAGGCCGACGACCTGATCGACAAGCTCATCGCCGCCACACGTGCTGAAGTCGACGCGCGGCAGACCTCCCACGACGCGGCCGTGCGCCAGAAGATCGCGGAGCAGATCGCCATCGGCGCCCTGCGTTATTTCATGCTCAAGGTCACGCGCAACTCGGTCATCGCTTTCGATTTCAAAGACGCGCTCAGCTTCGAGGGTGAGACCGGCCCCTACATTCAATACGCCGTCGTCCGCATCCGCAACATCTTCCGCAAAGGCAACACCACTCCCGACAGCGTCCTCGCCGATTTCGCTCAGCAGTTTGGCAATTTGAAAGGGCACGACTTCAGTCGTGCCGTAGAGACCACAAAGGATGAGGGGGCTTTAGCCCCTGAGGTTTCCACTCTCACTGCCTATCTTTCCGGCGACTCGAACGAAGACATCTGGTCCTTATGGCTGCGCGCCGGCCGCCGGACCCAAATTCTGGAGCAATGCATCGGCACATCAGAGCCTGCTCATCTCGCCAAGCACGCCTTCCAGCTCGCGCAGGAGTTCGCCAACTTCTACCACCGTCATCACATCCTGACGGAAGAAAACCCCGCGCGCAAAACGTTCTTGCTTGCCACCGCCGCCATCGCCCTCCGCGAGCTCGTCGGCTCTCTCGCGCTCCTTGGCATCGAAAGCCCCGAAGCAATGTAAAGGCAGCCTCAAGCTGCTAGCTTCCAGCGTCTAACCTTCCTCTCGCAACTTGAACCTCCCAGTTGCCAAACCACCACCCCAGCCTTCACAATCTCGTGTGAGTGGTCTGACCAGTTTGAGCCGCCACCAACGCTCAGGCCGCTGGCCCCAGCCGGAGGTCGTCCCATGCGCCGTCAGGCCTTGTTGCTCTGCGTCCTTGCCTCGCTCGTCTTCGCCGTAGCCGCGCATGCCCAGGTGCCTATCGAGTACGCCCCTCCCATAACCAACTCGATCCTCCCACCCAATCCCCACGCTTCCGAGCCTGGCCTACTCTTCTATCTCTCCGGCGACAACGGCTTCAACGCCGACTACGCTGCCGGCGGCAATCCCGTCCCCAATTATCAGCACGACGTCAAGATTCTTCCCAACGGCGTCAGCGGATCCTACATTCAGTGCGGAAACAATCAATTACTGTCCTACTGGGCGCCCGGCAACATCAACGCGCAGCGCGGCACGCTCTCATTTTTCTGGCGCTCGCGCGATCCCCTCGACGAAACCGAATTCCCGGTCTTCCGCGTTGGCTTTGCCGATCACTCCAGTTGGGACATGGTCTGGCTCCGCATCGATTGGAACGGACATGGCTTTGACGCTTTCGTCACCGACGTAAACCTTGGCCGCACGCGCGTTTCCGTCAAGCTGCCCGAGATACCGAAGCCCGATCAGTGGGTTCATCTCGCCCTTGCATGGGACGAAACCAGCGGCATTCGTTTTTACATCGACGGCAAGCTCATGGCCACCAAGGAAGCCACCGGCTTGTTTGATACCGCGCTCGATCAGTTCGGCCCTCACTCGCGTGTCATTGGACCGACGGGCGTTGAAAGCTCTTATAGCTACGATCGCGGCGGTGATATTGACGAGCTCCGCATCTACGACCGCATCTTATCGGATGACAACATCGCCGGCCTCGCAAAGAATCTAATCCCGCAGGACATCCCGCCTCTTGTTCGTACAGTTGCAACCGGCACTCCTCCTGGTGAAGCTGCAGCGCCGGTGCTTCCTGCCGAGGGTCGTTTCGATTCCGGCTCGGGCCACGCTACAAACTGGCAGCAGGAGTGGGATCTGAAGTTCGGATGGAATCGCCCGGGAGACGATCCTGTTCTGCTCGACGAGGAGTACACGACGATCCGCAAGGTCGAGATTCACGACGCCTTCGATCTCGATCGCTGGTGGTGGCGCGCCACGGACGGCATTCGCGAAACAACATGGCCCGGTGTCTTCAACCGCTCGCGCCTCATCGGCCGCGACGACTATTTCGAGCTGCCCGATTGGGATTGCTATTCGCTCTCCGGTAAAACCGTCACCTTCAACATGCCCGATGAGCCCTGGAATCATCTTGAAATCGCCGGCGGCGCCTTTGGCACATGGACCCTGCTCGCGCACGACAAGGAAAAAGCCGCCGATTCAGAAACCACTCTGTTCATTCGCCCAAAAGGTCAGGAGATCACCTACCACCAGTTCGATTCGCCGATCATCGGCCAGAAAATCCGGTTCGTCAACGTCGAGCAGGAACAGCCCATCGGAGAGCTCTCCGCTTACTACGTTCATCCCGGCACGGAGCCCACCGGCGTGGCGACGCTGCGCTACAAGCTCACCAGCCAAATTAATCCCGCGGACAATCCCTCCACCAAGCCTCTCGTCGACTACATTGCCGGCCGCTTTCCATTTGATGAGCGCTTGACGATGGTCGCCATGCCCGCCGGAGCTCCCGGCACGCGCCGCAAAGACGTTCAAGGCGGCTTGCCCATCGTCCACATCCTCATCCCGGCCGATTTCCGCTCGCAGTTCGTCGCCGACAGTCATGGCTATTCCTACGGCTGGGAGAACATCGACGCTGGACTCGACGGAATCGCAGTCGATCTGCCTCCGCTTAACCTCCAGCCCAACGCCGACGGCGTCATCCCTCTCAACATTCAAATCAAAGATCCGCTTTGGCCCATGCGCGACATGCTCTATTTCACTTTCGCCGTCAAGCCCAACACGCCGCACACGCTCTGGCTCGACACGCGCGATCGCATCCTGCCCAACGGCCGCAGTCTCTACCTCACCATCGCCGCGCAAAGCTCCGATTTCTCGACCGATGCTCTCGAAGGAGCGGAAGTCCGCCTGATCTTCAAGCCGTACAAGGACGCGCTCCCTGAACACATCGCCGACCGCCTCACGCAGGTGCGCGACGAATTCTCGAACCTCGTTGAGGAATCCGTGAGCTCGCGCCGCCTCAATCTCTTCAACCGCTTCGACGGCGACATCTCCGACCTGCTGCGCGTCGATCCTGAAAACGAGCTGGCTCGCGACTACTGGCACGAGATGAATCACGAGCAGCCGCATCCACCCTTCATCGTGCCGCAGGCGCCGCCCGGTGTGCCGCAGTGGGCCTTCCTGCAGGTTGAAGATCTCGGCTATCTTAAGCGCCTCATCAACTGGTACATCGACAATCGCCAAATATCCAACGGCGAATTCGGCGGCGGCCTCTCCGATGACAGCGACTTCAGCGAGTGGTGGCCGGGCCTGGCCCTGATGGGTTCCACGCCCGACAAGATCAAGGCTTCTCTTTGGCGCGAGCTCGACGCCATGTATGCGCAGCATATGTTCTTGAACGGCCTCGCCACCATCCAGACCGACGCGCTGCACAGTTACGAAGACGGCCTCAACGTTCTCGGCGAAAACATGCTGCTCGATTTTGGCAGTCCCAAACAAATCGAACGCGCCATGGTCACCGCTAAGCGTCTCGACTGGCTCACGGGCATCAACGATGCCGGTCATCGTCACATCCGCTCGAACTATTTCAACGGCGCCAAAATGGCCACGGGCGGCGTCTGGGGCTGGTCAAGCGAAAACTCCTTCATGGATTTCCAGCCCGCGTTATCTCTCGTGCTTTTTAACGGCGCGCCTGAGACACGCAAAATGATGATTGAGCTGGCAGACGGCATACTCGCCCACTACAAGCCCGGTCCCGACGGCAAACCCGTGCTTCACCTTGAGGTCAACTTCAAAACCGACGAAGACAAACCCACCGGCATGCGCGCCTGGTTCATTCTCTGGGCAGCCTATCGCTGGACCGGTGATCCCAAATACGTTCAGCCATTCGTCGATTCACCCATGCAATCGATGCAGCTCGTCAACGCCGACACGCTCGACATGCTCGACCTGCGCAAATCCCAGACCAATCCCCTCATCGCCGCTGCCGCCAAAGTTAGCGGTCCTTCCGGCATCTCGCAGCCCAGCGAAACCCTCTGGCAGCTTGCCTGGCAGGCAACGGGCGACACGTCTTATCTCGAAAAGGTTTACGCGTCGCAGATTCAAACCGCCAAGGAGCGCGAGTTCATCAACACCCAGGGCAGCCTCTGGATCGATCGCATCTACTTCAACAACGGCGAGTTGCAGCGCTCGCGGCTGGGCGGCGTTGCGCTCATGCGCAACTACTGCTATCCCGGTAATGCGGTCAGTTGGCGGTTCGATGCGCCGGCCGACGATCAAAGCGTTGCTATTCTCGTTCCTGAATCGACGCCCGATCACGTCCGGATCATCGCCTACAACCTTGATCGCATTCCTGTCACCGCGCAGATGACCGGCTGGGAAGTCGACCCCGGCGAATGGACGATCACGCAAGGCACACAAGCCGGCATCGGCAATCAGCCGCCCGCTGCCGATGCTCCGATTCAGAATCCCACCACGAAAACCGTCGCCTTCGAGCGCAGCAAGTCCATCGACATCACCTTCGCGCCGCGCACTACAACGGTCGTCGAACTCACGCTCAAGACGAAGGGGACTCCGTACTGGTCGCGTCCCGATCTCGGCATCGATCCTGAAGATGTGAAGATTGATGGCGCGAAGATGACTGTAACCGTGCACAGCGTCGGCTCGGTCGACGCACCCGCGTCAAAAGTGGTACTGCGCGATAAAACAGGCAAGACAATCGCCACAGCCGATGTCCCGGCGCTCAAGGCGCCGCTCGATCTCACGCCGAAGACAGCCGAGGTTACTCTGGCCATTCCTTCAGGTGAGGCACTGAAAGGCGACACGGTCACTGTCGAATGCGGAGGCGATGTTCCGGAAATCACGCTGATGAACAACAGCGTGACGCTTTAGCAGCCAATTGAATCTCGCGCCACGGCGCAAAAAAGAATCGCGTCAACGATCGGGCTCCGGATGACATCGCGGCTTCCTCCATGAGCCATCGAGCATTTGACCGCTTTCTTTGTCACACCTCGCGTGTGCAAGCGATAATGCCCCCTGAGAGAGGCGATGATGGCGGCGCAGAAATCCAATCCGGTTTCATTCTTCGCTTCGCAAACTGTGGCCGAACGGGAACGGGGCTCTCGGAACCAACCCGCTACCCGCCCGCGCCTCGAAGGGCTCACGGCCCTGCGCTTTTTTGCGGCATTTCATGTCATTCTCTTCCACCTCTACGTCGAAGGCGTGCTCGCTGTCGGGCCCTGGTGGTACCGGAACTTTGCTTCAATCGGCTACGTCGGAGTCAATTTTTTCTTCGTTCTATCCGGCTTCATCCTCGTCTACACCTACGTCGAACCGAATCTCGATCCACAGCGATTCTGGCAGGCGCGATTTGCGCGAATCTATCCTGCATATCTCTTCTCGCTCGCGGTTACAGCACCCTTCTTCTTTATGACGGCGAGACACTTGAATCTCCCTTTCTTCGCATGGAGCATGGACCACCTCCTCCTCGCATCCATCCTCGCTCTAACCCTCCTTCAATCCTGGATTCCGCAAGGAGCCCTCACCTGGAACCCGGTCTGTTGGAGCCTTTCCGTTGAAGCGTTCTTCTATGCGCTCTTTCCGTTCCTCCTGGATCGGACGAAGCGTCTTTCGCGTCGCCTCTTGCCATTCTGGATTGCCGGGGTATGGTTCATCAGTCTCGCGATCTCCGCGGCCTACATCGTCCTTCACCCCGATGGCGCCGCCAGGATCAACTCGACAGAAACGACTTTGTTTTGGAAGAACTTCCTGAGCTTCAATCCGCTCGTTCGTCTGCCGGAGTTTGTTGTCGGCATGTTGACCTGCCGCCTGTTCTTGAGCAAAGGCGGAAGTCCAAGGCTCGGTGCGATTTGTGTCCTTAGCGGCGTTGCAGGACTTGTCCTCGTCACGATGTTCGCCGACAAAATCCCGAACCCCGTGATCTCCACCGGGCTGCTCTCGCCCGTATTCGCAGCGATCATCTACGGAGTCGCGTCGAAACCGCGATGGACGCGATTCCTGACCTTTGCTCCGTTCATATACCTTGGCGAGGCGAGCTACAGCCTCTACCTGCTGCATTCCTGGGTGATGTCGAGTGTTTTGGAAGCAGTTCCTCATCAACCGCTTGCAGTTCGAGTTGTGCTTTGCGTCGGCGCGGCCATTGCCGCCTCACTGCTCACGTACAAATTCATTGAACAGCCAGCGCGAAAACTCCTGCGCCCCAAGCCGGCCCGAATTCGCTGATCGCCGGATGCTATCAGCTGAGAGATGAAAGCTAATCTCTTTTTCGTCGCTGATGCGTCGACGGAATATTCATGTCCTCGCGGTATTTCGCAACGGTGCGCCGCGTGAGTTGAATCCCCTGCGATTGCAGCATCGCCGCAAGCTGATCGTCGGTCAGCGGATGCTTCGGGTCTTCGTCCTCGATGAACTTGCGCACCTTGCGCTTCAAAACCAGCAGCGGTGTATCCGCGCCTTCCGGCCCGTTCGCGCCCTCCGAGAAGAAGAACCGCAGCTCCAGCACGCCCTGCGGCGTGTGCGCATATTTGTTGGCCACGGCGCGGCTCACCGTCGAAGGGTGAACTCCGATCTCCTCGGCGACTTCCTTGATCATCATCGGACGCAGCCCTTCTACGCCCTTATCGAAGAATTCCTGCTGCCGCCGCACAATCACTTCGCAGGTGCGCAGAATCGTGCTCTTCCTCTGCGCAATGTTCCGCATCAATTGCAGCGCCGAGCGGAATCGCTCCTTCACGTACTCCTTCACTTCCTTATCGGTGTCCGCTGAAACAAGCATGCGCCGGTAGCGCTGGCTTAAGCGCAGGCTGGGCAGGTCTTCTTCGTTCATGCTCACAACCCACTCGCCGCCGCGCTTTACAAAGTACACATCGGGCTCGATCAGCCGCGTCTGCTCGCGGTTGTACATCCGTCCTGGCCGCGGGTCGAGCGTGCGGATAAACTCCACCGCCGCGTGCGCCTCTTCCACGGTCACCTGCGCCGCTCGCGCCAGGCCCTTCACGTCGCGCTTCTGCAGCAGAGGCAAGTGGCGTTCCACAATCAGCTCCGCCACTTCCATCGCCCGCCGCCGCTCATCGATTTTGGCCTCGGCTTCGGCGCGGAAGCTACCATGCGGATCGGCGGCCGGCTCCTCACCCGTCCCCTCCGTCCCGCTCCCGTACAAATGGTCAAACTCTTGCTGCTGCGCCGCAATCTGCAGCGCCAGGCATTGCCGCAAATCGCGCGCCCCCACTCCTGCCGGATCCAGATGCTGCACCAGATCAAGCCCGCGCCGGATTTGATCGAGCGCCGTGGCCAGCTCTGCTGCATGGCCGTTGTTTGCCGCCACGTCGGCGGCTACGCCGCTAAAAGCTGTGGCGAGCTCCTCTTCGCTCGCCGCCAGATAACCATCCTCATCCAGGTTGCCAACGACGAACTCCGCGGCCTCAAACAGTTTTGGGTCTAGGCTCAGAGCTCCCAGCTGCCACGCCAGGTGATCGGACAAAGTCGTAGGCTGGGAGAGAAAGTTTTCAAACGAGGGCTTCTCGCTGTCTTCGTACTCCGGCTGCGTGCGATAGCCGGGGTCAAGATAATCCTGGAAGTACGAGCCAAAATCGATCTCGTCGAAAACGTCCTTCTTGGGTGGCGCGGTCGCTTCCTCCGCAGGCCGCTCGAGCCGCTCCTCGCGGCCTGCAACCTCATCCAGCATCGGAACTGTTTCGTCAATTTCTTCCAGGACGGGATTTTCCACCAATTCCGCATCAATCATCTCCTTAAGCTCGAGCTTGTTCAGCGCAAGAACGCTCACCATCTGCATCAGGCCCGGCGTCAGCACCTGACGTTGGGCCACTTTCAAACTCAGTTTTGGCTGCAGTAGCGGCATAAATGCGTTTCGTCCCGTTTTGGCTCAATGCGAGTGTAATCGTGCGTGATAAAGCTTAATCCAGAAACGATCTCGGATCGAATCACCAATTCGCGTCATCGTCCCGAATTGGAGCTTGGCCCATCTCGGAATCCTTAAAAGAAAACAATGCCGCGGCGCCTCTCACTCGCCGTAGAACCATCAGAATATGCCTGATTTGAGGGCGCGTCCACTTCCCTAATTGAACGAGAATCCTTCGCCCAGGTAGATCCGCCGCACCTCAACGTCGTTGCCCAGTTCATGCGGCGTCCCGGTTCGGAAGATCCGCCCCTCGGCGATAATGTACGCCCGGTCGGTCACGCTCAGAGTCTCGCGCACGTTATGGTCCGTCACCAGCACGCCGATCCCGCTCGCCTTCAGGTCGAAGATGATCTTTTGCAGCTCCAAGACCGCAATAGGGTCGATTCCGCTGAACGGTTCATCGAGCAGAATGAAGCTCGGCTGGATGCACAACGCCCGTGCAATCTCCACCCGCCGCCGCTCGCCGCCTGAAAGCGCATAACCCCGGGTACCGCGGATATGGCCGAGGTTCAACTGGTTGATCAGCTTTTCCGCGCGGGTTCGCCTTTCTCGATTGCCCAGTGGCTGTGCTTCCAACACCGCCAGGATGTTCTCCTCAGCGGTCAGCTTGCGAAAAACCGACGGCTCCTGGGGAAGATAGCTGATGCCGAAGTTCCGCGCCCGCAGGTACATCGGCACCCGCGTGATGTCGGTCTCGTCCACCAGCACGCGCCCGCTTTCGGGCTGCACCAGGCCTACGATCATGTAAAAGCTGGTCGTCTTGCCGGCGCCATTCGGCCCCAGCAAACCCACTACTTCTCCGCGGGAGATTCTCAGGTTAACGTCTCGTACAACCTGCCTCCGCTTATAGCTCTTACCGATCCCCTCGGCAATCAATGTTTGCATGCGTCTCGCTAGCGCAGCTTCAGCTTACTTCCCGTGCGCTTCTGGAGCGGTTGTCTCCGTTTTTGTCTCGCGACCGCCGCCTTCGATACTGACCCTATCATCGCGGCTATCGAAAATCAAAGCCTCACCCGTTACCGTTCCGCGCTCTGGATCGCTCAGTTTCGGCAGGGCGCCTGCACTGCCGGTCAGCACATATTCTCCGGTTGCGCCTGTGTACTCTAATTGCTCACCGGTCCCGCGCCGGCCCTCGATCGTCAACGCCACATGGCCCGTTGCCCTCATCCGATCGACCTGTGCTTGCGCGCCGCCGCTTCCATCGTGATTTCCTGCCGGCATCAATGACAACTCCACCGCATCGGACGAAGACGTCGCCGCACCCGTCTCGGCAATCACTGCGCCCAGAGCGCCTCCATGCATCACCGCCTTGCGTTCCGCGTCGGAATACCTAAGCTCCCCTCCGCGTACGCGAATCACTGAAGCGGTGGGCGATGAGTGGCTCGAATCTCCCTCCGCACCCGGATTCTGCGCGTCGCCCTTGTTCGCCCCCGGCGCGCGCGCGCTCAGCATCACCACTCGCACCGGCTCCGCCGGATCGCTGCTTCGCGCCACCAGTGTCTGCAGGTGCTGGTTCAGCACGATCACTGGCCCGCTTACGAAATTCGTCTCCTGCCACAGACGCGCGTGCCCCCGAAAGGTCGCCTCGCCTGTCCACTGGTTCAGTTGTGCCTCGGCTGCGACCACATGTGCCGGCCCCTTGCCGCCAAGCGTCACTCCGCCTTCACCCGCATTGTTGCTCGCATTGCCGCCGGCCGCTTCATTCCGCACGCCTGCGCCCGCATCTGCCCATGTCGCCTTCACATCGCCTCGCGCGAATGCATCTCCCGACTGCCGCGATACATCCACCCGATCCGCGGTCAACTCCAGGCCGCCTTTGTTCACGCGAGGACTCATCGTCAGGTGTACCCACTCGCCCTTCCCCTCGTAAACCGCTCTGCCGGCTGTTGCGCGCAGCGGCGGCTGAGCCTGTACGCCGGGCTTCTGTGCAGGCTGCTCGAACAGCACCACATTCCCATCCAGCGCTGTTGACTGCACCCCGGTCGCGCCTAACGCCCCCCTCTCGCCGACGGCTCCCTCACTCCCTTGCTCCCTGGCTCCCTTGCTCGCAGCCGGGGCCCCCAGCGAGCGATTCTTGCTTGCTTGGTTGGCTGATCCCTGGCCCCTGCCTCTTTGGTCCATGTCTTGTGCAAACTCCGCTACCAGCCGATCGCCCGTCGCAGTTTGCCGCGCGCCTGCGGCTGTCGTCTCCTCGATCTCCGCATGTCCCACGCCATTGACCTCGCGCAGCACCGAACCTGCGCCGAAGGTTCCCGTCACCACATCGGCGGTCATCGATGTGGGCGTTGCTCCCGCGGTGTCGTTCTGGCTTTCACTCGTAATCGTCACGCCGCCCGAGCCGCGCATCGTCTCCACTTCCATCCGTCCCTTCGCAGCGCCCTGAGCTGCACGAAAGTTGACGTCCATTACTGGCGAGCGCCACGTCCGGCCCACGCGCATCGGAGTCTGCCCGGTGTGCGCCTCTCCAGTCTCTTCGCTCTTCATCTCCACGCCGCGCTCCAGGTGCGCGGTCTTCAATTCGCCCCTCGCGCCAAACTTCAGTTCCGCCGTCGGCGATGTCCCATGCGTGATGCGCCCCTCCTGTGCCGAATCCATGGTCACGCCACCCTCTAGGTGTCCCTGGAGCGGTTCGTTGTGCTCGTCAAAATCCATCCAGGCAACCGGCGCCGCCAGATGCCCGCCGTTTGCGGTCGCGACCGTGAACCCTCCGTTGGCGTCCAGGCGCTGTGCCGATCCGTCGGTGCGAAACGAAATCTTCGCTTCCACCGCGTCTGCACGCCCGCCTTGGTACTCCGCATCCGCTTTGGCGAACAAGCAGGTCTGAGCGCCGCGATCGAGCTCCGCGCGCTGCGCATGAATCCGCACCTCATTCGCACCGCGACGTGTCGTCATCTCCACGGCGTGGTCCAGCGTGAGGTAACCGTTCTGCGAATCGTAGCTCGCGCCCGTCGCGCTCCCGCTGCCCTCAGCCGTCGAGAAGTCCACCCGCTGCGAGGTCGTTACCAGCCCCGAGTTCCGGTCGAAGGTAACTCCGCTCGTTTTTACGTCAATCTGTCCCGCCGGGCCGGTTGCCGCGCCAACTTCGGCAATCACGTGACCTTTCGTCTTGCTCGCCGTCTCCATGGCCGCCGCAGTGCTCGCCGACGGCCTCGTCAGCAGCATCTCCACCGGTCCCTGCGCCGTAGCTTGGCCCTTGCTCTGGTTGTACTCAAACGTGTCGCCGGAAATCCGGTCAATCTCGCTTCCATCCGCGCCATAAAGGTCGATCTGCACGTCGTGCAGCTCAACGAAGTCACTCTTCAGCTCCACTTCTCGCGACGCGTGAATCCTGTACTGCGAGTGCGATCCAAACGCGTGAACGTAGGTGTACCCATTGGCCTCCTGCACAATTCCCTTGGCCAGCTTCTGCGGCAGGTCGTGCCGGTTCAGCACGTTCTTCAGCTTGGCTCGGACCAGGAACACGCCCAGCATGGCCAGCAGCAGCACTCCCGCCACCAGCACCAGCGTTCGGATTCGCTCGATCGTGAAGCGCACGCCTAGTTTTCCATTCCTACCGCGGCTCTCCAGTTGATTTAAGTCGAAGCCTCAGCTTTAAAGTGGCTTTTTCCTCAAGAAAAAGCCACACTGCAACAAACTCAAAACGTCGCGGGTTAACTGGAGAGCCGCTGAAGTCGGGCCGCGAGCCGCTTCGCCAGGCTCTCGCCCAACTCGCTCCACAGCAGGCGCGCCGTTGCGCCCGAGGCCTTCTCCACTCCCGCAGTCAGCTCGACCAGTTGGCGCACATTTTCTTCCACATGCCGCGCGCCTACCAGGTTCAGGTCCGCATCTTCTTCCAGGAACGGCGCGTCGCTGCCAAAGTCGATCCGGATGTGCCCATCCTGTTCGTACGCGCCTTCGTCGAACAGCGGCCCATACCCCGTCACCCGTACCAGCTTTGGTCCCCGCGCCCAACGGGCATCAAGCTTTGCTGGCTCGCCGCCATCCTGATCGGATTCAGCCGCGGCGTCCGCGATTTGAGGCCCGGTGCTTCCCATCTCCAATTCCCACAAATTCCACCCAATCTGGAACTCGTAGGCATAGTCCTCGTGCAGCAGCTCGGTCGCCTCTTCCACGGCCAGCCGCGGATCCGCGCCCGGCACTTGGCCTGGCTCAACCAAGCCCGCCATGCGCCCATAGATCCGTTCGAAGACCGGCGTCTCGTTCCAGCTCACCGGCCACGCCGTGGCCGAATACACTTTCGCCTCGCCCCCATGCGCAGCAAAGGCGCCCAGCACCGCAGTCAGCTTGTCGGGGAGCGCCTCCAGGCGCAGGTTCGGGTACCACAGGCTTAAATAAAGCGTATCTGCCATCTGTATTGATTCTAGAGCCTGTTATTAACTTTGGCGCGTGCAGCGCTGGGAGCCCAGCGCTCTTCGCGATGTCAGGCGCTCGGGGAAGAGCGCAGGCCTACTGTCCCGGAGGGACGGCGCGAAAATAGCCCAGGGAAGTCCGCTGCGGCGGACGCACCCCTTGGAACTTTTCCTATTGAGAGATTTGCAGCCCCGCAGGGGCGGCACGAAACGAGAACAGGGCCCAGGCTCGGCGCTCTACCCAGTCACAATCTCGCTGAAGTCCGCAATCGTCGAGAAGTTACGCAGAACTTCGGCGATCAGCCCCAGATTCGCGCTGCGAACCGCTTCGTCGGCATCGAGCACCATCACCTTGTCGAAGAACTGGTCAATCGTCGGCCGCAGCGTTGCAATCAGCACCAGCGCCTCGCCGTAGTTCCTCTGCTCGCGGTGCTTCGCAACCTCCGGCGCTATCTCTTTTGACCGATCCCACAGGTCAATCCCCTCCAGCGCCAGCTTTCCGATCTTCCGCGGATCGGAACTGAAGCCCTTTTCTTCAGCTTGCTTCAGGATGTTCTTGATGCGCTTGCAAGCAGCCGAAACGGCGGCGAAATCTTCCGAGCCGCGCACCGAAGCGAGTGCCCCGGCCCGCGCAATGGCGTCGCGCACATCGTCTGCGCCCGCCGCCAGTACCGCGTTCACCACGTCGTACGCAAACCCGCGCACGTCTTTGAGGAAAAACTGCAGCCGCTCGCGGAAAAACTCGCTCACTTGGGCTTTGCCTGCATCGCTCACGCCGCTTGCACTCACCACATCGCTCAGCGTCAGCGGCAACTCCGACTCCGCCAGAATCTTCACGATCGAATTTGCAGCCCGCCGCAGCGCGAACGGGTCCTTCGATCCGGTTGGCGCATTGCCAATGCCGAACATCGCTACGATCGTCTGCACGCGGTCGGCGATTCCCAACAACTGCCCTTCCACCGTCCGCGGAATCGGGTCTTCGATCGAAGCCGGCGTGTACTGGTCGTAGATGGCGCGCGCAATGGGCTCGCTTAGTCCCTGGGCCCGAGCGTAAAGTCCGCCAATGACACCCTGCAGCTCGGTGAACTCTTTCACCAGCTCCGTTGTCAGGTCGGTCTTTGCCAGCTCGATCGCCTTGAATAGCGCAGCTTCGTCGAACGGCGAGTCCGCGCCTTTGAGAATCGTGGCCAGCGCATTCGCGACCGCGAGATTCTGCTCCGTCTTCCAGTAGTAGCTGCCCAGCTCTTTCTGGAAGGTCACGTTCTTCAGGCTCTCCATGCGCTGGGCTAGAGGAGTCTTCTGGTCCATGTCCCAGAAGAATCGCGCATCCTTGAACCGCGCCCTGAGCACGCGCGCATTACCGTGCCGGATGATCGCCGCGCCCTCTTCGTCCGCCTGCGTGTTCAGCACCGCCAGAAAGTGCGGCGCCAATTTGCCTTGTGCATCTTCCACGGCGAAGTATTTCTGGTGGTCGCGCATCACCGTCACCAGAACCTCTTCCGGCAGGTCAAGATACGCGCGCTCAAACTCGCCCAGGATCACCGACGGCCACTCGGTCAGGTGCGTCACCGTCTCAACCAGCGCTTCATCCTCGCGCCAGCGAGCGCCCTCAACCTTCCGCGTCGCCGCGTCCAGCGCCTTGCGGATCGTTTGCCGGCGTTCGGCCACGTCGACCACAACGAACGCCGCGCGAAGAGTGTCGGCGTAGCTCTTGGCCAAAGGTAAAACCACGGAGTGGTCCCCGTGCAGCACGCGATGCCCACGGCTCGTATTGCCCGCCGCAATCCCGGCAATCTCCAGCGGAACAACTTCGGCGTCAAGCATCGCCACAACCCAGCGCACCGGCCTCACAAAGCGCTCTGGCTTGCCCGCGCGCCAGTACATGTTCTTGGCCCAGTAGATCGCCAGAACTTCTTTCGACAGCTCCGCGGCCAGGATTTCGCTCGCCGTCCGCCCGATCAGCTTCACCGTCGCGCCCACATACTCACCCTTGGACGTCTCGATCTTTTTCAGTTCCGCAACCGCAATGCCGGCCTTCTTCGCAAACGCCTCGCCTGCTGCCGTCGGTGTGCCGTCCTTGAACGCGATCTTCCATGACGGGCCCATCACCACTTTTTCGTTATCGGCCTGCTTGGCCCGCACGTCTTCCGCAAGCACAGCCAGCCGCCGCGGCGTCGAGAAGGTCGTGATCTTCGCGTCCCCGCCCGTCAGCTGCTCGCGCTTCAGCAGCTCGCCCACGCGCTTGCCCAACTCGGCCTCGGCCCCGGCAATCATCCGCGCCGGAACCTCTTCGAGCCCGATCTCTAGTAAGAAATCCGCCATGCGATTCGATCTCAGTGAATACTTGTTGTTCCCAGCCCCGGTCTCGTATTAGGGCACGACTTCAGTCGTGCCGAGAAAGCTACTCAAAAATGAGGGGCTTTAGCCCCTGGGCGCCGCTCCCTAACTCCACCAGCTCCGCTAACACCGCTAGCCCCGTTAACCAGCCTCTTGTTGCATCGCCCACGCCTTCGCCACGCCAACTGCCAGCGCGCGAATCCTCCCAATTACGCCCACCCGTTCAGTCACACTGATTGCGCCCCGCGCGTCGAGCAAGTTAAAAAGGTTCGAGCACTTCAGCGCCAGCTCATACGTCGCCAGCAGCGGAAACCTTTTCTTTTCCTTTGGACTGGCATTTTCGTCTGTCAGCACGGCATTCGCCTTTTCCAGCAGCGCCTGTGCTTCGGCCTCGTAGCTGTTGAAGTGCTCCCAAAGCCGGGGCACATCGGCCATCTCGAAGTTGTACACAGAAAACTGCAGCTCCTCGGCCAGTCGCACGTCGCCGTATGTCACCACCGCGCCTGTTTCCGGATCGCGCGCCCACACGATGTCGTAGATCGAGTCGACATCCTGCAAAAACGCCGCGATTCTCTCCATTCCGTACGTCAGTTCCGCGCAGATCGGGTCAAGATCCATGCCGCCGCACTGCTGGAAATACGTGAACTGCGTAATTTCGAGGCCGTCGAGCATCACTTGCCAGCCCACGCCCCACGCGCCTCCCGCCGGCCACTCCCAGTTATCCTCTTCGAACTTCAGGTCGTGGTGCTTCAGGTCGATCCCCATCGCCTCCAGCGATTCCAGATACAGTTCCTGCACGTTCACCGGCGGTGGCTTCAGGATCAGTTGAAACTGCGTGTGCTTGTACAGCCGGTTGGGGTTCTCACCGTAACGCCCGTCGGCTGGCCGCCGCGAAGGCTGCGCGTATCCCACCTTGTAGGGCTTCGGCCCCAGCACGCGCAGAAACGTCTCCGGGCACATCGTTCCCGCGCCCACTTCCACGTCGTAGGGCTGCTGCAGCACGCATCCACGCTCCGCCCAGAACGCCTGTAGGCGGAACAAAAGATCCTGAAAAGTTAGGGATGTGGGCTTTACACGCGCTTCGGGCTGGGCAGCGGACACAGGCAGCTCTCTCTCATCGGGACTGTCTCGGATTTTATCAGCCAGGCTGATCTGAATAGGCGAGTTGGTCATCCTTCTCATTACTTTGGAGATGAGCTCGCAGGTGATGCTGCTCGCCTGACCGAGTCCAACCTTTCACCCGCCCAGCCTCGCCAGTGCCTCCGCCGTCTTCAGCTTCCGCTCCAGATGCCGCTCGAGCGTTTGCAGCGTAAACCGCCTCAGATCCTGCCCGCGCTTCCGTGGCCACGCCTCGCCGGCAAAACTCGACGCCGGCGCCCGCAACATTCGCTGCGCCAGTTGCCACGAATCGGCCGAAAGGGCGCTCCCCGATCCATTTGCATGCAGCCCGCAAAACAGCCCATCCGCATGCGCGTTGAAACGCACTTCGCCCGCGATCAGCGCTTCGCCGCACACGATACAGTGGCCGATGTCCGGCAGCAATCCCATCAACCGAGTCATCCAGAGCGAGAAATACGTCAGCGCCATCCATGGCCCTGAAGAGGAAGCCGGCGCGACTCCTGCCCGGCCGTCCCCAATATTGCCCACCTCTGCCTTCACCGCGCCCGTATGCTCCAGCACACTCGCCAGCAATCGGAACACCGTCTCCTGCGGATCGCGCTCCGGCAGGGCCTCATCAATCAACTCGGCGTAAAAGCTGAGGACCGCCATGCGCGTTTGATCTACCGGCGCCGACAATGGCGAGCGCAGAATCTCCAGCTGATCCAGCCTGACCAGTTCCTGTCGAGGCCGCTCGGCAAACCACGCCCGCGCAAGGGTCATCGGCTCAAGAGCCCCGCCGAATCGCTTGCGGCTTTTGAGCGCCGCCTTGGCCATGCCCTTCAGCCGGCCGTAGTCGCGCGTAAAAAAGCTCACCAGCAGGTCAGCCTCATGCACCGGCCAGGTGCGCAGAACCACCGCCTCTGAAGTGAGCACGCTCATGCTTCCTCATCATCGCATTGGAAGGAGCAGGGGGCCTTCAGGCCCCTGAATACCGCGAACACAAGGCTTTGGCCTTTAGGCCCGGACGGCAATGCTCTCGCCAAGAAACACAAACGCGCATTCCGCCGGGCGGGATGCGCGTTCTCTTAGGCCTCTATTGCCGGGTGATGCTCAGCCGTCTACCGGCCGTAATGCGCGGCGTTCTTCTCCGTAAAGTGTGCCCACTTCTCCGGCAGGTCATCCTGCGCAAAGATGGCCGAAACCGGGCATACCGGCACGCACGCACCGCAGTCGATGCACTCGACCGGGTCAATGAAAAGCTGATCGGCATCGGCATGACCGGCTTCATCTTTCTTGGGGTGGATGCAATCGACGGGACAGGCGTCCACACAGGCGGTGTCCTTGGTGCCGATACAGGGTTCTGCAATGACGTATGCCATCTCTGCTCTCTCCGGAGATTCCTGCGGCCTCGCGCTTGCGATCCGCTCTGATCTTTACGATGCTGATAGTAGCATACGGCCCCGCGGCTTGACTTCCACTGTTTCGCCCGCGTTTTGCCATGCGGGAATGGTCGCCGCCCTCACTCCCGGCCGGTTCTCGCCCGCTCCGCCCGCGCCTTCGCGAACTCTTCGGGCGTAGGTATCGGTGTCAGATTCCGCCCTGCGAACATGTCGCCAAAGAACCCGATCAGCTCCGCGTGAATCAGCCCGTTCGAAGCCAGAATCTCATCGCTCTTTAACTGGAACCGCCTGCCAGCGAAGTCGGTCACCCGTCCGCCGGCTTCTTCCACCAGCAGGATTCCGGCTGCCGTATCCCATGGATTCAGATTGAACTCCCAGAAGGCGTCCATGCGCCCGCAGGCTACATACGCCAGATCGAGCGCCGCAGAACCAGCTCGCCGCACGCCGTGCGAGCGCAATGTGAACTCCTGATAAAAGTGAACGTTGGGGCTCGCATGCCGCTTGCGGCTAGGGAACCCAGTCGCCAGCAGCGCCTCGGCCAGCTCCGGCGTGCGGGAAACCTTCGCTGCTTTCCCATTCAACTGCGCGCCCTGCCCTCGCTCTGCCGTGAACAGCTCATCGCGCAGCGGATCGTAGATCACGGCGGCCACCAGCGTTCCATCTTCGCCGGCTTGCGTCCCGGCCGCACGGTGTTCCAGTCCCATTGACACGCAGAACTGCGGAAATCCGTGAGCGAAGTTCGTGGTCCCATCCAGGGGGTCGACGTACCAGCGGAATTCGCCCTGCATCCGCTCGCGTGTGCCCTCCTCGCCATAAACGCCGTGGTCCGGAAACGCCTCGCCGAGCCGCGTACGAATCAGCTTCTCCACCGCGCGGTCGGCCACGGTCACAATGTCCACGTCGCCTTTGTACTCGGTTTCTACGCCTTGCGCGTAGTAATCGCGCAGGCGCGCCCCTGCCTCGCGCGCAATCTCGGCAGCCTTGTGAACATACTTGAGCTTCTGCGCAATGGCCGGCGCTGGAGCACCCTTCACAGCCCGGCCCCGTGCCGTCCGTCTCCGTCCGGACCATGTCCGTCCGATCCATGTCCGTCGGCAGTCTCATAGCGCGGTGTTCGCCGCCGGCCCGCTTCGGTAATGGTGCGGATTTGGTTTTTGTAAATAAACAGATTGGGCTGGCCCTCGCGCGTGAGCCGCAGCATCGAGTCGTCGAAGTACTCGATCCACCCGCGCACCGTCTCGCCGTCTCTCAACTTGATGTTCACAATCACCTGGCGATCGCTCAACGAGCGCAGGTAGAGCCCTTCCTGGCCGGTTTCGCCCGGCGGAGGCGTCTTGGAGCGGCGGCGCGACGACAATGGGGAAGTCATGTTGCCATTTTAGATGCAATTGCTCCGAGGGACGTTCCGAGGGCCGCAGCTTTACGGGAATCAATCAGTTTTTTGGGAGACCTTTGAAGTCCGGCCTCAATTCGCCTTCGCTGGCGCGTCCCCGTAGTAGCCGGCCTTATTGCGCACGTTGAATTCGTCCGCCGCCGCGCGCGGAATCGTCACCACCACCCGATGAAAAGTCCTTCCGGGCTCCTGATTTTTCGGATAGTAGGCGAGCAAGTACTGCGTCCTCAGGTCGTCGCTCACCTTGGCGAATGCCTTGTCCAGCCCGCCCTCGCCCACGTAAAAGTACTTTCCGCCCGTCTCCTCTGAAAGGGTAATCAGCGCGTGTTCGCCTCCCAGGTCGCGCCCGGCGCTGGCTTCGATGGGTACGTCGATCAGCGAATAAATCATCACTTCGTTGCGCAGCGCAGCCTCCAGCGCCTGCGCGTAGGTTGAGGACTTGGCGGTGTCATCTCCGTCCGAAACCAGGACCAGCACCTTGCGGCCCTCTCGCTTGCCGAGGCTCTGGGAGCCCAGGCAGATGGCGTCGTACAGCGCCGTCGCCCAATCGGAGCGAAGCTGACCGACGGCATGGTCAATCTGCGACAGGTTGTTGGTGAACCCCGTCAGCTCGGTTACATCCGTGGCAAATTCGAGCACGCTCATCTCGTCTTTTGATTGCAGAATGTCGTGAGCGAAGTGCCGTGCCGCGTTCGCTTCCTCGTCCAAGTCCTTGCGCACACTACCCGATGTGTCGATGGCCAGCGTCAGATTCAGGGGCACATCGGTTTTCCGCTCGAAAACTGCGATCTCCTGCGGTCGGTTGTCCTCGAACACCGCAAAATCGTCTTTGGTCAGGCCGCCTACGATCGCCCCGTTCTTGTCTGTCACGTTCACAAAGATGTTCACCAGCTTCACGTCAACATGGAACGTGGCCTCCTGCGCTATTATCCCGGCCGGGGCCAGCACCATCATCGCGGAGAAACCGGCCATCGCCCCCACGCTGCCGAGACCGCTCCAACTAACCCTCATGCGGCGCCTCCGCAACGTCCACCACGAGTCCTTCAGGAAACGGCTCTCCCGGCGCCCACACCGCGCCGTCGACAAAGGTCTCCTTCTTCCAGATGGGCACGGTTTGCTTGACGGTATCGATCAGCCATCGGCAGGCCTCAAAAGCAGCCGAGCGATGCGCCGAGGCCACGACGATCAGCACACTCGACTCGCCGATTTCCAGCCGCCCCAGGCGGTGAACCATCGTTACCTGGCGCACGCCAAATCGCTCCCGCGCTTTCTTGCCCAGTTCCCGCATCTGATTCACAGCCATCTCTTCATAGGCCTCATAGTCCAGGTGCAATGTCCGGCGTCCGCGCGAATGGTTACGGACGATTCCGTCAAACACCACCACGGCGCCGTCTTCGCCGCATTTGGCCGCCGCAACAATCCTGTCCGCGTTGATCGCTTCCCGCGTCAGCCTAACAAGGACATTTGGCTCACCACTACTCTCCTCCAAAACATCCGAGGGTCGCGTAGCCCCGCCGGAGACCGGCGGCAGCAGCCCCACTTCATCGCCGTCGTGCAGAAGTTGGGCGGCCTGGGCAAATTCAGCATTCACACCCACTGCAATGCCGCTGAGAGCGTCTTTCGGTGCGCGTTCCGGCAAAGTTGCACGCAGGTGCTCAAGCAAAGATCCCACTGTCGCCCCATCCGGCAGTTCGACCTCAGTGGCATCGGGGCCTAGCCACTCCTTCAAAATGCCAAATGGAATCACGCGTACATGCATGGTTAGAAAAAGCATATCGTCTGCAGGTTAGACGGAACAGACAAGGATTTCTCGCCGTGCCGATCGGATTCCTTCCCACAGGTTGCTCGACTGTTGACCCTGGAAAACCAATGACCCGATTCTGCACTCCGGCGGAAGGGCCGCGGATGGTAGAGACTCTACTCAAAAAGAAAGGCCGGCAGTTTCGCCGGCCTGCTTTACGCAAAGAGAAAATGTTACGCCGCAGCGCCAGCGGCACTTGCGGCGCTCGCGGCTCTGGTCGCTGGGGCGGGTCGCAATTGAGGCCTTGCTGCCAGCAGTGGCAATGCCACTTCCAGCACGTCCTCAATCTCGCTGGCGTAGTGCACCGTCACGCCTTCCATCATCTCCGGCGTCAGATCCTCTTCCACGTTCTGGCGGTTCTCCGCGGGCAGAATGATGTTTTGCACTCCAGCCCGGCGCGCCGCCAGAAACTTCTCCTTGATTCCGCCTACCGGCAGCACATTGCCGCTCAGCGTGATCTCTCCGGTCATGGCCGTCAGTGGCCGTACAGGAGTATCCGTCAGCAACGATGCCAGCACCGTCGCCATGGTCACGCCGGCCGAAGGGCCATCCTTGGGAATGGCGCCTGCCGGTACGTGAATGTGCAGGTCCATCTCCTTGGTAAAGTCCTCGGCCAAGCCGAGGCGCGATGCGTTCGAGCGCACCCAGGTCAGCGCGGCCTGCATGGATTCCTGCATTACCTCGCCGATCTGCCCCGTCATCGTAAAGCCGCCCTTACCCTTCATCTTGTTGGCTTCGATGAACAGGATGTCGCCACCGGCAGGTGTCCATGCCAGCCCAACGGCCACGCCGGGCCGCTTTACGCGTTCCGCGACTTCCGTCTCCACGCGCACTTGGATGCCGCCAAGGAACTCCTTCAGCGTCTCCCTGGTCACGACGAGCTTCTCCGCGTGGCCTTCCACCACGCGCCTTGCCTGCTTCCTGCACACGGTCCCGATGGTCTGCTCCAGCTTGCGCACGCCGGCTTCGCGCGTGTAGTGGCGGATGATGTAACGTACTGCATCTTCCGGAAACTCAATCTGCTCCGCCGTGATCCCGTTTTCCTTGATCTGCCGCGGAATCAGGTACTGGTTGGCGATGTGGACCTTCTCCTCCTCGCTATACCCCTGAAGCGGAATAATCTCCATGCGGTCGATCAGCGGAGGCGGCACCGTGTCCAGCATGTTTGCCGTGCAGATAAACAGCACCTTCGACAAATCGAACGGGACATCCAGATAGTTGTCCCGGAATGTATTGTTCTGCGCAGGGTCCAGCGTTTCCAGCAGTGCCGATGCCGGATCGCCGCGGAAGTCTCGTCCCAGCTTGTCCACTTCATCCAGCATGATCACCGGGTCGTTCGTTTCCGCCCGGCGAATGCTCTGGATAATCTGTCCCGGCAGCGCGCCGATGTACGTTCGCCGGTGGCCGCGAATCTCCGCCTCGTCGTGCATGCCACCCAGCGAGATGCGCTGGAATTTGCGACCCAGGGCCCGCGCAATCGAACGGCCCAGACTGGTTTTGCCCACCCCAGGCGGCCCAACGAAGCATAGAATCGGCCCCTTCATATCCGGCTTCAGTTCGAGCACGCTGAGGTAGTCCAGAATTCTGTCCTTCACCTTTTTCAGCTCATAGTGGTCCTCGTCGAGGATTTCCTTAGCCTTGCCGATATCGATCTTCGATCCGGAACTCTTGGCCCAGGGCAGAACTGCAAGCCACTCGATGTAGTTCCGGGTAAGCCCGTAGTCCGCCGCCATGGGAGACATGCGCTGCAACCTGCCCAGTTCCTTGAGCGCCTCTTTTTTCACATCCTCAGGCATGCCTGCGGCTTCAATCTTCTGCCGCAGATCCTCGATGTCGCGCTGACCTTCGTCTTGCTCGCCGAGCTCCTTCTGGATGGCCTTGAGCTGTTCGCGCAGGTAGTAGTCGCGCTGCGACTGCTGCACCTGGTCTTGAACCTCCGTCTGGATCTTGGTGCGCAACTGCTGCACCTCGATCTCTTTCGCCAGCAGCTTGTTCAATTGCTCCAGCCGGTCCGCAATGCCCGGCGTCTCCAGCAACTGCTGCTTCTCGTCGGTGGTCAGAAAGGGCAGCGAAGATGCCACAAAATCCACCAGCTTGGCCGGTTCGTCGATGTTCGCGGCAATCGTCCTCAACTCGTCTGAAAGTGTCGGTGACTCGGTGACGATCTGCTGGAACTGCCCCACCACGTTGCGCACCAAGGCCTCAAACTCCGGCGAACTGGCCGGCGCCAGCTCCTCGAGAGTCTCCACTTCAGCCACCATGTACGGTTCCGACTGGACGAACCCCACCAGCCGCACGCGGCTGACGCCTTCGGTAAATACAAAGCGGCTTTGGTTCGGCATGCGCACAATTTTGTGCACGGTTGCCAGTGTTCCCACGGTGTGCAGGTCTGCCGGCTTGGGAGCGTCCAGGCGCGGGTCCAATTGCGCCGCCACCACAATGGCACGCTCCTCGCCCAGAGACTCGATCAATTGGATCGAGCTTTCCCTGCCCACCGTCAGCGGCAGTACCGCGTGGGGGAACAGCACTGTGTCGCGGACCGGAAGAACCGGAATCCTCCGGATTCCCGTCCCGTTCCGGGGAGAAGCATCATTTGAAGGTACGGCTGGCTGATTTAGCATTGAGTGTCCTCGTGTCAACTTTCCTTCATTAGATAGCTCAAAACCTGCAAAAGTTGCAACTTCCGTTTCTTCGCCGGTCTCCTTTGGCCATTGGGTGACTTGATTTACGCGCCGGCCTCTGCCCCGGTTCCAACGGGTACCATTCACCCAACGCACGGCGAATCTGCACGCAGACACCAGCCCCGAAGCCTTTCGGCCTTGATTTCCCTAAGGTTTACCTCCGGCGGAACCGGGCGGCGCGCAACCATTCGTGGGGTGTATCGGCTGGAGAGACTGGAATGTGAGCAAAACCGGTTCTCGCCACGGAACATCCCTTCCGCTCGCGATCGGTCGCTCGAAGCCGCTTTTAAGTGCTTTCGCGCTTGAGAGCTGACTCGATCTGCTGCCAAACCTCTTCCGGGGGTTCGACGCTGGGGAATAATTGTCGGGCGGCTTCGGCAATCGTCTCCAGCTCGGCCAGCAAGGCGCGGCACCGGTCGCAGCTCTCCAAATGAGGATGGGCAGACACGTCCTCCCCTGAGCCAATCAGCTCGGGCAGTTGCGCCTGAAATTCCTCGCAGCTCATTTTGCCGGGATCGCCGGTCATGGCCGCTCCTCCGAACGTTTCTGGCTGCGCAGCGCATCGCGCAACTTCAAACGCGCCTTGTGCAATTGCGACTTGCTGTTGCCGATTGAGCAGTCCAGCATCGAAGCAATCTCATTATGCTCAAATCCCTCCACATCGTGAAGGATAAAGATCAGCCTGTACCCGGTGGGCAGATCAGCCACAGCCCGTTCCAGCGCCAGCCGGTCGATGGCCCCGCTCAGAGTCAGGTCGGGCGCGCCAAAGCTCCGGCTTGGCCCTTCTTCGGGTGCCGGCTCCATGGCTTCGTCCAGCGAGATCAGCGCCAGCCCTTTCTTGCGCAACTGCATCAGCACCACGTTGATGGCCAGCCGGTGCAGCCAGGTGGAAAAAGCCGAATCGCCCCTGAAAGTAGCGATCTTGCGATGCAACTGGAGAAACGCCTCCTGGGTTAGGTCCTCGGCCTCCGCGACATTGCCCACCATGCGCAGGCAAAGCGAGTAAATGCGGCGCTTATGCAAGGAATACAGTTGCGCAAAGGCCTCGTGATCGCCTGCCTGTGCGCGTGTGAGAACTTCGGCATCCGCTGGATTCGTCTGTCTCGGAGCCGTGCGGCCCTGCTCTGAGCCTCCATTCGGCCGGGGGCCGCTGCGCGCCTGCGTGGGGGAAGAAGAATTCGGCATGCGCTTCCTTTCAGATCCTCTTTGCCAGGGTATTGACGTTGCGGCGGTCTGAAGCGCATCCACCACAACCGGCGTCTTGAACTGGGGTCCCATACAACAGGCCTCCCTTTAGCGCTCAAAATGGAGCGCCTGCCCTCAGAGGAGCGATACGCAGCACACATTCAGTGGTTTTGACGCAGCTTCCTTCCTCGTTAGTATAAGGTTAGGCAATTAAGGTTGGCTGAGTTCGCATAAAAACTCCCAAGCCGACGCCCTTCGAGAGCGCGTGTTGAGCCGCTCCCGGTTTGCGCTGGGATGCTGAGGTTCCACGTCTTAAGATATGGTCTTCGAAGCAAAGCCGGTAGTGAGATGCGGCGTTCCATCTGGCCCCCGGCGGCGACCGGTGTGCAGCGTCCGCATCGATGCCGTCGAATATCCGACGCCCTGGAAAAAGCTTTCCGTTTTCCGGCTTCACTGCATTCGGCTCGGATTGCATTCCCTCCTCCAGTTGCACCGCCCTGCTGTCTTTGCCCACGCTGTTTTCACATCGATTGTTTTTTGCCTTTCAGGCGCGCTAATCGCCGCCCGGTGCCAGGCACCGGCTGAGGCTCCTGAAACCGGCCAGAACGCCTCCGCTACAGCGACTCCGCCGGCTTCCCTGAGTCCAGGACCCGATCACGATCCCGCTCTTTCATTTGAAGGTTTGCCTGTTGTACGCATCTCTTTTGAAGGCGTTCCCGCCGACCGCCTCAGCCCGCTCACCGACCACCTCGCGCAGGCGGAAGGCGCCCCACTTACTGCCGACAACATCAAAAGGACTCTCAGGCAGCTCTACGCAAGCGGCCTCTATGACAGTGTTGAGGTCGAGGGCTCACGCGAGGCAGGCGGCGTGGCGCTGATCTTTCTCGGAACCCCACGGACTTTCATCGGCACGGTCGGAGTCGACGGAGCCGTCGGGGCGACGATGAACACGCAGCTCCAACGCGCCTCTCAGCTCGAAGCTGGGACCCGCCTGACGCAGGCTAAAATGCTGCGCGCGGTGGCTCAAATGCGCACCACGCTTCAAGAGAACGGCTATTTTGAAGCGACGATCACGCAGACCATCAAGCCGCATCCCAGTCAGCAGCTCGCCGATGTCGCTTTTCGCGTGGTCTCGGGAATCAGGGCGCGCGTGGGGAAGGTTACGGTCACGGGCGACACCGGCATGAGCCTCGAAGCGTTTTGCCGCCACGCGGGATTGCACAGCGGCGCACATGTCGACCACGATACCGTCAATCGCGCCCTCGACGGCGTGCTCCGCGAGTTCCAGAGGCAGGGCCGGCTTGAAGCCGACGTCAAGCTCGAATCCGCGCAATATAACAACGCCACTAAATCCGTCGACTATCGCTTTACCGCCAATCGCGGCCCGGTCGTCAAGGTAGAAGTCGAAGGCGCTTCTCTTGAAGCGGATCGCATCAAGCATCTCATTCCCATCTTTGAGGAAGGCAGCGTCGACGAGGACCTGCTCAATGATGGCAACCGCCGATTGCGCGACAATTTTCAGCGCCTGGGTTACTTCGATGCCAAGGTCGATCACCAGATCAAATCGCCGACAAGCAACCGGGTCGATATCCTTTTTACGGTTCAGCTTGGCCCGCGCCGCCGCGTGCAGAAAGTCTCCATCGATGGCAATCATTACTTCGATTCGGCGACACTGATGGACTTACTCAGCGTCCGCGCCGCTGGCGTTCTCGACCGCCATGGAATCTACAGCCAGGCGCTGGTCCTCGCCGATGTCAACGCGCTCCAGGGCGTTTATCAAAGCAACGGTTTCTCTCAAGTGAGAGTCACGCCCGAAACCAGCACGCCGGAGGCGGTGACGGCCGATAACCCGGACCCTGGTAAATCACAGGGCGCCACCGTGCAAACCGCCCCACTTGAGGTGACCTACCACATCGTTGAAGGTCCGCAGTTGCGCGTGGGCTCACTGACCATTGAAGGCAACGGCCACATTGCCACGGCTGCGCTCACTGCGATGATGAACACCGCGCCGGGCCAGATGCTTTCGCCGCGCAACCTGTCCGGAGACCGGGACGCCATCGTCACCGCCTATTACAGCCGCGGCTTTGACCAGGCGACCGTGAATGTCACCGAGCAGGCTGAACCTTCCGATTCCGCTAAAGTCGACGTGGCCTTCCATGTCGATGAGGGTGAGCAGATCTTTGTCCGCGACGTCTCGTTGACCGGCCTCGAATTCACGCGCCCGCAAACCGTAGCTCGCGCCATCACACTTCACGCCGGGGACCCGCTGAACCAGACCGCGCTCAGCGACACGCAGCGCAATCTCTATGACTTCGCCCTCTTCAACGAGGTGAATGCCGCCGTCGAAAACCCGGACGGTGCCTCGACGCGCAAGACAGTTCTGCTGCAGGCCGTCGAAGCGCGGCGCTGGACGTTTACGTACGGCGTTGGATTCGAGGCCCAAACCGGCCAGCCGCAAAACAACTGCGCCGGCGCAACGGCCGGAGGAGTCGCTTGCAATCCCAATGGCAAAACCGGCGTCAGCCCCCGCGGCCTGGCCGACCTCACGCGCAACGATCTTTTCGGCCGTGAGCAATCTATTTCCCTGCGCGGCACCTACGGCTTGCTTGAGCAAAGCCTCGGAATCCAGTACCAGGTTCCGCACCTTGAAGGCAATCCTAACTTTGCCTTCACCTTTTCCGGCGGCTACGCCAACAGCCTGGATGTCTCAACCTACGTTGCTTCCCGCCTTGAAGGAGCCTTCCGCTTCACACAAAATTTCAACCACCCTGGCTCGTGGCTCTCCCGCGCCAACACGTTCATCTATGAGATTGATTTCCGCCGCGTGAAGGTGGCCGCCAGCAGCTTGCAGGTTTATCCTGGTGAGATTTCGTTGCTTTCAACCGCGACGCGCGTCGGCGGCCCGGCATTCACATGGATTCGCGACACCCGTGACGTTCCCATGGATGCCCGCCGTGGCACCTACTCAAGCTTTCAGGAATTCTTGTCCGACCGATTCTTTGGCGCGGAGGCCGAGTTCAACCGCATCGACACATCGAACTCGAGCTATTACAGCTTTGACAAGGGCCGCTTCGTCCTGGCCCGCAACACGCGCTATGGCCAGATCCGCGCCTTCGGCAGTGGCACCAACGGGATCATTCCGCTCCCCGAGCGCCTCTACGCCGGCGGCCCCGTTTCCTTGCGCGGATTCTCGCAGAACGCCGCCGGGCCCCGCGATCCCGAAACCGGTTTCCAGATTGGCGGCGCGGGGGCGCTGACCAACAGCACCGAGCTGCGCCTGCCGCCGCCCACGCTTCCCTGGCTGGGCAACACGGTGAGCTTTGTCGTTTTCCACGACATGGGCAATGTATTTACCAATGCGGGCGATGCCTGGGCCAGCTTTCTGCGTGTGCGCCAGCCCGACAGCAGTGCCTGCCGTCAACTGGCTACCCCGGGGCAACCGTCCACTTACCTGCCCACCGGACCCTACACGTCAACTGGCCAGCAGGGCCTGTGCAGCTTCAACGACTTTTCGCACGCCCTCGGCCTCGGCATGCGCTACCACACGCCCGTTGGGCCCATCCGCTTCGACGTAAGCTATAACCTGAATCCGCCCATCTACCCGGTGAATATCAACTACTCCATTCCGACTCCGGCGATCAACCCCACCGGAGTTCCGGGTTACGAGTCGGACCCGTACGTCGGCCAGTCTCCGCACATCAACTTCTTCTTCAGTCTTGGGCAAGCCTTCTGATGAAAACGCGCGCTCCAATCCGGCTCCTGTTTGCTCACGGCTTGTGGCTTCTCACCATGCTTCTGTTGACGCCCGGTGCAGCATTGTGCGCCGCACAATCGGACCCATCGACTGCTCCCGTCGTTCTCGATCGCGTCGTCGCTGTCGTCAATAAGCACGCCATCCTGGCCAGCGACATCGACGACGAAATTCGCCTCTCAGTCCTCGATCCCAATCTCGTCGGTCAGGGCACGCTCACCCGGCAGGGAGCGCTTGAGCAGCTGATCAGCCGCGCTCTCATTGAGCAGCAGATTCGCGAGCAGGACATGCAAGCCATCGCGCCATCGCAGGACGAGGTCAACGCTCGCCTGGACCAGATTCGGCGGCAGCTTCCCGCCTGCGTCCACGAAAACTGCGCCACCGACGCCGCCTGGAAGGCATTTCTCGCCGCGCATTCGCTCACGCCGGAGCGCGTTGAATCGTATCTGCGCTATCGACTTGAGATTCTGAGCTTTATCGAGCAGCGCTTTCGCCAGGGCATCCAGATCTCGCCGCAGCAGATTGAGAGTTACTATCACGACATCCTGCTTCCCCAGTACGCGCCGGGCGAGTCCATTCCGCCGTTGGATCAGGTGGCCACGCGCATTCAGGAAATTCTGCTCGAGAAGCAGGTGAATGTCCTCTTCGACGCGTGGCTCACGAACCTGCGCAGCCAGGGCGATGTGGAAGTCCTCGATCCGTCGCTCGAGTCTGCCGCGACTCAGGACTCCGGACCCGGCGCGAGCCCTGACGCGAGCGCAGTAACGAGACCAGGTGCGACCCCAGGGGCGAGCCGATGACCGAACGCCCACCCACTTCGATCTCGCCCGATCAGCCTCTCGCGCCTGAACCTTCTCCGCGCGGCAGGCGCACACGGCTGCGCCGATTCTTCCTGCGCCATTTGCCGCTTTCGGTCGCGACGGCCGCGGTCTTGCTCATCCTCGCGGCAGTTGCCGCTTACTTCGTCGCCAGCTCCGCCGCGTTCGAGAATCTGGTCCGCAAACGTCTCATCGCTCAAATTGAAACGGCCACCGGCGGTCGTGCTCAGATTGCGTCGTTTCATTGGCATCTTCTTCATCTCGAAGCTGAAGCCGACGGGGTCGTCATTCACGGCACTGAGGATCCCAGCGATGCTCCCTACGCTCAGATCGACCGCCTGCGCGTCCAGGTGAGCATCTTCGGCTTCCTCGCTCCGCATATTTCCTTGCGCGACCTGGAGATTGTGCGGCCCCAGCTACATTTCATCGTCTATCGCGACGGCTCAACGAATCAGCCGCGCCCGCTCAGGCCACAACAGCACGGCAAGTCTGCGGTCGACACGTTCTTCGATCTGCGTGCCAGCCAGATCACGGTGGAACAGGGAATGCTGGATTACGACGATCGCGCCGCCACATTCGACGCTCAGAATCGCTATCTCCCGGTCGACTTCAAAGCCGACGATGTGTCTTTGCAAATCATCTACGTGCCCGGGCCGTTCCGCGCGCTCGAGAGCTATCGCGTCAACGCAGCCGCCGAAGATCTCGTACTCGATCGCCAGCTGCCACGAAAGCAAGCCCCACCTGTACACGGAAAATTTCAGCTCGCGCTCGAACTGAAGCGCAATCACATTGCGTTGCACAGCTTTCAACTTACGGCGCACAGCCGCGGAGAGCAGGACCGCGTGCTGCGAGTCACGGGATCGCTGGATGATTTTACGCATCCGCGCTGGCACGCCAACTTCGATGGCGATCTCGACATGCGGCTCCTCGATCCCGTCACCGGCTACGCCGATTCGCCGGACGGCATCGCTCATCTGCATCTCGCGGCCGACGGCACTGCGCCCGCCTTTCAAATTTCCGGCGACGTCCATGTGGACGGTGGCTCATACCTTGGCGCGGGCATCAACGCCACGGGCGTCAACCTCGATGCGCACATCGACGCCGATCGAGGAAAGCTGCTGATCACCCAGATCGTCGCTCGCATGCGCCAGGGCGGCCAAATTGAAGGCTCCCTCTCGCTCGCGCCGTGGCTTCCCGGCCCACAGTTCGTTCCCGCACAGATCACGGCGCGCATCGGCAGCCCCGGTTCCGAGGATTCGCGCCGCGCACGCAATGTTCTCGTGCGAGCCGCGGTGATTCCGATTCCGGTTAATGGCAAGGTCACGGCCAATTTCAAGGGCGTTTCACTTGACACGATTCTCGATACGGTCTGCCCGCCGCCGTACCGCCGCCTCGGTTTCGCCGCTCGTGTGAATGGCCCGGCAAGCGCAACCTGGTCGAACGGCGACGTGCGCACCATCGCGGTCTCTTCAACTCTCGCCCTCAGCCCCCTGCAGCCTGCGCCCACCGGCGAGACGCCCGCGAGCGGAGTGGTCGATGCCACCTATACGCAGCGCAACGGCGGAGTGGACTTGCGCGACCTGGAGATGCACTTGCCCGCGAGCGATTTCGTCGCGCGAGGATCGCTGGGCGCTTATCCGGTCACGAGCGCGTCGGCGCTCACCGTCGAAATGCATTCGCATGACTTGTCGGAGTTCGACTCCGTTCTGCGGAGCCTTGGATTGGAGCGCAATGGCAGAACCGGTACCAAAGCTCTGCCCGCGGTCCTTACGGGGCAAGCCGATTTTCACGGAACCTGGACTGGTTCCCTGATCAAGCCGCACATCGCGGGCACACTCAAGGCCACGCAGCTGGCCGTCGAAATGCCCTCCGCGGCCGGCGGTTCCAGCCCGCTTTACCTCGAGCATTTCGATTCGGTCAACGCCGAAGGCAGCTATGCGCCAACTCAGATCTCCATTCAGCACGCTCAGTTGTTGCGCGGCGATTCAAAGATCGCATTGAGCGGGACGCTCGATGCCGCGATGGTTCAAGCGACGGTCCCACATCGCCGCGCTGCGAGTCCGCAACCGGTCTACGATGGCGATTCCGTTCTTCGCGCGCAGGTTGACGCAGCCCACATTGACGTCGCGGATCTGCAGCCGTTTTTTGCCCAGAACCTTCCGGTCACCGGCAGATTCGATGCGCAATTCACGGCTGACGGACCGCTCCGCAAACCCGCAGCTTCCGGCTCGTTACAGATGGATAGCGGTGTCGTGTATGGCGAGCCGGTTACGCAACTTCGCGTCCGGGCCGCGCTGGCCAATGATCGACTGAATGTTACCGCTGTCCGAGCCATCGAGGCCGGCGGCTTACTCTCGGCCTCGGGAGGCTACGACTTGAGCGCCAGGACGTTCGACATCAACGCGGTTGGCGCCCAAATCGACATCGCTCGCATCGCGTGGGTCAGCCGGCAAAGCTATGAAGCGGCCGGCAAGCTCTCGATCGCCATCACAGGCTCCGGCTCACTCGACGATCCGCGGCTGAATGCCCGCGCCACCGTGGACTCACTCACCTTGGGCGGTCAGCGTTTTGGCGCCTTCGTGGTATCGGCGCATACCATCGGCCATCAGCTGGCCTATGACGCGACCACACAATTGCAGGGGGCCGACCTCAATCTAAAAGGCCAGACGGAATTGCGAAGCGGCTACGCCACGCAGGCTCGCATCGACTTTTCGCAATTCAACGTCGGTGCGCTTCTCCGCATGGCGCACGTTGAAGCCTTCAGCGCCGACTCCTCGCTCGCCGGGACGGTCACCATCGACGGCCCGCTCGCCGATCTTAAGCAACTGCGCGGCGACGCCCAGCTTCGCCAATTGGCGGTGAACGTCTCGGGCGTTCATCTCCAAAGCGACGGGGGCTTGCACGCAACGCTGGCCGGCGGCCGCGTCCGTCTCGATCCCCTCCACATAACCGGAGACAACACCGACCTACGCGCCGAGGGAAGTCTCTCGATCGAGGGCTCGCAGCAGCTCGATCTTGCCGCCAGCGGCTCTGTCAATCTCAAGCTCGCTGAAACGCTCGATCCCGATTTGACCGCCAGCGGCGTCACCACTTTCCAGCTCGAGGCCCACGGACCTCTGCGGAATCCCGGCCTTCAGGGGAGCGTCGAATTCCAGGACGGTTCGCTCTCGCTTGGAGACCTGCCCAACGGCCTGAGCCAGTTGCGCGGCACGCTGGAGTTCAATCAGAACCGGCTTGAAGTCAAATCCCTCACCGCCATGACCGGCGGCGGTCAACTCAGTGTGGCAGGCTACCTCGCCTATCAGCACGGCATCTTCGCCGACCTGACCGTCACGGGAAAAAGCGTTCACATCCGCTACCCGTCCGGCGTCAGCTCGCTGGCCGACCTGAGGCTGCAGCTCCAGGGCCCGCAATCGAATCTCCTCCTCAGCGGCGATGTGCTCATTACGCGTTTTGCAGTCAGCCCCGATCTCGACCTCGCCGCCCTCGCGGCCCAGGCCAATTCGTCGGTCCAATCCATTGCGCCGCCCAACGCTCCGTCAAACCACGTGCGGCTCGACGTGCACATCTCCTCCTCGCCGCAGTTGAACTTTCAGAACGCATTTGCCAAGCTGGCCGGCGACGTGAATCTGCGCCTGCGCGGCACCATGGCGTCACCGTCGCTGCTCGGCGCAGTCTCCATAACCGAGGGCAGCGCTCTCATCGCCGGAACCCGCTACGATCTTGAGCGCGGCGACATCACCTTCACGAATCCGGTTCGCATCGAACCCGTTATTGACTTGAGCGCCACGGCGCACGTTGAGGATTACGACATCTCCCTTGGCCTCCACGGTTCGCCGCAGAAGCTCAGCGTCTCCTACCGCAGTGATCCTCCCCTGCCTGAAGCGGACGTGGTCGCGCTTCTCGCGCTCGGCCACACCGCCAACCAGCAGCGCCTTTACACGCAGCAGCAGGAGCAGGCCATCAGCAATCCCACCACCGATGCGCTCCTCGGCGGCGCGCTCAACGCCACGGTCTCGAGCCGTATCCAGAAGCTGTTCGGCGCCGGCTCCGTGAAAATCGATCCCAATTACCTTGGCGCATTTGGTAACTCCACCTCGCGCATCACAGTCGAAGAGCAGTTGGGCCGCAACGTCACGCTCACCTACGCCACCGACGTCAACACCACCAGCCAGCAGTTGCTCCAGGCTGAAGTCGCCATCAACCACCACGTCTCCCTCGTCGTGGCCCGCGATGAATCCGGCGTCTTTTCCATGGTCGTCAAAGCCACTCGCCGCTTCAGGTAACCCCCGTCCCGGGGGCCATTGCGAGCCTGATCTGCGCAACCAATCGCACCCTATCTGTGTCTAAAGAGACCGGCACACTCGCCAAGTGCCGGCCAAAGCAGTTTTCCAGTTGCCGTGGGGCTAAGCGAAACTGCAAAGTGGCTTTTTCCTCAAGAAAGAGCCACCTTGCACGACGCCAAAAATGCCCATGCGAACTGGAAAACTACTCTCGTCAGGGGGGCCGGCGCCAGGACACTTAAATCCCGACGATGGAGGACTTTCCAATGTCAAGAACCATGATTCATCGCAACTCGTTGCTCTTTGCCGCGGCTCTTTTTGGTGCGATTCTCGTTCTTCACCAGCTCTCGCAGGCGGCCGCCGGCCAGGACGTCGCCAGCGCGGTGCGCGCCAAGCTCAACAAATCGCAGTTCAAGGATGTTCAGGTCAACGTCGACGCGAACGGCGTCGCTACTTTGTCCGGCACGGTCAGCGATTACGAGAACAAGGCCGACGCCGACAAGATCGTTCACAAAGTGAAGGGAGTCTCCGCTGTTCGCAACGACATTCGGGTCTCCGGACCCGATGTTCCCGACGCCCAGTTGCAGAAAACTCTGATCGACAAGATTGCCAGCGTCAGCATCGGCTACGGAAATATGTTCGACGCCATCTCCGTCAACGTTCAGAACGGCGTCGTCACATTGAGCGGTCATGCTCACGATTATCCGAACCGCGACTCTGCCCTGGCCGTTGCTTCTACAACGCCCGGTGTCAAGGACGTGGTCGACGAAATTGCCGTCGATCCCGTCTCGCCGATGGATTGGCAAATCCGGCTCGCGGTGGCGCGCGCCGTCTACGGGTACCCATCGCTGAACCGGTACGCCATTGATCCCGAAAAGCCGATCCGCATCTCGGTGCAGAACGGCCATGTGGAACTTTACGGGGTCGTCGACTCGCAAGCCGACAAGAACGTGGCTGGCATCCAGGCCAACTCCGTTCCCGGAATCTTCAGCGTCGAAAACGATCTCCAGGTTGCCGGTCAGCCTTCTGAGAAGTAGCCTTCCCGCCTGCAAGACTTTTGGTAGCTTCCATCCTTTCCGCGGTTTCATCGCGGAAAGGGTGGGTTGCGCGCCGGCATAGCGCCCTCAAGCTTACCCGCTTTACGCAGTATCGAACCGCCGCATTCCCAACAAAACTGGTTATGCTGTAGGGTACCTTTCTGCACCACTCGGCGCGGCAGGAAGGTTTCTGTGCGCGTCAAGGAGTCTCGATGGAGCCGGAGTTGAAGCCTGCAACGGACGAACAGCGGCCACCCTCCGCCGGCGTCGTTGCGCGCTCACCGCAACTCACTCCGCCCCGCGACCGCGACTTTGACTGGGTCTTCATCGGGCCGCATGGTTTGCGCGTTGGCTGGTCCCTCCTTCTCTTCGCCGGGCTGTACTACCTCTTCCGTGAGGTCGTCGGTACGCTTTTCTTCGCGGCTGGCCTTATTCGCGACGCGCCTCCCGATTCCGCGGGCGCTGTCCTGATCGCAGAGCTCGTTCCGTTTCTCTCGCTTGTCGCCGCTGCCCTCGTCATGAACCTCATTGAGGATCGCCGTATCCTCAGCTATAACCTTGCCGGTCCGAGCCGAGTGCCGCATTTTTTCTCCGGGCTGGCTGCGGGCTTCATTGCGATTTCATTGCTCGTCGCGGCCCTGGCCTGGAGTGGCTGGCTGCGCATCGTGCCGTCAGCATTGCCCACCTCGGCGGCAATTCGCCTCGGCTCGCTCTGGATCGCCGCCTTTTTTGTCGTGGCCTCCGTTGAAGAGGGCCTCTTCCGTTGCTACGCGCTATCCACCCTCACCCGCGGCGTCAATTTCTGGTGGGCTCTCACCGCCCAGATCGCCATCTGTTGTTACATGGCCCTCGATACCGGACGCCATGGCGCATACGGCGTCTACCTGGCCGCTGCGCTCGGATTCTTCCCCTGTCTCGCTCTCCACCAAAGGGCTGCTGCACGCAGTGCCGCATTTTGGCAGGCTGCGTGGGTCACGTCCACGTTCTTTGGCTTCTTTCACACCTCCAACGGCGGCGAGAATTGGATCGGCGTCTTCGCTGCCGCCGCCATCGGCTTCATCTTTTGCGTCAGTGTCTTCGTCACCGGCTCCGCCTGGTGGGCCATCGGCTGCCACGCGGCATGGGACTGGGCTGAAACCTTCTTCTACGGAACTGCCGACAGCGGCCAGCAAGGCCAGGGCCACTTGCTCTCCGCTACTCCCGCCGGCAATCCGCTCTGGAGCGGCGGCGCCGACGGTCCCGAAGGCAGCCTGCTGGTGCTTGGCGCTATTCTGTTTTTGCTTCTGTTCCTGCTTGGGTTCTTCGGTCGCAAGAAATCGGCGCCACTCGCAGCCTCATCGCAATCGGCGGGTTGAACGTCTCAGCCGCTGCGCCATAGAACTCTTCACCCAAGCCGATTCAGCCGCTTAGGAGTCGTCGTATTCTGAAGCTGGCCCGTCTTCGAATCCATGTCCGACTTACTTCCAACAAGTTCATTTTTGTCGCCGCCCGCGCCGCTCCACCCGCGCCGCAAACGCCGCTGGCCCCGAATCCTCCTTTGGTCGTGCTGCGGTTTGTTGGTGTTGCTGTTGTTCGCCCCGCTGGCCGCGGTGCTCTGGCTTCGCTCCGCCGCCAAAGCCGCGCTGCCGCAGCTTGATGGCGATGTTCATCTTTCCGGTCTCTCAGCGCCCGTTACCGTTCGCCGCGATGCCCACGGCGTTCCCCACATTGACGCGGCCTCACAGGACGACCTCCTCGTCGCGCAGGGCTACGTCACCGCGCAGGACCGCTTTTGGCAGATGGACGCCTCGCGCCGCAACTCCAACGGCGAGCTCGCTGAAGTCATGGGGCCTGCGCTCATTCAGCACGACAAAACGGAGCGCGTTCTTCAAATTCGCCTCACCGCCCAGCGCGTTTACAGTAATTTGCCCACCGGTGATCGCCGACGCCTTGACGATTATGCCCGAGGCGTAAATCTCTTCATTGCGCAGTGTGAGCAGTCGAACTCGCTCCCGGTGGAGTTCCGTGTGCTTCACTATCGCCCGCAGCCGTGGACCAGCGTGGACTCCATCAGCGTGGGTCTTGCCATGGTGCAAACTCTCGACACTCACATTGCCACCAAGCTCTCGCGCGCCCGCGTCGCCGCCAAACTCCAGAGCCCCGCGCTCGAAGCCGATCTTTACCCTGTCGGCTCCTGGCGCGATCGCCCGCCTACCGGCAGCCGCGTAGACCTCACTGAGCCGCAGCCGCTGCCTCCGCCCTCGAAGAAGAATGACGATGACGACGATGAGGAAAACACCGAGACGCGAACCGTTCCACTCGCGTTGCCCCATCCTTTCGCGCTCCTTGCGAAAGGGTGGAACGGCACCGCACTCGCCGCTCCCATCGACACCGACGCCCTCCTCGCCCTTCTCGGCCAGCCCAATTGCGACGGCTGCGCTGCCGGCTCGAACAACTGGGTCATCGCCGGCTCGCACACCGCTTCTGGCAAGCCGCTCCTGTCGAACGATATGCACCTGACTCTCCGCGAGCCTGACACCTGGTACATGGCCGACCTCCGCGCACCCGGCTTTCATGCGGCCGGCGTCACGCTCCCTGGCTTCCCGCTCGTCATCGCCGGCCACAACGAGCACGTCGCCTGGGGATTTACCGCGCTCTATGGTGATGTGCAGGATCTCTACACCGAAAAGCTCGACGGCAAGGGAAACTACGAAGGTCTCGACGCCGCATGGCATCCGCTCGCCGTCGATCATGAGGTCATTCATGTCCGCGGCGGCAAGGATGTCGCCGTCGACGTTCAATCCACAGCGCACGGCCCGTTGCTCAATCCGCTTCTCGCCGCGAACGATCCACCGACAGCGCTCAAGTGGACGCTCTACGATCCAACCCTCAACACGCTTCCGATCTACGAAATGAACACCGCGTCGAATTGGACCGAGTTCTCAGCCGCGCTTGCGCAGTGGTGCTGGCCCACTCAAAATCTCGTCTACGCCGACGACCAGGGCCACATTGGCTATCAAGCCATTGGCCGCATCCCGCTGCGCCCTTCCGGAATCGCGAATGCGACCATCAGTGACCAAGCCCATGAGTGGCAGGGTTACATTCCCTTCGACGCGATGCCCAACGCCTTCGATCCTCCTTCGGGATTTCTCGCTACCGCCAACGCCCGCGTGACCACTGACAAATCGACGTACCCGATCACGGGCGAGTGGGGTGATCCTTATCGCATCGAGCGCATTTATAAATCATTAGACGGCCGCGATCATCTCAAGCTCGCTGATATGCTCGCCGTCCAAACCGACATCTACAGCGAGGTCGATCAGGAGATGGGCCATCGTTTCGCTTACGCCATCGACCACACTCCGGGCCCTCAAGGCAATGGCGACGCGCGCATGCGCCAGGCCGCGGACCTCATGCGCAGCTGGGATGGCCGCCTCACCACGGATTCCGCCGCCGCGTCGGTCGTCACCGAAACTCGCGCCGCCCTCTGGCCCATGATTCTTGAGCCGAAGCTTGGTAAATTAGCCGGCGACTATCACTGGGGCGAGGCTGCATTTGCTGAAGAAGAGATCGTGATGAATGCGAAGCCGGAATGGCTACCGTCAGCCTACAAAGACTGGAACGCTCTCCTCACCGCCGCCGTACGCAAGGGAATGCGCGACGGAAGAGCGCCGCTCGACGTCACGCATTGGGCATACGGCGGCTGGCACGTCGTCGACATCGAGCACCCGTTCGCCGCGTTTCTTCCCCTTATCGCACGCGTTGCCGGAACCGGCCCTCAGCCACAAGGCGGCGATGGCACCACCGTCAAGCAGGTGGGCCGCGATTTCGGCCCCTCGCAGCGCTTCACCATGGACTGGAGCAATGTCGACGGATCGACTGAGAACATCGTCCTCGGGGAGAGCAGCAATCCCCTTAGCCCTTACTTCCGCGATCAGTGGAATGACTGGTACAACGGAACCACTTTCGCGCTGCCGTTCACGCCCGCCGCAGTCGCGGCACAAACCACGCACACGCTGCGCCTGCTGCCGTGAACAAAAAAGAAACAGAAACGGCGGCTTGGGCGTCGACGTCGAGACGCGCGAGGCTCCTCGGCCCCGCCGTCATCCTCTTCGCCGCCGCCGTGGCGATGGTCCCGCAATTCATTCGCGGCAGCTCTTGCGGCCACGACTTCAATGTTCATCTCGTCTCCTGGTTCGATTGCCTCAACGCCTGGCGTCACGGCATTCCTTATCCCCACTGGACCCCCAGCGCAAACTACGGCGCAGGCGAGCCGCGTTTCGTCTTCTACCCCCCGCTCACCTGGATGCTGGGAGCGGCGCTGGGCGCTTTCCTCCCCTGGGACCTCGCGCCCATCGCGCTGACGTTCATCATCTTTGCCGCAACCGGCTTGGCCACACGAGCTCTCGCGCGGGAAACCCTAGACGATCTGCCCGCCACGCTCGCCGGCTGCGTCGCAATCTTCTCCGGCTTCACGCTCTTCACCGCATACGAGCGTTGCGCCTTTCCCGAATTCGCTGGAGGGTTCTGGCTCCCGCTCATTATTCTTTTCGTACTGCACCACAATGGCGGGGTGCCCCATGTCCGGAGTCCCCACGGACAGGTCCTCGTCCGTGGGGTGGATGTCCCTCGCACTTGGGGACATGGGACGGATCTCGAAATAACCTCCAGTCGCTCGCGATCCGTGTTCCGCCGCGCATTCGACGGGTCAACCGTGCCGCTCGCCATCGCGCTTGCCGGAGCCTGGCTTTCGAATCTCCCGCTCGGCGTCATCGCCGGCTACCTGCTCGTGGGCACCGCGTTTCTCTGGGCCATCGTCAACAAGTCCTTGGCGCCGTTGCTTCGCGCCGCCGCCGCAACCGTGCTCGGCCTCGGTCTCGCCGCCATCTACTGGGTTCCCGCAACCTTCCAGCGCCACTGGGTTGACATCCGCCAGGCCACTGAAGATCCCGGCTTCAACTTTGAGAACAACTGGCTCTTCTCGCACCACGCCAATCCGCTGCTCGCGTTGCACGACGTGGTCCTGCACCAGGTCTCATGGATCGCCATTTCCATGATCGCCGTCACTCTCGTCTCGGTCCTCGTGTGCTATATCCGCCGCTCTTTTCCAAAACCAGAAAAAATTCCCTTGGCTGCCATCCCCATCGTCGTTCTCTTTCTTCTGTTTCCCATTTCGCGGCCGCTCTGGCACACGCTGCCTGAAATGCCGTTTTTGCAGTACCCGTGGCGCTGGCTTGAAGCCGTCGAAGCGCCCATGGCCGTCTTGTTGGTCGCCGCAGTCTGGCCGTCCCATCCCGATGCCCACGACGACCGCCGCCTCCGCCGCAACCGAATCGTCGTCCTCGCCGCCTTCGCCGCGCTCTTCATCGCCGCCACAATCTACGCCGGAAAAGCGTTCTTCCAGGTCTGCTATCCGGAAGATACGGTCGCATCCATGCTGGTCGACTACCGTTCCGGAGCCGGCTTTGAAGGCATGTACGAGTACGCGCCGCCCGACGCCGACATCAGCACTGTCCCAGCCGGAATCCCCGACGCCTGCCTTGTGACTGACCCCAACATTGTGCTCGGCGAACCCAATCCTGACGATCCCGACGCGAATCCCGCATGGGCCCCGGATCAAAACACGTGCCAGGCCGCCTTCACCTGGGCGAGCGGGGCTCAGGTCAATCCCGAACACCGCACCCTTCTAGCCACCCTGCCTCGCTCTGGCTATCTGGTGCTCCATCTCGAGCGCTACCCCGCGTGGCTTATCCGTCTAAACGGACAAGCCCTCACCAACTTGCCGTCACGCAGTGACGGCCTCATCACCATACCCGTCCCGCAAGGCCCCATCGATCTCACAGTCGACTGGACCAGGTCTCCCGGTGATGTTGCCGGACGCTGGCTCACCGTCCTCAGTGCGTTGTTGCTCATCGCCTTCTCGCTTTGTGAACTCCGTCTTGCCCGTTCTCGTCTAACATGATTGCAATGCCCGCAGACGTCAAATCGCTGATTCAGGAAGGCGCAGATCTCACTGACCAGGCGCTCGAGTCCCTGATCCCCTCGGCGGACACCGTTCCTGTTTCGATCCACGGCGCCATGCGCCACTCCGTCTTTGCCGGCGGCAAGCGTCTTCGTCCAGTGCTCGCCATGCAGGCCGGCGTCACCATCGCGGGTCGCCTTCCGAATGGGATTGCCCGTCTCGGCGCGGCCCTGGAGATGCTCCACACCTATTCGCTCATCCACGACGATTTGCCCGCCCTCGATAACGACGATCTGCGCCGCGGCAAGCCCACCTGCCACGTTGTGTTTGGAGAAGCCATTGCCATCCTGGCCGGCGACGCGCTCCAGACCCGCGCCTTCGAAGTGCTCGCCGCTCTCGACTGTCCTCCAGCCGCCGGCCTTCAAATCGTCGGCCTCGTCGCCCAGGCCGTCGGCACGGTTGACGGCATGATCGGAGGCCAGGTTCTCGACCTCGAAAGCGAGCACCTCAAACCCACGCCCGAGCTGGTTGAGGCCATCCATCGCGCCAAGACCGGCGCCCTCATCCGCGTCAGCGTCGTCGCAGGTGGGGTCTATGCAGGAGCCACGCCCGACGACGTCGCGCGCCTCGACCGCTTCGGCCGCAAAGCCGGCCTCGCTTTTCAGATCGTCGATGATGTGCTCGACATGACCGTCGATTCGGCGCAACTCGGCAAGACCGCAGGCAAGGACGAAGCCACTGAGAAGGCGACATGGCCAGCCGTCTACGGCGTTGAGCAAAGTCTGCGCGACGCCGCGCAACTTGTCGATGAAGCTTTCGCCGCGCTCGAGCCGTATGGCAGCCGTGCCTTCGGCCTCAAAGCCGTTGCCCGCTATTTGATCGACCGCAAGAACTGACGATTGATTTTCGGATTGGGCCTGACAGACAGCGTGGATGCGCCTCGCCGCTACTGGCTCAAGACCTTGCGCAGCTTTTCGCTCTGGCTTGAGAGATCCTCGACGGCGGTTTGCGCCTTGCCCAGCAGTCCCTGCAGATCTTCAAGAAATTCCGGAACCCTGTCCCAGCACTTGCGCACCGTATCCTGCTGATCGATCAGCGCCAGGGTAGCGCCGGAGAGGGCCGTCACCAGGCCGATCCGCCGCTGGCCGGTCACCAGCAGCACACCGCTTGCAGCAAGAGTGGCGGCCGCGGCGTACCGAATCCAGTTTGTGGAGTCTGTCCCTTCGCCGCGCTTCTCAACAGCCGGCTCTCTTGTTCCGTGCGTTAGCGGCACAACGACCATGACCCCTCCTGACATTCGCGACCGATTTCTTCGATCGAAAACTCCATTGCCTCTGCAAGTATCGCTCTAAAACTGGCCACCGCGCGACTTGTCTTGAAATTCTCCCAGGAAAAAGCACCGCTCCGCGTTCCATGCCGCTCTAGTCGAGGTCGATCTCGCGCAGCGGTTTGCCTTCTGGCGCGTCTTTGGCCTTCCGCATGGCCTCGGCGAACTTTTTCTCCAGCAGATCTTCCTTGTTCTTTTCGGCGTCCACGCTCTGCCTGAAGATGGACTCCGTGCGCTCCCCGTGCTCGCGCATGGCCTTGGCCGCCGTCTCCAGGTCCTCGAACATCCGCTTGCGCGGCGCTGAAGTGTGGCTCACCAGCACTCCTGTCTCCGCGTCAATCTTGAGCATCGCCCCGCAATCCGGGCAAGCCACTTCGAACGATTTGTGCTCCACCTTGCTCATAACAACTCGTATTCTATGCGCTCAAGCCCGCTTTTGGCAGCCCGCTTTCTGCCTTGACACGCGCTCGCCCTCCAGCGAAAGATGAATGGGCTGGATGCCCGGCCTCGCACGCCGCTTTATCGCGCGGCCGCAACAAGTCACCGGCTCAATATTTCTCGTCATCTCAGGAAGTTGCCCATGCAAAGTCTCTCTGCCAATTCGCTGCGTTTATCCGCGCCGGTAGCTTTTGCGCTCCTCTGCCTGTTGATCGCCGCCGGACGCGTTCCCGCGCAATCGCCCGCGGCAACGGCGCCGGCCATCACGCCGCTTCAAGTTGACCGCACCGATCCCGCGAGCAGCCGCATCGTCCCCGCGCACGCCAGGCTTGAGCGCATCGCCACCGGGTTTACCTGGGTCGAAGGACCCGTCTGGATCAACAACAGCCTCTTCTTTGCCGACATTCCTTCCAACTCCATTCGCCGCTGGACGCCGGGCAAAGGCGTGAGCATCTTCCTTCAGCCCAGCGGCTATAAGGGCTCCGCTCCCTACGGCGGCCGCGAGCCTGGCTCCAATGGGATGACTTTGGATGCGCTCGGCCGCCTCACCGTGGCCGGCCACGCCCAGCGCGATGTCTTCCGCTTTGAATCGCTGAATCCTGAATCGGTTCAGACTGTCCTCGCCGATCGCTACCAGGGCCTGCGCTTGAACAGCCCGAACGATCTCGTCTACCGTTCAGACGGATCCCTTTACTTCACCGATCCGCCCTACGGCCTTCGCAAGCAGAACGACTCCGACCCCGACAAAGACCTCCAGGTCAATGGCGTTTATCGCATTCCTCACGCGCTCGACCAAAAGGCCGGCGAGCCGCCCGCCCGCCAGAATCTTCAGCTCCTCATCTCCGACTTGCCGCGGCCGAACGGGATTGCTTTCTCGCCCGGCGGGAAGTTCCTCTACGTCGACTCCACCGAGCCGAAGAAGCTCTGGATGAGCTACCGCGTGCTCCCCGACGGCACCCTCGCCGATCCCAAGCTGCTCTATGACGGAACCAGTGACCCGCGGCCCGGCGGACCCGACGGCATGAAAGTCGATGTCGAGGGAAACATCTATAGCGCCGGTCCCGGCGGCGTCATCATTCTCTCGCCGGAAGGCAAGCACCTTGCCACCTTGCTAATCCCCGAGCGCGTGGCCAACGTAGCCTGGGGCGGAGCAGATCGCAAGACGCTCTACATCTGCGCCAGCTCCAGCGTCTACCGGGTGAAGCTGTCGATCGCCGGCGAGCCGGTGACGCAGCCGAAGTCGACTGTCCATTGAATTGTCATCCTGAGCGAGTCGCCGCGGCGACGAGTCGAAGGATCCGCGGTTGCTTTTCGCGATCTTCGCGCAGCACGAGAATGAGAGCTCCGGCGCAAGGTCGATACCGTACAATTCTCGCGATGAAATCACAGAGAGCCTTTGCTGTTTCGATCTTCGCTACATGCTTACTGGCAAGCGCGGCACCACCGGCGGACTTGGTTGATTTCACAATCGTCGGCCGTGTGCAATTCTCAGTGCCCGCGAACTGGCCTGTGATAGCAAACAAATCAACAACCGAAAAGACGGTGTTCGCGTTCCAAATCCCGAACGCTGCCGACGAAGGCACTCCAGATTCCTCGAATCTGTCGATCATCGCGACAGACCTGAAGTCCGCTCAGGATAGAGATGCTTTCGAAAAGCAAGCGCCTAACGCCAACCAAAATGCACGAGAAATGAACCTCGTTAAAGGCTGGAGATGCAGTACCTTCTCCGCGAAACAGAGTTCGACCCAGACCGAATACGTAATCTGGGACTGTCGTCGCGTAATCGCGGATTGCGGTGTCTCAGTTCGCCTAGCGTGGCCTCACCTTCCCAAGAATCCTCCTGACTACGACAAGCAAATGGAGACGGTTCTCTCGAGCTTCCTAATAGACGTCGGTCCATTCAAAAGCCCTCCGAAAACCGGGGTTCTGCGCCACCCGGAATGAAACCATAATTTCAGGGACGGTACGAGCGCGTGCGGCTTTCGCTGAAAGCTAACGGCGACAGATGACGTCCTGCACGTAGGCTCGTTTCCCACGGCGTCTGCTTTATCCCCCTACAAACTCCGTTTTCCCCGGCGGCGTCGCCGCCGTCTTGAAGTTCACCACGTGATAAATCGCCGGCTCCGTTCCCACGTTCCTGAATCCGTGCGGCTGGTTTGACCCGTTGAAGATCACCGATCCCGGTCCCACGCGGATCCATGTTCCATTTGAGAGCGTCTCCACCGTTCCCTGCCGGATGATAATCAACTCCTCATTCGGGTGTTTGTGCGGCGGATGCGGCGACATGCCCGGGTTCAGCGTCGAGATGTGGATCTCGAGGTTCTCGAGTGTTGCCGTTGGCGCCGAGCAGACCGTTCGCACCGAACCGGTCTTGGTTGGCTTGTCGACCATCTTGTTCCAATCGAACACCGTTGATCCCATCACGTGCGTGGCGGGCGTAGTGCCGGCCGCAGGTGCGGCGGTGGGTGTTGTGCCGGGGCTATTCTGGGCAAAGGCCAGCGCTTCGCCGGCTACGGCAGTGGCGGCGAGCGCCGCAAACAGTTCTCTACGATTCATGGATTGGTTTCCTTTGTTCGATTGATTTGGAGGGGCGCACAGAAAACAGCGCTCCCAAACACAGCGTTCCCGTTCGCTGTTACTTATAGTGGACCGCGATGGCGCATGCAACTTGACCGCGTTGTCCCGCCGCCCGCCAAATCTGCTGTCAAGTCCGCATCGGTCCGAATCGCCCCCAAACCATTGGAAACACGGAGCAAATTCTTTTTTGAAGTTTGCCGATTATTTCGGCGAATTCGCTATGCTTGATTCAGAGAGCAAATACAGGGCCTTTCTCCTTTTTCGAGAGTCGGCGACCGGCTCAAAGCATGTCAGCTCGCAAGACCGTCAGCCTGCATGTCGCCGTTTGGGTTTCTGTTTGACCGCACCCAAACAGGTGCAAAAAACCGGGAAAGGCGCTCCCAAGTCATTGATTCCAGGTATTTGGGCGTATATCTCCAATGTTTTCAATGAGTTAGAGTCAGCACTGGAATGCATAAACGTCTGAAAATAAAGCTCTTAACCCCAAAATGCCCGAGAGAATATTTTTGGCGGGGAGTGCCAACCGCTTGGCTAACTCCTATTCGACATCGAGCGACTTGCGCGTGAGATACCCGAGACCGGCCGCAGGAGTGCTGAGAGTTGAGGACAACTCCGCTGACTCCGCTATTTCTGTGCCGTTTGCACCGGCTTCTGGCCGTTCGCGGCCGGGGGGTTCACCTGCGCGTTCAGGAAATTGGCCAGGTCGTCCACATCTTCCTGGGTGCCCACCATGGGCGGCATGAAGTGGTGATACGGCGAGTCGGGCTTGTACTCGTGCAGCATCGTGATGAAGCTCTCGATATTGGCGCGGTCGCGGCCCGCGAGGAGTTTCGCCAGCGGCCGGTAGCCGTTGAGCGTGTGGCATGCGCCACACTCGCCGCGGAAGATGGCCTCGCCGCGCGAGTAGCTCGAGTCCGCGCCGTTCCACACCCAGTTGGAGTGCGCCAGGTAACCGTCGTGATCGATCTTGATCGCGTAGGGCACGCGCACGCCGTTCGAGTACATCCAGCGGCCGATGACGTAGGGCTTGCGCAGCATCTCGCGCGAGTATTCACCGGCGCCGGTCGCCACCAGCGCAAGCAGAAGGATGGCGACTGCATGTGAAGGGTTGAAGTCGGCGGGATTGCGGTACGCCAGGTAGTAGGCTACGCCGATGATCGTTGCCGAGACCATCACGATCACGAGGGCCATGCGCGTGACCGTCGAGAATGTGCCGGTGCCCATGGTGTCAATGCCCAGCGTGAGCAAAGCGCGCTGCGTCTGGGGCACCATGAAGAGGTACCAAATGAAAAGGAACGGCATGGCAACGAACGAAGGCACCAGCCACTTGACGCTCCACTTGACCAGCGACGCCTTGAGTGCAGCATGCATGCTGCCATCAATGCGGCTGGCGCTGATGAGCGCCCATATGCCGGCAAGCGAGGCGCACACGCAGCTGCGCAGAAGCAGGCTGGGCCAGTATGTCGGATTGAAAAACGCGTTCCAGAACTTGCTGGCCTCGTGTCCCGTGCCGGACACGCCAAGCCAGGTGTCGCCCGGCGTCAGCATGAAGGTGAGAATGCCGTTGATGATGATGAGGGTGCACACCGACGCGCCGGCATACACCCAGCCCACGACCAGGTGCAGCTTCGCGTCGATCTTGTTCCAGGTGTAGTAATAAACGGCTGCCGTGGCGAGCTCGACCATGAAGAACACCCACTCGATGGCCCAGCCGAAGACGAAGTTGTGGATCAACGTGCTGGTGGCCTCGGGATTGGTGAGCCCGATGGCAAACCAGATGCCCACGCCGGAGATGGTGCCGAACACGCCGGTAAGGATGAGAAAGAATTTCGAGTAGCCTACCAGCTCAGCGAGCCAGTCGTTCCGAGCCTCGCGCAGAGCCTTGCGTTCGGCCAGCGGCAGGTAGAGTCCGCCGCCCACGGCAAACTGCGAAATCATGACGTGGAAGATGGCGATGATGCCGATCACCCAGCCCGACCCGAGATAAGGAATGTCCCAAAACGGATAGTTCATCGTTGTTCCTCTAGCGAACGGACCAGTAGCCAATCACCGTGGTTGCCACCAGCGCAAAAACCGCAAGCAGCCCAAAATAATGCGCAATCCGCGCACGCCGGCCTGATTCCTTGTTCTTGTCGTAGAAGGGAATCAAGATCCAGAGCACAATGCCCAGCGTGAACAGAAGCAGTCCCGCGATCTCTCCCGCTTCCCCGGGCAGCACAGAACCCAGCATCTTGAGCATTTCGAACGGGCTCATGAAGTACCACTCGGGATGAATTCCCATCGGCGCGGGAGCGAGCGAATCATATGCCTTGCCCAGCGGCCACGGAAAGACCGAAGCCAGTAGCGCAAGCACGTTGAGCGAGATGATCCACATGGCGATGTCTTTGCGCAGGAAGTTGGGCATGAAGGGCATCGACTTGCGCTCGGCCGCCGGCTTGGCTTCTTCGCTTTCAGGAACAGCATTGCCGTGGCGCTGCACCAGCCAGAGGTGAAATCCCAGCAGGGGGATGAACAGCGCGGGAAGGACGACAACGTGCAGAGCGAAGAAACGCTGCACCGTGAATTCGGTGACGTCCGGACCGCCGCGGAGCATGTTGGCGATGGCTGGCCCGATCCACGGGATGGCTACGGGAATCTCCAAGCCAACCTTGGTGGCGAAGTAGCTGAGCTCGTCCATGGGAAGCAGGTAGCCCGAGAAGCCGAAACACGCGGCCACGGCCAGGAGCGCCATGCCGCTGAGCCACCCAAACTCGCGCGGCTTGCGGTAGGCCTTCATGAAGAAGACCGAAAACATGTGCACCAGGATGGAGAACATCATGAGGTTGGCGGCCCAGGCGTGCGCGGAGCGGATGAGCCAGCCGAAGTTCATCACGAACGTGATCTGCCGGACCGATTCAAACGCCTCGATGCCCGGCCGGTAGTAGACCAGCAGCAGCACGCCCGTGAAGCACTGCAGCATAAAGAGAAACAGCGTAATGCCGCCCCAGTAGTACCAGAAGGATTGCGCGTGCACCGGAACCGTTTTCTTGCGCGCGAAGGCGGCCAGATCCGAGATCCCCAGCCGCTCATCCATCCATCCGTAAACATCTGTCGCAATCGTCTTTGTCGTCATGCTTCTTTTCCTCTATGCCCGCGACACTTCAACGCCCGCGTCGCTGACCGCGACTTTGAAGAGCTTGAGCGGCTTTGGCGGAGGCCCGCTCACGTTGGCGCCGGTGTATGGGTTGTACACGCCGCCATGGCACGCACAGTGAATGCGATCGGCCTGCGGCTCATATTGCACAGTGCAGCCCAGATGCGTGCAAACGGCGGTGAGCGCAACCCATTGGCCGTTTTCGTGATGAATCAGCATTGCGGGGGAGGGCCCAAACTTGAACATCAGCACCGAACCCGCCGGGAGTTTCTGCGCATCCTTGAGCGTCACCTCGGTGACGGCGGAGGCGCTGAGCGCCATCTCGCTGGGCGAGGCCAGGTAGCGATAGACCGGGTAGGCGAGGGCCGCGGCGTAGCAAACTCCTGCCGCACCCGCCGCCGCCAGGAATGCGCGCCGCGTTTTTTGGTGAAATCACTGGAATGCTCATAAGCTATGCCGCGCCCTCCATGGTTTTGTGTGCACGCGCCACGACCGATACCAGCCATCCGACAACTCCGAGGCCGGCGACAAAGAGCACGAGGAACAAGCCCACCACGCTCCAATTGGTGACGACGACTCGGTCCCACACGTCGTAGCCCTTGCTGAGCAGCGTCACATCGCGCACGCCGTCGCGATAAACCGTTAGCATGATCTCAAGCAGCACAGCGGCCAGCACTCCGGCCCACGCGAGCCATCCGGCGCTGATTTTGCCGAAGCCCGCGATTGCGCCAATGAGAATTGCCACCACAACCAGAGCGATCCATCCGTAGCCGGCGAACCCGGCAAATCTGTAAGCCGGATACAGTGCGTGGCCGGCAAGCCCCGCCTTCACGGCAGCCGGTTGAACGCTTGCGGCCCAGAGCCCCGCGGCAAGATAAACGAGGCCGAAGCCAGCGGCCAACTTGCCGCCGAGGGCCGCTACATATTTCTTCTCTTCGGCAGTAAATGTGCTGCGGCCAGCGAGGTAAACGAGCCACAATCCGCCGATCGCGAGACCCCCGGCCATCATCAGGAGCCAGCGCGGTTCCAGAGTTGGATCGCCCGTGGGCAGATAGGCGCCCATGGCCGACGCCGAATACATGCCGCGCCACGCTTCAGGCCGCAGCATCAGCGTCATGTTTGTGGACAGGATCCGCGCTACGCCGCCCGCGAGCAGCCACGCGATGAGGCCCACCCACCACGCGGATTTTCCCGCCTCAAGCCGCGCGGAGAATCTGTAAAGCAGCCAGTAGACCAGGATGAGTGTGGGAATGAGTGCGATCCAGTAGACGCCGATGAGCACGCTGCTGGTGTAAAGCGCGCGCCCATAGAGCACTTGCGCGAAGAGAAGCGGCGGGACGGCCAGGTTGATCACGAATGTCATGACCACTGTGAGGCGCCGAGCCAGCGCCCGCGCCGTGACCAGCGAATGAGCCGACTTGCCGAACAGGCTAAGCAAGACAGCCACGAGCAGGCGGCCCAGAAGCATCTCCACAGCCACAAAATGCAGAGAAAGCGTAACGACGTGCAGCAGCTTGAGCAGCCACACCGGCGCCGGCAAAGGAATCGGATCCACTGCTGGGTAAGGGTTCATAAGGCTTTGATGGTTCCTTTCACTTTTCCGCCCACGCTGGACGCTTGAGCGAAACTTTCGTGGGCAAATGCGCAATCCCGCGCCGAATTTCCCAGCCGGATCGGGCGGACAGGAAACGCGGGGGTGTTGGCGCGGAGCATTTTGGACTGTTCTTCTCCAAATTGAATTGGAAGAAGCTAATTTAAGAGCCGCTGCGAACAGCGGTCTGTGATGCAAAGCACATCCGCTTGTGATGGTTTCATCTACGCTGCCGATTTGACCGAGGTCATTTTGCCGATCGAATAAGCCGCGATGATTGCGGACTTTTTGGATGGGCGAGAGGCCAATGCAGCGGGACAACGCAATGAACCGAGCCAACTCATCGATGCAACTGACACGCGCCGCCGACTACGCAGTCCGCGTAATGATCGAGCTGGCCGCCCTGCCGGCCGATGCGAGGGTTTCGCTTCCCTCGCTGGCGCGAGCTACGGCAGCACCGGAAAGTTTTCTGTCAAAGGTGCTTCAGAGTCTGACGCGCGCCGACTTCATCACATCCCAGCGCGGCCAATCCGGCGGATTCCGGATTACACCGCGCGGCCGTCAGGCCTCGATGCGCGAAGTGATTGAAGCCATTGACGGCGTAATCTGCCTCAACGTCTGCCTGATTCACGGCCGGTCGTGCTCGAGAAAGGCGCGCTGTCCGGCGCATCCGGTTTGGGCGAGGGCGCAGCAGGCGATGTTGCAGGTTCTCTCCGGCGCTTCGATCGCCGCCATGGCAGCCCAAGCGTCGGGCGGTAGGGCAAGCCGTTCAGCTCTTGGCGTGGATGTTCTCACTTCGCCCACAAAAGCGGCTCGCAGATAAGCGATGCTGAGGGCCCGGTCTCGCATTTTCCGACAGCTCATCGAACTTGTCTGGCGTTTGGTCAATTTGCCAAGCGCGCGTGCAGGGTGTTTCAATCGAGCTATTGAAACAGGGGTGCTCCACGAGTGGTGGGGCTGAGAATTACCCTCGAACCCGATCCGGATAATACCGGCGTGGGAAGTTTTCTCCAACCGAGCGGCGTTTTCCTCACTTTGCGGCGCGAGTTCCTTTGTTTCAGGCATCACAGAAACGAAGGGTCCCTATGCGCGCAGCCGCATTCAGCTCCGGAACACCATCACCGCTGACCATCGGCGTCCAGCTCGTGTGGGAGTGCATTTTCTCGTGCATCATCGTGTCGCCGCTCCTCGCGCAGACGGCGCAGTCCGCGCAAACGTCTGCGCAGAAGGGGCCGCCTGTGTCGCCGAGTATATCGTCGTCTTCGCAAATGGACCCGCAATCGCCAGCTAGTCCTCTAGTGACGCAACCGGCCGAGCAAAACCCCAGCTCCGCGCAACAGAAACCTGCGCGCGTGACCACCACCGTAATCGTCCACGGCGAAGTGGAAGACAACTATTTGCCTGAATCGGTTACTGTCGGCACTCTGGATGGCGCCGAGCTAAAAAGCGCCCCACTCTCGGCGTCGGTTGTTACGCGCGATTTGCTCAACGACCAGGTTTCGCGCCTGCTGTCCGATGTGATTCAGAACGACGCCTCTGTCGGCGACGACTACGTGCCAGTGGGCTACTACGGGGATTACCAGATTCGCGGCTTTCCTCTTGATCTGGCCACGGGGCTCGAAGTGAACGGCATGACCATAGCCGGCGAGCAGGATGTGCCGCTCGAAAACAAGGAAGCAGTCGAGTTCCTCGAGGGCATTGCCGCCGTTGAGAGCGGCGTGGCCTCCGCCGGAGGCCTGATCGACTACGTGACGAAGCGCCCAGCGAACATCCAGGCAGTCGATTTCGCCACCGATCATCGCGGGACAGCTTATGGCGCGGTTGATCTCGGCCATCTGTTTGCCAGTCGCAAGCAGGTGGGCGCGCGCGTGAATCTGGCAGGAGAAAGAATCGTCCCCTATATGAACGACACCAACGGCTGGCGCGCAGTGGGAGCGGGCGCGGTCGACTGGAGGCTGAATACTGCCACCCTGCTCAAGGGAGACTTTGAGTACCAGCACAAAACTGAACGTGACGGCAGCGGCTATCAGCTACTCGGCGGAGCCGTGTTGCCCGACATCAATCGCATCTACCGATCAACCATGCTTGGCGATCAGTCGTGGGGGCCTCCTGACACTTATGACACGTTCAACACGAACGCACGGCTCGATCACACGTTCTCGCCGTCGTGGGTCGGCCACGCAGCCGCCAGCCTGAGCCACTCGCTCATCCAGGACAACGTGCTTTACGCGTACGGCTGCTACTACGAGGCCGAGTGCAACACCGGCTCGGCGCCTCCCTACTTCTTTGCGCCTGACGGAACTTACGACGTCTACGATTACCGCGACCCGAACGAGCTGCGCATCGACGCAGAGGCGGAAGCGATGGTCACCGGCCACATTCACACGGGTTTCGTGACGCAAGACCTGACAGCAGGTGGCGTCCTCTTTCTCCGGACCGTTCATCAACCCGGCTTCTACTCGGCCGACAATCCCTATTCGCCCGACGGCGTCGTGCAGGACGGCGCTGTCTACACCTACGTCGGATCCGACAACATCTACCAGCCCATCGCGTCGCTTCCGCCGCCCGGCAACCCAAATTCGCTTGAATCTACGTACGAATCCGCGGGCCCGCGACGACTTTGGCAAGACAGTCGCCAATCGTCGGGCGTGATCCAAGACCGTATTCATCTTCCCGCGAGGATCCAGCTCATCGCGGGCGCGCGTTACGATTCGCTGCGCGACCACAACTACTCCGCCTACGCGAGTTGCAGCGATCCGACGGAACTGACCCCCTCCACGGTGACGGAACCGGATTCCTGCGCGCCCGAGCCCTCCGACAAGCCGGTCTGGCTGCCGCAGTTTGCCGTCACGTATAGCCCAGCCCAGAACCTCATATTCTATTCAAACTATGGCGTGATGCTATCTCTCGGTCCGGAGGCGCCATTCTGGGCCGATAACGGCAGTCAGTTTCTTGCGCCGTTTTTCTCGCGCCAGGCAGAGGTTGGCGCGAAGTATGAACCCGCCCAGCGCATTTTGTTGACCACCGCGTTTTTTCACATGCGCGCGCCGTTCTTCTATCCGAAGAGCGACGGAGCGAGCGGCCTCGTCTTCGTCTCGCAGGGACACGAAACTCACAATGGCATCGAGCTCAACGCCGAAGGCAAAGCCGCAAGCTGGCTCCGCCTCAATGGCTCGGCCGCGGCGATGAACGCCATCTCCACCGACACGGGCACGACCTCGTATGACAATAAGCAGGTGATCAACGTGCCGCACCTGCACACCAACGTGTTTGCCGATCTCACTGCGCCTCACCTGCACAATCTGCACCTGATGCCGGGCTGGAGTTACACATCGCGCAAAGAAGCCACGCGCGACGACGCGGTGAGCGTGCCCAGTTACAACCTCTTTAACCTGGGCGCGCGTTATACGCCCGGCGGGGAGCAGGGCCACGTCGCTTTCCACATTTACGCCGATAACATCGGGAATCGGCGCTACTGGTCCGACACCGGCGCCAGTTATGGTGACACGTTTGTATGGCTTGGGGCGCCACCGACCGTGCGGCTTGACGCGCACTATACGTTCTAAGCTTCTAGCTGCCAGCATCCAGCCTTTAGCTTGAATCGCGAGAAATTGAATGAACTCGACAGACGAAAACGGGACGAATCAAGAAGCTAAGAGCTAAAGGCTAATAGCTGGAAGCTAGAGGCCGAAGCATCACAAGGATCGATGAGTTCAACTCCCAAAGCGCACGGCATGGACGGCTCACTGGTCGAACCCGACTGGCGCCCGCTCACGCTCGATGAGTTGCGGCCGCTTCTTGCGCATTTCCCGGACCTCGGAGCGCCGATGCGCATCGATTCCGTGAGCCCGCGTCCGTTTTCCGCGGCCGGTGTTGTGGCGACACGGACCAATCACGGAACCGACCGGCGCATCTTCATCAAACGCCATCATCGCGCCGTGCGCGATCGCGAAGGCCTCCTCGAGGAGCATCGTTTCCTTTCCCATCTTCGTGCCCACGTCGCGCTTGTTCCGCGTATCTTCGCTTCCGCGGCCGGGGAAACAGCCATCGAAGCGGGTGAATGGACCTACGAGATCCACGAAACTCCTCCTGGAATCGACCTTTACGAAGCCGACCTCTCATGGACGCCGTTTCGCAGCGTGGCGCACGCGCACTCCGCAGGTACGGTGCTCGCGCTGCTCCATCGCGCCTCGCAGAATTTCAATGCCCTGCCGCGCAAGGCCCGCCCGCTCGTCGCGAGCTTTACTATCTTTGCCGGTGACGATCCCGCCACCGCAATGGCGCGCTACCTCGCCGCTCGTCCGTCGCTCGCTGCAAACAAAACCGTCCAAGCCAGCGCCGAGCAGGCCATCGAGCTCCTGGCGCCCTTTCACGCCGAGCTTGCGCCGCATCTGCAGGCGCTCGCACCGCTCTGGACCCACAATGACATGCACGCCTCCAATCTTTTCTGGAGCGATGCCGGTCCTGTCGGCGATCGGAACGCGCACGCCACCGCAGTGATCGACTTCGGACTTGCTGACCGCACCAACACCGTGCACGATATCGCTCACGCTATCGAGCGCAACTTTGTTGAGTGGCTTGCGCTCGTCAACGATCCTACGCACCCCGACGATGTGCCCATCCACCTCGATCATCTCGATGCGCTCCTCGACGGCTACGAATCCATCCGCCCTCTCTCGCGTGATGAGTCTTTCGCGCTCGCGCCGATGGCCGCGCTGTGCCATGCTGAGTTCGCGCTCTCTGAGGCCGATTACTTTCTTGGCGTTCTGCACTCGGAGGAGAAAGCGAAAATGGCTTACGACGGATGGCTCGTCGGGCACGCGCGCTGGTTTGCGAGCAGGCCAGGCCATGAATTGCTCGGTGCGCTGCGCCGCAGGGCTGCTGTGCGCTGGGAAATGAAGGCCGCTCGGCCATGATCGCAACGGCCATTACCGATTACGTGACGACGCACGGCCTGGAGCTTGCGGGAGTCGTCACGGCAGCTCTCGGAATCTGGCTCACCACGCGACGTCTTCTTATCTGCTGGCCCATCACGCTGGTTTCGATCTTCATTTACATGGTGGTCTTCTTCCGGGTCGGGCTATTCTCCGACGCTCTGTTGCAAGTCTTCTTCGTCATATTCACGATTTACGGCTGGTGGCACTGGTGGCGCGGCGTGCGCGATGAGGGCGAGGTGCGTGTTGTCCCGCTGCCACAGAAGAGCCTGTTTATCGCTCTTCTCCTCGGCGTGGCGGGGAGCTTCGCGCTGGGAACGCTGGCGAAGCGACTCAACGCCGCGCTGCCGCATCTCGATGCGATGCTGATGAGCTATAGCCTTGTGGCTACATGGTGGCAGGCACGGAAACACATAGCGAACTGGTGGCTTTGGATTCTGGTGGATGCAATTTACGTTGGCGAATATATCTACAAGGACCTGTGGGCAACGGCATTGCTTTACGCGGCCTTTGTGCCGCTTGCCATGCTTGGCCTGCGCGACTGGCGCCGTGCAGCTGCCGAAGTCGAGGCTTAAACCGCTGCCTGCACCACATTCTGGAGCGGCTCGCCTTTCATATACCGCCGCAGTTCATCGGCAACGACGCGCAGTGCGCGCGGAGCAAACTGCGGAGTTGATCCGCCGATATGCGGCGTGAGCAAAAGATTCGGGCAGCTCCATAGCGGATGGCCTTCGGGCAATGGCTCCGGCTCAGTGACGTCGACGGCGGCGCGAATGTGCCCCGAATTGAGCGCATTCACCAGAGCGTCGGTATCTACGATCGGCCCGCGGGCAGCATTCACCACCAGCGCGCCCTGGTGAAGCAGTCCCAGCTGCGCCTTGCCGATCAGCCCGCGCGATTCCGGCGTTGCGGGCAGGATCAAAATCACGACGTCCGCGCGCGGAAGCAGAGTATCCAGTTCGCTTACCGCGTGCACCTCGGGCTCTGAGCGGGCCGTGCGCGCAAGACGAATCATGTTCACGGAAAAGGGAACCAGCATGCGCTCGATCTCCTTTCCGATCGCTCCGTATCCCACGAGCAGTACGGTCTTGCCGGTCAGTTCTTCCTGCAATACCGGCGGATATTTTGTGCGCGTGTCGCCAGTGATTTTGGCGTAGTGTGCGCTGGCCTCAAAACGGCGCTTCCAAATTCCCGAGCGTTGAATATCGAGATACAGCGGAAAATACTTTAACGTGGTCAGGATTGCAGAGACTGTCCACTCGGCAGTCGATATGTTGTGCGCGCCATGCGCATTGCAGATGGTTAAATGTGGGCCGACAGTTTCGGAAATCCATTCCGTTCCCGCCATCATAGCCAGGACCAGCTTAACGCCGCGCAGCCGCGGCCACGCGCGGATCGCCTTGGTCGAATAAGGGTCAGGGATCCAGACATCGATTGCGATATCGTGATCCATCTTGTCTGACACGGGGATCAGCTCGATGCCCTCGGGGAAATCGCTGAACAGCTCGGCAGGTAAAGTGGCTGGGTATCCGACTCGCAGCATGCAGCTCTTTGCGCCCGACCAACGCGCTTCCTCGAATCCATCCTATCGCAGCGCTTGCGCCCCATTGTCCAGGACGACATTCCTGGTTGACGCTTGCAACGCCGAGACGCGAAACTGTGCGGGGCTGTGCGCCGCAAACTATCCTGAGAGAGCTACGAGGCCTTTCCTCGGATTGCATCGATGCGCCTGAAAGCCAAGAAAACGTGGTCGCAGCACCAGCTCTCCGCCAAGCTGCGGCTGGAAGGCGGAGAGCAGGGATTGTTGACCTTCGAGCGGCGCCGCTTGTTTATCGACGCGGCCAAGACCGCGCTGGCGGCAGCTCTGTGCTGGTGGCTGGCGTTGCGCTTCGGCCTGCACGACGGCTACTGGGGCTCCATCAGCGCCATCATCGTTTTGCAATCGAATGTTGGCGCCACGGTGACCGCTTCGCGCGACCGCCTGCTGGGAACATTCATGGGCGCTGCGTTTGGATTTGCATGTTCCGTGTTCGGCGCGCCGCCGTGGAATTACATTCTTGCTTTGCTGATGGCGATCATTGTCTGCGGCCTGCTCAGTCTTCGCAACAGCTCGCGCCTGGCCGCCGTCACCATCACCATCATCATGCTCGTCTCCAAATCCGGCTCGCGCTGGGAGCTGGCGCTCGACCGCGTGGGCGAAGTGCTGCTGGGAATTGTTGTCGCGCTCGCGGTGACCACGCTCGTCTTTCCTGATCGCGCACGGCTGTGGCTGCGCGATGGCCTGGCGCAGGAGTTTCTTCTGCTCGGCAATCTCTTCGAGGCGATTCTCGAGGGGTTTCGCGGCGCGCCTTCGCAGAATCTTCCCACCCTGCGCAACGATGCGCTGGCATTGCTCCGCGGCAACAGCCAGCTGCTTGAAGCTGCGCGCAACGAGCCGAGCGGCCCCGGATGGCGCGAGGGTCTCGGCATGCTATCGCAGTTTGGGCGCTCTCTCTATGACGCGCTCGTGGCGCTCGAGATTGCGGTGAAAGACAGCCACGAGGACCGATTCGCTCAGCAACTGGAGCCCTCGCTCTCGCATCTGGCTGCTGACATTCGCACGGGCTTTAACTACCTGGGAAGTTGCATTCACAAGTGGAGCTTCAGCGTGCCAGCGAAGGGAATCAACCTGGAGCAGGACATAGCGGACCTGGAAGCTCGCATGGATGAGGTTCGCCATACGGGCGTCGCCTTCGATCAAGCCGAGATCCTGCGCGCCTACGCGGTGCAGCTGCACTTAAAGCAGATTGCGCGTTTGCTCCGCGCGACGCGCGCTGAAACCAGCAGCGCCGTGGGCGATTCGAAGAATGCTGTGGATTCGGTGTGAGGTGAGTTGGGGACGGCTTGCTGTTTGCGCCGATTTTTTCGGGGCGAGGAGTGGGGTAGACGACAGCGACTAAATGGCCAGCAACTCGGTGTAGACAGCCATTCCGACAACTGAATCCGCGCCGATTGCATCGAGCGCATCCACTTCCTCCTGGCTGCGAATGCCGCCGGCCACGATGAGTTGACGTTCGGTGAGCTTGCGCAAGCGCGCCGCGGTTTCAATGGGAAAGCCCTGCATCGTTCCCTCCGTATCGACGTGCGTGTAAAGAAATGCGGCAGCGTACGGCTCGAGCTGCGGAATCGCCTCATCCGGCGTGAGCGCGACCTGCGCTCTCCAACCTTTCACGGCGATGCGGCCGTTCTTGGTGTCGATGCCGGCGACGATTCGGTCGGAGCCGATGGCAGAGGAGAACTCGGCGGCGAAGCTTGTGTTGACCGTTCCCTCGGCTGAGAAGAGCGCCGAACCGATAATCACGCGTTTTGCGCCGACGTCGAGGACTTGCCGGGCGCGGTCGATCGTGTGAATTCCCCCGCCCGCTTGAACCGGCAACCGCTTCGCAATCTGTTCGACGAGCGCGAAGTTGTCACCCTGGCGCATCGCAGCATCCAGGTCAATAAGTTGTACAAGGGGGAAGCGCGAGAAGCGCTCGATCCAATACTCAAAATCGTCGAACGCCAGGCGCAGCCTTTCGCCTTGGACAAGCTGCACGATGCGGCCGCCCATCAGATCGATGGAAGGAATCAGCATGGCAGCCTCACCGGAACGCCCGCACGTGCGAGTTCCTCTTTAAGCGAACGTGAAGTGGATACACCGAAATGAAAGATGCTTGCCGCGAGCGCAGCATCGGCTTTGCCGCGCGCGAACACATCGGCAAAGTGCGCCACTGTTCCGGCGCCGCCTGAAGCGATTACAGGAATGCCGACGGCCTCGCTTACGGCAGCGGTCAGTTCACAGTCAAAGCCGGCTCGAGTTCCGTCGGAGTCCATCGATGTGAGGAGAATTTCGCCGGCGCCGCGCTGTTCGGCTTCGCGCGCCCACTCAACGACTGTGCGCCCAATGGGACGCCGGCCCCCTTGCACGTACACCTGCGCATCGCGCACCGGATCGGCAGCGTTAGGATCGCGTCGCGCGTCGATGGCGACGACGACGGCCTGTGCGCCAAAACTTGCGCCAATGGCGCTGATGAGTGAAGGGTCGGCGAGGGCAGCGGAGTTGATGCTCACCTTGTCTGCGCCGGCTTCAAATACCTGTTCGGCATCATGAGCCGAACGAATCCCTCCGCCCACGCAAAAGGGCACGAACAGTTCGCGCGCCGTGCGCTGCACGGTATCGAGAAGGGTCCGACGGCCTTCGTGCGTGGCCGTAATATCGAGCAGCACAATCTCGTCCGCGCCCTCGCGCGCATGACGAGCCGCCTGCGTCGCTGGGTCGCCCGCGTCGACGAGGTCGACGAATTGCACGCCTTTCACCACGCGGCCGGCGTGCACGTCGAGGCAGGCAATGATGCGCTTGGTCAGCATCAGGCTACCTCCGCTTGCCATGCGAGAAAATTGCGCAGGATTTTCAGGCCGGTGTCGCCGGATTTTTCGGGATGGAACTGCACGCCCATGACGTTCGCGCGCTCGACGGCTGCGGCGAAAGGCTCGATGTATTGGGTGATGGCCGCTGTATCGTTTGTGACCGGCCCTTTGTACGAATGTGTGAAGTAGACGAACTCACCGGGCTCGACACCGGCAAGCAACTTGGAACCCGGCCGAACTTCGAGGGAGTTCCAACCGACGTGGGGCACTTTTTCGGTGTTTTCGGCAAAGCGTGTGCACGATTCCGGAAAATGTCCGAGCCCCAATTGCTCCGGCGCTTCGGTCGATCCGGAATAAAGCCACTGCATGCCAACGCAAATCCCCAGGAACGGGATACCGCGCGCGATTGCCGATCGAATCGCGCCGGTCAGGCCAGTCGCGTCCAGACGCTCTGTTGCAGCAAAGTGGCCCACGCCGGGAAGAACGATGCGCTCAGCCGACTCGACCAGCGACAAGTCGCCGTCGGTGACGACCGTTTCGGCGCCCAGATGCTTGAGCGTCTTGAGCACCGAGGTTAGGTTGCCGGCTTTGTAGTCGATGACGGTGACGCGCATGAGGAGCCCCGAGTGAAGAAGTGAAAAATTGAATGAGTGAAAAGTGAACGCGTGAGCGAGGTTAGAGCAATCCTTTCGTGCTCGGCAGCATTTGGCCGAGTTGCTTGTCGCGTGAGCAGGCCACGCGCAGCGCGCGCGCAAATGCCTTGAAGATGGCTTCAATTTTGTGGTGGTTGGAGCGGCCGTACATCGTCTTCACGTGCACGTTGGCCCGCGCACCGCGCGCGAAGCCTTCAAAGAAATCTGTTACGAGCTCGGTTTGCAGATCGCCGACCAGCCGCGTGCGAACCTTCGTGTCCACGGCGAAGGCAGATCGGCCGCTGAGATCGACGGCGGCAATTGCAAGCGTTTCATCCATTGGCATTACGAAATAGCCGGCGCGCAGAATGCCGCGCTTGTCGCCGAGGGCGCGGTCAAACGCCTCGCCCAGCGCAATGCCCACGTCTTCGACGGTGTGGTGCTGGTCGACGTCGAGATCGCCTTTGCAGGCGAGGTCGAGGTCGAATGCTCCGTGGCGCGCGAACAGTTCCAGCATGTGATCCAAGAAACGAATTCCGGTCGAGACTTTGTACCGTCCCTGTCCTTCAATCGTCAGCTCGATCTCAATACGCGTTTCATTGGTGTTGCGGACAATCGTAGATGTGCGCAAATCCGCACGCCTGTTCGCGGATTTTTTCTTGTTTGGAGTCATTGCTTTCCGCCTTCCGCCCGCAGTGTGGCCAGCGCGTTGTTCAGCGCCATAACGGCCTGCCGCATCTGTGCGCGCGTTCCGATGGTAATGCGCACACGGCCATCGCACCCGGGATCGCTCGACCGGTCACGGACCAGAACGCCGGCTTCGCGCATCAGCCGGACAAACTCAGCGTGTTGCGAGCCAATCTCAACCAAGACAAAATTCGTCCGGCTTGGCCAGCGACGCACATTGGCCGCGTCGAGCGCTGCTTCAAATTCCGTGCGCGCGGCCAGCACTTCGCCCACGTACCAATCGAGATATGCCGTATCTTCCAACGCCGGCGGCAGGCAGGTCAGCGCAAGCGAGTTGACGCTGTAGGGCGAGAGCACGCGGCGCACCCAGCGCATCAGATCGGCGGGCCCGGCAAGCAGGCCCAGGCGCAATCCCGCGAGGCCGTAGGCTTTTGAGAAGGTCCGCGCGACCACCAGATTGGGAACCGTACCCACCATATTCATTACTGTCTCGCCGAAGAAATGAAAGTAGGCTTCGTCGACGAGTAGCACCGCTTGCGGCGCACGCACGGCAAGTTCCAGCAGTTGCTCGCGCGTGGCCACGGAGCCCGAAGGACTATTCGGATTGGCAATTGCAATCACTTTTGTTTGGGGAGTGATGGCAGCGATCAGCCGGTCGAACGGGAATTGAAGATCGTCCGCAGCTTGGACCGCGACGACGCGTGCATCCGTTGCGGAAGCGTAGACCTCATACATGGTGTAGGTGGGAACGGGCAGCAGAAGTTCGTCGCCTGCTTCAAGGAAGGTCTCGAAGAGCACGTGAATCGCCTCGTCGACGCCGTTGGTGAGCGCGACCTGCTCCGCGCGCAATCCAAGCTGCGCGGCCACGATCGCTTCAACCGGCTCGCGTTCGGGATAGCGGGTGAGCGCTCCAGCCGAAATCTGCGCCAGCGTCTCACGCACTTTTGGCGAGCACTCGAGAGTGTTCTCGTTAAAGTCCAGCCGCAAGGCTTCGCGGCTGCCCAGAGGTGGGTGATACTCCTTCATCCCTTGTACGCGAAGACGCGGGGTTGGAAAAAGTGTGGAGACACCGTCAGCCACGTTTCTTCCTCCTTCTGCCGGCGCTTGGGTTCAGCCGCACGCGAATCGCTTCAGCGTGGCCTACGAGCCCTTCGGCTTCGGCCAGCAGCATAGCTTTCCGCCCCAACCTCTCGATGCCCTGCGCCGTATATTGCTGCACGGTGATGAGCTTGACGAAGTCGTTGACGCTCAAGCCGCCGCGGACGCGAGCCATGCCGCCCGTCGGCAGCGTGTGATTCGGGCCGGAGATGTAGTCACCCATGGGCTGCGCAGACCAGCGGCCGACAAAAACCGACCCTGCATTCTCAACCCATTTGAGATCGCTCACCGCATCCACGGTCAGGTGTTCCGGCGCAAGGCGATTCGTGATGGCGCGCGCCTCATCGATCGATCCGGCCACGAAAATGACGCCCTTGCGCTTAAGCGCCTCACGCGCCACGGCATTGTTACGGCTGCGCAACTTTGTCTCGGCAATGACGGATTTGGCCAGATCTTCGCGCGTGGTGACGAGGATCGCCAGCGCCTCCGGATCGTGCTCTGCCTGCGCGACAAGATCAGAGGCAATATCGCCCGCGTTGCCGCGCTCGCTGGTGACCACGATCTCTGTCGGTCCCGCGAGCATGTCGATGGCGCAGTCGAACGCGACGAGGCGCTTGGCTGCGGTGACGTAGAGATTCCCTGGACCGACGATTTTATCTACACGCGGCAGGTTCGCGGCTCCGTAGGCGAGCGCGGCCACGGCATGCGCGCCGCCGAGGCGATAGAACTCGGCAATACCAAGATGATGCGCCGCAGCCAGTGTCTCTTGAGCGGGCTTGGGCGAAACCACAACAATTCGCTTCACGCCCGCCACCTGCGCCGGAATCGCCGTCATTAACAGCGTTGAAGGCAGCGGATGGCGACCGCTGGGTACGTAGCATCCAACGGACCCCAGCGGACGCACAAGCTGGCCCGTCGTCAGGCCGGCAGAATTCGATTCGGTCCAAGATTGCGGCATTTGCCGCTGAGCAAAGTTGCGAATCTGCGTGGCGGCTGTGGTGAGGGCATTGCGTTGCGCAGGATTGAGGGCCTTCCATGCTGAGGACATTTCTTCCCGAGTGACGCGCAACGTGCTCAGGCCTGCAAGCCCATCGAATTTGGCCGCGTAGAGCCGCAATGCCTGATCGCCGCGCTTGCGAACATCGGCGACAATGCGCTCGACCGCGGGCAGCACCGCGTCCAGGGCCGCGCCGCCCCGTTGTTCGAGGACAGCGAGTGTCTTCGCCGCCTCTCGCGCATTTCGTCCTGTGGTCCGGATCAGCTTCACGATTCCCTCAGGGGCTCAAGCCCACCGTTTATTGCGGCAACTACGGCACGACTAAAGTCGTGCCCTGATACAAAGCTTCAGCAGCTCACGTGCGTTTCGGCCAGTTGTCCGGATCAGTTTCATCGCTCCGTATCCTTGCTCCCATTTCGTCTTGCGGACGACAGACTCTTCCTGCGGCCCGGCGGCCATGCTTCATCTGAGTTTTTGCGCGCCGAATTTGTCTGCCCAATCGATCAGTTTCTTCTTTAGCAATTCATCCACATCGAGGGGATGCAGGTCCTTCTCGAGTCGGTCCAGAATCTCGTATTGAAACGCCTGCTCTCCGTGCGCAGTCCACTCGTCCTGCAACGACCGATCAAGATCGAGGCCATTGCGCAAAGAGAACCAGCAGCGGTTCCGCGTGGCCTCAAGATTCTTCGTGGCCCCGACCCAAACACGTCCAGTCACCGTGCAACGCAGAGCGTAGATTCCGACGTCCGGCTTTTGTTCTTTAAATCGCCGAATGATCTCTTTCCTTGATTCAGTTGCCGGCATTCTAGTTCCTTTCCTCTCGGTGGCCGCACTGGAATCCAGCCGGCTTCAGTTCACAGCACCACTTTGTTCAGCGGATACTCCACGATCCCCGCCGCGCGCGCTGCTTTGAGGCGCGGGATCACGTCGCGGGCCACGCGCTCTTCGAGAATGGTGTTGACCGCAACCCATTCCGAATCGCTCAACTGCGAAATGGTCGGCGAATTCAACGCCGGCAGCACGGCCAGCACCGCATCCAAGTCACGGCGTTTCACGTTGAGCATCAGCCCCACCTGCGCCTGCGCGTCGATGGCGCCGCGCAGCATGAGAGCGATCTGATCGATCTTCTGGCGCTTGTCCGGGTCGGCCAGCGCGGCCTTGCTGGCGATCAGGTGCGTCTCGCTCTCCATCACGGTGTCAATGATCTTGAGGTGATTGGCCTTGAGCGAGCTGCCAGTCTCGGTGACTTCGACAATCGCGTCGGCCAGCATGGGGGGCTTGACTTCTGTCGCGCCCCAGCTGAACTCCACCTTCACGTTCACGCCCTTGGAGGCAAAGTAGCGCTTGGTCACTTCGACAAGTTCCGTGGCGATGATTTTGCCCGCGAGATCTTCGGCCTTTTCAAAGCCGCTGGCTTCCGGCACGGCGAGCACCCAGCGCACCTTGCGCCGGCTTTGCTTGGCATAGGTCAGCGTGGTCACGCTTGCGACATCAAGGCCGCTCTCGACAACCCAATCGATGCCGGTCAATCCCGCATCGAGCACGCCGTGATCGACGTATCGAGCCATTTCCTGCGCGCGAATCAGCATGCACTCGATGTCGACGTCGTCGATCGAAGGAAAGTAGGAGCGGCCGTCTGCGTAGATGTTCCATCCCGCGCGCTTGAAGAGAGCGATGGTCGCGTCCTGGAGGCTGCCTTTGGGAATTCCGAGTCGAAGTTTGCTATCCACGGGCCGCCTCCGCGCCGATCGGGATCGGCCGAGTGAAACAGCTTACTGTGCCCTCGTGGCAGACCAGGCCGTCGCCTTCCACTTCCACGCGAAACAGCAGCGTATCGTTGTCGCAGTCAGTCGAGGCCGAAACCACGCGCAGCCGGTTGCCGCTGGTCTCGCCCTTCATCCACAGTTTCTGGCGAGTGCGGCTCCAGAAGGTCACAAAGCCCGACTCCTGTGTTTTGGCGTAGCTGGTGGGATTCAAGAAGCCCAGCATCAGCACTTCGCCCGTGCGCGCATCCTGCACGATTCCCGGCACGAGTCCATCCATCTTTTCGAAATCAATCTGTTCCACAGTTTCTTCCTTTGGATTAGATTTTTCTGGCTGCAAACATGAAAAAGCCCACCAGCGTCATTCGCCGGCGGGCTTGGGTCTTTCTCTTCGATCTCTCTGGCCGATTAGCTCAGGCCATGGCAGTCCGCCGGCATGGATGTCCCATGATGATGGTGATGGCCGTGATGGCGGAGGATCTGCATCTGTTTTTAAAGGTACGGGGAAAGCCGGCGTGCTGTCAAATGGTTTTCTTGCTCCCGGCCCGATGGCAGGCGGAGAATAGGTGCGTGCCCACCCTGAGCCGCTTCGCTTTTGTGCACCTTGCAATTCTGGCTGTGTTTCTTTCCGGAACAGCGTGGTCCGCTGCGGCTCCCCGACAAACGGGCTCAACCCAAACCGCAACCAAGCCAAAAGCCATTCCGCCGCCTGAGGCGCGCGTCGACATCAACCACGCCAGTGTGGATGAATTCCTGAAGGTTCCGGGCATGACAAAGAGCTGGGCCGGGCGCATCGTGCGCTTTCGTCCCTACCGAAGCAAGCAGGATCTGGTCGAGCACGGAGTACTTCCCAGCGACGTGTACGACAGAATCAAGGACTACATCATCGCGCATCACGGCGAGCAGTAAGCCGTCGCGCGGCCGAATTCGGCTCGCGAATGCTGGCCCCCGGCGCTTGCTCCAAATCCACAAACATTCTCATGCGCAATGCCGTGCGGCCATTACACTGATCTCTATCAGGAGGGACTCCTCATGCAAACCAGAATTCTGGGCACCACTATGCCGGTGCTTGAAGTGCTGCTCGACCCTAACGAAAGCGTATTTTCAGAGAGCGGTGAGCTCTCGTGGATGACCGCGAGCGTCCAGATGACGACGCATACACAGGCGGGCGGGGGCGGTGGATTCTTCGGTGTGATCAAGCGAGTGGCCGGCGGCGGCAGCATCTTCATGACCGAATACCGCGCCATTCAGTACCAGGGCACCGTCTCCTTTGCCACGAGGGTGCCGGGGCATATCGTGCCGGTGCAGCTTGGGCAGGGGCCGGAGTACATGGTGCACCGGCACGGATTCCTGTGCGCCACGCCCCAGGTGACGATCTCGGTTGGATTCCAGCAGTCGCTCGGGGCAGGCATCTTCGGTGGCAGTGGATTCCTGCTGCAGAAGATCGGTGGCGTGGGCACGGCATGGATCGAGTTGTCGGGCGAGCTGGTTCAGAAGGACCTTGCACCCGGCGAGATCCTGTTTGTGCATCCGGGTCATGTGGGCGCGTTTCAATCGTCGGTCGGATTCCAGATCACGACGGTTCCGGGGATCAAGAACATGTTCTTCGGCGGCGACGGCATCTTTCTGGCGCGGATGGTGGGTCCGGGCACGATCTGGCTGCAGACGCTGCCCATTTCGCGCCTGGCGATGCAGATCTACGAGTATCTGCCGCATCCCGAAGCGGCGCAGACGCCGGCAGCAGGCGTGCTGGGCGGAATTGTCGGCGGGCTCATCAGCGGACAGTGATCAAGAGCCAGGAATCAGGGTTCAGGGGTCAGTGCGCAGTGAACGGTGGACAGCAGACGGCAGACAGGAAACAGCAGGCAGAAGACAGAAACTGTGGTTCGTGAATCGTGAGCCGTCGATCGCGAACCATCGCCGCGCGCATCAAACCGGTGTGTAAGGATCGGTAAGCATGAGTCAATCCGCGGAGATGAAGCAAGCCGCGCAGAGCAAGCAAAACGTTCGCGGACACATCGTGTTCTTCTTTGCACTGGCGCTGGCGCTCTACGTGGCCTGGCTGATGCGCGGTATGCTGGCGCTGTTTTACGTTTCGGCGCTTTTTGCTGTGGTGCTGTCGCCCATCGTGCGGGCCACGTCGCGGATTCAAATCGGCCGATGGAAGCCGTTTCACGGATCGACGGCCATCCTCATCCTGCTGCTGGCTGTGGCGGGCGCGTTCGCGCTGTTCGGATTTTTCGCCTTGCCGCCGGTCATCAACGACCTTCAGGCCCTCACCGGCGAACTGCCCGGCCGTGTCCCAGCAATCCTGGCCAAGATCAGAGAGGTTCCCTACGCCGATCGCCTTGACGCCGAGGATGTGATTGCCTGGATTCAGCGCGGGCTGAGCAGCGGGGCAGCGTACCTGCTGACCTCGTTCAAGACGTGGGCGGGCGCGCTGGTTGAGATCATTGCGGGCTTTGTGCTCACGCTCTACTTCATTCTCGAAGGCGACGGCGCGTACCGCTGGTTTCTTTCGTTCGTGCCAACGGCGCCGCGACAGCGGCTGGACGCGACGCTGAGGCTCGCAGCCGGCCGCATGGAGAAGTGGCTGGTGGGCCAGCTGAGCCTGATGCTGATTCTCGGCACGCTGAGCACGATCGTTTACCTTTTGCTGGGCGTGCGCTACGCCTATGTGCTGGGCGTCATAACCGGCCTGCTCAACCTGATCCCGGTGCTGGGCGCCGCCGTTTCGCTGGTGCTGGCGCTGCTGGTAGCGTCCATCGACAGTTGGGGACGCGTGCTGGGCGTGGCCATCTTCTTCGTCGTGTACCTGCAAATTGAAAACTCCTGGCTGACTCCGCGCATCATGCGCAGCCGCGTCCAACTGCCAGCGCTGGCGATCTTCGCCGCGCTGCTGCTCGGCTCGGAGCTCGGCGGCATTGCCGGAGCGATGGTCGCGATCCCGACGGCGGTGCTGGTAAGCGTGCTGGTCGACGAGTACCTGGTGCATAAACCGGCGGAGTGAACGGAGCAGCGGGTTAGCGAGTCAGCGAGTCGGTACCCGGCTCTCTGCCTTCATCTGTCTGCTCAGGTTATGGTGAGCCAGACAACCGACACTAAATATTTTTCCGGCCCAGTTGGGGTTAGGTTATTTAGATTCAGCGACTTATACGTCAGATGACGCCCCGTAACCCATTGAAAACAAAAGATTTAAAATGCAAAATACCTGGAATCAATGACTTGCGGGCTCTTTTCCGACGTTTTGCACCGGTTGGGGTGCAACACTCCAAGAAGCGGTTGGGGGCCCGGGAATGCCAGCCATGGAGTGGCGGCCTTCCTTATAGATCATGGTTTTTTTCTTTCGAGGGGTGGCACCCCGATGCCCCTCTCTCTTGAGTTAAATACGTCATAAAAAATGGGTTGCAGAGCGACCTTCCATGTAAGTTATTTATTCTAAAGGGTAATGTCTTGCAAAGACTCCTTTTTCATTGGAGTTGCCTTTCTTTTTGCGCAGCAATCCTCTGCGGCTCAGAGGAGCCGGCATGGATTCATAGCCTGTTTTGGATCGATGCGGTGATTATGCGCTTAAAGGTCGAAATGATCGGCAAACTTCGGGAAAGAATTTGCGGAGTGTTTTCAGTGGGTTGGGGCGGTGGGCACGAACGAGGCGCTTGACAAGAGCGATTGCAAATTATGGATGTTTTCGTCGATGCTCCCCAAACCGCTCCGCTCAGGATGACACGGTTGAGGAAGGCTGGGTTCGTGCTATCCCACCCTAAAACTCCTCGCTGCGCGTGGAGTTTTAGGATGGGGCACCCCAGGATTTGTGGGGGCGAAGCGAATCTAAAAAACTCAAGCCGACTGCCGGTGCCCGTTTACAATCACATTCTCGAACCTGAGACCTTTGACGCCGCTGGCCGCGAGCTTTTCCTGCTGCAGCTCGACGTCGAAATCCTTGAAGGAAATGTTGCTGATCTCCGTTTGACCAGGGTTTGGCCTGATTGTGCCGAACGCCGTGTAATGACCCTTGACGCCGATGAAGCTCAGGTTACGAACCACAGATTGCGGCGGAGCTTCACCCTGCAGATTGGCATATTGCGACCACGGCTGCACCGAAAGGATCGCGGAGGCCGTGGCTTCAGAGGTGATGTTGCGGAACGTGATGTCCTCATAATGCTGCGGCGTGTCTGGCCGCAGCTTCAAGGTCGCGATCCTGACATTGCCGATGATCCTGCAATTCTCCACGACCACTTCGCGAACGATCGTGGCTTCAGATCCAAGCGTCAGCACGCCGCCGCCACGCTTATAGACGCAGTTGCGGACGCGGATGTGCTCCACGGGCGGACTGTCCGTGTCCTCCATGGCATGGGGTCCCTTGGAACCCTTGGCCGCGATGCAATCGTCCGTGACGGAGAAAAAGCAGCCGTCGATCGTGACGTTCCGGGAACTGTCGAGGTCAATTCCGTCCGTGCTGGGAGCCTGCTTGTAGTCGTCCGGCACCAGGAAACGTACCTTGCTCACGGAAACGCCGTCGCAGTTGTAGATATGGAGATTCCAGAACTGAGAATCCTTGAAAGTAATGCCCTCGATCTTCACGTCGCGCGAACTTTCAATGAGCGCCAGGCGGGCGCGGGGAACACCCACGTTCGGGAAGTTACTGCCCGCGGGCGACGCGTGACGCAGTTTCCAGAACAAGTCCCATATTGGCCGGCCTGCTCCATCGAGCGTCCCCTCGCCGGTAAGCCGGAAGCCATGGCAGTTGGTTGCGTTGATCAGAGCTGGATTGAACTTCTCCTCGAAGTGGCCTTCAATCCGGGTGCGCTGGGCGGGGAAGTTGGCCATATCTGTCGAGCACTGCAGCGCCGCTCCCGCACGGAGGTAAAGATTCACCTGCGGCTTGAAGAACAGGGCCCCGCTCACGAACGTGCCCTGCGGGATGACGACCGTTCCTCCGCGGCGCGATGCCAAATGATCGATCGCCGCCTGGATGGCCCTGGTGTTTATGGTTGCACCATCAGGACGCGCGCCGAATTCCGTGATCAGGGCTTCCGCAGAAGAATCCGCATCGGCCGTCAACGCAGACCCCCAGAAGGGAGCTGTAAGCATCATCGACATGAACCGCCGGCGTGGAAACGGATGAATGGACACAGCTCACCTCTGTGCGACAGATTAAGATGCTGTGGCAAGAAACTTGTTGATGGAGTCGAACTGGTCTCGCGCCGACAAATCGCCGCGTCTCCAGCGATCGCACGCCATTTCGACTTCACCATAACTTGGTGCGAACCCAAGCGTCAACGAGTCCGCATTCAGGCGGGGGTTGGGCCAGGTAAAAGTTCGGTTCTTCGAGATAAATAATCTAATGGGAGCGCGAAATCAAGCGCTGCTTCAGGCCGGCGGCGAGTGCGGACTCCGCTGGCGGCTCATTTTTTGGGGTCGCGATTCAGCAGAGCCAATTGATCGAGGAAGCCGTGCTGTCCAGCGATGAGCTTGGCGCGCGCGTCTGCTATTTCAAACCACCCGGCTCTGTCAACCTCCGGGACGTCGACATGCTTGCCCGATTTCGGCGGCCACTCCAGCGAGAAGAGGTTGCTGCGGATCTCCACGGAGCAGTCGCCCTCGATAGCCCACGCCGAAACGATCTTGCCACTTGGCTGCCTGAGCCCGGAGAGCGGGAGCAGCTTTCCTTCCGGCAACGGGTGCCCCGTCTCTTCTTCGAATTCGCGCCGCGCGGCGGCGAGAGGATCTTCGCCGAACTCGTATTCCCCCTTGGGGATGGACCATGCGCCGAGGTCCTTGTTCTTCCAGAAGGGGCCGCCGGGGTGAACGAGAAAGACTTCGAGCCGGCCGCTGTTCTTCCGGTAAAGCACGATTCCGGCGCTGAGCTTCGGCATTGCAGCTCTCCGATGGGGGACAGTTTGAAACCGCGGCTTGATTCACCGGCGAGCTAGGCCGGGGTACGCATAGCTTCGAGGGCGACGGTGAGGTCTTTGGCGAGGGTTTGCTGCGCTTCGGGAGTGAGTTTCTCTTCGCCGCTCGTGAGGTAGAAGACGTCGATGGCGGTTTCGCCTTCGGTATCAATGAGCGCGACCTTGATGTTGCATTGATGGACGGCAAAGGTGAGAGCGATCTGGCGGAGAAGGCCGGGCATATCCTGCGCGACGACTTGCAACAGAGTTGAGTGCGAGGAGGACTCGGAGTCGAACTCGAGCTTGGTGGGCACGTCGAGCTTGTAGTTGCCGGGCTGGTTCAAATGACGGCGCGCTTTGAGCAACTGCTCGACGGAGAGTTTTTGCGCGACGACGTCGTGGACGTTCAAGAGGAAGCGGTCTTTCTCAGTGGGGTTGAGCTCGAGGGTGCGGAAGATGTCAGTGAACTGAAAGCTGTCGACAATGACGCCGGCGTCGTTAGAGTAGGCGCCGGCGCGGACGATGTTCATGCCCCATGCGGCAAGGACGCCGGCCATATCGGCAAAGAGGCGGGTGCGGTCGCGGGTGATGACGGTGAGGTCGTAGAGCTGTCGGCTGGGGCGCAGATCGAGCTGAACATTGTCCTTGTCGAGATTGAGCGCCATGAGGAAGTGATTGCGAATCTGCTCGGGAAGGCGGGTTTGCAGGTAGCGCTGCGGGAGACCCTCGAGAAACTGCCTGAGCGCGTCGTGCTGCGCGGCGGGAACCATGGAGCGGATGCGGTTGAGGAGGGTGGGATCGATGGCGGCGTGATAGCGCGCCTCGTCGACCGAGCGGTCCATGAAGTTTGAGGTGGACATGTAGAACTGCCAGAGGTTCTCGGCCTTCCACGGAGTGAGCGCGTCGGGGTTGACGGCTTTGATGTCGGCAAAGGTCATGAGCGTGAGCATCTTGAGGAGCTGCGGGCTGCCGATTTTGTCGGCGAAGCCGCGGACGTTGTCGAGGTCGAAGATGTCGCGGCGCATGGCGGCCGACATTTCAAGATGCAGGCGAATGAGCTTGAGGATGGACTCGCGTTCCTCGGCGTCGAAGTCGAGGCGGGCGAGGAAGCTGTCAGCCAGCTCGACGCTTTGCTGCGCATGCTCGCCGGCGCGGCGGCCCTTGCCGGTGTCATGCAGGAGCAAGGCGAGGAAGAAAAGGTCCATGCGATCGATTTCGGGGAGCAGTTGCGCGAGGCGCTGCTCGTGCTCATTGGCGGGAGTGCGCAGGGAGTGGACGTTGTCGATGACCAGGAAGGTGTGCTCATCGACGGTGTAGCGGTGGTAGCTGTCGCGGATGACGAGCGCATCGATGCCGTGGAACTCGGGGATAAGCATTTCAAGAACGCCGAGCGCGTGCATGGTGCGGAGGGCGTGGGCGGCGTGCGGGCCGAGAAGCACTTCGCGCAGAGCGTTCCAGAGGTAGGGGCCTTCGGGGATGGAGATGGCGAGGACGGGTAGCGCGTCGGTGATGCGGTCTTCAGCGGCCTGAGAGAGCGTGTAGCCGTGCGTGGCCATGAGCGAGAAGATGCGGAGGATAGCGGCGGTGTCATTAAACTGCGCGCCGGGCTGAATGTCGATGCGGCCCTGGTCGAGGAGAAAGTCGGTTCCGGCGATGGGCGAGCGGCGGCGGCGGAACTGGCGATAAAAGCTGACCGGGGCGGGCAGGTGCTCCATGAGGAGGGCGGCACGGCGATAGATGACGCGGGCGTGCCGGTAGTAGGTGCGCATCCAGTAGCTGGGGTCGGCGGTGCCGCGGGTTTCAAGGCCGATGGAGCGGGCGGCGGCTTCGTCCTGCGATTGCCAGTCGAGCGTGTTGTCGTCGCGGCCGTGGCGGAAGTGGAGGAAACATCGGGCTGCGGCGAGGAAGTCGAAGGCTGCCTCGGCATCGCCGCGCGCGCTTTGGAAAACGCCGCCGCGCTGGCGGGGCCACTCCTTCGTTGCCTTGAGATGGAAAAGGATGGCGAACCAGACGGCGAGCGAATAGTCGCGCAGGCCGCCGGGACAATCTTTCAGGTTGGGCTCGAGATGGAAGATGGTGTTGCCGAATTTTGCGTGGCGGGAGCGAGCGATTTCGCCGAGCTTTTGCGCGATGGAGTTCCACTCGCTGAGGACGAGGCCGGGAAAGGTGACCTGGTGGAGCTGCTGGTAAAGAGGAAACTGGCCGGCGAGGAAGCGGCGATCGAGAGTGGCCAGGGTGAATTCGAGATTGTCGGGGTCGAAGCGGCCGGATTCCTTGACGGTGCGGGAGTTGGGGCTGGCGCGCAGGCCGATGTCCCACATGCCCTGGATGATGGCGCGGACGGCTTCGCGGGACAGCTCCTCGGTTTTATCGTCGGCGAAGGCGAAGAGGACGTCGATGTCGGAGTAAGGGAAGAGATCTTTGCGTCCATAACCGCCGAGGGCGAGGAGAGCGGTGTTTTGAGGAGGCAGACCGGCAAAGGCCCGGCGCCACATTTCAATGAGGATACGGTCGACAACGGCCGATCGGCGACGGATGGCAGCCGTGCCATCGCCAGTGCGCTCACAGGTCTGGCGGACAAGCGCCATCTCCTTGAGATACTGCTCCCGAAGATCGTCGACCGCTAAAACGACTGAGTTCATAAGAAATTGTTTTTGCGTGGCCTGCCGAAGCAAGAAGGAATTGTTACAAGAATAAGCGATAAATGCCGGAAGCGGGAGATTTGGTGCGTCGGCGAGCAAGTTGAGCGGCTGGCGAGAGATGCGAGCAAGGCCCCCCATCGGGGTTGATCGAACTGCGCGGCACCCCGCGCCGATGGGGGAATGTTGACCGGCGATTCACGACACACCGGGACGTGACCACAGTCACGAAGGGACTCTCGCGAACAGACCTAGACTTCAGGCACGATGGCGGCACTCTCTCTTTCGGCCAGCGCCGGAGAGGCGCTTGTTCTGGGACTGGCGACGGGGCCGGTTTGCCTGGCAACCTGCGGGCCGGTGGTGGTGCCGTGGATGATGGTTCAGCCGCGGGGAGTGCGGTTGCACACGCGGCAACTCCTGTTGTTTCTGGCGGCGCGGCTGGCCGGGTACATGGTCTTCGCTGCGGCGGTTTGGATGGTGGGGTCGTCGATTCCGCATGCCTGGATGGGGCGAACGTGGTTGATGGGCGGAATCCAATTGCTGCTGGCAGCCGGAATGGTGGTCTACGCGGTTGGATGGCCGCACAAACGGTGCGTGGCGGCGAACCCCGCCTACGCTGAAGGTTTGGCGCGGCATGGGGCGACG
>Ga0326728_10001319_pt1 | contig 88663 bp, 90 predicted proteins | sample MB3enrmetagenome_FD_207602 | JGI IMG/M metagenome (GOLD analysis project Ga0326728, IMG submission 207602) | Lab enriched peat soil microbial communities from McLean, Ithaca, NY, United States - MB31MN | ecosystem: Environmental > Terrestrial > Soil > Wetlands > Peat | place: USA: New York... | reverse complement strand
TTAGCCTTTGTCCTTCTGCCTTTCTGGACCGCCCCTTGTCCTTGCGCATGATGGCGCGCGCGGATTGCATAAAAAGGCTGAAGGCTGAAGGCTAAAGGCTGAAACGCGAAGGTTGACGGCTGAAACGCAATTCTCAGAAATCTTTTCATAAACTTTAGCATTTAGCCTTTGTCCTTCTGCCTTTCTGGACCGCCCCTTGTCCTGGCGCATGATGTCGCGCGCGGATTTCAGGAGAGCGCCGAGGGATTGGGCGGGGGTGTGGGGGTAACGGATTGGGACATCAAATTATTCGGGATTGACGTTTCTGTTCATGGGGGTCATATTGTTCTTAAGTCGGACTGGAAATCTCCGGTCGGCGCTGGGCCTCTGGCATTGCCGGAGGCCCTTCGCACTTTCAGGGGTACACCTTCAATCCCCATCCTTTCGTCTCGCCGTCCGGACTTCGGCGGAATTTCTTTGCCACGATGTCATAAGCCCGATTCGGCTGGTTCGGGCGTAAGACTTTGATCCCGACAGGGCGCGCGACTAAATCAGCCATCTGCAAGCCCGTCGAGTTTGACGCCTTGGGAATCATCACCGGTTCAAACGGCAGTCGCTGGTTGAGTGCGTTGGCGCCGGCGCAAATCCGGCGGAACGCCAGTTCAAACTGATTGTCCTCCTTCACCCCGCGCTGCTCCACGACGACACCCTGTCCGAGACGCAGCGAGAAGCATTAGTGGATGACATTTTGCACGAATCGTGATTGAGGTTCCCCGCGTCGTATTCGATACCAACATCCTTTTTTCCGCTGTCGGCTGGATGGGGAATCCGTATCACTGCGTCCAAGCAGCGCGCCAAGGTCAATGCCTCTTCCTAACCTGCGAAGCCATTCTGGAGGAACTGCGGGAAAAGCTTCGGCTCAAAAGAGATCTCAGCGCGAGCAAGGCGGCGGAAATCACCGATGAGATCTGCGCCTTTTCCAAGATTGTATCGCCTCCCGGGACGTTGAAAGTTATCAGCGCCGATCCCGATGACGACGCCATCCTGGAATGCGCCGTAGTCGGACAAGCAACCCACCTTGTCAGCGGGGACAGGCACCTGCTTGCCCTGGAAAAGTACCAGAACATCCAAATCGTTCAAGCTGCCGCCTTTCTGAAACTGCTTCAGGCCGGGTCCAAATACCGTTAGGGCGGTCAGGCGGCGACCCAAAGCCGACTGGCACAGAGGTCTCGATTTTATCGGGACTGCCGCATTGGAAACAGCCGGCGAGGGCGCCGACTGGGACACGCGGGGCGCGAAGGCGCGGAGGCGCAAGAACGACCCTCACCCGGCTTGGCGGCGACCCTCTCCCATCTGATGGGAGAGGGCACGATACGCGAAGGCGCGAAGGCACAGCACGGCCAGCCGCAACCAAAACAGCGTAATCACGGATTTCAGGTCTGAATTGAGAATTGGAAATTGGAAATTTCAAATTGGCAATTGTGACAGAGGGAGGCGCGCTATGGAGTGCAATCGGGAATGTCACGGGAGCGGTGGAGCAAGCGGATTTGGAGCAGAAGAGAACCGCGGATGGACGCGGATGGACACGGATTATGCGGCGCAGAAAATGCGGGGTTCTCGATGAGGGATTGTAGGGTTGAAGGGATTCCGTCGGCGGGACGGTGACGGGTGCGACCGGGACGGTCGCGGTCCCATGGGGGTGTAAATGGGCGCAGATCGCCGGTCATGGAGAAAATGGGAGGGTAAAAAAGGGAAAGGTTTTGACAATGGAGGGTGAGCGGAGGAAACGAAAAGTCGCAGGATGGGATAATACATGAATCAAGATTTGATTATCGGCATCGCGGGCGCCGGGGGGGACGGCGTGATTTCAGCGGGTGAATCGTTGATCACGGCGGCGGCGTTGGAGGGCTATCACGGCATGATGACGAAGAGTTTCGGGTCGCAAATCCGCGGGGGCGAGGCTTCGTGCCGGCTGCGACTGGCAATCCAGCCGGTGCTCAATCCGAACGGGCCGCTGGATGTGGCGGTGGCGCTCAATTGGGAGGATTTCCGGCGGTTTGGCTGGGAGCTGCCGGTGGAATCGGCGACGATCGTGGTCTATGACAGCAATACCGGGGTGGCGCCGGACAAGCTGCCGTTGGAAGGGGTGACGCCGGGGGTGGTGTTCAGCGTGCCAATCACTGAAATGGCCGAGAGGCACGCGGGGACGGACAAGGCAAAGAACATCGTGGTGACGGGGTTGCTGGCGGGGTGGTTCGGGATCGGGCGGGAGAGCATGCTGGCGGGGATTCGCAAGAAATTTGCGAAGAAGGGGACGGCGGTGGCGGAGGGGAACGCGCGGGCGTTTCAGGCGGGATTGGAGTTTGCCGAGGCGCATGCGCTGCCGGAGGAGCGCAAGCTGGCGGCGCCGCAAGGGGGCCGGGAAGCCGTGCTGTTGACAGACGGCAACGATATGTGCGCGGCGGCGGCGATTTTTGCGGGATGCACGTTTTTCGCCGGTTACCCGATCACGCCTTCGACGGAGATCATGCAGTTTCTGGACCGGGAGATATGGAAGTATGGGGGGACGGTGCTGCAGGCGGAGGATGAGATTGCGGGCATCGGGGCGGTGGCGGGGGCGTCGTTCGCGGGCAAGAAAGCGATGACGGCGACATCCGGCCCCGGCATGTCTCTGATGACGGAGATGCTTGGGCTGGCGAGCATCGCGGAGTTGCCGCTGGTGTGCGTGAACGTGCAGCGAGGCGGCCCGTCCACCGGGATGCCCACCAAGGCGGAGCAGTCGGACCTGTTCCAGGCGGCGTTTTCGGCGCACGGGGATTGCCTGCGGCCGGTGCTGGCGCCGACGAGCGTCGGGGACATGTTCGGCGTGACGGTGGAGGCGTTCAACTTGGCGGAGTATTACCAGACGCCGGTGATAGTGCTGTCGGACCAGGAAATTGCGCAGCGCAAGGAGATCGTGGAACCGATTGACACGAGGGCGTTCCAGTTGGTGGAGCGGCGGCATCCAACGGAGGCGGAGCTGGCCAAGTACGCGCGGTTCAAGCTGACGGAGTCGGGGATCAGCCCGATCAGCCATCCGGGGATGGCCGAGGGCAATTACCTGGCGTCGGGGATCGAGCATAATGAACTGGGGCGGCCGACGGCGAGCGGGGAGATGCACGGGCGAATGAACAAGAAGCGATTTCGCAAGTTTAACCCGCTGAAGAACCGGCGGGATTTGTTCGAGGTGGAAGGCGATCCGGAGGCGCCGATCGGGCTGGTGAGCTGGGGGAGCGTGGCCGGGGTGGCGCGGGAGGCGCTGCGGCTGGCGCTGGCGGAAGGGTTGCACGCGAAATTGCTGGCGCCCAAACTGCTCTACCCGGTGGTCGAACCGGTGTATCAGGACTTCTTCGCGTCGGTGAGGCGGGGATTGTTCATCGAGCAATCTTTCCAGGGGCAACTCTACCGGCTGGTGAGGATGTACGTGGACCTGCCGGCCCACGTGCAATCGCTGGCCAAGAGCGGGTCGAACCCAATTCAGCCGAGCGAAGTGCTGGAACGGGTGCGGGAGATGGTCGTATTGCTGCAAGGCAACGGCAACCGGCATCAACCCGAGGCGGTGGCGGACTGAAGCGGGGAATAGACGCATGAAAAAAATCTTCATGTCCTTGGCAGGGCGGCGCTGCCGCGCCGCCCAAGATTTGAGGGCAGAGCAGCCGCTCTGCCCTACCAGGAAGGTGAAGGTCTTTGTCATGCACCCGCGGGGAAGGAATTAACAGGAGACACAAAGATGACAACGGACGAACCGATTTTGGCGGGCCAGTTTCAGGCCGGAGATTACAAGAGCGACCTCAAACCGATCTGGTGTCCGGGCTGCGGGGATTACGGGGTGGTGACGGCGATCACGCGGGCGCTGGCGGCGATCGGACGGCCGCCGCACGAGATCGCATTTGTTTCGGGGATTGGATGTTCGAGCCGGATACCGGGGTACACGAGGGCCTACGGGTTCAACACGGTGCATGGGCGGGCGTTGCCCATCGCGCAAGGGATCAAGCTGGCCAACCCGGAGTTGCTGGTGCTGGTGGCGAGCGGGGACGGCGACGGATTCTCCATCGGCGGGGGGCACGTGGCGCACGTGATCCGGCGCAATATTGACTTGACTTACATCGTGATGGACAACCAGATTTACGGGTTGACCAAGGGGCAGTTGTCGCCCACCTCCAAGCGCGGGCGAAAGACGGTCACGTCGAGCTATGGGAGCCTGGAGAATCCGGTGAACCCGCTGCTCTACGTCATGGGCTACGGAGCGTCGTTCGTGGCGCAAGGAACGCCGGCGGACATGGCGGGGCTGACGCGGGTCATCGAAGAGGGCCTGCGTTTTCCGGGGTTCGCCTTTATCAATGTTGAGTCGCCATGCGTGACTTATGGGGAGGAAGAAGAGCAACTCAAAGCGCAAAAGGCCAGGCTGCAGAGCCTGGAAGCGATCGGCCACGATGCGGCGGATCGAGCCGTGGCCACCGAGCGGGCGCGGGACTACGGGACGAAGCTTTACACGGGAATCCTGTATCGCAACCCCAAGCCGCCGCCGACCTACGGCCAGGGAGTGGCCGAGCGGCAGCAGGCGCTCAAGAAACAGGCCGTGCCGCGGCACGAGATTCTCAACCGGTTTATGCCAGACAAGTGAATATGAATGCCATTGCTGAAGAGAGACTGTCACCGGCGCTGACCACACTGCCTTCCGACGACGTTCGGCAGATCATGTGGCGGTTTGCCGACCGTTATGAACTGCAGATGCTCGCGCAAAGCGCGCGCGGCGTGGCGCGCGGGCCGGTGGCGAGGCTGGTGGCCAAGGGCGGGCGCAACTCGCACGAGTGGACGGCGGACAAAGCGAGTCTGTTGCCGCACTTTGACGAAAGCGGGTTGACGGCGGCGTTCCTGGAGCCGGAGGAGGGCGGGTTCATCGCGGGGCCAAAGAATCTGGCGCTGGCGCTGATCGCGTTTGAATTGTCGTGGGTGGACGCGGGGGCGGCGACGTGCAGCCTGGCGGGCAATCTGGGGCTGGCGCCGATTCACGAGCGCGGAACGCCGGAGCAGAGGGCCAAGTACGCCGCCAACGCGGCTCCGCTCAAACCCGGAGAAAGCCGCCGACAAGTTCGGGCCGCCTTCGCGCTGACCGAACCGATTCCGTTCGTGGGGGTGGAGACCGGGATGCTGGCGGGCAAAGTGCGGATCGCCGAATGGCCAGAGGGGGGGGAGCCGATGCTGCACGTGAACAAACGGGGCCGGTTCATCACGAACATGGGATTCGCCAACGTCGTGACCGCCGCGGTGGAGTCCGACGACCCGAAGCTCAAGGGCAGTTGCATGGTAATTTTGGAAGAAGGCGACGCGGGGATTTGGGATCGGGGCACGCCGACAAAGAAACTCGTTCACCAGTTGTCGTCCACGAACGATCCGGTGTTCGACCTGAAAGTGCCCGCCGGGCGGATAGTGGGCGGCTACACGATCAAGGAGGGGGTCATCATCCCGAACTACTCGCACAGCGAGATCATCGAAGCGGTGTTCCGCCGCACGCGTGTGACGGTGGGCTTGATGACATCGGCCAAACTGCTGTCGGCCGTTGAGCCGGTGATTCTTTATCAACGGCGGCGCTTTCGCGGCGGGCAGGGAGGGCCCGGCACGCCGCGTTACGAACTGGGCATCCAGCAAAAGGAAGACGCGCTGCACCGGCTGGCGGACATCTGGGCCACGGGCGAGGCGAGCGCGTCGCTGGGCTTCGAGGCGGCGCGGTTGTTCGACCAACTGGACCCGCTGGAAAAGGAAAAGGAGCGCATCCTGGGCGGGAAGAAGTTGACGGGCCGGGCGGCGTTCAAGGAATTGGGCAGGGCGCAAGAGGAAGCGTTGAAGTTGCTCGACGCGGGCGAGCCGATAGAGAGTCCGCTGGCCCGGTTCATCCAACTGGAAACGCTGGCCAGCGTCCTTTGCCCGGCGTGCAAGTTGTGGAACACCGGCCACGGGGCGAACATGATGCGGGAGGCCGTCAGCCTGATGGGCGGCTACGGGGTGACGGAGGATTGCCCCGGATTCCTGGGGCAGAAATGGATGGACGCGCAATTGGAAGCGACCTACGAAGGGCCGGAGGCGGTGCAGCGATTGCAGTTGTCCATGACGATGACCAACGAACTGTTTCTGGCGCAGTTCAAGCAATGGATGGCCGAAATGAAAAGGGTCGCGTCGGAACGGCCCGGCACGGGCGCTTGCGCGCTGGGCACGGCGATGAAACTCTGGCTTTGGACGCTGGAACACGCGCAAACGGCCACGGACGCCGACGGCGCGAAGCTTTACCACAAGGCGCGGCAAGGGGTGACATTTCCGCTGGCCGACGCGCTGTGCTGGCTGCTGGCCGCGCGGCAATTCATCCTGGACGTCATCGAACTGGAAACGAAGGGGGCGCAAAACCCGGCGCTGGCCGACGGATTGGCCGGCACGGTGGCGTTCTTCACCGACCTTTGCCACGTGCAGGCGGCGCGGGCGGCGGGGGAAGTCGGGCGCATCTGCGCGGAAATCGTTCACGGCTACAATCGGCATCCCGCGTGGGACGAAGCGAGCTGCCAGGGGTGCTACGGCGCGGAGGAACTGACGGCGCTGGAAGGCATCATTCCCGGCATAGAGGGCGCGGCGCGCGCGTATTCCGACGTGGCCGAATCCGGCCAGGCGCATCCGCTTAAAGCCGGCCCATGCGTGAAAGGCGAGGGACTCGAAGGGTTCGCCGCGCTGCGGGCAAGACTTGACGCCTGCCTGACCGGCTGCCGCCTGGCCAAGGACCGCGCCGCCGAGGCGTTGACGAAAGTGATGATCCGTGAGACCTTGGATTACCCCGCGTGACACTTTGAGAAAAAGTGAATAGAAATCCCAATCCAACAAAAGGAGACCAGTCATGAAGACACAGCGAGTAGCAACATGGGCGGCGGCCATCGAGGATCAACCCGGTGGATTGGCCGTCAAGCTCAACGCCCTGGCGGCGGCGGGCATCAACCTGGAATTCCTCATTGCGCGGCGCGCGCCCGACAAGCCCGGCACGGGAGTGGTGTTCATCACGCCGGTTGAGGGGGCGAAAGAGAGCCGGGCGGCCAAAGCGGCGGGGTTTCGCAAAGCCGGGAACCTGCACACGGTGAGAATCGAAGGGGCGGACAAACCCGGCGTGGGCGCGCGCGTGGCCCAGGCCTTTGCCGATCAAGGTTTGAACCTGCGCGCATTTTCGGCGGCGGCCATCGGGAAAAAATTCGTCGGTCATGTGGCGGTGGACAGCGAAGCGGATGCGGCGAAGGCGGCGCGAATTGCCCGCAGGCTGTAGCCGGGGCCAGGATCGAGGGAATGACGCGCGAGGCGCTGGATGATCCGGCATGAAACGCCCCGCAACACTCGACAGCCCAACCGATTATTGGCTATCATTGGCACGATGATTGATTGGGCTGACATTCAACGTTACTGCGACGCGATTGCCCGCGAGTTCAAGCCGCGGCGCATCGTGGTGTTCGGTTCTTATGCCTCTGGCCGGCCGACCGAGGATTCCGACGTGGACGTGCTGGTAGTGATGCCGCATTCCAAAAAACGTCGAATCCGTCCGTCGCTGGCCATTCGCCGGCGCATCGCGGCCGGATTTCCGGTGGATATTCTGGTGCGTGAGCCAAGCGAGATCGCCCGGCGATTGCGCTCCGGCGACTCGTTCATCACAGACGTGATAACGCGCGGCAAGGTCATGTATGAAGCCGAGTGCGCGTCTAAGTTTGGAATAACGCCATGAATCAACAAATTCCATCCCCGGTCATCCGCGACCGTGGCGCTGATGAGGGTAATGACACGCGAGACGCTGGATTATCCGGGGTGAAACTCAACCGCAAAAGGTCCGTAAACTACAGCAAACAACACAAGTATGAAGGCAAACACTATGAATAATGCCGCAAGCCGCTTCCTATTCCTGTTACTGCTCGCTGGGGCCACCAATTGCGTATTGGCTGACGACGTTCAGGATCAAATCGCTTGGCTGAAGGATCAGGATGCGTTCTTGCGAGGCCACGCTGCCGATGCGCTGGGTATATTGGGCGACGCGCGGGCCGTGGAGCCGTTGATCGCCTCTCTGAAGGATCAAGATAGGTTCGTACGACAATACGCTGCCATTTCGCTGGGCAGGTTGGGGGATGCGCGGGCCGTGGAACCATTGATCGCCTGCTTGAAGGATCGAGATAGGGACGTGCAAGAATCCGCTGCCGATGCACTGAGTAAGTTAGGCCAGCCTGCGGTGGAACCGTTGATCGCCTGCTTGAAGGATCAAAATAGGTTCGTACGACAATCCGCTGCCGATACGCTGGGTAAATTGGGCGATGCGCGGGCCGTGGAACCGTTGATCGCCTGCTTGAATGATGGTGATGTGATCGTGTGCCGCAACGCTGTCTTGGCGCTTGGCAAGTTGGGGGATGCGCGGGCCGTGGAACCGTTGATCGCCTGTCTGAAAGCTTGGAATGAGGGCGTGCGACGAAGCGCATTCGATGCACTGGACTCCCTAGGGGCCACAATGAAAATGGAAGGACTTGTCGAAGCGTTGCCAGATTGGGATCTCAAAGATAGACTCGGCAGGTCTCTGAATAAACTCGGCTGGAAGCCAGCGTCAGATAGCGAGCAGGTGTATTTTTGGATCTGTATTTCGGACGGCGCGAATCTCAAGACGAATTGGAATAAGACAACGCATGTTTTGCTGGCTGACATGCAGTCAGGCAACCAGCGGAAGATCGAAAACGCTGTTTACACTTTTATATCTTTAGGCAGAGAGGACATTGTTCCGAAGCTGATCGACATCCTTGATACCCAAGGCACAAAAGAAATGGCTGAGACGTATCTGAATTGCGGTCACGACGGATTGGAAAACGCTGCCCGATCGTGGGCCTCTGCGCACGGCTATCAAATTTCCAGTCGTGGGAATGGCGGTAAAGCAGCTTGGGGAAAGTGGTAAAGTAGCGCACTGTTTATTCACAACTCATGCCGAAAACCAATCAACCCGGCTCAAGTGGCCGCCAGCGCATGGAGGTGGAGCCTGGGACGGATTCAGCCCGGCTTTCGATTTGATGTTGCAAATTGCCACATCAAAAGCGGCGGATGGTGAAACGACATGAAGACGCGACACAACAATTTGGAAATTGAACCCGTCGAAAGTCTAATCCACCTCATGCGTGGCCAACGGGTCATACTGGATTCCGATCTTGCACGGGTGTATGGCGTGCCGACGAAACGGCTGAATCAAGCAGTCAAACGAAATCCTGATCGGTTCCCGGCCGACTTTGCATTTCAGCTTGCAAATCAAGAGGTTGCAATCTTGAGGTCACAATTTGTGACCTCAAGTTCGTACGGCGGACGACGATATCTACCCTACGCCTTCACCGAACACGGCGCGATCATGGCGGCGAGTGTGCTGAACAGTCCGCGCGCGGTTCAGATGAGTGTGTTTGTCGTGCGGGCGTTCGTGAAAATGCGCGAGGTGCTGGCACAGAACGGGCAACTGGCCAAGAAACTGGCGGAACTGGAGCGCAAGTTGACATCCCGGCTGGACGTCCACGAGAAAGCCATCGTCCACATCCTCGACGAAATCAAAAAGCTCATGGAGCCGCTGCCACCCCAACCGGAACCGAAACGCCCTGAAATTGGATTTCACGTTCGCGATGAAATCCAGGCAAAACCAATCGGCCGCCGGTTTGCCCGGAAACAATGAACCGAAACAAATTCGCAAATGCCGCAGCCAGCATCAGAAACCCCGACCATTGAGCGCCCGCGCATGGAGGCGGACATCGTTTGCGTCGGGTTCGGGCCGGCGACAGCGGGCTTTCTTTGCACGCTGTCCAAACAACTGGTCAAGGCGGACGGCACGCCGGCGGTGGAAAGCAGGGTCGCGCCCGGTGTGCCGCCCCAGGTGCTTTGCTACGAACGGGCGGACGACATCGGCTTGGGTGTTTCCGGCGTGGTCACGAAAGCGCGCGCGTTGCGGGCGAGCTTTCCGGATATTGAGAAGGCCGGCATCCCAATGGCCGCGCCGGTCGGCGAAGAGAAGGTGCTTTACTTGCTCGATCCCGTCGGGGCGAGCCGGCGTTCGGCCCTAATGCGGCTGGCCGACGGGTTCATTCGCGCGTGCAAATGGACGCTGCCTTATGAGCGCGAGGCGTTGAAATTGCCGTGGACGCCTGGCTTCCTCCACAAGCGCGGCGGCATGGTGCTCTCGCTGGGACAATTCATGCAATGGGTCGGCGCGCAGGTGCAAAGCACGGGCACAGTTCAAATCTGGCCCGGCACGGCCGTGTCCGAGGCGCTGGTCGAAAACGGAAAAGTGGCGGGCGTCCGCCTGCTCGATCAAGGCGTGACCAGGGAAGGCGCGCCCGCCGAGGGCTTCGCGCCGGGGATGGACATTCACGCGGCGCTGACCGTTGTGGGCGATGGCCCGGTCGGGCCGGTCGGCCGGCAACTGGATGACCTTTTCGGTATGCCGGAAAGCCATCACGCGCGCGACTGGGCGGTGGGCATGAAGTTCGTCGTGGAATTGCCGGAGGAGACGCCGGTCAAACCGGGCACGGTGCTGCACACCTTCGGCTATCCCGAGCCGGAAATCTTCGGATTCTTCTACGTGCATCCCGACCGCGTCGCTTCGCTGGGCATCTTCGTCCCGTCGTGGTTCGACAGCCCGGTGCGCGCGGCCTACCGCTACCTGCAGCATTGGATGACGCACCCGTATCTGTGGCATTTTCTCAAGGGGGGCAAACTCCGGTCGTGGGGCGCCAAGACGCTGGGCGAATCCGGCCGCCGCGGCGAGCCGCATCTGGCCGGCGAGGGCTACGCGCGGATCGGCGAAGGCAGCGGCAGCACCAACGTGCTGACCGGATCGGGGGTGGACGAGGCCTGGGCCACCGGCGCGCAACTGGCCGAAGCGGTGCTCGAATTGCTCAAGGCGAAGAAAGCTTTCACGAAGGAAAATCTGGAAGCGACTTACGTGCAACGCCGACGCAAGAGTTGGGTGGAACGGGAAGCTCGCGCCGCCGAAAAAGCGCGCGACGGTTTTCAACGGGGCGTTGTCACCGGCCTGGCCGGCCTGGCGCTGGCGGGTTTGAGCGGCGGACGGCTCGCGCTGCCCGGCAAACCGCTGCGTCCGTGGGAACGCATTCCCGCGCTGGAAGATTATTTTCGCGGGCGCATTCCCCCCGGCGAAGCGCGGAGGATTCGGGACGAGTGTTACGCGCGCGGCGTTTCCGCGCACGGCGCGCTCATGGAACGGGCAGGCTGGCCGGCGATTGCGTATGACGGCCAGTTGCTCGTGTCGCATCAGGACGCGTTGCTGATGGGCGGAAAGGTGCAGGCGCCGCCCGGTTACGCTGATCACGTGGCGTTTGTTTATCCGAACGAATGCCAGCGATGCGGCACCAAGCTGTGCGTCGAAGTCTGTTCCGGCCAGGCCATCACGCCCGGCGAGAACGGCGTGCCGGCTTTTGACCGGGAGAAATGCGTTCACTGCGGTGCGTGCCTGTGGAACTGCGCGTCCCCGTCGCCGGAAAACCCGGAGCGCATGGCCGTGGCGTTTCGCGCCGGGACGGGCGGATTGCATTCGGCGGAAAATTGAATCGGAATTGAATCGGAAAGGCGCTTGCCTCCCAGCGGTAATTGTGGGATTATCCCACCGTGACAGTAATCGCCGACAGCAAGAAGCGGGTGGTCATGCCAGGCGCCCGGCCGGGTGACGTGTTTGCCTGTGAGGACGAGGGCAACGGCCATTTCCATCTGGTGCGCCTGAACAAACCTGCTCCGCCGAAGAAGAAAACCCGGGCGGAGGTGTTGGCCGCAATCAAAGCGAGCAAGCTGAAGTTTGACATGTCGTGGGACGAACTGCGCGAGATGACGCGCGAGCCATGATCCTGTTGGACACCAGCGTGGTGGTGGATGCCTTGGACAAAACCCAGGCACACCACGCGTGGTCGAGAAAGCAGGAATGCCGCTGCCGGACTTCTTCATCGGCGCACAGGCGGAAATCATGGGCTGGAAGATTGCCACGCGCGACCAGGAGCGATTCAAAAGGTACTTTTCCAAGGTCGCGCTGCTGGCGCCCTGATTAACTATAATTAATGAATATCTCGATCATACTGGCTCATCCGAATCCTGGAAGTTTCAACCACGCCATCGCCAAGACGGCGGCGGAGGCGCTGCGACAGAACGGCCACAAGGTCGCGCTGCACGATCTTTACGAGGAACAATTTCCGCCGCTGTTTTCCGCCGCTGAATTGCAGACGAACGCGGACCTGGAGCCGGTCATCGCCGGTCATTGCAAAGAAATCGTCCAAGCCGAGGGCATCATCATGGTGCATCCGAACTGGTGGGGCATGCCGCCGGCGATTTTGAAGGGCTGGATTGACCGCGTGTTGCGAATGGAAGTCGCCTATCGTTTTGTGGCCAATGACAAAGGGGAAGGCGTGCCCGTCGGTCTGCTCAAGGCGAAGGCGGCGATAGTTTTCAACACGGCCAACACGCCCGATGAGCGCGAGCGGGAAATCTTTGGCGACCCGTTGGAGACGCTCTGGAAGAGATGCGTTTTCGATTTGTGCGGCGTGAAGAATGTGCAGCGGCGGACGTTCGCCGTGGTGGTCACCAGCACCCCGGCACAGCGCGCCGCGTGGTTGCAGGAGGCGCGGGCCATTGTTGGCCGATGTTTTCCGCCGAAAAAATGACTTCGAGGCGGTGAAACGTTCATGAGCATTGCGTACCAAATCGTTGTCTGCGCCGGCATCGTGCCGGATCCGTTGCAGACGCTGGAACCGGTCGTGTCGCCGGCCGGCCCGGCGTTGAAAAATGAAATGATGCTGCCGGCCGCGCTGGATCCGTGGGCGAGCCACGCGCTGTACGAGGCGGCGAATCTGGCCAGGAACGCGCCCGGCAGCAAAGTCTGGCTGGTGAGCCTCGGACCCAAGGCGAAGCTGCAGCAGGTGATGATGACGGTCGCGCAAAAAGCGCCGTTTGAACTGGTGGCGCTGGACGGTCCGGCCAGCGGATTCACCGAGGCGGCTGAAGTGGCCGCCGCTTTGGCGGAAGCCATCCAGGGAATTTCCGGTCTCGACAAATCGAGGCTGCTGGTTTTCGGCGGCTGGGAATCGGCCTCGCGCGGGGCGGGGGCGACGCTGCAAATGGCCGGGGAACGGCTTGGCATCGTGGATCAATTCCAGGGTGTGGACCAACTGATCGTCAACGCCGACGGTTCGCTGGAGATTCTGGAGCGCATCGAAGGCGGCCGGCATCAGGTGTCGAAGTGTGCGGGGCCGCCGGCGATGTTGGGGTGGGCCACGGGCAACTTGCCCGAGCCGAAAAACAATCCACAGGTCGGGATGGCCAACATGCGCACGGTGATGCCGGCGTTGCAGAGGGCCAGGCCGGCGAAGCTCGGGAGCGAAGGATTGACGTTCGTGAGCGTGACGCTGCCCAAACAGCTTCGCGCGACCAGAATCGTCAAAGACAAATCGGCTGAGGACATTGCAAAGGAAATCGTGGAGTGGATCAGGAAATGATGGCCGCGATGGCCGCGAAAAGGCAAAGAGACTTGCCGCGAAAAGGCGCAAAAGGCGCAAAAAATTATTATGGAAACGATTCTTCTTCTCGCGCACGCCGAAGCCGACGGCGCGCTGGCCAAGGCGGGCCGCGAAGCGCTGCACGCCGCCCGCGCGCTGAACAAAGCCATCGCCGGATCGAATCTGTTCGTTGGGCTGGTCGGCGAAAGCGTGCAAGCGGCGGCCGATTCCATCGCGGGCTGCCCCGCCACGAAGTATTTCGGCGTGGCGGGCGCGGCGTTTGGCCAGTCGCGCTATGGGACGGACGCGGCGGCGGCGGAAGCGATTTGCAAAGCGGCGCAGGCCACGCTGGTCGTGGCTCCGGCAACGGCGCGCTGGAATCGCGTTTTGCCCGGCGTGGCGCAACGGTTGGGCGGACGGGTGGATGGCCACGTGACGGGCATTGGCGATGCCGGCGGGAAGCCCGCGGTCAACCGCTGGTATTACCGGCAGCGCATGGAGGCCACGCTGACGCGAACGCAGCGTCCGTGGTTCATGCTCATTGACGCCGGCAGCCAGAAGGCGTGCGAGTGCGGGGCGGGCGCGGCGGCGGTTGAGTTTGTGCCCGTGCCTCTGGCCGATGGCAGCGAGCGCACCACGGTGATTGGCATCCGCGAGCCGAAGGCCGACGCGCAAACGATCCGTCCCGACGCGCCACTGCTGTTCGTCGCCGGCGCGGGCTGGACGAAAAAACAGGCTGACGGCCTGACGCACGTTGCCGAGGCGGAGAAGCTGATCCTGGATTTTCTCAAGCTCACACGCGCGTCGCTGGGCAGCAGCAAATCGCTGGTGGATTTGGGCGGCGAGGGGCAGGCGGTGCTGCCGTTCCTCTCGCATCTGAACCAGATCGGCCAGACCGGGGCGACCCCGCGGCATGCGAAAGGATTGAGCACCTGCTGCCACGGCGAAGAGCCGCACACGGTGGGCTGGCGTTTCATCGGGGAGCGCCGCGCCATCAGCCTGGATCCGAATTGCGGCTGGGCGCGGGGCAAGGCCGACGTGCTGTATGTGGCCGACGCGTTCGCGGTGGTGGCAAAAGCGAACGAGTTGCTGGCGGCGAATTTATAAGGGACTAATTCCAAATCCCGTTCAAGATGAGGCTAATTCGCTTGTCTTCCAGGCGGCTGGCTTCGTTGCTCGCTCGTTGCAGATCGCTGCGGATATGCGCCTCGCTCGCGCCTTGCCAGCCGCCCGGAATCCAGCGCGCCTTAGCCTCATCTTGAACGCTCATTGGAATAAGAAGGGTCTGGACATGGATCGTCAAAATCAGGCAGAATCAATTTGAAATATCAAGGCAACCGAATCAAGAGACAAACCATGAGTGACGGCTGGATCAAGGCTTGCAACGGGGGCGACATTCAAAAAGAAGACGTGATCCGATTCGATCACGGCGGCCAGACGTTCGCCATTTACCGGACGGCGGATGACCAGTATTACGCGACGGAGGGCCTCTGCACGCACGAAAAAGTCCATCTGGCGGGCGGACTGGTCATGGACCACATCATCGAATGCCCCAAGCACAACGGGCGGTTTGATTTCACGACCGGCCAGGCCAAGGGCGCCCCGGTTTGCGTGAACCTGAAAACTTATGCGGTGAAAGTTGAAGGCGGCGCGGTCTTCATCAGGCTCGATTAACGCCAGCCGTTCAGCTTAAGCCGGAACCATGTCCGCTCCACTCTTACAAGTTGCCGGGCTGCGAAAGAGTTACAACGCGCCTGTGCTGGTGGATTTCGACTTTGCCTTGCGCCCGGGTGAAGTCCATGCGCTGGTCGGCAGCAATGGGGCGGGCAAGTCCACGTTCGCGCGCATTCTCAGCGGATTGACCGCCGGGGATGGCGGGAAGATGTGGTTGTGCGGTCGTGCTTACCACCCGAAATCAAAGCGCGAAGGGGAGCGCGCAGGCGTGGTCATGGTGCTGCAAGAACTCAATGTGATCGGGAGCTTGAGCATCGCGGAAAATCTTTTTCTCAACCGGCTGCCGCGGCGCGCCGGCTTTGTGCGCTTTGCGGAATTGCGGCAACAGGCCGTCCAGGCTCTGGGGCGTGTCGGGCTGATGGACCTTGAGCCGGCGGGACTGGCCGGTCAATTGGGCGTCGGGCATCAACAACTGGTGGAGATCGCGGGCGCCCTGGCGCGGGATTGCCGGCTGCTCATTTTGGACGAACCGACCGCGGCGCTGACGGAGCCGGAGATCGAGCGGCTTTTTGCGAACATCCGCCGGCTGCAAAGCGAAGGGGTGGGAATCATCTACATCAGCCATCGCATGGATGAAATTCACCGCGTGGCCGACCGCATCACGGTGATGCGCGACGGGCGGCAGATTGCCACCCATGAGACGGGAGACGTGCCGCCCGCGGAGTTGATCCGGGAGATGGCGGGCCATGATTTGCCGGAGCGAAGGAACAGGCGGGTGTCTGCCGGCGGAGAAGTCGCGTTGAGCGTGCGCCATCTGCGCGCGGGCGGCCGTGTGCGCGATGTGAGCTTCGAGGTCCGGCGCGGGGAAATTCTTGGCCTGGCCGGGCTGATCGGCTCCGGCCGCACGGAGACCTTGCGGGCCGTCTTCGGCGCGGAGGCCATGGAGGGCGGCGAGATTCTGGTGGAGGGGAAGGCGGTGGTCATCCGCAGTCCGGCGGATGCGGTTGGGGCCGGCATTGGATTGGTGCCGGAGGACCGCAAGAAGGATGGCTTGCTCTTGACGCAATCGTTCCGTGTCAACACCACGCTGGCGACGTTGCGGCAACACGCCGGCAAGTGGGGCTGGCTGGATGGCCGCGCCGAGGCGGAGACAGCCGAAAAATTCTCGCGGCGGTTGCAGGTGAATTGCGCGTCCCTTGAGCAGGCGGTCGGGGAATTGAGCGGCGGCAATCAGCAGAAGGTGGTCATGGCCCGCTGGCTGGCGCGGGATTGCGGCATCCTGCTCTTTGACGAACCGACGCGCGGCATTGACGTGGCGGCCAAAGACACGATCTACCAGTTGTTGCGCGAGCTGGCCGAGGCCGGCAAAGCAGTGGTGGTGGTTTCGAGCGAATTGACGGAATTGCTGCTGCTGTGCGACCGCCTCCTGGTGATGTCAACGGGAAGGATCACGGCGGAATTCCTGGCGGGCGAGTGGACGCAGGAAAAAATCACGCGGGCCGCCTTCGGCGGGCCTTTGGAGCAGGGGAAAGAGGCCGGCTGAACCATGAGAATCCAGTCCAACAAAATTGCCGAATACACCGCCATGCTGGTGATCTGGCTTGGGCTGGTGCTGTTGTTTGGGATGTTGAGCGACAATTTTCTCAGCGCCCGGACTTTCGCGGCGCTGGCCAATCGCATTCCGGCGTTGGTGGTGGTCGCCGCGGGCATGACGCTGGTGCTGATCATCGGCGGAATAGATCTATCCGTCGGCTCTGTGCTGGGGCTGTGCGGCTCGGTGCTGGGGGTGGCCATGATGGATTATCACCTGCCATTCTGGGCGGGAACGCTGGTCTGCCTTGGGATCGGCCTGGCAGCGGGCGCGCTCAATGGAGCGATCAGCGTCTGCCTGGGCATTCCGTCGTTCATCGTCACGCTGGGCATGCTGGAAGTGGCGCGCGGCCTGGCTTATCTGACAACGCATTCGCAAACGAAATACATCGGCGGGGCAGTGGAAGGCTTGTCGGGGCCGATTCATGGTTTGGGGGTGTCGCCGGCTTTTTTGATCTCCCTGCTGGTGATTGTGGCGGGACAGATGGCGCTGTCAGGGACGGTCTTCGGGCGGCACTTGGTCGCCATCGGCACCAATGAATCGGCCGTGCGCATGGCGGGGATCAACCCCAAGCCGCCCAAGATCGCGGTGTTCGCCTTGCTGGGATTGCTCAGCGGGCTGGCCGGGGTGTTTTCCACCTCGCGGCTGGGGTCGTCGGATCCCAATGCGGGAGCGGGGCTGGAACTGTCGGCCATAGCGGCGGTGGTGATAGGCGGCACCAGCCTGATGGGTGGGCGGGGTTCTGTTGTCAATACTTTTTTTGGCGTCCTGATCATCGCCACGCTCGAAGCCGGTCTGGCGCAGGCCGGCGCGACCGAGCCGGCCAAGCGGGTCGTCACCGGCGGGGTCATTGTGGCGGCGGTGATCCTGGATGCCTGGCGGCGTCATTTGCATCCATCGAGCCGAGGTTCCTAAAGCCGGTCGGAGGCTATTTGGTGATCACATCCACCGGCGTGGTCTGGTCGGCGGGCGGGGCTTCACCGCGCAAGATTTTGAGGGCGGCTTCGATGCCAAAGACGGCCAATTGATCTGCATGCTGATCGGCGGTGACCGTGACCTCGCCCTTGTCCAGCAGCGGATGAATGGCGGTGATGTTATCAAAGCCGGCCACCAGAACCTGGCCGGTTTTGCCGGCGGCCTCAACGGCCGCCACTGCGCCGAGCGCCATATTGTCGTTGGCGCACAAGATGGCTTTGAGGTCGGGATGTTCGCTCAAGAGGGCGCCGGCCACGCTGTTGGCTTTTTCCATTTCCCAATCGCCGCTTTGCACACTGACAATACTGACGCCCGCGGCCTTCATCGCGTCTTCGAACCCCAGCCGCCGTTGCTGGCCGTTGAAAGCCGTGGGAATGCCTTCGATGAGGACGACCTTGTCGCCGGCTTTAAGTTGTCTGGCGATGACTGCGCCAACTTTGCGCGCGCCCGCGCGATTATCCGGCCCGACGAAAGGCACCTGCAGGTCCGCCTCCTGGAGCACGGCGGCATCGAGTTTGTTGTCAATATTGACGACCAAGATGCCGGCCTGCTTGGCGTGCTTGAGAACGGTGACCAGGGCCTTGGAGTCCGCCGGGGCGATGACGATGGCGTTGACCCGGCGGGCGATCATTTGTTCAACAAGGTTCACCTGCTCGGCGAGGTCGGTCTCGTTTTTGATGCCGTTGGCCAGCAGGTCGTAGGCGGCGGCGTTGGTTTTTTGATGGCGGCTGGCGCCGGCGGCCATGGTGCTGAAGAACTCGTTGGCCAGCGACTTCATGACGAGGGCGATTTTGGGCTTTTCGGCGGCGGGTTTAGGCGCCGCCTTGTCATCGGATTTGCCGCAACCGCCCCATAGGGCCGCCGCCGCGAGAAGGGCGGTTGAAAAAACACGGGATTTCATACTATGGCGGCCATTTTGCCGACAGTTTCCGACACATCAAGTTCCAAACAAAGCCTGAACAACCGGCGATGGCTGACTTTCGATTTTTTGGCGCGTGGCGACGCGGCTTCGGGGTTCAATCGGCTGGAATCAACTGAACTGAAAAACCGATGTCTGGCCGGCCACCTTTCTCTTCCAACTGGAGCTGGCTGCCATGCAGTTCGGCGTCCGTGGCGGACAAGGTCACGCGGTCCTTGGCGTCAGGACGAATCAGCGGGGCAGGGGGGTGGCGTCACGGGCTTCCAATTGCTTCCGGTAATTCGCAACGAGCAGGTCAGGCCGCTGAGTTTTTTGCGCGGCAATTCCACCGTCAATCCGTCGGCCGTCCGCGTAAATTTAAGCGCGCCCCTGTGGCCCAGCAGTTCCACGCGTCGGATTTGGTTCACGCTCGCGTTCTCAGTTTTGGCGAGTGAGCGGATGAGGATTTTCCCGTCATCCGGCCAGCCGAGGGCGATGGCGTAAAGCGTCCGGCCTTTAGTGGTGAAGCGGATGTCTTTGGCCGAGTATTGAAAATTCTCGTTGAAGGCGCCGCCCCTGGGCTTGACCCCTCCTTCGCCATAAACGAGCCACGGACGGGTCCCGTAGATCGCCTCGCCGTTGACGGCCGTCCAGTCGGCCAACTGGCGCAACATGGCCTGAACTTCGGGGTCCAGCGTGCCATCCGGGCGAAGCACGACGTTGAGGAGCAAGTTGCCGTTTTTGCTGGTGATGTCCACGAGCATGTGAACCGTCCAACTGGCCGGTTGGTACTGCCAATGGCGGTTGTAAAACCAATCGCCGATCGAAGTATCCGTCTGCCACGGGCAGGGGCTGATGCCGGCGTTGACGCCCCGTTCGTAGTCCTGCACCCAGCGGCCGCCGGAAGGTTGCTTGCAAGTATAGACGGCCAGCAGCTTGCCGTGATGCCGCCGGATGTTGTCGTTGTAGAAACTGGCAATCTGGCTCAAGCCCACTTCGTTGCCGAAGGCCACGCCGCCGTCGGTGTAAAGCAAGTCGGGATGATAGTGATCCACCAATTCCTTGATTTCATTGAACCACTGCCGCTGCCAGCGCGGGTTTTTGCTGTACCATGCGGTGTCGCCCGGCTCGGCGGGAAAATGGTAAAGGTCCCAATAATTTGAGTCAGCCCCGTCGTAGGGCACGCCGGCGAGCGGGCCGGTCTTGTCGGCCTGGTGCGCGTCCTGAAACCAGGTAAAACTGGCGCCCAGGTGTTCGGAAACGCCGAAGGGCAGACCTTGTCTCTGGGCGGCTCTTTGCCAATCGCCCACCACGTCGCGGTGCGGCCCGTAGTTGACGGCATTCCATTTATGCAGCGGTGAATTCCAGAGGAAAAAGTTATCGTGATGCGAGCCCATGCTGACGAAGTATTTCGCGCCGGCCTTTTTGTAGAGCGCCATCAGCTTTTCCGGCTCCCACTTTTCGGCTTTCCACAGCGGAATGATGTCTTTCCAACCGTTGGTCGAAGGATGGCCGTAACGCGCGAGATGGTCTTTGTAATCCGGCGAACCTTCCTGGTACATTTGGCGCGCGTACCAGTCGCCCTCCATGGGCACGGACTGAGGCCCCCAGTGCGCCCAAATGCCGAATTTGGCGTCGCGAAACCATGCGGGGCAGGCGTAGTTGGTCAGCGAGTCCATCGTGCCGGCGAATTTTCCGGGAACAATCGGCAGTTCGGCCGCCGCCAAAGGAAGTTGGCCCAAGGCCAGCAGAGCCACCAGGAAGGCGCCTTGAAGCAAATTTGTGTTGGTTCTCTTATTCATGTGTTTTTCCATCAAAAGCCCCTTAAGCCCGTGCTTGTCCGCTTGGGCAAACCAGGGGCGGGCGCGCGCTTGAGCACGAGGTATTGGATGCCATGCTTCGCACAATACTCGCGCTTGCCCCCTCTGTCACCATCTTCGTTCACGGCATAAATGTCGGGCTTCAATCTTGTAATTTCCGGGTCGGCATCGAGCCAGCCACGGCCAGTGGCAATGAGCGCCTGCGTCACAAATTTGATCGAGCCGACCACGTAACGGCGCTCATCCTGGGGCATGAGCGGATGGCGCTCGCCCTTGAGCAGCCGGATATTCTCGTCACGCCCGACAACAACGCAGAGATGACCGTAGCGGCTGACTTCCTCCAGGAACCGCACGTGACCGGAGTGGAACCAGTCAAAGGAACCGGTCACAACCACCTTTTTGCCTTCTGAAACCGACGGCGCCGGAGGCGGCTCGGGGAAACCGCTCAACTGCTCCGTCTTGAACACGCGGTAGGCGATGCCGTGTTCGCAGGCCGATTTTTCGCGGGCGGGATTCGCCGTTGTTGCAACATCCGCCCAGATTTCCGGGCGCAGGCCGGGAATTTCCGGCCAGCCGTCTGGGGAAGTCTGGGCAGCCAACTGGATGACCCGGCCGACGTAACGGACGGCGCTCAAAAAATAAAAACGCTCCGCCAGTGGAAATTTCGGAGCTTTGCCGGTGAACTGATGGATCATGTTGTCCGTCCACAGCAAGACCGTGAGAGCGCCGAGTGTCGCGGCTTCTTCGAGAAACCGCAGGTCACGCGACCCGATGTCGTCGAAGCCGCCGGAAACGATGACTTGTTTTTGCGGAGTCATTCTTGAGAGATGCGGACGTTGACGTGGAAGGCGCCCGGAACCGGTTCGTTGGAGACGATGATCAGATAACCGCCACCGCAGCCGGAATACATGGCGCCGGGATATTGCCGCTGATACGCCTGGAGCAACGGCATTAAATCCACCCGGAGCAATGGATGCCGGACGACATGGGGCAAGAGGGTCTCCCAGCATTGCATGTTCAAATTAAAGGACGCGCCGAGGGCTTTGGCGTCCATTTTGACGATGGCGTCATAGCAATCCCGACCCGACTGACCGAGGCGCGCGACGCATTTTGGCTCGAGATTCTTCCGTCCCAGCGGGCTGTAGCCCTCCGGCCGCGGTTGGACCGGCAGCAGATGCAAGACCTTGCCGAGCCACCGCGCGACCTTGAAACTATTGCAGGATTCGATGTGCGAAGGGAAAATGCCGCCCTGGACTTTGAAGTCATAATCCAAACGGTTCACCCCCGGATAAACCAGCCCGATCATGTCTTGTGAACCGCTCGGTTCGGACTTCCCGTTGTTTTCCGCTTCGTAAAGCTCGCGCGCCAATCGGTCCGGCGGGCGGCAGGGCAGGCGGCCGTTCCAGATTTTCATGGCGACGGCCCGCGTGCCGGTGGCGAGGCCGGAACGGTCCATCGGGCGAAAATCGGGTTGGATTTGCACCACCACCATCGAGCCGGGCGGTCTGGGGTTGCGCCGTGAGACGAACGGCTGGTCAATCCAGCCACCGGCGAGCTGCAGGCGGTGGGGAATGGCACCCAGCAGTTTGGCGACGGGCGAAATGGTGTTGGTTTTCATCAGCCGATGCCCGCGCGTTTCTTTCTCGCTTCCTCGAACCACATGGCTTCGAGTTCACGGCGCACGGGGTCCCAAAAGGCACGATCCGCGGCTTGCTCAGCCCGCATCTCAGCGTCAAGGGCCGGAATGAGCATGGATTGGCTCGCGGCCAGCGCGTGCGCCGGCAGCGCCAGGTCAATGTCCTTGCTAACTTGCGCCGCGCCGTAAAAGACGCAGGCCTGCCCGCCCATGAGCAGCGTCAGGACGCCATTCTTGCGGAAAGTAGAAAGGACTGTCAGGATCGGGGTCGGGATCAAGGCTGCCTCCTTGCGCGACATACCAGGCGAAAAGCTTCTGGCTTTCGCGCCAGCGTTCCAGCGGCGTCAGCGCGATCCACTCGCGCCATTCGTCTGAAAGGTCTTCGAACATGCAACCTGAATTTATCTCTCGCAGGGGTCTCCGGCCAGTCCTTTTTGCCGTTTCTTTGGAAACACGGGTTAATCGTGTCATCCAACTGGAGTTTGTCAAACTCGATTTGGACGAGCCCGGTTTTGATAATCGGAAAAATCTGCTGGTCCGGGGCCATGGCCACAGGCTTCCAAAATATCATGTTACGAGTTGACATTTCCAGAATTGATATTACGCCTGCCAAATGAAACTCATTGGCCGCAGCCACGAGCTTAAGCTCCTGGATTTGTGTAACAATTTGAGCATGGAAAGCGCCAAAAGTTCATGCCGTGCGGATTCTCCAAATCGCGGCGTCAATAATGAATCTCCGCCTGGGGCCAAGATTGCGGCGTTTCGCGCGCTTTTCCGCGGACGCGACGATGTTTATCCGCGCCGGTTCGAGAATTGGAGGACGGGAAAATCCGGCTATGCGCCCGCTTGTGCCAACGAATGGGTGCGTGGCGTCTGCGAAAAACCGCGAATTAAATGCGCCGACTGCCCAAACCGCCGCTTCTTTCAAGTAACGGATGAAGTGATTAGTTGGCATCTCTCGGGCCGGGATGTTAACGGACGCGACTTCGTGATGGGAGTTTATCCAATGCTGCTGGATGAGACTTGCTTTTTTGTCGCAGCGGACTTTGACGGCGACTCATGGCAGCAGGACGCGCGAGCATTCCTGGAGTCCTGTGGGCGGCTCCAAGTGCCTGCCCTGCTGGAGCGTTCTCGATCCGGCAACGGCGGCCACGTGTGGATTTTCTTCCCGGATGCCATTCCTGCCGTCATGGCGCGAAAGCTGGCCTCACACATTTTGACCGAGGCGATGGAATTCCGACCGGAAATCGGCTTCAGATCTTATGACCGGCTGTTTCCCAACCAAGATACGCTTCCCAAGGGCGGCTTTGGGAACCTCATCGCGCTGCCTTTGCAAAAACAGCCACGGCGACGCGGCAACTCCGTTTTTCTCGACGAAGACTTGCAACCGTATCCAGACCAATGGGCGTTGCTGGCGTCGGCCCAGCGCATCGGCCGGACACAAGTCGAGGCCATGGTGCGCGATGCTGAATCCAAAGGGCGGATTATCGGCGTGCGCGTCGCCGCGCCGGAAGAGGATGAGGATATGCCCTGGAGCGCGCCACCCTCGCGCCGTCGAAAAGATCTTCCCATAAATGGGCCGTTACCCGAAACGCTGGAACTAATCCTCGGCGATCAAATCTACATCGGCAAAGAGAACCTCGCGCCAGCCCTTCGCAACCGATTATTGCGTTTGGCCGCGTTTCAGAATCCTGAGTTTTACCGCGCGCAGGCGATGAGGCTGCCGACTTATGACAAACCGAGAATTGTCGCTTGCGCCGAGGACCATCCGAAGCATTTTGGTTTTCCGCGAGGTTGCCTGGACGAAGTGCGAGAATTACTTCGGTCGCTCAAAATTAATTCTTGTGTCCGCGATGAACGATTTGCGGGGGAACCCTTGAATGTTTCCTTTCGAGGTGAATTGCGACCGGAACAGCAAATTGCCGCCGAGGCGCTGTTGCGACACGAGACAGGCGTGCTGGCGGCGACCACGGCGTTCGGCAAAACGGTGGTTGCGGCCTGGCTCATAGCCCAACGCGCCGTCAATACGCTTGTATTGGTTCATCGCCAGCAACTCTTGGAGCAGTGGGTCGAGCGGCTGTCCTCGTTTCTCGGTCTTCCGGCAGGCACCATTGGACGCCTCGGTGGGGGGCGAAAAAAACTCACCGGAGGATTGGATGTGGCGCTGATTCAGAGCCTCGTTCGTAAGGAGGTGGTGGATGATCGGGTGGCGAACTACGGCCATGTAATCGTGGATGAATGCCATCATATCTCGGCGCGGAGCTTTGAACTTGCCGTCCGCCGTGCCAAAGCGAAGTTCGTCACAGGTTTGTCGGCCACTGTGGCGCGCAAGGATGGGCACCACCCTATCATTTTCATGCAGTGCGGACCGGTTCGTCATCGCACTGACGCGAAAGCCCAAGCGGCGGCAAGACCGTTCGCCCATCAAGTTTTCGTCCGCCCAACGAATTTTCGCCCGTCCTTTCCGCCGGACCTCGATCCTCGCGTTGAGTTCCATCAACTATACGAAGGATTGCGGAATGACGACGCGCGCAATTGCATGATTTGCGCGGACATCGTCAGCACAATCCGCGACGGACGGTCTCCTTTAGTCCTCACAGAACGAACAGAACATCTGCGGGACTTGGCGCAAAGACTCTCGCCGGAAATCCCTCATTTGATTTTGTTGCAAGGCGGCCTTGGCCGGAAGGCGTTGGCCGCGGCGCTGGCGCGCTTGGCGGAAATTCCCAACAACGAGGGTTGCGCGATTCTCGCCACGGGAAAGTACGTTGGAGAGGGGTTCGATCATCCGCGATTGGACACCTTGTTCCTGACCCTGCCGGTTTCATGGCGCGGCACCATCGCCCAGTATGTAGGGAGACTGCATCGCCTTCACGATGGCAAACGGGAAGTGCGCGTCTATGATTATGCGGACCTCAACATTCCCATGCTTTCCAGAATGTTTGACAGGCGTTGCCGCGGCTATGAGGCGTTGGGTTACACGGTTCTGCTGCCGGGAAGCGCGATGCCGGGCTGGCCGGCCGAAGTGCCACTGCCGATTGATCCGGCATGGAAACGGGATTATGCCGCCAGCGTGCGGCGACTCATCCGCGACGGGGTGGATGTTCCCCTGGCGGACCTTTTCGTGCATACGGCCCGCCAACCTTCCGCCGGCGCCGAAGGTGAGAGCCGGGCCAGGAGCGCCGGCGAAGCCTTTCTCTTTCGCCGACTGCAAACGCTGCGAGACGCGGCGAATCGGTTTGGGCTTAATGCCGAACTACCGATCCCATTCAATGGAAACGGAACAATGGAAGTTGATTTCCTATGCGAGGAATGCCGCTTGGTCATCGAACTGGACGGCGCACAACACCTGGGAGATGCCGACGCCTATCGGCGCGACCGGCGCAAGGACGTCTTGCTTCAACAGAATGGCTATTTCGTGCTTCGATTCCTGGCAGAGGATGTCGGCAAGCGCCTCGACGGCGTTCTGGATGCGATCTTGGCTGCTCTCGTCCATCGTGCGAGGAACAGATTTCGACGATTTTAATGGCAGCGTTGCACTGCTTCTCGTTTCTGGCACTTGATTCGTTTTCCTCCTTGTCAAATGCCTAAAATCCCCGATAGGTTCCAACAACTCCCAACAAGAGCTATCTTGGCGGGTTTTGCCGCCAAGACGTTGGCTTTACAAACATCGGCTTTCTCCTCGATAAAAGATGGTCAGGGCGGTGAGATTTGAACTCACGACCTTATGATTCGTGTTCAGAACAAATAGCTGGGCGGGCGCTGATCAGCCGGACGGCCTTCCTGAGACCCCAGCAGCTTCCGCTCAATGGCCTCGAGCGTTTCGCCCTTGGTTTCCGGCAGCAGCTTCCACATGAAGGCCAAACCCACCAGGCAGATGCCGCCAAAGAGCCAGAAGCTGCCCGCGTCGCCCAACGCGCGATTGATTCGCGGGTAGAACTGGGCGCAGGCCCAGCAGGTCACCCAAAGCGTCAAGACCGAGATGGACATCGCGGCCCCACGGATGCGGTTGGGAAACAGTTCGGCCAGCAGGACCCACATGACGGGGGCCAGTGTGAGCGCGTAGATGGCCATCGTGACCAGCATGAGCACGAGCATGGGCACGCCCTTGCAGCCGAAGTGGAAACCAGCACCCAGAAGCCCATGCATGAGCGCGATGCCCCCCGCGCCGAAGAGCATCATCGGCCTGCGCCCCCATCGGTCCACCACGAGGATGGCCAGCAACGTGGCGGCCAACAGAGTCAGCCCGGTATAGACGATATTGAGCATCGTCCCGCTGACGGTGTAACCGGCCCCTTTGAAAACGTCCTCCGCATAGTAAAAGATGACATTCAACCCGCACCACTGCTGGAGGGTGGCCAGCACCATGCCGAGGAAAACGACCCGCATGAGCCGCGGCTCCAACAAGTCGCGGAAACGGACGTGAGCCACCTCCTGTTGGGAGAGGGTGCGTTGAATGTCGGCCACCTCAGAGGCGGCATATTCCGGCCCGCCTATCCGGCAGAGCACGTCATGGGCCGCTTGTTGGCGCCCGGCCTTGAGCAGCCAGCGCGGACTTTCCGGCAGAAAGAACATCAGGGCCAGGAAGAAGAAGGCCGGCACGGCGCCCGCCCCGAACATCCAGCGCCATCCGACCTGGCCATACCAGGAGTGCAGAATCTGCTCACCGGTGAAATTCCGCGGCATGTGGCAGGCGATGGCCCAGTTGACAACCTGCGCCGAGACCACGCCGATGTTGATGGTCAACTGGCTGAACGACACGAAGGCGCCGCGGGCCTGCGCCGGTGAGACCTCGCTGATATACATCGGGGAGAGATTGGAGGCCAGGCCGATGCCCAAGCCGCCCAACAGGCGCATCCAGACAAACAGGCTGAAGGTGGACGCCAGGGCCGTGCCCAACCCGGACGCGGTGAAAAACAGCGCCGACAGCAGCAGGAGGCGTTTGCGTCCGAACTTGTCGCTCAAGAGGCCGGACATGATGGCTCCGACCATGCAGCCGGCCAGGGCGCTGCTCATGCCCCAGCCGACCAGGTCTGGATTGTTTTCCAATCCAAAGTAACGAACGAAGAAAGGCTTGGCGCCCCCGATGACCACCCAATCGTAGCCGAAAAGCAGGCCCCCCAAAGAGGCGACGAGACAAATCCTCCAGAGAAACCGTTGGTTGGGCGGATTGGTCATTGGCGGCATCCACCGTGGCGCGTGTGATCAATCAATTGGTTGAGCCGTTCGCGATAATAGGTGAAATTCTCCAGGGAAACGTCCGGCGGCACCAAGTGATCAATGTGGGGAATGTAGCCGCCATGTTCCAGCATCCCGGCCACAGGCGCCAGGGCCTGGTCAATCGCGGCCTGGCCCTGCGCGAGCCTCCCTTTGGCGATGCCGCCCGACATCACGAGGTCCGGGTAGCGTTGCCTGATCTGCAGAATATCAACCCCGCCGGTTTGCTCGAACGGCCACATGCCGGTGACGCCCACCTCGCGAAACAGCGGAATCAGGGAACAACAGTTGCCGTCGGTGTCCAGATGAATGTGCCGGACGCCGCGCGCCTTGAGGAAATCAGCGATTTTCTTCATATACGGCAACATGAACTCGCGGACCGTGGCCGGTGAAATCATCGAGCCGTTCTTGTCCGACATATCCTCCCAGATCTGCCAGTCGTCCACCTCCACCTGGGCGAGGATTTCCTCGTAGATCGCCATCCAGATGGCGGTGAAGGTGCGCAGAATATCGTGGATGAGGTCCGGCTCTTCGTAATACCAGACGAAGGTGTTCTCGTATCCCAACAGATGCACCAGCGTGCCGAAGAAACCGGCCGGATAGCCGCCGATGGCCAGCGGGTAGTCGCGGTTGCGATACTCCGCCAGCAACTGCGGCCAGTGCTTGGGGAAACGGCCGGAGAGGTTGTTGAGATTGCAGCGTTCCTCCTTTAACTGCTTCCAACTTTCCCAACCGGTGACCGGCCAAGTCAGCGAGGTCGGAATGGTCGCTTCCTTCTTCAAAAATATCCGCACCCCGCCGTCAATATCCCGGTAGGTGAAAGACTTCTCCGCATTGTCAAGCACCTCAACCTCGAACATCGGATGGAACAGCAGATTCACATCCACCAGACGATGCGTCGGGTCCAGGCCAAAGCGGGTTCTCGCGTCCGAATCGAGCGGAAATCCCTGGGTCGGCCAGTAGCCGGCTCCACCGAAAACCGCAATGCCGTTGGGCAGCACTCCGTCCCCGCGGCACGTCCAAGCCGGGATGTAGAGCGAGGAGGAGGGCGTGGTGATCTCCGCCGGCAGCGTCGGATACCGCCGTTGGGGCAGCCCTTGGGCATACCAGTTCTTGATCGTCTGGCCCCAGTAGCCGAACTCCCACTTGAGCGAGCGAACGGCCGGGTTGAAAGCGCAGATTTCGTGGAATCGTTCTCGTGTGTTCATAGTCGTTTTAAATTGGTCGGGGCGGCGAGATTTGAACTCACGACCTTCCGAACCCCATTCAGACGCGCTCCGAGGGAGAAAATCTTTCGACTTTACATTTCTCCACTTTCCTCCACCTCTAAAATTGCGGGAAAACCCACAATCCAATGCTGAGAAGGCGGCCAGACCTTCTCCGCTTGCTCGCAGGATCGCATGATTCCCCAGGAAAGTCAAAGTCTGAAGCAACCACCATCAAACATTTTGTATGAATCGCTGTCCAGCCTCGCCAGTGAGGAGCTCACTTCTTGTGAGCGCCGACCGCGGGGGCGTCGGGATTGGCGTCCGGGCCGAAGTATCGCAGCAGCACCAGCGGTTCGACGCCGCTGGTGTTCTCGAACGTGACGCCGGCTTTCGCGGCGCTCTCGGTGCAAAAGGCCTCGTCCTCGGTCATCTGGTGGAAGCGGATGAGGGTGGGGCATTCGAGATTGAGGCGGTTCATCCTGCCTCTGCCTTGCACGGTGATCAGGCCGTAGGCGCCTGCGTCCTTGATGGTGCAACGGGCGCGCGGTTCGATGGCAAGCTCCTTGGCGGTAAAGTGCTGCTGGCCATTGATTTTGCCATAGACAATCCAGCGGTCCCGAAAGCCCGCGTCCCCTCCGCCGGCGGCGAGGACGGGTTCCAGATAATGCTTCTCCTTGAAATGCTCATCCGTGTTGCCTTCCCAGTCCAGTTGATTGACAAGATAATCCAGGTCGTGGTGATATTTTTTGGGGACATCCTTGACGAGAGACGACCAGGGGACTGGGCGGCCCTCGAGCAGAGATTGATAGACGGAGAAGACGTCGCTGCCCCACTGCGGCTCGTAAGTGCAAAGGGAACCGGGCGCGTGCAGAATGCAGGGAGGGATGAGCCAGCCGGTGCCGAGCTTGAGGCGGTAGGCGCGGCTGAAGTCAAGGATGCCGTTGTCGCCGTGGTGCCAATTTTCCAGACAGCGGCGGATGTCCGCCTTGGTGGTGCCCGGTTCCAGGCCCAGGAAGGTGCAGGGAAAATTATTGCCCGTGCTGTTGTGTTGCGGAGGAAAGTAGTAGGACTCCGGCTTGCTTTCCAAGCCGAGGAGGGCGGCTTGTTTGGTGTTCTGATGAAGGTGGAGGGGAAGGGGTCCCAAGGTGTCGAAGAACTTGGCATAGACCGGCCATCTGTTGTATTTGCGCCAGATGCGATCGCCTATGAGCAGAGGGCCGCGCTCCGCCACCGCTTGCTGAAAGGTGAAGCGCTGCCGCCCGGCGACCACATAACTCAGCCCTTCATCGGGGTCGCGGTCTTCATTGGCGGCGGGAACGGTGGAGGAAAACCAGCGTTCCTCAATGCCGCCGCGGCGCATCCCGAAGGCGTAGAGGTCGCCGGGATGAAGCTTCAGGCGCCGGCCCGGCTGCGCCACGCTGCGGGGCACCCAGCAGGGCGCCATGCGCAATAAGCCGCCGCTCTCCTCCAGGGCCGCTTCGACGAGGGGGGAGACGTTCGACTTGACTAATTTAAGCGACGTGACGGGATTCATGGTATCAACATGCGTTCCTTTGCCGCATAGGATCCGGCGCCGTATTGGCGAAAGGCTTCATATAAGGCGCAAATATTTTCCAAGGAGACGTCCGGCCCGATCTCGCCGCATGCGATCAGTCCGCCATCGGCTGTGCCGCAGGCCTCAAACGTGCGATGAACCTCTTCTTTCACCTCTGCCGGTGAGGCAAACGGCAGGATGCGCTGCCGGTCTATATCTGTTCGAAAAGCGACTCGTCCCCGCGCGTTGGCCGCAATCCAACCGTGACGCACCACGGCCACCTGGCAGTTGATTACGTCCACGCCAATTTCAATCAGATCGGCGAAGATATCGTTTATGCGGCCATCGCTGTGGTACCAAACGTCCATGCCGGCCGCGTGAACACGGCGGAACATTTCGGCGTAGCGGGGTTTGAAGAGCCGGCGCCACAGTTCGGGCTTGACCATGAGCGAACGCTGATCGCCCCAATCATCGGCAAAGTGCAGCCCGTCGTACTGGAGCTTGGTCCAATGGGCGATCCAGCGAAGGTCAAATGCCAGGAGGTCGTCCATAAACCGGCCGAGAGCCGCCGGTTCCGTGGCCAAATCCATCATGAAATTCTCCATGCCTCGAAGTTGCTGGAGCTGTTCGAAATAAGTGATCCACCCGCCGCGCGCGTACCAGCGGTCATCAAAGCCGCACATGTGTCCGCTGTATTGGCGCCCGGGGGGCGGCCCGGCCGGAAAATCGGCGGGCCAGCGATAATCTTCATAATGGTCCAAGTCAGCGATGGGCCATTCCATGGGAATGCCGCAAACACCGGCGCGTTCCACCTGCCACAGCGTGCCAAAATCATCCCGGTGGCGGCCGGCTTGATAGAACGGCGGAAATTTTTCAACCGGCAGATCGGTCATAAAATCCCAGCCGAAGTCCTCGCGATATTCGGCGAGAATCTCATTGAGCCGTGCTCCATACTTGAGTTGCGCGGCAGGAAGAACGGCGTGCGAAATCGGCGCCCGGTCCGGCCTTTTGAAATGAATGGCCCGCTGGGTGCGTTCACGGCTGTTCATTATGTTGTGCCTTTCAGGGTATCAAAATTGCGCGGGTTCAAGCCGAAAATGTGGCCATCCCCTTGTGGTCAGTGCTCACCGCATCCCTTTGTCTTCCCGCGCGGTAGCCATAGAGGCCATAAAAGGCCGTATAGAGGAAGGCGCACATTGGGACGACAAACGAGAACTGGATTCCCTGTTTGTCCGCAACCCAGCCTTGCAGCGGCGGAAGCACAGCGCAACCCATGGCTCCAATCATGAGCAACGAAGCGCCCTGGCTTTTGAGCGGCCCCAGCCCTTCAATGGCGAGCGAAAAAATATTCGGCCACATGATGGAAACAAACAAGCCAACACCCAGAATGGACCACTTTGCCATACTCCCGGAGGCCAGCATTCCTGTGGTTAGGAGAAGAATGATAACAACACTGAAAAGAGCCAGCATACGATGGGCGCTGGTCTGACCAAGAAGAAATGCGGCCAGGACAATTGCCAGGAGGATTCCAAAATGGCAGACAGTGTCCCAACTGCAAACAGCACTGACATTGGCCAGGGCCGCCGGGTCGAAAAAGGTCCTCAACATCGGCAGGCCGCCCAGAGCAGCCGCGAGCTTTGAGAATAACGCCACGAGCGCAAACGCCAGCGCCGGCACGAGGATGACTACGCCCCGTCGCACACGCGATTTCATGTCGCTTAACGCAAAAAAGCCCATGATACGGCCAATCATCAAGCCGCCGTAGTAAAACGCCAGGAATTTGCTGGCCGCTTGGTGACTTAACCCGCCCAATTTGGGCAACCCAAGGCAGTTAATCACGGCGCTGCCGACACTCACATCGCCGCCGACATACATGAAGATGGCGACCATGCCGAGGACGGTGTGGGGATACTTGAGTACGCCGGCGCCGCGACTGACTTGTTGCTTGCCGGAAAAGTCAGGCAAGTGGGCGAATGTAAAGAATATCGCCATGAGGACCAGGGCCGCCGCGACGCACAGGTATGGAATCTTGACCGAATCAGCGGCGTGCGCCGTCTTGCCGGCCAACGAGGTAAAGATCAGCCCTCCACCAATAATCGGGCCGATGGTCCAGCCCAACGAGCAGAAAGCCTGGGACAAATTAAGGCGGCTTGAGGCGGTGCGCTCCGGGCCAAGGATAGTGACATAAGGATTGGCGGCAATTTGCAGCATGGAGAATCCGAGACCGACAATGAATAGAGCACCCAAACAGAATGGGTATGACGCCAGGCTGGCAGCGGGATAAAAAAGGGCACTGCCCAAAGCCGCGATAAGCAGACCGACAATGACAGCATTCTTATAGCCCATTTGCGCGATTGGATCCGACGCGGTGATTGAGATAAAGAAATAGACCAGCGAGCCGATGGTGTACGCGCTCCCCCAAGCAAACTGAACGAGCATCGCATGAAAATAATCCAACTTGAAAACCTCCTTGAAACGCGGAATGAGAATGTCGTTCCAAGCCGTCATGAATCCCCAGAGGAAGAAAAGGGTCGTCATGATCGCGAAAGGCATCCTATAGGTTTGCCTCCGGTCGGGAGTCTGGGATATTGGTCCGTCGCGCACGCTAGTTGGATGATTCAATCATGTGTGACGGGGGTGGGAATGGCATTCCAGGCTTGCACGCGCATAGCGGAGCAGCAGGAAAAGCCTGAAACATCCCAAGGAAAGCCGGAAAGCCTGATTTAGAGGGGGTTACGCAAGAAAGGCACCCGTACCAACCTTTCCAAGAAAAGCGGCCCGCCTGCCCGGAGGCGGACTTTTAGAAAAGGGTTACGTCCTACCCCATCCAGCGCGGCGGGAAATGGGATAGGCAAAGCCCCTGTGGATGCGACCGCCGCGCCCGTCAGGAAACAAACTCGGGTGCGGCGGGCACAATCACTGGGGCTGGCCGATTGATGGTCCACCAGGCTCATGACGGCACCGCCTGCCGGCTATACCAGACTTTGTCCGCCTGGCTGATTCGGCGTTGCATGGCTTTAGCCTGGCTCAACATCCAATTGCGGAAATGGAAAAACTCTTCCTTCTTCATCTCCGCCACCAGCTTATAGCCAAGCTGGCCGCCAGCGATCCGCCCCTTGGAAGCCTCAGCCGTGGCGCGCAAACGCCGCCTGGCCGAGTCCGAGTCAGGCCGCCCTATCTCTTTCAGGATCGCGCCCGCCGTGAGCCAGTCGCGGCCCTTAAGCAGATCCACAAACCACTCCGAGTTGATTGGATCAGCCTCAAAGAACCCAAGCTCCTGTTGGCGCTCCTGGCTCAGATTCTTCCCTCCCGTTTAAGGTCCTGATCGATTGATTTTCGGTTGCGCTCCACGTAATCCACCAGCGCCGGAAATTTAAACCTCCACTCCTGACCCATGAACCAATCCAGAAAACTGGACGGAACATTCTTGAGCGGCCAGCCCCTCCACTGCTTCCCGATGGGGCACGGATCATCATCACCCAATGGCACGAAAGATCGCTTGGCAGGGCCGCCAGGGCCAAAGCCGCGCCGATAAGCATCCCGGCCCAGAAGGTTAAGTTGTTTTGGCGCTTTCATATCGAATAATCGTCGAAGCCAAAGCCATGCGCCTCCAATTCAACCTTGCGCTCGCGCCAGCGCCGGTTGCGTTCCCTCAATCGCTCAACGTGCAATGCGCGCCAAAAGCAAAGGTCCAGATATTGCGAACCGACGGCGTGCGGCTCGCCATCGTGATCCGTCCATCGGAGCGTCCACCAAAAACCAGAGCTGACATCGTGGCGATCGCTGACAATCAGCGTGACTTCGTTCTCCTGATTGCACTGCGCCAGGTGTTTCATGAACGGGATCGTCTCCGGCCGGACAAAGTCAATCTGGTGCTGTAACTGATAAACCTCGCTGTCAAACCAACTGCTCATGTTTCTCCTTGGGTGTGCTGAACGGCCGCTGGAACCGCTCGCTTCGATTGTTCAGGATGATGATCAGGGCGCGCTGGTCCTGTGGATTCAGACTCCGCCAATTGTCCACGCCAAAACGGTCCACGCAAATCTGTCGAACGTAAGCTTCGGGCACGCGCTCAATTTTCGCCTCCATCGCTTCCTGTTCGTCCAACTCGGGATGAAGCCAATGGTTCATGGCGTCCAGATCGTCAGGATCAATCAGGAGGCGCGCCAGCCATCGCCAGCGCGTCAATTCCCGATTGCGCAAAACATTGTGACTGCAGTTGCGGCCGCAAGCCACGACGTGGGTGGCGTGGCGCAAATCAACTAAGGTGACCGCGCGGTGTTCCTGCTCCGCCAGCCGGCGCGCCTGGCTGATGACCGTATTGGCCGGCTCAGGCGGGTTCTCTGCCAGTTCCAGGCGGCCCTTCTGCATGCGCCACGCATTGGCCCTGCAGGCCCGGTTCCAGAGCGGAAAGTAAAAATGCTTTTCCTGTTTGTCCGTCATCGTGAACCGCCTCCATGCAGTAAGGAATCAATCTCCGCGTCGGCGCACTTGTTGGAGCAATAGTCCATCATCCAGGGCCGCCAGTGCAACCGCGGCAGGCCGCCCCAATAGGCGCGGCCACAGACCATGCAGAACTGGACCGGAAACCAACCAAGGTATCGTCTCCAGTAATAACGCCAGCCTGTCGCTTGGTAGATCATACCGGCGCATCCTCCGCGCTGACCTTGGCCGCGCTTTCAAAACGGGTGTAAGCCTTCAGGAACGTCAGGTCCACGTCTCCGGTGGGCCCATTGCGTTGCTTGGCGATGAACAGCTTGATCGACAGCGCCTCGCGCGTGGCCGCGTCGGTATCGTCCTCACCATCCTTCACCTCGCGGTAAAGCAAGCCCACTAGATCGGCGTCTTGCTCAATGGCGCCGGACTCCCGTAAATCAGACATACGCGGCCGTTCCCCAGGCCCGCGCTTCTCCAGCTCGCGGTTAAGCTGGCTCAGCACAATAATCGGCACGCTCAATTCCTTGGCCAGGGCCTTGATGCCTCCGCTGATCTCCGCGATCTCCTGTTGCCTGTTCTCCGCCCGGCGCGAGGGTGAATGGAGCAACTGCAGGTAATCGATCACGAACAGCTTGACGCCGTATTGTTGCCACATCCGCCGTGCCTTGGCCCGCAACTGCAAAATGGCCAAACCACCCGTGTCATCGATGTAAAGTGGCGCGTTGGCCAATTTGCCGGCCACCCCGGTCAGCTTGTGGAAGTCACGTTCAGCCAGGAAACCATCGCGGACGTTGCGCATGTTCACCCGCGCGCGCGAACACAGCATCCGCAGGATCAACTGGTCCGCCGTCATCTCCAGGCTGAACACCCCCACCGGCTGTTTCAAATCCAGCGCCACGTGCTCCGCGATGTTCATGGCCAGCGAGGTCTTGCCCATGGACGGCCGCGCGGCCACCACGATCATTTCCCCGCCATGCAGGCCCGTGGTCATTCTGTCGAAGTCGCCAAAGCCCGTCGTGATGCCCGTCATCAGTCCCTTGCTCTGGTGAAGCTGTTCAATCGTGTCAATCGCCCGGTTGACCAGGTCCTTGATCTTCATCTCCGTCCCCTGCACCCGTTCCTGCGCGATCTGCAACACGTCGCGCTCCACTTCATCCAGGAGCGCATCCACTTCCCCCTCGTAATCAAACACGCGGCCGACAATGCCGGTGCAGGTTTGCACCATCTTGCGCAAGAGATATTTCTCCAGCACGATGTCCAGGTAATATTGCAGGTTCGCCGCTGATGGCACGACGTCCGGCAAGGTGCAGAGATAAGCCAGGCCGCCGACGTTCTCCATGTTGCCTTTGTCCTTGAGGCGCTGTTGGAGCGTGATGATGTCAATGGCTTGTTTCTCGTCGAACATGGCCACCAGCGTCTGAAAGAGCGTCTGGTGGCGAAGATCGTAAAACACCTCGTGACCGGGCTTGAACTTCTCAATGCACTCGCCCAGGCAATCGTTTGGTGACAGCAAAATGCAACCCAGCACGCCTTGCTCCGCTTCATCCGAGTGGGGAGGCAGGCGATCAACCTTGGTCATTCCCGCTGTGGCGGAATTCTTCACGACAACTTACGCGCCGGATCAAGGTGGGTATCGTAAAGCTCCATGGTCCAAGGGAACACCATGCGCGTGATCTCCTTCATGGCCTTAGCAAACTGCTGATGCTCCCATTGGGCGTGCGCGTCGTCCCTCAGCACGAAATACTTGAGCAGGTTGTTCAAGTCCCATGTCGAGTAGATTTCGGTGTAAATGCCCACCGGCAGGATGAAACGCGCCATTTCCTTCGCTACGCCCCGATCAAGCAAATGTTGGTAAGTCTTATAGGTTTGACGATAGGCGTCTGCCAAAACACCCGACAGGTAAGGCCCGTTCAACTGATCATCGACTTGGCTCCCCTGCTTGTTCTTAGTGTCCTGTTTGCGCCATTGGTCTGGCACATAAAACACGTCAGGCAATTCCGTGTAGCGCGCGGACACCTCGTTCAGGTTTTGCATCCTGTGACGGACAAACTGCCGCATCACAAAAATGGGCATCCGAATGTTGAACGTGATCTTGCACATCTCGAAGGGCGACGTGTGTTTGTTCTTGAGCAGGTAGCCAAGAAGCTTCTTGTCCGCCTCGTCGCCTTTGCTGGGCGAGCCGTAGCTCACACGCGCGGCTTCCACGATGCGTTGATCGCTCCCCATCCTGTCGATAAAGCGAACGAAGCCGTGATCAAGGACCTTGATTTCAATTGGGTCAGTCATAAGTCCTTTCATGCTCCAAACGCCTGTTGTCCCTCGGCTTGCTCCTGGGTGGAAACAGCGCGGCCCAATTCCACCTTGGCCGGTTTGACATTAAAGCCCTTGGTCTCGACGCGCTTGACGCGGTAGCGCGCCAATTCCGCGTCGTCCAATTTCTCCAGGACTTCCAGGTTGAGTGTCTTGACGGTCTTGACCGCCAGCGCCAGCGATTCGTCTTTCTTGGCCGCCTGCTCAACCAGGATGATGGTCATTTCCTCGTTGGCGATCTCCAGCTTCACGCCGGAGCGGAACTGCAACGTGCCAAAGGGCGTCTTAAGCGATGCCCGCTCGCCAAACCACTCCGGGTGGGCGCGCGCGATTATTTCCAGCGAGGCCTTCGTGTCGGCCATGGCCGTTTGGCAGTCGGCGTAATCCTGGGACGCGACCTCTTGGGCGTGCAGCAGCGCCGAATCGGCCCTGGCTTGCATTTCCGCCAATTGGTTCGCCGCCTGGCAATAGATCACCAGCAAGTCAAGCATCTGTTTATACTCCGCGCTTGTCGGAGGTTCCTGTGTTTCCTTTTTCATGCGTTTTGTTTTGATAGGGACGGCGGAACTCGCCGTCCGGGATTGTTGAGTGCGTTGAGGATCTGCGACAGCAATACGCGCCGCAGTGCGGGGGAAAGTTTCTTGGGTGGCGCCGGCTTCGGATCGGGGTCAAGCTGGTGCTCCATCATCGCCCCCAGCATCACGGCCAGGATGATCAGCATCCCGACCACAAACCAAAATGCGAAGAGCACGGCGATCATAGCGTTTGCTCCTTGTCGTGCGCCCAGGTTCCGTCGCCCTGGTCAATCCACTTGCGCAGTTTGTTGATCTCCAGTTTGGCGTGCGCGGCCGCCAAGACCTCGCGGGCATTTGCAGCGGTGCAGACCACGCCCGGCGACCACCGCGTGCGCGTCAAGGCAATCAGCCCGATGGCCAGGATCAGAACATCCGCCTGTTCGCTTACATCCGAGGGGGCGGCCATCATTTCGAGTATTTCCTTGTGGAGATGGCCGACCTCGCGCAAAAACAGTCTTGCCCCGCACGGCCAACAGGGTGTTGTCATCCCGTTATGGCGGCGCAATTCCCGCGGCGAAACGCTCAAGCACGTCTCGCCCTGGGGAAACGGCCCGCACTCGCATGGCTGGCCCGCCAGAAACCGCACGAACTCCACGGCCGGGACCAGCTTTGTCAATGAATCCGACCAATGGCCGGACCACAGCGGATGCACGCGCTCCTTCTGCGCCTTCATGATCTTGAGGCATCGCTTGCAATCGCAGTCGGAGATGTCGGTTTGCCAATGAGTGCCCTTGGCCTTGTGGCCGCCACCGCACAGCGGACGGTTGTCAACAATGGCATGGCGGCGCGGATCGCGCCCGTTGATCTTCGTGATGGTCATAACCCCGCCGCCTTTCTCGTCCACGCGTGCCAGGCCTCGGTTGTGCGCATGGAGGCATCGTCCGGTTGAGGCACTACCACGCGATAAGTTGCGATCGCATAGCGGCCCCTGCATTTTGTGCCGTCAATGAAGGCCATGCCCGGCTGTCCAACGATCTCGTAGGCATGGAGTTTTTCATCAGGCGTCGGCTGGTCATCAAGTTGATCCAGCGCGTCCCACTTGGTCTTGCCCGATTCTGGCAAGACGGATTCTGTCACGCGCAGGAACCGCTCCGCGCGGCGCAACATCAGCGTCTGGCCTTTGGCCGGCCCGTCTTCAAATCGCGTCATGCTTCCTCCTCGTCTTGAGTTCTGTGGAAACAGTTAAGCTCGGACGCGACGTATGCCCTGGGGACGCGCAGGATGTCTGCCAGCACATCGGTCAGCTTCGCCTCCGCCTCGGTGGCATACATGTCGCGGCGAAAGTTCAGCTTCCGGCTCAGGAGATACTGGATGGCCGAGGCCGCGTCCTTGAGCATGGCGTCCTGCCGCCGTATCGCATCCTGCATCTTCTTGACCAGCGGCACTGAAAGCTGGTCAAGAGGAACAATGTCGTGATCGCCGCAACACTGCGTGATGAAGTCGCGCACTGCGTCCGGCGTGGTGTCTCGCACGGTCGTGACGTTCATGCCGCCACCCCGCATTTCTCCGGGAGCAAGAAGCCTCTGTTCGCGGGGAACTGGTCAAAGTTGTTATCCTGCTCAACGGTGACGCGCTGGCGCGATTCCACTGGTCCGCCAAAGGCTTCGGCCATGAAACCGTCCTTGTGCCAGTGAAACTCCGGATGGCATCCAAAACGCTCGACAAAGGCGGTGATGACCAATTGGCGAATTCGCATCCTGGTATAAACGGAATACAAAGTCCTCCAATCGTCGCTATAGCTGACAAAGTAGCGCCTGGGTGGAATCTCGGCTGTCTTAATTGTGATCACGGTGCCACCTCCGTCTTGCGTTTGGCTGTGAAAAACCAGACAAAGGCCTCGTGTTGTGGATCGTCCAGAACAATGGTGAATTTGCCCTTGCCGAAAATCTTGTCCGCACAGCGCTCGGCGGCCACGTCTTCCTTCTGCGTGCAGGACGCCCGGACTTTCGAACCGATCTCGCACGCGATGTAAGTGTCGCCGTAAGCGCGGGCCTTGATGTAGGCCACGTCCGGTGGTGATGCTTGCTTGGCTTTCATCGGTCACCTCGCTTTACTGGCGCCGGGCATAGCCGGTCCAGTTGTTTGGCCACCATGTCCGGCGTTGGTTCGTCTCCCTCGCAGGCCGCCTCCACAAACGCTTCCTTGACGGCATCCTCCAGCACACTCAAGTTGCCGTTCGCGCGCACAGTGCCGCCGATCCGTTCCGCGCAGATTTTGCAATCCTCGTCCTTCCAGGACGCGCGCAACTTCAAATAGACCGCGATGTCCTCATTGGGCACGCCGTTGCGATATTCCTCAAAAATCGGCCGGATGGTCCGGCGCAACAATTGTTTGGCCTCCGCCGCCGCGCCGGCCTGGGCTGACACCACGGCGTCGTAATCGGTGGGATACATGGTCATGAAGAACCGGCTGGCTTGCGCCTCGTCGATCCAGAAGCGGACGTTCTTGAAGCCAACGATCCCCACCTCGTGAAACTCATCCAGGAACACCGTCTGCGGGCGCGTCTGCAGGGCGTTGCTCACACTCTTGATGGCCGCCGTCGCTCCGCGTCCTGGTGAAACTCCCAGCGCCTCCGCCACGGCCGAGGCAAAGGCGAAGCCATTCTCTCTCATGCCAGTGTGGCACCGCACGTAACAGCACTCTGCCGGCGCTTTGGCCACCTGGCTGGCGCAGAACACCGACTTGCCGGATCCAAACGGCATAAGGCAAATCACGTTGCGCCGGTCGTTGGTCTGGCCCTTCAAGATTTCCAGGCGCTTGCTCATCGCGCGATAGACCGGCAAGACCTCGAAGACTTTCTCCGGGATGTAAACCTTGTCGATGCGCGCGCTCAGGCGCTGGAGGATGCTGATCCATTTTTCCTCGAACACTTCGTGGTTCTTGATTCCGGTCAGGTCGCCTTTCTTGAGCCGGTCGCTCCACGTTTTGGCCGATCCCAGGAACTGCACATAGCGGGCTACGAACTTTTCGTCCGAGAAACCGAGTGCGTCCTGGTGCGCTTTTATTTTGGCGATTAGCGCATTGAGTATTTCATTTTTCACGTTGCTCCTTTTTTTGGGGTTATTTACCGAAAAGTTTCATCAGCCCGGCCACTTCCGGATCTGGCGCGTCGGGCTGGAGCGTGGCGGGCATGGTCCGTGGCGACGATGGAGGCGGAGTCAGCCGTTGCGGTTCCACAATGACGTGGCTGGTCTGGGCCCCACCAAGGCCCGTTTCCACGCGCGCAAATGACCCGGAGCCGTCGCGTTCCTCGGTGATGGCCGCCGTCACCTGGCCGCGCGGTCCGAGCGCGCGCAAGTCCATCCGCAGCGCACTGAGGGCCGCGCTCCGCCACTTCACCTGGCGTTCTTCATCAGCAATACCAAGCTGGGCACGGCAAAAATGAGGCAGGCCTCCGAGCAGCTCCGCGTGGCAAATGACTTCATCCGGCCGATAGCCATTGTATTGTTCCGTGCTCTCCACCACGGCCAGACAAGGCGTGGCCTTGATATCGAAGTAGAGTCGGACCCTGCGCCCATTCCACCGCCACAAGTCATCGTGAGCGAAATAGAAGGGCGCGTTGTAATCTTCCAGGATGGGAATCATTCCCCCGACAGTTCCCTTGATCACCGTCCACTCCCGCACGAAAGGACAGAACTTGTATTCCAAGTGCGCGGGCAACGGTTTCCACGGCCGCAGCACTCTCAAAATTTCACACCGTTCTTCCGGTATGAACGTCCCGTAGATGCTATGCACCGTGCGCGAGTTGGCCCGTGCCAAAGCTGTTACTATGGCATTGACGCATTGCTGCAGGCTGGGGAAGTGCTCGCGTGGATCTTCGCGCCCGGCCTGGCATTTCTGCATCATTTGGTTGCCCCTTTCCTCGTCGCCGCGGTAACGGCCCACCTGCCCGTCAATCTGCGAAAGATATTCCCAAAGGATGCTGAACCCGCCTTCGATGATCGGCTTCTGATCCGGCGACCACACCGTCTCCAACGCCACGCCCAGCGCCTGGATCAACCGCACAATGTCATCGCTCTCCCAGCCGCCGCGCTCGAATCGGAATTTGTCCGGCAACCCGTAAGCCCGAGCCAGCATGTAGATCAGCGCGCGGATGTCCTCTTTGCGGTAGCCGCCGCGCGGACGGCACACGATCGCAAACACGTAATACATCCGCGTCCAGCCCGCATCGACGGCCGGCAGGAACTGCCAGCGCCCCAGCCGCACGCCATAACGGTCCGAGCAAGGATCCCCGCCGATCGCCCACGGAATGTAGGCCCCGAAATTCAACGTGCCATCGTCCGACTCAACCACACGCAACCGATCGGCCATGTCGCCCACAAAGGCGCCGACGTTGCCGGAGAACGCCGTGGATGAAGTGTGCTTGGGCCGGCGCTCCATCGCGACGTGCGTTGGCGTGACGCGCTCCAGGATGCGTTTCACGCCGTCCGGCACATGGCCCTTGAGCACGTCCGGGAGAATGGCCGCGCGCAGTTCCTCCCGCGTCCCCAGCTCCTCCGCGAACGTCTGCGCCGCGCTGACCATGCTGCCGGTGTCCTTCCCGTTGTTGGAATGCAGGTAAAGGAACATCAGCCGCTTTTGTTCCTCCTTGGTCAGCTCGGGGAATTGTGGTTTGCGGCCGCAGAGGTGCATGTTGTCCAGCAGAGCCGCTGAGCCTCCCGCCTTGACCTTTTTGTAGTAACGGCGCGCTGAAATAAACGGCACGCCCGTGCGCTCCTCAATCTGGCGCCATGACAGCTTTTGCTCGTCCTTGAGCGGGATGATCGCCTTTAGCTTGGCTTCGCGCTCCGCCGCGTCCAGAGTGCGGCGCAAGGTCATAGCCCCCTTCACGTCCGGCAACGCCGGTGGCCGCACGCTCTCCTGCTTGGCGGGCGCGGCCGGGCGCGGCAAATCTGGAAGCGCCCCGGAGTCCGGCCTGAACTCCGGGGGAATTGGGAACATCTCCGCCGCCCCGTCTGATTGGCCGCGGTCCAGCAGAGTGGGGTTGCCTTCGCCCGCCAGACGGGAGAAGGTGGGCGCAAGCCCGGTTGAGGGTGATGAAGATTCGTTCATGGCTTCTTCTGGGCAATCCGTTTGATCCTGTCCTTGGCTGATTCCAGGATGGCTTTGGGTGTGGCGTCCAAATCGGTTTCGCGCAGACGTTCGCTGAACGCCAAGAACTGCCGCGCCTCCTCCAGCACGCGCATGGATTCCTCGACGGTGAACTTGCGCTCGTCCAGGAGACGGCAAATGTCCGTGATGGCCTCCAGCGTTTTCATCGTTTGCCTTTCAGTCCGTCGAAGCCGTGTTGTTGATATCGGACATACCAGCGGCGCACGGTCGGAGCAGGTCTTTCCAAAACATGGGCAATTTCGTTCCAAGAAAGACCTTGATTCTTTTTCAGCTCTGCCGCGGCCCAGACGATCGGAAGTTTGCAGATCGCCGCCGCAGTGGCTTTGTCAATCGCGTGCTCGCGGTTGATCTTCGGGAACATCACGTTCATGCCGCCTCCTCCGCTTGCGCTTCTTTAGCGGCCTTCCGCAAGGTGCGGGCCATGACTTCGTGGTATTGAGCCATGCCCTCCAGTTTATCGGGGGGCAAAACACTGAAGGCAGACTTGACTTTTTCGAAGTAAGCCAGCTTTTGGTTTTTATCGCAGTCTTGCCAATAATCCCACCGCGTGCTCAGGTCAGATTCCACTCGGAAAAGTAATTTTAGTTGGCCGTCCTCATCTTGTGGGGCCCCGCCTGTCCGCTTGGCCGGGTTTTCCCAATAGGCGGCAAAACAGCCAGCAGCCTTATTAATTTCCGTCAGTCCTTGTGGCTTCTCCGGGTCGAACAGCCTGATGATGACCCAATCCTTGAGCGTCATCGTCTTGGTGACGGTTTTGTCGTCCGCCTCAATTTCAAACTCGTGCGGTTCAGGATTGTCGGCGATCAAATCAAACAGCACTTTGGCCATCTGCATATACCGCGCCGACATGCCCATGTTGGCGGCGTAATCGGCGACGGAAGCCCCCGAAGCGAACTCAGTTCGTTTCGTTTGACAAGCGGGGTTATTCATCATGCGGCGCCGTTGTGACTCTTCAAACGCCGGCTGGATCAACGGCACCGCCAGAAAAGCAAGCTGGCCCTTGGTCAAATGCCGGCGACGGACCAGCCCGCGCAGGACGGTCTCCGTGGCCTGGTCGTCGGGCACGATCACGCATGGCACGCTGTCCATCTGCAGGGCGCGCGCAGCCAGCCTGCACAGCTCCCCGTCCAGCACGCGGCCTTCCTGGGTGATTTTAAGCGGCGTTTGGATGCCATTGTCGCGAATGTCGTCGCACAGGCCGTAGAAGCGGGGATCGTCCTTGGCCCAACGGGGCAAGTCCTTGACGAGCGAATGAGGTCTGAGTTCTGCTGGATCTTTGTTGATGATAGTTTGCGAGGTCATGTTTCTGTTGTTCTTTCTTATGCTCCTGCTGTTAAAAGTTTTCGTTCGCTCCCAGCCGCCAATTCTCCGCGCTGGACCGTCGCTCCCGGTTTCACCGCCGGCCGGATTTCAATGTCCCGCCCCGCCAGCCAGCCGCGATGGCGCGCGGCCGAGGCCTCCTTGCTCTGCTTGATGATGTCCTTCTTGGTGCTGTCGGGATAATGCTCGTCAAGGTATTGTTGACGCTTGGCCTTCCAGGAAATCTCCAGGCCGCACTCCCCGTCCCGCGCGCGAAACCGCTCCGCCAGCTTGCCCATCAGCGCCAGCCACGCGCCGTGGATGAATTCCTTGCGGTTGCGGCAACGGCCGCGACGGTGATTCCAGTGCCAGCGAAATTCCTTGATCAGAAAACAGAAGACGTGCTCCGCGATGTCCAGATGCCAATCCAGGCCGATGAACACTTCCTTCTCCATCCAGCCCTTGAGCGTGATCTGTGAAACCTCAAAATGCTTGACGCAAACCATCGCCGCCAGCGAAGCCTCAATCGGCATGGCCGCCCACTCCCCCACCGTGCGCTCCGTGATGACCATGGACGGCCGCTCCGCCGCCAGTTCGATCTGCTGGAGGTCAATGCCATGTTTGGCCGCCAGCGCCGCCGCTAGAATCTCCGCCGAGTCGCGCTCCGCGTCCGTGCGGCCATTTGTGTTCATGAGCTTGCGCAACTTGGCCACAATGTGCGCCTTATCGGCCCCAGAAGTCCCATTTGTCCCAGCCGACGAAGCCGGCCGTGCGCCAGAAAAATCAAATTGTGCCTGCGCCGCGCTCATCGTGATTCTCCTGTCGAATGCGCATGCTCTGTCTTACCGGCGCCCGGTGGAATACACATCAGCAACGCGCCCTTGGGAATGTTGCGTTTTGGAGCCGGCTGCCATTCCGTCTTGGCCGCGTTCCAACCACGCACAGCCAGGCGCGCGCGGCAAGGCCAGCACCAGGTTGACTCCAGGCCGCCATGTGTGCGGCAAGTGCCATCCTTGAACCGCCGATGCTCACACGACCTGTTGGCCAGGAGCCGGAGAAAATGAACAGCCGCAACGGGCATGGTGACGGAGTCGTTCATACGATCCTCCTGTCACGTAGAAACTGCGCCGCGCTGGCCCGCGTCACCCACGGCGATTGCGACGGCCCGCGCCCCACCGGCCGCGCCGGATCCACCGCCAGCGCCCCGTCCGCGATCAACCGGATCACGTGCTTGCGATCGCAAAAACCAAAGCAGGTTTTCAGTTGCACCGCCCGGATGGATTCTCCGCCAAACTTTGAACCCTGGACATGGCCCGGCAGGACGTCGTCAATGACCTGCTCCAAGTCAGAGACGCCGTTTAAGATGCGAAGATGAGGGCCGGACTCTCCGCTATCGTCCTGCCGGGCCATGAAATCGGCCAGGCTTCCGCGCCACACCACCGGCAACGCGTGCCCCGCGCCGGGCCGGCGCAGGTCGAACGCGTATTCTAGCTGCCCGTTGTCAATCAGTTCCGTCACGTCCTCGCCTGAGACCACGCCGCAACGGGACAGCAGGCAGATCACCGCCTTGACCGGCAACAGCGGACACTCCTGCGGGATGCGCAGGTCCATCGACAGTTGCTTTGGGGCGGTGGCGATCATGGTTATTTCCAGGTAGGGCGGCACTCTGTCGAGCCGTCGAAAGAACGAGGGCTTACTGTGCCGGGCGCGGCCGGAAGTGGCGCTTCCGTCCTTTCCGCCTCCAAAGCGGATATGCTGGGCGGGTTCAGCCCTGTTGGAGTTTTTCCGTCCCTTGCCAGCCCCTCGGAAAAATTGAGGCGCAATCCCGCATTCCCCGCGTAGCGCCCGAAAGTTTTGATGGTCGCGGTGGCCACCGCCAGCATGCCGGCCTTGACCGCCGCCGCGTTCTCCGGCGCCACGCGCCCTCCGGCCACCAGCCGGACCGACTGCGTCACGATCTCATCCGCGATCACCCTGGCTTGCTGTGCCTTGGTCATGGGGCTTTCTGGCTGGCGCGTTGCTCATGTTTGGCCACAACCGCATGCAGCGCCTCGAGCGCCTTGGCCCACAGCGCCATGCGCTGTTTGTAAGTCAGTTTTTTTGTCTTCGCTTTCATTTTTGCTCCTTTAGAAATTGCCGCGCCTGGCAGGGCCAGCACGGCTGGGGGTAATCCAGGCATCCCCGCTGGCCGGGGAAGCGAATGCACGGCTCCGCCGCCATCCGCAGCAGAAACCCGGCATAGTCCACAACCGTCAGCCTCTTCAGCTTGGCTTTTGGTTTCCTCATTTTTCATTCCTTGATTGTAGGGCTTTCCATCCTCTGCGTAGCCGGCAGCAGGTTCACCAGTTCGGCATCCAAGCTGTTCATTTTGCTCCTTTTAGAATCAGCCGGCCTGCTTCGACTTGAGGCAGAAGCTGAAAAATTGCCAAGCGAACCACGGCAGCGCGTGTGGAAGAGAGCCTGCCAGCCGCTGAATCCAGGCGATCCGCCGTGAGATCATCCATGCGAATCGGAATTGTTCGCGTCTTCTTTTTCACTCTCATGCCCGCGATTATTGCATACCAATGGTATGCGTTGCAACAAAAATCTTGAACTTTTTTTTGCATCGCATACCATTGAGCCGAAATGAGTATGACGCGAACGATCCCAGTACGCCTGGACGCTGACACTCGGCTTCGCTTGGACGCCGTTGCTGAGGAGATCGGAACCACTCGCGCTGGAATTATCCGATTCTGCACGGAAACCTGGTTGCGCCATTTCGAGAAAACGGGCGTGGCCTCTTTGCCACCAGACTGGAAAGCCATAATGGCTTCAATGGACGGACGCACATCCGCAAGCCGAGCAGACAGTTATACTGGAAGAGCAGGCAAAAAATCTCACGAAGTCAGTTCAAAACGAGCCGGCGCGGCGGAAGCACTCGCAGCCCACGGCGCGGACGAGGCGCGGCGTGCGCTTCCAGAATCGCCGCCTTCATCCGCAACTGGTGCGCCCACCGCTCAAACTTCGCCGCCAAAAACCGGCTCTGGGCCGCGTTCAAGTCCCCCGCCTGTTGCTGGAGGGGCAATTCCAACTGGACCAAAGGCCGGGAAGCAATAGGCTTATGATCATTCATTCGCGGCATTATCGGGCAGGTGGTTGGACAAAAGCTGTCCATGTGAATAACTTTTTAGGAAAGGCCCCATGAGCGACAACTGGGATTCACTGAAAATCACCTGGAGCGACCGCGCCACGGAGTGGGCCGGCGAGCACCTCTGGCTTTTCGCCATTGCAGCCTTTGCCGGCGTTGGCGCGTTCATCGGCAAACCTCGCGGCCGGCTTTGGCTCGGATTCGCGCTGGGCCTTTTCCTTGGCCCGGTCGGCTGGCTCGTTGTCGGTGTGTTGCCCAATCGCGGACCCAAATGCCCCGAATGCTTGGCGCCCATGGATCCCGCCGCGCGCAAATGCCGGCACTGCGGTTCCGAGATCACTGCCGCCCTCGTCAAATAATTCCTTGACGCCGCCTTTCTGAGCGGCCACAGTCGCCTCGCAGTTTAGGATAGAGCGCAAGGTCGCCTCCACATGGCTGGCCCAAAGCTGGCCGGCTTTGGAGGCCTCAGGTTTGGGCGCGGATGAACTCCTAACCCTTTTTCTGCGCGACATTGAGCAATTGACCTACCATCAAATCGGCCAGGTGTTCGATTATTCGCACACCATGGCTCACAGGGTTTACAATCGCATCCGCCGCCGTCTTCATCATCCGGTGCGGGCCGGTTTGGTTTTAATGGATTACCGCGCCGCGTAATCCATCTTCACAGGAGCTTCCTCGCAGTTTTATCGCCGTTTATCATTTAAACGGCCCCAGCCCTCTGACAGCCCCGCCGCCTTCTGCTTAACTCGCCGCGCGATGAAGCATGACTTCAAACAAATATCAACCGGGGCGAAGGCCCCATAGGCAAAGGAATCATGAAACGCACAAAAAAAGCACTTCTCCTACTTGGCGCCAGCTTTGGCGCCGCCTGCTGTCTTTTGACCGCAGGATGCACGACCACCACCGAAACTGTCACCCCGCCCAGCGGCACCAACGGGGCCACCACCAACGTCGTCACCACGACCAAGGGCCTTGATCAGGCCACCGTCGCCCAGATTGACGCCGCCGTCTCCAACATCATGGCCAACGCCCCGGCCGCCATTGCCGACGCGCAGGCCATCTCCGCCCTGGTTCACGGCACGAACAGGTAAACCCCGCCATGCACCCGACGATTGGCAAATGCCTGCTGGGCCTGGCGCTGACCTTGGTTGTGCTCTGGCGCGCCTGGATGAACATCAGGCTCGCCAGAACCATTCGGCAAGTCTGGGCCTTCGCGGCCATCGCCATTTTGCTGATCGCACTCATGTTCGCAATCTGCGGTTGCGCGGTCATTCACCGTTCCTCCGCCACGACGGCCGTCACCGAATGGTATCGGCCGGATGGAACCCTGGAGAAGCGCCGGACCGTGCGCGATACCGAGCGCGGCATGGGAGCCGAGGCGCTGGAGCATGACACGCTGACCAATCTCTGCGTGGTCCATTCCAATCAAACGTCACTCGGCGGCTATTCCTGTTTCGGCGTCGGCGCGGCCACGTCCGATGTCTCCAGCAATGCCGCTCCTGTCATCGGCGCGGCCGGGACGGCCGTGGGCAACGTCGTGGGCGCCGCTGCCAAATCCGCCGTGAAATGAACACGCCTGGCTCCATCACATTCAACGCTCGGCAAGCCAGCCTCTGCTGTCAACTGAGCGCCGATGTATATCAGCCCGATTCTATCGCCACGCCATTGATCATCCGCGATTCCGCGACGGACACCCTGGCCGCTATTTTCCTTCGTAACACGAATGTCATTGTAACCTTTCGCGGCACGGCCGACTTGCGCAATTGGTTGACCGACATTGATTGCGCCAAGACGCAGGACCCGTTTGGCCCTGGCCTGATCCATGCCGGCTTCCACGACGCTCTTCATTCCGTCTGGCATGAATTGTTTGACACATTGCGCGGCGATGTCACCCGCGAGATCATCTTCACCGGCCACAGCTTGGGCGGCGCTCTGGCCATGCTCGCGGCCGGTTGGCTGGCCGATGAAGCCAAGCACGATGAATCCCTGCCCCAAGTGGCGCGGGTTTACACCTTCGGGCAACCGCGCGTTGGCAATTCCGCTTACCGCGATGGCTACAACGCCGATCTGCGCGACCGGACCTTTCGCATCGTCCACGCCGATGACATTGTTCCACGCATCCCCTGGCTTCTGGGAAGCTACCGCCATGCGGGCCACGAAGCGTTTTTCCCATCGCCCCCATCCGTCCCATTGCTTGACTTGTCATGGCCGCGCAAATTGCTGGTGGACGTTCCCGGCCTGATTCGGGAATTCTATTGCGATCGGCTGGAATTCCTGGACGATCACCACATCAACAATTATCTCGGCCTCTTCTCAGCCAACACGCAAGAGCAAGACGCCTTCGCCGCATGAGCGATCACAACAAAAAAACCCTCTTTGACATAGACCAGAAAATTTTGTTCCACAGGGAACACCTCTCCAAGTTGGGAGCATTGCGAGAAGGTCTCCTGACTACCTTTCAGGACGAGCTTTTTCCGGCTCACCCAATTCTTATAAAACCGGGCGATACATCGCCCACCACGCGCAAAAAAGCCCTTCCGGATCCCAACTCCGGAAAGGCCGATGGGGATGTTGGGAACTCCCCATCGACGCCAGGGGCGGGCAAGGAGCGCGGTGGCCGGCTGGGCCAGACGGACCGCGCCAGGGCCATCATCCTGTCGTTGCCCGGACGGTTCACACACGATCAAGCACTGCAGGCTATCACCAAGGCCGGGCTGCCCTTCAAGAAGGCTTACACGTTGCTTGGCTCTCTGCTCAAAGCCAAGAAACTGGATAAGTTTTCCGCCTCTGAATATTTCGTCCCCGGCCGCAACGCCACCACGGCCGCCGCGGCGATTGCTAAGAGTTCACCAGTGAAACGAGGAGGGCAAAACATCAATGCCTCGCTCCGCGAGAACATCCTCAGTTACCTGGGCGCGGCAGAGGCCCCGGTGAAACTGAAGCAGATCGCCAGCGATCTCAAGAACGACGCCAATGCCATTCGCCAGGTGCTTGCCCGGATGGTCAAAGATCGAACCGTCGTCAAAGCCACCCGCGGCAGATACGGTTTGCCTAACGCATCCCAGTGCAAGGAAGCAAAGCCATCCGCCGCCCCATCAGTCCCATCGGCCAAGCCGTCGCATAGCGTCCCATCTGCCCCGGCCGCCGCTGAGGACGAAGGCCCGCCACCGCCCACCGGCTCCATCTCAGACATCCTGGCGCGCCACAACGTCCTGATTGAGGACATGGACCCTTTCCATCCCGGCGCGATTGAAATTGGCCGGACCTTCCTTGGCGATTTCACCTTGACCGATGCGCAGGCCCGCATCGGACGCAAGCCGGCCGGCTATTGGCTGGCCCGTTGGAAAGAGAACGGCTGGATCGAAACAGTCGGCCTCTCCACCTATCGCCGCACTGCAACCTTTGGACAAAAACCATGATCATCGCCGACGCAACCCCAACCGCGACCCAGCTTGGAAGCTGGATCGTTTGCTTTTTCGCCGTCCTGCAAGGCGTCTTCACCGTCGTCTTGCTCGTGACGATCAACCAAAAGCAAAAGCGCGAGGTAAGCTTCGCCGGAGAGGCGGTGGACAAGAAGGACTTCGACAGGGCCCTGCAGGAAAACAAAGAGGTCCACAATCAACTTTTTGCCAAGATCGGTGGCGTTGAACGCGGGATCGAGGAGAAGATCAGCAAGAAGATCGACGCCAGCGAAGCCGAGGCACGTGAAAGCCGCCGCGTGATGCATCAGGGGTTGGATGCGCTTGGCCAGCGCGTGGCCAGCATGGAGACCGCCACGCAAGGCAACACCGCGGCTATCACACGCATCGGCGACCAAATCATCGAACTGTTCAGGGGGACAAAATGATCGCTCAAGAAAACATGGAAGAATTCACCAACACCGTTTTACGCGTGCTGGGCGCCAACAAGAACCCTTACGGCCTGGAACTGCGCGCCTTCCCCGTCTATCTCAACGTCTATGGCTTTCACCCCACCGGGGCGGAATTGGAAGGCCGGCTCGAATATCTGGCCATGAAAGGCATGGTCTTTGAGCCGCCCAAAACAATGGGATCCACCCGCGCCTGGAAGATCACCGACGCCGGACGTCTCTACCTGGACGAACACAACCTGTGAAGCATGGAAACTCCACCACGCCCGCAAGCGGTCATTCAGAACCTGCCCAAAGAAAAGCAGGACGCCATCTGGGAATACCGTTTCGGCAAGCCGCGCCACACACAACTGCAGACGGTCAAGTGGCTTCGCGACGATGGTATTACCACATCATCTGGTGCGCTTTCCTACTGGGAACGCTCGTATGTGGTCGAGCGGAAGATGGACGACAACAAAGTTGCGACCGATCAAATGATCACCCGCGGCAAAGCCGAGGGTTGGATCAAGACCGCCGAGGAAGAACAGGCGATCGCGCAATGTTTCTTCAATCGCCTGGCCGCGCAGGAGATGGACGCCAAGGCCTGGTTCCTCATGCAGTCGGTCAATGTCGAGAAAGAGAAATTGGCCTTGGCTCGGCAGAAGCTGGATCAATCCCGACAGGAGTTGGAACTCAAGCTCAAGCAATACGAGGACCGCGTGGCGGAACAGAAGCGCAAAATCGAAACGGCCGTGGCCTCCAGCAAATCCAAGGGCGGCCTGACGCCGGAAACTTTGGCCCAGATCGAAGAGGCGGCGAAACTCTTGTAATTGACATGGGCAACGCCAAAATCAAACCCAAGCGCGCCGCGATCCTTTTGCCTTACCAGGATAGATGGGTCAAAGACAAATCCCGGCTCAAGATCGCCGAGAAGTCCCGGCAAATCGGCTGGAGCTGGGCCACTTCTTACGGGCTGGTTCGGCGCAAAAGCCTCGTTACAGCCACCGGCGATGCCTGGATAAGTTCACGCGACGATCTGCAGGCACGCCTCTTCCTGGAGGATTCCAAAAACTTTGCCGCCATCCTCAACGCCGGCGCCAAGGACCTTGGCGAAAAAGTCATCGATGACAAGGGCCACAGCGCCTACGTCCTGCAGTTCGCCAACGGCCTGCGCGCACACAGCATGTCCAGCAATCCCGACGCTCAGGCCGGCAAGCGCGGCGACCGCGTCCTGGACGAATTCGCGCTCCATCCTGATCCGCGCAAGCTCTACAGCATCGCTTATCCTGGCATCACATGGGGCGGCCAGATGGAACTCTTTTCCACCCACCGTGGCACGGCCAATTTTTTCAACGAGCTGATCACCGAAATCAAGCACAAGGGAAACCCCAAAGGCTTTAGCCTGCACACCGTCACATTGCAGACGGCGCTTGACGACGGCTTTCTCTACAAGCTCCAAAGCAAACTTCCGCCCGAGGACGAGCGCCAGCTTATGGATGAAGCCGCCTATTTCGATTTCATCCGCGCCGGTTGCGCGGACGAAGAGAGCTTCCTCCAGGAATACTGTTGTGTGCCCGGCGACGACGCCAGCGCCTTCCTGAGTTTCGATCTGATTGGTTCCTGCTGTTACTCTGCCGACTCGATGCCATCGCAATGCCTTGTTGTCACGGAGGCATTGACGCCGGCCCAATTGGCCTGGCTGTCCGCGCGGCCCGGCAAGCTCTACCTCGGCATGGACATTGGCCGCACCAAAGATTTGACGGTCCTTTGGGTGCTCGAAAAGCTCGGCGACGTGCAATACACGCGGGCTGTTATCGTGCTCGAAAAGCGGAAATTTGCCGAGCAACGAGCCGCTCTTTACGACATCGCCGCGCTGCAAAACTTCGTCCGAGGGTGCATCGATCAAAACGGCATTGGACGCCAATTAGCCGAGGAAGCGGAAGACAAATTCGGCGAATACCGGCTCGCCGGGATCGACCTGACCAATCAGAGCAAGTCCGAGATCGCGCCACCGGTCAAGGCCAGCTTCGAAGATCGCTCCATCCGCGTCCCTGACGACAACGTCATCAAAGCCGATCTGCGCAGCATCCGCAAAGGCTACACGCCAGGCGGCAAAGACACTTACGCGGGCGAGCGCGGGGTCAATGGCCATGCCGACCGATTCTGGGCGCTCGCCCTGGCGGAACTGGCCTCCAAAGCGCCCAAGGCAGAATTCTTCGCCGCGTTATGTTGAACCAACCCTCTAAAATCGTTTATAGGACGCCAGGCACCCTGCCCGCCACTTTGTCCCGCCCGTATGCTCAGAGCGGTCTGCACGGGGCCTGCACGGCGCTTGCCGCCCTAAAATCCTTCGTCTCATGCAATTCTTTACCGCCATTTTTCTTGCCATGAGCTTTTGGTCATCACTTTTCGGCGGCAAGCAAGGCCCGAGTGCGGCGCCAGCATCAGCCGCGCAGGACCGGCCTACTTTTGAATCCGTCGCTCTCGCAGGCTCAGGCCCGGTCGTGCGGTCCGGCGCTCCATTCCCGTTCAACAAGATCATGCCCTATGACGCCACCGGTGGAGAAAAGCTTTACCGGGCATATCAGCAGTCAGCATGGGTGCAACGGGCGATCAAGAAGATCAGCGGCCCGATTGCCGCCGTCAGTCTGGACTTTGCCCTGGACGGTGAAGCCTTTCAGGATCCGGAGATCGAAGCATTCTGGCAACGGCCCGGCATTCGCCTGACCAAACATGACTTCCTTGAGGCAACGGTCGGTTGGCTCAAGCTCGAAGGGGAAGCGTTCTGGCTCCTGGATGATTCCACGCTCCTGCCGTTCCCGTCACAACGCGGCCGCGATCTGTGCCCGATCATCGTGGCCCGGCCAGACCGCATGTTCCTGCACAAGCGCGGCGCGGACATTCTCGGCTGGGATTACGTCGATGCCAATGGCAAGCATCACGGCCTGTTGCCAGAGCAGGTGATCCAGATCATCGCCTGGAATCCTTACGACGAATTTCGCGGCCTGGCTGAGATGCTCGCGGCCAAGGATGCGGCCGAGGCCGATTTCTTCGCTGGCAAATACGCCAAGAACCAATTCGCCAACAACGGTGATCGCGGCCCGTTTGTCATCGCCAAGAGCGGCATACCCAATGACACCCAGCGCCAGATGATAATTGATCAATTGCGCGAGAAAAGGGAGTTGTCCCAGCGCGGAGTTTACAAGCCGCTCTTTCTCAGCGGGGACATCACGATCGAAGATCCAAAGGTCCAGGCGCCGGATGCCACGTTCATCAGCGCCCGCCTGGAGAACCGCCACGAAGTCGCCCTGGCCTTTGGCGTGCCTCCGAGCATGTTCGACGTCAAGGCCAGCTACAGCATTGGCTCCGCGTCCGACTGGTTCATGCTCATCACGGAGACGTGCATCCCGACGAGTCAAAAAATCGCCCAAGCCATCAACCGCGTCCTCTACAACCAGACCGGAAAGACGGTCAGCGCCAATTTCAACTGGGATGAACACCCGGTCATTCAGGCCGTCCGCCGCGAACGCTGGGACACGGCCGTCAAAATGTGGGGCTTGGGCATTCCCCTGGAGACGATCAATGATCAACTCGATCTCAAGCTACCGGAATGCCCCGGATGGAAGACGGGCTATCTGCCTTTCAACGTCCAACCAGTCGCGCCGGATGGCACGGTGGAACCGCCGCCGGAAAAGAACCCCGACTTCGGTGAAGAAAAAATCGCCACGCTGAAAGCCCTGCTGGATCCCGGCAACCGCATGAAGGCCGCGCTGGCCGCGCCCCGTTCCGATCGCCCGGCCCGTGAAATCGCGCTCTGGAAAAAGCACATGGCCGATCGCCGCCCCTACATCAACGCCTATCAGGCCAAGTTCAACAAGGCCCTCTTCGCCGCCCGCGCCGATGTCCTGGCCAAGCTCGAACGCCATGCTAAGTCACCAAGCGCTGACCAGGCGCCGTTAGCCACTAAGGCCGTGGCCGGCCAGTTCATGTTCGATTTGACGGACTTCACCGGCAAGCTCTTCGCCTCCGTCAAGCCCGCGGCCGAGGCTTCCTTTGACGCCGCTGGCCAGCAACTATTCAAGGAAGCCGGCATTGAAAACCCATGGGCCTGCGCGCCGGAAAAGGTCCTGCAGTTTGTCAAGCAACGGCAGAACATGTTGTCCAACGTCCCGGACGAAATCTTTGAGGAAATCCGCGCCACGCTGCAGGCCGGCCTGGACAACGGCGACCCGATCAAGGACATCGCCGATGGCATCCGTTCGAAGTTCAACGAGATTTCCAGCGGCCGCGCCAAGACCATTGCCATCACGGAGACAGCGGCCGCCTACGGAACCGCGCGCAATCTGGCCATGCAAGACGCGGGCATCAGCAAAAAGCAATGGCTGACCAGCGGCAATCCCAATGTGCGCGAGGCCCACGAAGAGGCCAACGGCCAGATCGTGGGCGCGGATGAAGCTTTTGAAGTGGGCGGGGAGCAATTGCGCTTCCCCGGCGATCCGGACGGCTCGCCTGAAAACATCATCAACTGCCACTGCGTCGCAATTCCCGTGGCAGGCACAGAGGAAGCAACATGATCATAGGTTCACCAGAAATCCCAGAAATCGCATCACTCCCATTTCCCGACGCGGGCGCAAAACGCGACGACGACGCGTCGCCCGACGGCGAGCCGGATGCCAGCTACGACGCCGCCAGTCTGGCCGGCGACAGCGCCCACCAATGCACGCTCCAAGCCGTGGCCGCGCAACGCCAGGCCAACAAGGACGGAAGCCACAGCGACAACGCCTGTGCGCACGCGCTGGCCTGCAAAGCGCACCAGGCCGCCACGGAAGCCATGAAGGCGGCCGGCCGCGATGATGAAGCCGCCATGCACACCGCGCTCGCCACCGAGCACGATCACCAATGCAAACGCGCTTTGCTCAAGCACGCCCAGGACGGCGATTAAAACTATGTCCACTAAAATCATCCGCACGATCCATCCCGAAGTCCGCATTATTGACGCGGCCAAGGGCATCGTTGATTACGTCGCCAGCGACGAAACGATCGACAGCTACAAGGAAGTCATCCGCGCCGATGGCTGGAAGTTTTCCATGTTCGCCAAGAACGCGCCCTTTGTTGACAGCCACAACTACGGCACGATCGGCAACCTGGTGGGCAAGGTCGTTAGCTTCGAAGTCGTCAACGGCAAGCTGATTGAGCGCGTGCAATGGGCCATCGACGTGGCGGAAAACCAGCTCGCCAAAATCGGCTGGAAGATGACCGAGGCCGGCTACCTCAAGGCAGTCTCAGTCGGCTTCTGGCCCACTGAATACGTCACGCCTGGCCAGACCGGATGGAAGGAAGAGTTGGCGGAACTGAAGCTGAACGAAAATTCAGGCATCCGCTGCATCTATACCGAGCAAGAGCAAGTCGAACTCTCCTCTTGCATCATCGGCGCCAACCCAAACGCTTTGGCCAAGGCCTACAAAGCCGACGCCATCAACGACGAGGAATTTGACTTCCTCGCTGTCAATGCTACTTTGAACCCGCAACGGGCAAACGCCCCCTCCGCTTTTGATTCTGGTCTCGCGGACTGGGCCTCCGATCAGACTCGTCAGCAGTTCATCCGCAGTATCAACGACGCCATGCGCGTCAAGTAAACTTATGCCCAAAATCAAATTGCCCGAAAAAGAAATGGATGCGCTTGAATTCCAGCGCACCGTCCTCGGCGGCGTCAATGCCCTGGAGGAGAAAGTGGAAACCCACGTCACCGGCGTCCAGAAGCTGTTGGAAGATCCTGAGCGGTTGCCCAAGCAGTTGAAAGACGACATGACCAAATTGAAGACCTTCGCGAATGACGTGACCAAGGCGTTGGCTCAATTGCAGAAAATCCAGACGCAGCTCCGCCAGGAAGCCATCTCCTCGTTTGGCAACCCCATCGCCCGCATCGAGCGCAACCCGCAACTGCGCGGCATGTTCAACATGCTCATCCGCGCGGCCACGGCCGGCCCGCAAGGCAACCTCGACAATGTGGTCAAGGAAATCGCCGATTCTCTGGAGTTAAAAATCTCCTCGGCCACGCTCCGGGCCATCAACGCCCGCTCGCCTGAGATGCCCATTGCCAGGGCGATTGGTGAAGATACGGGGGAAGGCGCCACGTTGATCATCGCCCAGCTCTACAAGGAAATTTACGACACCCTGGCCGAATATGGCCAATGGGCGACACTCGGCGTTCGCCGCGTCGGCACCAAGGTGACGAATTTCCCGGTCAAGACGGCTCGCCCGGTCGCCAACTTCCTGACCTCGGAAGGCGCGGCCATCTCGGACGACACCAACTACGCCGGCAACACCGTCACGCAAACGGTCCTGCCGATCGCAGTCCTGTTGCTGGTGAGCAAACAGTTGTTGGAAGACGCGGAGTTCGACGTGACGGCTCTCGTCATGAACGACTTCACGGAGGCTCACAACCTTCGCCTGGACAATGCCTGTTTCGTCGGCACCGGTGCCGGTGGCGCGGCCGATGGCAACTTCACCGGGCTGTTCAACGGTGGCACGGCCGTCGTGGCCGGGGCAGGCGGCGTGCAAGCCAACCTGACCAAATACGATGATTGGGCCAAGCTGCTCACCAGCGTTGCCCCTGTCGTGTTGGCCAAGCGCAATCCGCAGTTCTGGATGCACCCGTTCATGCTGATCCGCGCGATGCAGGTGAAGGACAGCAACGGCCGCCCGATTTTCCTCGGCGCGCTCGAAGGTCCCAAACTCAATCGCGGTTCCATCGGTTCCATCCTCGGTTTCCCGGTGGAAACCTGCATGGCCGCGCCCAACGTCAATTCGGCCAGCCAGCCCGTCTGCGCCTTTGGCGATCCGGACGGCCAGGTGGTGGCCATTCGAGACGACTTCGTCTTCGAGTTCAGCGATCACTACGCCTGGAACACGCTCCAACGCGCTTTCCGCGGCTATTCCCGCGCGGCCACGGGCACCCGTCGCAGTGATGCGTTTGCCATTCTGCAAACCAGTGCCAACTGAGTCTGGCTCGTAATCCAAATCGCAATCGTAATCTCCAAATCGAAAGAAAAAATTATGGCAGAGTTAATCAACAAAAAAGCGGCTCCTCCTGAGCCTTTCAAAATCGGCGAAGACCCCAAGATCAAGGTCAAAGCCAAACGCCCGGTTCTCTTGGGCCATCACGACGGCGGCGACACTCCGACACGCGTCGAAAAGGACGAAGTCGGCTTTGTCACAGAAGCCGAATTCAAGCGCCACGCGCACATCCTGGAAAAGGTGGCGGCGCTGGTGCTGTTCATCGGCCTGCTGTTCGCCTCCAGCGCGCAGGCCCAGAGCTACAGCGCCAACATCACCATTCCGGCGCCCGTCACCAACGCCAATGGAACCAACCTGTTCTATTCGACCAATGCCAACGTAGTCACCGGCTTCATTGCTGGCGGAGCGATGGCCACCAATGTGGGCGGCACTAACATCATTGCCGCCAACACGACCAATTCGGCCGTCCTCGCCACGCCGGTTGGGTTGACTCGTTACGACCAGGCCACCGTCATGTTCAGCGGTTCCGTCGTGAGTAATACCAGCGGAACCTTCTGGCTGTTCCTCTATCCATGCGCGGACGGCGTCAACATTGACACCAATCATCCGATTGCCACCATGTCATGTTCAACCTCATCGGGTAGCACTGGATTCCTGCTCGTCACCAACCTCCCCAATTCGGTCCTTGGCAGCACAGGCTACCTGGGCGCGGGCATAGGTGTGCAGGGCACGAACAGCACGGCGGATCACTGCGTCCAGTTCTTCGTGAAGCCACAGCGTTCCGGCTAGTCCTTGTGTCCTAGTCGTGTAACGGCCGGGCGTGCTTATGCTCCTGGGCGCGCCCGGCCAAACCCAAAAATCCTATGTCACCCAATCCGAAAAACAGAATGGTCCATTCGCCCGACGTGCGCACACGCGAGGGTCATGCCATCGAAATCAAATCACCGCGCCAAAAAATCGGTGATCTCGTGATCGATGGAAAGACTCACGCCGCCTCATTCGTCCCATCGGCTCCCATGCCTCCCAAGAAATGAACGCCGGCCTCTCCAATCTCGCCACGCTCAAGGGCCAGTTGCTCGCAGTCAGCATGCAGAGCAACACGAATTACGATCCCATCATCACGGCCATCGGCCTTGGTGTCGCGGCCCGCATTGATCGTTTTTGCAATCGGCGCATGGCGTGGCTCGTGGGCGCGGTGGATACTTGCCGTTCCGATCGCCGCCATTGGTATCTTGAGCGTTTTCCCGTCGCGGCCCTGACGGCCCTGGCGAAAAAGGACAGCGAGACAGACGGCTGGGTCAGCTTCCCGCTCCCGCCAGATGGCAACAGCCTGGTGCAGGTCATGGAACTGCAGCAGGGCTACATCAATTTCATTGCCATCCAGGGCTACTTTTTCAGTCAACTGCAGATCACCTACAACGGCGGCTTCTTTTTCAACACGGCCGACACCTTTGACGCGGGCTACAGCGGCCCGCAAACCCAGCCGGCCGGCAGCATTGCGCTCCCGTCCGATATTCAACTGGCTTGGTTCCTCCAATGCCAGAACGTCTGGAAGCGCTACGACAAACTGGGCGTTCAGATCAGCCAGGACCCCGAGCCGCAATCGGCCATAAGCTCGCTCGACCTGTGCGATGCGGCCAAGGATCTCCTGCAACCCCACATCCGCTACAACATGAGCTGATATGCCTGCCGACTCCAAATACGTGACAGTATCGCCCAAGGCGCTAGCCATCATCCGCAACCTGCAGGACAAGGCTGGCGTGATGGCCACCATCTGCCGCGTGCTGGATTATCAGAACGAACTCACGACCGGCTTCATCCAGCAGAACATGCTCTCAGGTCCCGGCAAGCGCGACATTACTACTCTCGCGGTCGTGACCGGTCTTTTGCGTCGCTCCGCGCATCCGGTCAAAGCGCAGAACTTCGGCGGCATGATCCTCAGCGGAATTGGCTCCAACGTCCGCTATGCCGGGCCGCACGAATTTGGGTTCGAAGGCGATGTCAACGTGCCAGAGCATACCCGCCGCAATTCCATCCAGGACCGCTTTGATTTCGCCGGGCTGGCCGTGAACCGTTTCACCGCGTTGCGCCTCGGCATCCTCTCCAAGAAACAGGCCAGCCAGGACGTTCAGGCCAGCGGCAAATACGTGTTCGCCAAGAAGAAAGCCAAGCAGGTTGTCACAGGCGGCACCATCACCGTCAGCGCCTATTCCATGCACATGCGGATTACCGCGCGCCACTGCTTCCAGCGCGGCATTGAAGCTCGCTTGTCCGCTTACGGCCCGGCGCTCACCTCGGCCATTGTTAAGCAATGGGGGCAAAACTGATGAGCAACTATTTCGATATCCTTTTGCAGATCCAGCAGGATTGCACTGACAACCTGAACAGCGAATCAGCCTTCCAATATTTGCCTGCGCTCCTATTTCGAAAGACCGTCATCGCATCGGAGATTTCCAAGCGCATGCCTCACTTGACCGGCAAGAACGGCAAGGTCGGCTGTGGCATCCTCGTCTGCATGCCGACGATCTCCGGCGAGGATCCCAACGTCCAGCCTCCCCAGGGCGATATCCTTCTGCCGTTCTGGTGCGTCAGTCAGGAGGAAATCAATTACCAAGCCACGGGCACGGGCATCAGCGCCGAGGCCGCCGCGCTCATGGTCCGCGCTTACATCCACCAATTCAGCTTGCGCGGCCAGGTGGAGCTTTACCAGGACCAGCGCGCCATTGAGCCTCTGCCTGGCATTGAGCAACTTTATCCTGGATGCGTCGGCTATCAATTCACCGCGCGCGGGAAGATGGCTGATCCCCAGCTCTCCATCGTGGCCAATCCGACGCTCACAGAGGGCAGTCCGTTGACGATCTCCTTGGCCTGCGCATCGAGCGGAGTGATCGTGTCTTATTCGCCGGGCGGCTCGCCCATCTATCTAAACGTCTCCATCTATTACACGACCGATGGCAGTTTTCCCGGACCGGGCAACTCCACCGGGACGGCCACTCTCTACACCGGTCCTTTCACCGTCACGGCTGGCACCGTGATCGCCTTCAAGGCTTACGCGCCGGGCTGGCGCGGTTCCGACGTCATCCAACAGTTAATCAGTTCATAAACTTATGGCTACAAATCGCTACACACTCACTCGCGGTCCGGGTTACCTGACCTACAATTCCGCCACCACGCCGGCCACCGGCGCGGGGGTGCTCACCTTTTCCGATGACGCCAAGATCGAATACGGCGTCAGCAACGAGATGCTGACGACGGCGCTGCAGGGCGACATTGACGAGACGACCAAGGACCTGATCGTCAAGTTGACGGGCACGCCGCTGCAATACCCGGTCAGCCAGAGCGGGCTGCTCTCGTTTCTCTTCCCATTCTGCAACGGCGTGCCCAGCGTGGGTTCCAGCCCGTTTGGCACATCGGACACGCCAGTTGTTTTCCTGGCCAACAACGGGGACCAGGTGGGCATCTACAACGCCGGCGTGGTCAAGATGCCCGATCTGGTGCTGGACATCGGCAAGCCCATTCTGGGCGGGCTGGAGGTCGTGGGCCTGATCCGCGACGGCTACGATCCGGAAACCTCCAACAGTTATTTCATCAAGAGCACGGGCAACAGCTACACGCCGCCCGTGCTTTTGCAGAGCGGCGACAGCCTCGGCCGCCAGCGCTATTATGGGAACTGGGCCGCGGGCAACACGGCCACGGGCAACAGCACCTTCACCAATTTCCAGGGGCAGAACGGTTTCACCATCAGCCATGAGCTGAAGCTTGAGGCGGTCCCGAGCCAGGGCAGGACAGTGGATTATACGCTGGTCAGTTATCGCGCCATGGCCAAGTGCGTGCCGATTCCCGGTCCCAATGGCACGCCCAGCCTGGTCACGTTCTTCAAGGACATCGATGCCTGCATATTGCTCCAGGGCACTGGCGCCAAAGCCGGCGCCCGCCTGAGCGGAGGCGTCTGCGGGGATCTCATTATCACGGGGCAAAACAATTTCACCGGGACGATCAAAAACGCCGTGCTGAGGACCGCTGGCTTCGTCTTCGGTGGCAAGGCTCTCCGCACGGGAGAAATCGGCTTCGTCGGCACGTTCAACTTTACCACCACGACTCCGACCGGTGGCCTGAACCTGGCATAGGTCCCATAACGTCCCATATGTCCCAAAACGCAAACAGAGAAAGGAAACAAATGATCGCAGAACTCATCACAGACGCCAACGCGCTCTTCAACAAGGTGGACAAATACATCGCCACCGGCGCTCACACCGTCAACACCAGCTTCCTCGAAACGGCGCGCGGCGCCGTCAGCCTGGCGTCCGGCAATCTCAACAGCCACGCCGCCGCGGAAGCGGAAGCGGCCGAGAAAGCAAAAGCCGCGGCTCCAGCCCCAGCTCCCGCGCCAGCGGCCGCTCCCCCCGCGCCTGCAGCGCCTGCCCCTCCGGCCGCGCCACAATCCTGAACCCGTCGCCAACCACAAAAACAAAGCCTATGATTGACATATCTGGCCAATTCGTCGAAGCCCTTATCATTGATCCGTCCACGTCCTTTCCGGTCGCCAGCAAGCCGTTGGTTTTCAAACGCGGCTCGGCCTCCAAATACGCGGCCATCGCGGACGGCGTCAATTACCCGCTTGGTTATTCCGCTTACGCCCCGGCCATCGCTGGCGATCCAGTCTATGTGACGCGCTTCAATGCCGCCATTGGCGCTTCGCCGGGCATCTCAGCCGGCGTGATCAACATCGATGACCTGGTTTATTCCGCCGCCAATGGTCTGGTCGCTGACCTCACTTTGGCCGGGCATGGAACCTTCTGGGTCATCGGCGTGGCCACCAAGGCCGCGACCGGCCCGAATCAGCCGATCACCTACATCCCTTGTTTCCCTTACTCGGCCACGCAATAGCCCGTGAAGATCACCATTACGCCAACCGGTGGATCCGCCTTCACCTTGGCTGACGACAGCGTTAGCCAGGTGATTGGCACGACGTTCACCAACGGCGCCGGTGGCCAGATCTTCCAGGAAGGCTTTCTTGCCAAGCAAAAGCGGCAAGTCCAAACGACGGCGCTCTTTCGCGCGGCCTATGCGTTCAAGGCTCCACGATTCAATCTGGAAAACACTCTCTCCTGGATCACGCACCGCGTCCACGACAAGGTGGAAAACTGCATCGCTTTCATCGCGTTCCATCCTGACAGCGTGCCCACGCAAGGGGAAATCTGCTTGACCAATCAAAGTCAGACCGGGCTGATCACGCGCTATCTGCCCAATGCCATCATTCATTCGGTGAAATGCGTCAACCACGTTGGTGTCAAAAACAAGTTCCAATACATGATCTCCGCGCCCAACCCCTGGCAGAATAGCCCGTGATATGAGCACACCTCTCACACCTTTACCCATCCGACTGTTTTGCGATCTGGCCACGCCGAATCAGTTGAACGATCTCAATCGCAACAGCCAGCCGCCGTTGTTCTACCGCGGCGACGACATTGAAATCGACATTGGTATTGGCCAGTCCGGCGCGCTTCTCACGTCCCTTGCCTCCAGCGGAGCCGGTGGCATTGCCAATGTGACGCTCCAGATTTTCGTTGCGGAGAACGACACCAACCCGCCTATGATTTCAGCGACGGTTTTGGGAAGCGCCATGAACCTGGCTTTGACCCAACTGGAATGGACCAACAACACCGCTCCCTTTTATCACGCCGCCTTCGTCATCCCAGGCAGCCGGACGGCCGTCACTCTGAGCGGGCAGCCCAGTGTCAATTTCTGGGTTCGCATCACGGCCACCACGACCGACACCACACCAAAGACAATTACCATTCTTGACGGCCCCATCACGGTGAAAGACGGTCCGATCAGCACCGCCAGCGTGCCCCCGGCCGCGCAATTCCGCAGTTACGTTGTGGCCGGCCAAACAGTGTTGCAGTTGCTTGACACCACGACGGGCCTATATCACACGCTAGCCCTCTATAACGACAGCGGAAGTCTGACGCTCCAAATCTCAGACCAAGGTTATTGATTTTCCTATGATGATTAAATTCAGTCTTAAGAAGCACCGTTTGGCGGGCGTCTGCGCCGGCGGCATGGAAACGGTCAGAATCGTTTCTCCGCTCATCAACATCCACGGCGCGCGATTGATTCTGGGCATGACCGCCATCCAGTTCCGGTGGAATCTGCCGCGGGGTTGCTTTCCTTACATCTGGGATTTTGGCCTGAAAAGCCCCAATGATCCGAACGAAAATATTCTCACCAATGGCTACCAAGGCGTCCGATTCTTGACACGCAGTTTGCTGGCCATCCAGCGAGATGACGCGAGCCTAATGCCGAAAAGTTGGGAAGAGGCCGAGGAACTGATCGTGCCGAAACGCCCCATCATGCAGAACGAACTGTGCGTGCTGCTCGACTGCGAGGAAAGTTTCCTGATCAAACTCAAGCGACACGGACTGAAGGTGAAGCACATGGGCCGGTCCGCCCGTTGCGAAATAGCGCCTGGCATTGTCCGCGATTTCTTGAAGCTGCGACGGGTTAATTTATGAGCGACCAGCTTTCACGATATTTCTGCTCCATGCGCCAATGCCGGATGAAGCCCGACGCTGAGGCTGAAACGCTGCTCAAAAAAAGCAGGGCCGGCGTTGCGTTGGCCTTTCAGGAATTGGTTCTGTCTTATCTCGGATACGTCGCCACGATCGCCTATCACTACTTCCAGCCGCGCGGAACGTTGGACGCGCTGGATTTGATCCAGGAAGCCAACATCGCGCTAATCGAAGCCCTGAGACGGTGCGAACCTGGCGCGCCCAAACAGCGTGCTTACGTCAAGATCATGGTGAGGACTCGACTGTGCGACGTGTTAAGGCGCGAATCGCGCGGCGCTCACCTCAGCGCATCGGCCTTGCGTCAATTGAGCTTGCTGGCCAAAGCTGAAAGGACCTGGCGCGCCAGGCACGGCGAAGACCCTTCCATGGAAGAACTGGCGGAAGCCTCGGGCATCAGTGTCGAGCAGATTGGCAAATTGTTTGCGGCCGCACAACCGACCGTGCCCATCGATGCGGAAGAAATTAAAGAAGCCATTCTTGGCAACTCTTTTCTCGATCCCGCCCCGCGTCCAGACGAGTCAGTTGAATTGGCCGAAATCCGGCACAGGCTGGCCGAGGTTCTATCGACGTTGAATGAGCTGGAGCGAGTCGTTCTGGTCCATCGCTTTGGGTTGGGTGGCGAGGGCATCCAGGATGCGGCCGCGCTTGCCCGCCGTTTCAACACGAGCGCCAACAAAATCAACGAGATCGCGGCCCGCGCAATCCAGCACCTTCGCCACCCCCAGACGGAGGGACGGTTGCGCGAGTTTTTAAATTGAAGCATAACATCCCATAACTCCCAAAATTTCCCATGGCCGACTTCGAGATCAAGATCACAACCCCAGCCGAATTGGCCGGCGCCCAAGCCTCACTGGCCTCGCTGCAGGGCCAGATCGAAGCCACCAAACTCCTTGGCAAAAGCGTCGATGAACTCGTGGAGAAAGAGCAAAGACTCCGCCAGGCCATCGTCCAGGCCCAGCTCAACGACATAACCGGCAAAGGCGGTCAAGCCGCCAAGGAAATGGAGGAAGTGGGCGAGGCCGCTAAAAAAGGCGCGGAGGGTGTAGGTGAACTGGTAGGCGGCCACAAAGGCATCCACGCCATCGGCCACGCGTTGAACCAAGCCTTTCCCGGCATGCAGCAATTCACCCGCTTTCTTACCAGCGGTTTTACGGCCGCCATTGGTGTGGCCTTGCTCGCCTACGCATACCTCAACGAAAAAGTTGAGGAATACAGCAAGCTCGTGGATGAACTTGGCGGGAGCGACAACGCCACCGGCGGCTGGGCCAAAAAACTGGCTGAGAACATGCGCGACTCCCACGTCGCGGCCGATGTTCTGGCCCGCGACATCCAGCGCATCCTGGACGCCCAGGAGAGCGTAGCCAAGGCCACTGACGAGCTAATCAGCCGCCAGAAGCAACAGGCCGAGGCAGAAGCCTCCATCGCCGATGCCCAAAAGTCACTGGAGGAAGCCCGCGTTGATTTGGCGGAAAGGCTCGGTGAAATCACTCCGGAACAAGCCATCCGCATCAGGCTGGAAATTGACGAGGAGGACTTTCGCCGAAAGCAAGAAGCCAAGATCGCCGGCATCAAGGCTGAACTGCAGGCGCGCCAGCATGAGCAATCTAGTATCGGCGGCCGCGGGGGCGCCCTGGATCAGGACCAGCAAGCCGTGGATCGCGCACGCACGGCCGCTGACGCCGCCAAAGACGCCAAAGATAGAAATGACACCTTGCTGGAGAACGCCCGCAAGAACCTCGAATCCGCGCAGGAGGATCAGAAAAAAGCCGAGGAACGTCTTTTGCAGCCCCATCACTTTGGCGACAAGGCCGATACCTTTCAGCGCCAATTAGCCGAGCAAGCCGAGGAAACGGCCCAGAACAAAATCGGCCAATATAAGAAAGAGATCGGTCAATACGAGAAAAAAGCCCCCGGCTTGGACACCGCCGCCGAGAACGCCAAAAAGGACTTGGAGGAAGCCACTACCCAATGGAAGGAAGACGCCAAGTCCGCCAACGAACTGAATAAAACCATCGACAATCTGACCGCTTCCCTGGCAGGCGCCCAAGCTGAATCGGCCGCTCTGATCCGCCTCCACAATCAAGCCGCTGAGACGCGCGCGGCCACACAAAATGCGCCTCAGGAAATCGCCCGTCGAAACGTCTTGCTACGCCGGGCCATGGAACCGGACCAAGGCGCCGGCGAAGTGGAAACCGAGCGGACAAACTTCAACGATCTTTCCCAGCAGGCCGCGGACGCCATGAACCAGGCCAATAGCGCCGCAAGACATCACGGTTACGGCGCTCCTGCTGTCAGTGACTTGGTTGCACTGGTCCAAAAACTCACAGCCTTCTTGGCTGAACACCCCGCGCTCCAACCCGCCGCCCGCGACGACATGCAACAGGAAATCGACAGCCTCAAACAAGACATCTCCAACCTAACCAGCCAGATCAACACCAACCGGTGAGCCTTGACAGTCCGGACGTGCCGTGTCAGTTTACAGGCGTGGTTAGAACGAAACTCTGGTTTGGATTGGCAGGCGGGTTAGCCCTAAGCGCCGCCAGTGGATCCATCGGTTTCTTTGCCGGTGTTCTGGCCGGGATCATCGTAGCCTGGTATTACACCAATCTCCTGACCCACCGCCGCATCTAACCGGCCCCTGAGATCGCGCTTGCCGCGCTCAAGACAGCAAATAGACGCGCGGCCATCGCTCTCACAGGGGCCTTGATTCCCCGCACAGCCCATGCAGGCCGCATGCATTGAACCTGCAGGATGGAAATGTTGTTGAAGTTGAACCCTTTTCTGCCGCGCCGCGCGCCCCCGCTCTGTGACCCTTTTCACCCTTCCATCAAACCCATTTCATGCTTTTCCCGCGCCTCCGATAGAGCTTAAATTGATCGGTTCTCCGGCCACTGGGCTTCTTTCGACGAGGACATTGCGTGACTGGCCGGGAGCAAGCCAGAAGTAATTGTCGTCTGGGATGAACAGGCCGAGCGCAGCCTGGCCGACATACACCTCGCCAAGGTAGGCGGGATAGGGGCCGATATTCTGGACGTTAAGCAGGACCGCGCCGTGGTGTTGTGAGGTCACCCGCCCGCGAAGAGTCGTTTTGGGAAGCACGTCGATCAGGCGGGTCCGCGGCACGTCCGGGGCGGGAACTGTAACCTCCTGCTTCCACTCCTGTTGATCGAACGCCGTGCCGTCGAACAGGTTGCCGGAGTTCGCGACGTTCTGGCGGCCGACGACATCGCAATTATAAAGATTGGACAGAGTGATAGTTTGCCAGAGATGGTCATGTTTCACGGCGGCGGCGAAAATATAATAGGCGCCCCGGCCCTCAGGTTGAGTCGGGAGCACGATCTTTTTCAGAAAGCGCGACTCGTTCAGCGGGATGTACGCCACGTGCAAATGGACCGGTATGGTGGAAATCGCCTTGTTGGCGTCCAAGTGATGGGTGAATCGGAGGCCTTCTCCCAGTTGATTGGGAACCCAGCCGCCCCTGTCCCACCAGTCCGGGATGAAAAATGAAGTCTTTTCGGGACGACGGTGGTCGCTGCCCCAAATGGATCCGGAGTCATACACCGTGAGGTCGGCGCGGTTCCAGCCCTGTGTCCCTGCGGCCGTGACCAGGAGCGCGAGGGCCTGGTGTGTCACCGGCATGTTGGCAACGACCGGCGGGAATTCGATTTCCTGACCGGAACACTTGACGGCGTTGTTCTGTTCCGGGTCGCCGAGCTGGAAGGTGATGTGATCGCGCGGGCGCGTTTGGTAGCCGTTGAGGGCGGAAAGATTGAGCCAATAGGTCTCGCTGGCCACGCTTGTGCCGTCGGGCCTTTTGAGCGTGATGACGTAGAGGAAGGGGAACTCATCGCCCGGCGGGACGGGCCACTGGAAATGGCCGACGGTGCAAGACGTGCCGGCCTTGAGCTGGGTCGGGAACACCTGTGAGGCAAGCTGTTTGAGGCACGGGTCATAAATTTCAACCAGCACGGTGCAGCCGCTCAAATCCTCGTTGTCGCTGGCGGCAAAAATGTCGGCGCTAAAAGTTGAGCCGGCCTCCCAAGAATTGGCGGCAAACTGCGAGAAGATCGCCACCGGAGCATAGGCGCGCTTGACAAAGTAGTAGAGGGTTTTGGGCACGCCATAATAATCAACGCTGCCATTGGAGACCGCCGGCCAGGCGTCCTTCATTTCCCAGAAAGTGATGCCGGACTTGCGGGGCCAATCGGCGCGGAGATGCCCGATGACGTAGCTAACGAGGCGGGCCGGCACGAGCATGGATTGCGGGACAAGCTCTTCATAGTTTCGGACCGCGCCGTAATTCTCCGCATACCTGATCAGGGAGTCGCGCATCGAGCAGCGGTTGTAAATCTGGTGGTGCATGAACGAACTCTCCCGATCCGGCGGCCAGCTTCGCAGGTCGCAGTCCGGGATGAATTTCTTGAGCGTTTCATAACACGGCGTGCCCAGGGTGCCGGTTTCGCTCATGAAGGGTGTCGGATTCCGGTTAAAAACCGTGTAGTCTTCTTCGGCGTCGCTGGAATAAAAATAGTCGTTGCAAGCGCCGGAGCTGTAGTCGTGGTCGTCTCCTCCCCACGGAGAGACTGGCCGGAAGACGCGTGTGCCGTCCAGGTCGGTGGTTACCTTCCTGAGAATCTCCACCAGCGCCTTGTTCCTTGGAAGGCGGGGGTCCCACTCGTTGCCGCCGCAATAAACGGCCAGTGACGGGTGGTTGCGCGTGGCCAGCACCTGGCCGGTCACCACGTCCCGGTACTGCTGAGGATCCACCTGAGAGTCAAGCCCGGGAATGCCCAACGGGCTTTCCTCTTGCGTGAGGATGCCATATTCATCGCAGAGGTCGTAGAAGTGTTCAGATTCCGTCGGCCCGCCGCCCCAAATGCGGAACATGTTCATGCCCGCCTGCCTGGCCAGCCAGACCATGTGCCGCGCTTTGTCCGGCATGGGGCGCAAAAGCAAGTCCACCGGCGGAATCCAGTTGGCGCCGCGGACGAAAAACGGTTTATCATTGACACAGAAGGTCCAGTCATACCATTCCGGACGGCTTTCGGGATTGCGCATGGTCGTGATCGTCCGGATGCCGAATCGCACGGTTTGCGCATCGAGGACTTTTCCCGCGCTGTCCATCAGTTGGAGCGTGGCGGAATAGAGATTCTGCGCTCCCAAACCGTTTGGCCACCAGAGACGCGGGTTCTTGACTTCGATCGTGGCGTCGAAACGGCCGGTCGAACTGGAAGGGAATTGAACGCCAGTGGCAAACGATTGAGGCTCGGCGGAGCAGTTGGCGCCTTTAATCCCGATTTTCAACCGGGCGCCTTCCAGCGCGGATTGGGCCGCGACTTCGCCGCTGATGCGAAGGTGCGCCAAGGCGGAAGATTGATCGAGGGTCCGAATGAAAGGGTGCTGAATCTCGGCGGCGGGGGTCTCGACCAGGCGCACGGACTTCCAGATGCCAATGGTGAGCAGGTGGACATAAGCCCATGCGATATGCAGCGATTGCGAGCAGTAATAGACTTGGCTCTTGAGCTCGCGATCAGCCTTATCCACCTGCGGGGGTGGATCAATTTTGACACAAAGGACGTTGGCAGAACCGGGCTTCAAAAGGCCCGTTACGTCAAAGGCAAACGGGTGAAACATGCCGGTGTGCCGTCCGAGTTCCTTGCCGTTAAGATAGACCGTCGCGTAATGATCCACCCCGTCAAACTCGATTCGATAGCGGGAGTTCTGACGCACGGAAACGGAAAACTCCTTGCGGAACCACCACTCCTCATTTTCCATCCAGAGAATATCCAAGCTGTTCTTGCCGAAAAGCGGGTCCGTGATTTTCCCGGCCTCGAGCATGGCCGCCTGCGCGGTGCCGGGGACGGCGCAGGGGATCCACTCGCCGGCCGGTTGTTGCAGGCCCGCATAGTTCAGCCGGCCGCCATCGCCAGGCTTGGCCCAGCACATGGCCCACGTCCCATCCATGGAGGTGCGCTTGACCGCAGTGGGCGATGAAAGGGAGGTCAAAGGCCAACCGGCCAAGAGCAGGATGACCAAGCTGGGCGTTCGCATAAGCACTTAAAACTTTGTGGATTGGCTCTGTCACGTTGAGGCTGCAGCCGGCTGCGCCGGCATGTCAATGGCCGGAATTTTCAGCGCGTCGGAATCCAGTTTGAAACGCACAATCGTGTCAATCTTGTTGAGCGCTTTCTTGGGCACGGTGACGATGAGCTTGCCGTTCTCCTGACTGAACTTGACTTTGCCGCCGGCAAGCAGCGCGGCGGATTGGATTACGGCGGGAAGGGCCGGCAATTCGAGGCGGCCGTCATCGGAACGCAAAATGTGCAGAAAAACGATGTTGCCCTTGCGTGTGCTGACAAGGGACAAATTCGGTTTCCACGGCCCGCCGCGCGTGCCGTAAATGCTCTGGCCGTTCCGCGCCAGCCAGGCGCCGATTTCCTTGAGGCGGCCGGCCTGTTCGGGATCAATGAGGCCGTCCGGGCGCGGGCCGACGTCGAGCAAGACATTTCCGTCGCCGCCGGCGCCGCGAATAATCATCTCCAGACAGGGTGCCAGCGGCTTGACGCCATCTTGCGGGCCGCCCCAGGCCCATATCCCGGACTTGGAGACGGTCATGCATGATTCCCACGGGCGGTCCATCTGAAAACTGCCGATTTCCTGCTCCGGGGTGTCGTAGTCGCCCCCGGCGCCGGTGCGGTTGTTGATGAGGATGTCAGGTTGCAGCGAACGCGCCAGTTTGATGGTGTTGGCGCCACGGCGGCCTTTGAACTCCCAGTCCGCGTCATTCCAAATGGTAAGGAGCGGGCCGTAATTGGTGATCAGTTCGCTGATTTGCGCCAGGAGATAGCGGTTGTAGGAGTCCAGGTCCGACTTGTCGCGCCGGATCAAAGGACCGTAATTGGTTCCGACATCAAGACCGGGACTGGTGATCGGATAATCGGGATGATGGAGATCGCCCACGGAATAATACGCGCCGAAGGCAAGGCCTTGCTTCTTGCACGCCGCAGCCAGTTCCTTGACCACATCGCGATGAAAGGGCGAATTCATGATATTGTAGGCGGTCTGCTTCGTGTCCCAGAGGCAGAAACCGTCCATGTGTTTGGCGGTGAGCACGATGTATTTCATGCCGGCGGCCTTGGCCAGGCTGACCCATTGGCTGGCATTGAAGTTGGTGGGGTTGAATTGCTTGTAGAGATTGTCGTAAACCTCGATCGGCGTGACTGCGCCGCGCGACCAGCCAATTTCTTTGGCCGTCAAACTCACCGGCCCCCAGTGAATGAACATGCCGAAACGCAGCGCCCTCCAGCGCGCCACGGCGGCGGGATCGGGCGTGCGCCACGAAGTCCCGGCGGAGGAGGAAGCGGCGTTGGTTGGTTCGGCCCGCAGAGCACTGACCGAGTAGATCAATGCGCCGGCCAGCAGGAGATTACGCAACGATTCTCTCATTGCGTTACTGTATGGAATCTTGCTCATAAATTCACTTTCATTTATTAAGTGCTCGCGGCGTCCACCGCATTCAAAGGGGTTTTAAGCCGCCACGTTCCTCCCGTGCCAAGGCCGGGTCTGTTTGGAGTCCGGCCCCGATGCCACGTGAAACACCCGCCGGCCCAGCTTCGCATTTTCCATTCAGTAGCCGGGCATCGGTTTCAGCCAGGGCGTGTCACCGTAGTACCACTGGGAAGGCCGCATCAATTCCACGTGGCCATCCACAAAGCCGTTGTTGCTCTCGAAGTCCCCGTGGCGGGGAAAGGGCCCGCACCAATTGGGATCATTGAATTCATCCGTGGCGCCGAAATCAGGGGAGTCGGGGTCGTTGATGGGGTCGTCCAAAACCCAGGCGCCGAATTTCTTCTCGCAAATGGGGACAATACACAGGAGCGGGTTTTCGGTTTGCTTCGCCGCCATGCCGCCGTCGGTGGTATAGACGACCATGCCAGGCGCCCGGACCTCAGCCAGCTTTAATCCCGGAACCAACCATGGCATCACGGGCGACCAACAGCCACCCAGCGCGAAGTTGGCCGCGTAGTCGCCATAAAGGGAGTTCGTGCCGTTGTCGTTGTTGTAGATCGTCTCCCCGTCCGGAGCCCAGGGCGCAGATCCGCCTTTGAAGTAATTCCCGTCTTTGACCGGCCGGACGGGGTCCAGCAGCAAACCTTGGTTGAGTCCATCGGGTTGCAGATAATATTGCCAGTTCCTGAACTGGTCGCCCCCCGTGTCGAACGTGGTAAACGTCCACACGAATAGTCCCGAGTTATCCGCCGAGTACGAGAATGATGCGATCAGCAATTGCCGCTGATTGCTTTGACACTGGGCTGTCTTCGCGTTGTCCTTGGCCTTTGCCAGTACGGGCAACAACAGCGCCGCCAGAATGGCGATGATGGCGATGACCACCAGCAGTTCGATGAGCGTGAATCCGGCCCGGCGCCGATGCTGGCGAATAGTCGGAAACAAAACCGCCCGGGTCCCCGCGGCGCATACGCAGGGCGGCCTTATTTGAAAAAATCCCTGGATCAAATCACTGGTTGTCAACATGGGCAGCGGCGTCGTAGTAGGGATAACACGTGGCGACGAACAAGGTGTCTTGAGGTGAATTGATCATGGTCGGTTCGATGCCTTCGAAATACTTGTTCACGTCCATGCTGGCAGCGTAAGAAATAGTGATCAGATTCTGCCAGCGGCGGCTCATGGCGTGGCCGTCGACAAAATTAAAGCTGCTATTCGGCCCGTGAAAAACGGCGGGCGAGTCTATGAAAGTGCAGTCGGCGTAATCCGGCGGGCCGGAAGCTTCGTTAAAGTCCCATCCCCCCTCGTTCTCGCCGCGCGGATCGTTTTCCTCCATCCACAGAGTCCGGGCGCTGGGATGAATTATGGCTGAGCGTTTGAAAACCCCGTCGGGGGGTTCATCGGTCGGCGAGATGTAGGTTCCATTGAGGTCGTTGACGCCGGCGCAACTGCCGAAGGAAAAACTCGGCTGGCTGCTGTCGGGTCTGACCGGCAAGGTAAAGCGGGGGTCGCCCGGGCAATGGACAATCCAAGGGTTCTTGCAATAAGGCGCGAGCGCGCCCTGGTTGAAGCCCGCCTCGCACATCGTCATGGCTCTCTCAATTCCGGACAGGGAGGCCACACCCGGGGGAATGACGGGAGGCCCCGTCCCGGAGGGGCTTATTGAAGGCCCGCCCTCGTAGTACCACGATTTAAATACGCCGCCCATGACATTTTTGTCAGCATTGTCGAAGTTGACCGCCCATTCCTGGAAGTCATCGGAATACATGTTCCAAGCGTAGGCCAACTGCTTTTCGTTGCTGATGCAGGTGGTCATCTGCGCCTGCAACTTGGCTTTGGCCAGCGCTGGCAAGAGAATGGCCGCCAGGATGGCGATGATGGCGATAACCACCAGCAGTTCGATCAAGGTGAAGGCCTGTCTGGCCGCAGAACGGACTGAATTCGTTTTCATGACTTCACCATTATCTGATCGCTCAATATTATCCCAAGCCGCGCAACCCCATGCCCCGTGTTGCGCGGCTTGGCGCTACCGGTTTCAACCGCGGCCAACATTATTGGACACGATAGAATTGTTGGCTGTTGGTCGGCGCCACCACATAAACGGGCGCCGTCGCCCCCGTCACCGCCGTCCACGGCCCGGTCAGATTGGTGGCGGACTGCAGGGTGCCTTGCTGCCAGGAAATTTGCAGTTGGCCCGTGCTGGTCCACTTTGAGGCCAGTTGCACCGGCCCAAAAGTATCGAAGCCGTTGCCAGTGGCGCCGGCGGCATAGATGCTCTGCACGTCCGAGGGGGTCAGCGCCCGGCGCCAGATGCCCACGTCATCAATGGTATATCCGCCGGCCGCATTGGCGCCGGTATAAATCCCCGAGGGATCATTGCCGATAGCCGTTGGATAACCGGTGTTCAAAGAATCCACATTCACGTTCACGGCCTGGACCAGAACGCCATCGGTGAAGGCCTCGACAACACTGTTGATTTCGTCATTGACAAGGACGAGGTGATGCCAATTGCCGTCGTTCATTGGCCCTGCAGGATTGACCGCCACGAAGTAGGCATAGGTGGTAACGCCTACGATACTGAACGTGATGTTGCCGCCTTTGCCGTCCTGCCAGTAGCTGTCGGCCAGCACCCAGCCAAAGGCCCCAGTCGAATTGTAAGCGTTGCCGATAATCGGCAGGTCGCCCGGCGTACCGGTGTAGTTCAGCCACAGAGACACCGAAAAGCTGTCCCCGGCATTGAACTGCAAGGCGGTCGGATCGGCCAGGCTGACATACTGGAACAGGTAGGGCACGGCCTTGCTGTCGTAAACCTGGATCGCGCCACTGCCGATCTTCCCGGCGACAAATTGCGGTGAATTTTCTGGAAAGCCGTTGTTTTCGTTCCCGGATGAATCGGTGCAGTCGCCGTCGAACTTGTAGTGCGCGACCAATCCGTAGGCCAGGTTGCCCGGAATCGGCGGGTCCAGCACCGTCAGTTGGGCCGGCTGGCTGGCTGCCGTATTCATCGCATTGCTCACTACGACCGTATAGTTACCCGCGTTGGCGTAATCCACACTTGGAATGACCAGCGTTTGCCCCGTAGCGCCCGGGATATTGTCGCTGTTGAACTGCCACTGGAAACTCAAGGGCAAAGCGCCCACTGCGCTGACGGTGAAGGTGGCCGCCGAGCCTTCAAAGGCCGACTGCGGAACCGGCTGATTGAGAATCCTCGGCGCCCCAAGCGCAGCGCCGCCCAGCACCTGGTCGAGAGCGGCAATTTCGGCCGGGCTAAGGGCGCGGTTGAAAAAGGCGGCGTGACTAATCCCTCCCTGGAAGTAGTCCTGCGGTGGAGTAGATTGGTTCTTGGGGTCGTAACCAATGAGCAATGGGCCCGTATTCGTCACCCCCACGGTAGAGACATCGTTGGTTTCCGAAAGCAGACCGTTCCCGCTATCCACATAGATGACCGTCTGGTTGGAGCCGACCGAAAGGGCCAAAAAGGACCACGTGTTGGGGGTTAGTTTCAGGCCGGACTCGCTGTCGACCTCATACCAGCCCCATGTGTCTTGCTGGTTAGCCCAAGTGTACATGATAGTCTCCCCATCCGCGTAGAGCAGGATCCCGCAATCACCGCCCGGCCCGCCTCGGGCACTCATGATACCCGGCACGTAAACGACGCCAGTCGCAGTCGCATCGGCCAGAGCCAGGAAGGTGCCTTGCCAGCCGTTGAGAAGCAACGGGGTATTGATGTATCCGCTCGAACCGTCGAAGACCATCGCCGGATTGGAGGCGGTGCCGGGGAAAGTCGCGCCGGGCTGGTCCAAGGTGACTCCGCCCGTAATGGCCCCGTCATGGCCCCCACTGTAGTCGTGGGCCGTGGTCCCCGAGGTTTCATTCAAGGGCCAATAGGCCTGCGGCCCCAACGCCATCATGGCGCCGGCATAATTGTCCGGCAACGCCAGCACGGTCAGCACCGCGCTCGCGCTGGTGTTCGTGCCAGCGGGATTGGCCACCACCACGCTGTAACTGCCCGCATTCGCGGCCGTCAAGGCGGTCATGGTCAGGTTGGTGGAGGTGGCGCCGTTGAGCGGCGCGCCGTTGAGTTGCCACTGGTAAGTCAGCGGCGCGCTCCCCGCGGCCGAGATCGTAAAGGCAACGTAGCCGTTCACGTACCGTGTGACTGCGGCGGGCGTGGGCTGCTGAATGAGCGGCGGACTCGACACCACGTCCAGCACCACCACGGAACTGGTCACGGCGCCATAAGGGCTGGACACGGCCACGGAGTAATTTCCAGAATTGGTCAGAACCGCATTGTTCAACACCAAGCTGGTCCCCGTCTGCCCCGTGAGCTGCTGGCCGTTTTCGAGCCACTGATAGGCTATTGGTCCAGAGCCATGGGTCGTCACGTCGAAGGTGATCGTCTGCCCTTCATAATTGGTCGGTCCAGGCGGGGTTTGCGTCACGCTCACGGCCTGCGGCGGCTGTCCTGCGGCATTATAGAGGCTCTGAAGCTGGGCCAGCGGGAGCGCGTTGGTGAAGAAGGCCACCTCTTGCATCAGGCAGTTGGCCGAGCCGCCCCAAGGGATCTCCAAGTCATCGCCCAACACAATCGGGCCCATCGTGCTGAAGTCAATCGGCGTGTGTCCGCTGACGACGGACGTGGCCACACCGTTGACAAAGAGCGTCGTGTTGCTGGGCGTCCAGACCGCGGCCACGAAGCTCCAAGCCGCCACCGGCGGACACTCTTGGTTCCCGTACGAAATGGCGTAATCCCCGGCGTTCCAACAGGTGGACAAGTTGGTTTGATCCCAGAACCAAACTTCCGTCGCGGCCGAGTTTTCATCCGCGGCAAGCCGGCAAGACATGATCGACTGGCCGGAAGCCAACTGATAGCTGTTGTTGTAGAACCAGCAAGTGAAGGTGAAGTTGGCCACATTGGTGAGAGTGACCAGAGGAGGAATCTCAACGCTGGTGAAATTTATAATGTCGGGCTGACCGTTAATTTCCACCGCGTAGTTGTTGGACCCGAAACCGGCATAGGGCGCGCCCGGAATCCCCGCCACTGCCCCCGGTTCGTAGGTCCCGTCATAGCTCGGCCCCAGTGAACCCAGGTTCTGCGCCAACGGCTGGCCCGGCTGGAACGGCAGCGGCTTGGCCCCCGGCGTCGGGTCCACGTATGCCGGATCATTCAACCGGTAATAAAGCAGCGGGTTCAGGGCCGTCACCAGGCTCTCATAGGTCTGGGCTGGCGCCGCATTGGTCCCGTTCTGGTAATGGGCCAGAATGGTGGCCGCGGAAAGGGCGTTGGTATAGACCGCCACCTCCTGGGCGTTGCCGCCCCAGTATGATGACGCCGGCGGGGGGGAACAAAGGCACCAAATGTTCTGGCTGCCTATGCTCACAACCATCGCCGCATCGCCACCGGAGTCGTAACCAATGGGCACGAAGGTGGGCGCCGGCGTCGGGCCGGCGGCCAGCGCGCCGTTGACATACTCGGAAGCGTTGGTCCCGTCCCAAACCAGCACCACGTGCGAAAAGACACCGGCGGCAGCAGGGGACCCACTGCTGACCCGGGCCGCGAGATGAGTCCCCGAATTGTCGTAAAGCTGCCAATCCCATCCAACGGAAGAGTCCTGGTACAAATTCCACCCCGTCTCGCCTCCCATGTTCGCAAAATAGATGACGCAGCCAGTCCCGCCGGACGGAGAACTGGTGCCTGGATTGTACCACCCCTCGATGGTGAACGGGGCCTGCGGATTGCCCTTGCTCGGATCTATGGCCGCGCTATAGGCAATGTACGCATACTGGCTGAGGCCATCAAAACCCGCCGCGCCGTTGCCCGGCTCCGCCGGCAAGGCCCCCGGGGTCACCTGGAACGAGGGCGAATTCAACCCAAAGAGCGTCCCCACCTTCCCCGCCGTGCCCGCATTGGTCCACAATGACCCCGGCACCGGCGTGGTGTCGTTCAAATGATAGTATAAGATAGGGTTTAAACCCAGGACCGCGTTGGAGTATTGGGCATGGGCGGCGAAGGTCAGGGCGCAGAAAGCCATGACCACCGCGCCGAAGCGGAGGTGTTTTGGGGCAGTTATTGTTTTGTTCATAGACTTAATTAGCCATCCTTTATTAGTTTTGTCAGCGGGCTCCGGGAGATGTTATCCGGGGCAAGAAGACCACTGTTCATGCGCTCTAAACTACAACGGGCGCGAGCGGGGTGTCTTGGTGAATTCGGACAAAGACTATCAAAAACTGTGAGCCGCCTGCCTTTTCTCCTCAGCAAGCCAGCCGCTGCCGGCGGAATTCACGCGGCGTTAAACCGAAATGGCGGCGAAATTGGTGCGCGAAGGCGCTGGCATGCGTGAAGGCGCAATCGGATGCGATCTGGGCCACGCCATCGTCGGTCCCGACCAAACGGCGACAGGCGGCCAGGAGGCGGGACTTGAGGAGGAATTGCTTGGGTCCAATGCCAATGCAGGCCCTGAACTTGCGCTCCAACTGGTTGATGGTCAGGCCGGCCAAGTCCGCCAGGCCGCCGACAGAGATTCCATGTTGACAGTTTTGCCGGGCGTAGCTCACAGCCTCGGCGATGCCGTCAAAGGGCGACGGGAGTTTCGCGGGACCCTGGTAGGGTTGGGCAAGGCCCATAATGCCGATGATTTCTCCGGCGCGCGAACGGATGGGCATCTTGTTAACCACCGACCAGTCCGGCACGCCTTCGTCATCAAAGCCCAACTCGACATGGTTGAGCAAGGGCTTGCCGGTGGCGTAGATGCGCGCGTCATCCTTGACACAGGCGCGAGCCAGATTGGGGGGACTAAGGTCGAGGTCGGTCAGGCCGATGAGCGCGGACTCGTCAACAGCGTGAAATTTGTCGCGCATTCCCTGGTTGACAAGCATTATTTTGCCTTGCCGGTTTTTGGCGAAGAATTGGACTCCGGGAATGGCGTCAAACATCCGATGGAACGAGCCGGCGGGATCGATTTCGCTCAGCCAGGCGTTTCGTTCGGCCAAGGCTTCCTGCCGCCTGGCCTGAGTAAGGGGCGGCGGAGACAGGGCCGGCCTTCGGTAGGCGCTCCGCGGGAGTTGTCCGCGCAAGGGCAGTGAGCGGCAGAATTCATGTGGCGCCATGCCGAGATAGCGGCGGAATTGCTGACAGAAGGCACTTTGGTCCGTGAACCCGCACTCGGAGGCAATCGCGGCGAAGTTGCGGCCCGATTGGGAGAGATGGCGGCAGGCGGCGGCCACCCGTGTTTTGATGAGGAATTGGCGCGGGCCAACGCCGAAGTAGGCGTTAAACTTGCGCCGGAGTTGCCGTTCCGACAACCCGACCAACCGGACCAAGTCGTCGACGGAAATGTCCTGTTGATAATTGTGGCGGATGTGGCTTAAGGCTTTGGAAACGCTATGAAACGGCGACAGAAGCTTGACCCTCTGTTCATAAGGCTGACAAATGCCCATGACACCGATGATTTTTCTGACGTGCGACCGAATGGGCATTTTGTTAGCCACGGACCAGTCCGGCATGCCTTGCTCATCAAAGGAAAGCTCGACGCGGTTGAGTAACGGCTTGCCGGTAGCGTAGATGCGCGCGTCATCATCGAGAAAAAATTCGGCCACGCTGGGGGGACTGAGATCGAAGTCAGTCAGGCCGATTAAGGCGGTTTCATCAGGGATGTGAAACGAATCGAGGTTTTGCTGATTCATGAGCATCAGTTTGCCCTCCCGGCTTTTGGCGTTGAAACGCATTCCTGGAATCGCATCCAACAGGAGATAAAAGGAGCCGGCCGGGTCAATCTCGCGCAGCCAGAGGTCGCGTTCCGCCAAAATCTCTTCGCGCCTGGCCGGATTGACCGCCGGCAACGATTTCAGCGAGAAAGCGCGGGTTGGCTTGGCAAAATGATCTTCCTGGATTTCCCTCAATTTTCGTCTGGCTTGCATGCTGACCTTGTGCCGCAGATTGGTCGGGGCGGTGAGATTTGAACTCACGACCTTCTGAACCCCATTCAGACGCGCTACCAAGCTACGCTACGCCCCGACTCAATCCAATCCCTGTTCCCAACCGCCATTGTGACGGAGCCGGCGCCGGATTTCAATAACTTTTCCGATTCATTGAAAATTGAGTGTTGAGTATTGGCAATGGCCAATTAGACTCAAAGGGCGTGGAGCCTGCCTGCCCAATCAGAGAGTTTCCGCCGGGGCCTTTGCGCCGCGCGGAAAAATCTCCCAACGCGCGGAGCGTTGTGGAACGAATTATCCCGCTGGCCTGCGCGTGCGCGTGCGTTTTTGCGGCCGGTGGCGCCCCGCTCGATCGTCCCGCCCCCGCCCCGGCGGACGCTCCAAACCAATTGATTGACGCGGCCACCAGGTCCGATGCCGCCTACCAGCGGCTGGCCCGGTTGTGCGACACCTTCGGGCCGCGCTTCAGCGGCACGACCAATCTGGAAGCGGCCATTGATTGGATTCTGGCCGAAATGAAAAAGGACGGCCTGGACAACGTCCACGGCGAGGAGGTGATGGTGCCGCGCTGGGTGCGGGGCGCGGAATCGGCCGAGATGCTCGAACCGCGGCCGCGCCGGCTGCCGATGCTGGGCTTGGGCGGGAGTATCGGCACACCGCCGGAGGGGATCAGCGGCGAGGTTTTGGTGGTCAAAAGTTTCGCGGATTTGCGCGAGCGGGCCGCCGAAGCGGCGGGCAAAATGGTCGTCTTCAACGTGCCCTTTGTCACTTACGGCGAAACCGTCGCCCTGCGCTTCCGGGGCGCGGTGGAGGCGGCGCGGGCCGGAGCGGTGGCCAGCCTGATCCGATCGGTCACGCCCTTCTCCATCCAATCGCCGCACACGGGCCTCATGTCGTACAATCCGGCCGTGCCCAGGATTCCGCAGGCGGCGATCACGGTGGAGGACGCGGAGATGATGCAGCGCATGCAGGAGCGGGGGCAGAAGATCGTCGTCCGCCTCAAAATGAGCGCCACGCAACTGGCGGACGCCCCCTCGCGCAATGTCGTCGCGGAAATCGCCGGGAGGGAAAAGCCGGATGAAATCGTCATTGTCAGCGGGCACATTGATTCGTGGGACGTGGGCCAAGGAGCCATGGACGACGGCGGCGGGGCCGTCTCGGCGTGGGAGGCGGTTCGATTGATGCGCCAACTGGGACTGCGCCCGCGCCGGACGGTGCGGGTGGTGCTCTGGACCAACGAGGAGAACGGCCTGGCCGGGGCGCGGGGCTATGCGCGGCGCCACAAAAGCGAATTGCCGCGGCACGTCCTGGCCATCGAGTCCGACCGCGGGACCTTCCAGCCGGTAGGATTCTCGTTTGTCGGCGGCGACGCCGCCCGGCGGGCCGTCAAGGCGCTGGCCGCGCCGCTGGCGCGAATCGGGGCGGACAAAATCCTCAGCCAGGGGAGCGAAGCCGACGTGGGCGTACTGCAACGGGACGGCGTGCCGACGATGGCGCTGCTGGACGACGGGGCAAAGTATTTCTGGTATCACCACACCGAGGCGGACACGGTGGACAAACTGAACCCGGCCGAACTCAGCGCGTGCGTCGCGGCGATGGCGGTGGCGGCCTGGCAGGTGGCCGACGCGCCCCTGCCGCTGCCGCGCGAGGAGAAGGCCGGGCGTCAGAACTGAATTTGGCACCAAGAAGCCGGGCGACTTGCGCGGCGATGCCGGCGGGATGGCGCAACAACGACTCGCCCACGAGGATGGCGCCGGCGCCGGCGCGGCGGACGCGCCGGACGTCCGCGGCGGTTTGGAGGCCGCTCTCGGCGACGATAAGTTTGTTCTTGACTTTTGCCGCCAGCCGTTCGGTCGTGCGGAGGTCAACGGTGAAATTGTCGAGATTGCGGTTGTTGATGCCGATCAAGTCCGCGCCGATGGCCAGGGCGCGGTCCAATTCGGCCTGGTCGTGAACTTCCACCAGCGCGGCCAGCCCCGCCGCCCCGGCCAGCGCGTGCAGCCGGCGGAGTTGGGCGTCGTCCAGGATGCGCACGATCAGCAGGATGGCGTCGGCCCCGTATTGGACGGATTGGGGTATTTGGCGCTCGTCTATGATGAAGTCCTTGCGCAGCAAGGGCAGCGTCACGGCCTGGCGGATGGCGCGCAAATCAGCCAGGGAGCCTTGGAAGAAACGCTCATCCGTCAGCACCGACAAACAGGCGGCCCCGGCGGCCTCATATTGGCGCGCGATGCCGACGGGATCGAAATCCGGGCAAATCACGCCGGCGGAGGGCGAGGCCTTCTTGACTTCGGCGATGAGGGCGGGGGCGGCGCGCCCGGCGCGTTGCAAGGCGGCGATGAAGTCGCGGCGGCCGGCGGCGGCCGCGGGCCGCGGGGCCAGGGGCGGCAGGGCCGCGACCTCCCGTTTTTTTTGGGCGACGATGCTGTCAAGAATAGTTATCATTCCTCCTCGTCCTTCACCCCCGCCAGGCGCCGGGCGGGGCAGCCGGCGCGCAGCCAGGCGTTGACGAACGGGTCCAGCCGGCCGTCCATGACGGCCTGGACGTCGCCGGTTTGCTCGCCGGTGCGGAGGTCCTTGACCATGCGGTAAGGCTGGAAAACGTAGCTGCGGATTTGGTGGCCCCAGGCGATGGCGCCCTTCTCGCCGTAGAAACGCTCCAAGTCGGCCTTCTGCTCGTCCAGGCGCTTGGCGTAAATCTTGGAGATCAACAGGCGCATGGCGGTGGCGCGGTTCTGGTGCTGGGAACGCTGGCATTGCGAGGCGGCGATGATGCCGGTGGGCAGGTGGGTGATGCGCACGGCCGTCTCGACTTTGTTGACGTTTTGGCCGCCCTTGCCGCCGGAACGATAAGTGTCCACCTGCAATTCGGCGGGCGGCAGAACGATGTCCGCGCTGGTCTCCGGGATTTCGGCGATGACGTCCACGCTGGCAAAACTGGTGTGGCGGCGCTTGTTGGCATCGAAGGGGGAGATGCGCACCAGGCGGTGGACGCCCCGCTCGGCCTTGCAAAAGCCGTAGGCGTAGTCGCCCCCGACCAGGAGGGTGGCGCTTTTGAGGCCGGCGGAATCGCCGGGCAGGACATCTGTCAATTCTATTTTCCAGCCGCGGCCCTCGCCCCAGCGCTGGTACATGCGCAGGAGCATCTCGGCCCAGTCGCAGGCCTCGGTGCCCCCGGCCCCGGCGTTGATGCTCAAGATGCAATTATTCCGGTCGTGCGGCCCGCTGAGAAAAACCGTCAACTCCAGGCTCTCCAGGTCGCGGGCGAATTGGGCCAGTTGCCGCTCCAGGTCGGCCTCGTGTTTTTGCTGTTCGGCGGGCGGCTCCGCCTGGGCCAATTCCAGGAGCGCCTTGAAATCCTCCGCCTGGCGCGCGGCCTGGAGCACCGGCTCGGTCTTTTTGCGCAGGGTGTTGGCCTCGTCAATGAAGCCCTGGGCTTTTTCGCGGTTGTTCCAGAAGCCCTCCTGGGACATCAAGGCGTCCAGTTCGGCCAGACGCTTCTGCACGCCGGGCACGTCAAAGAAACCTCCGCAGGTGGGCGATTTTGGCGGCGGCTTCGGGCAACTGGACTTTGATTTTTTCAAACATGCGGGCCAAAGATACAGCAGAACCGCCGCCGCGCCAACCGCGAAATGCGGGGGCGGGGGAGCCTGCTCGTCACACGGCACCGGCCAAACTTTGTGGTCCGGTTGGACAAGAAATGTGGTGAAATTTCGATTGACTTGTACGATTACGGATGTAATCTCAACACGATTGCAGACGTAATCGCGCAGGAGGACGAATGAAAAAGATTCCGCGAATCTCCGAAACGGAGTGGGAGGTGATGAAAGTGGTGTGGGAGCAGGCGCCCTGTCCGGCCAGCCAGGTCATCGCCGCCCTGAACCAAGGCCAGACCCCCTGGCATCCCAAAACGGTCAAGGCCTTTCTCAACCGCCTGGTCAAGAAAAAGGCCCTCGGTTTCAAAATGGACGGCCGGGCTTATCTCTACCATCCGCTGGTGAGCCAAAACCAGTGCGCCGAGGCCGCCAGTCTGTCGTTCCTGGAGCGGGTCTTCGGGGGATCCATGAAGCCGATGCTGGCCCACTTTGTCGCGCGCAAGCGGCTTTCCAAGGAGGAAATCCGTGAATTGAGAGGCTTGCTGGACGGCCAGGAGTGAAGAAAGGTCCTTATGCAAAATTTCATCGAATACCAGGCTTTGCCCTTGTTGCTCAAGGCTTCCTGGCAGGCGGCGGTCATCATCCTGGTGGTGCTGGCGGCGCAATACACTTTGGCCCGGCGCTGGAATCCGCGCTGGCGGTACGCGCTGTGGTGGCTGGTCGTGGCCAGGCTGGCTTTGCCCGCGACTCTTCCCTCGCGCGTCAGTCTGTTCAACGTCCTGCCGCTTTCGGGCGGAGGCGCGCCGGTCTGGGAGGCCGGAGCGAACGCCCGCCTGGAGCCAATCATACCGCCGGTGGAAGCGGCGACCACCCATCCCGCCGGCGCGCGGCAAATGGGCGGAGGCCTCTCGCCGTGGCTGTGGTTGTGGGCGGGCGGCGCGCTTTTCATGGCGGTTGGCTTGGGGAGCAATCACTTCCGCATCCACCGGAAGGTCGCGCCTTGCCGTCCGTTGATCAACGGGCCGGTGATGAATCTGCTGGAGGACTGCAAACAACAAATGGGGGTGCGCACTCCCATTACCTTGGTGGAAACGGAGGCGGTGGACGGCCCGTGCCTGTTTGGCGTATTGCGGCCGCGGCTGCTCCTGCCGCCCGGATTCACAAGCGGCTTTTCCCTGGACGAACTGCGCTTCGTGTTCCTGCATGAGTTGGGGCACGTCAAGCGCCACGACATTCCTCTGGGTTGGCTGATCGCCTTGCTGCAAATCCTGCACTGGTTCAATCCGCTGGTCTGGCTGGCCTTTTATCGCATGCGCGCGGACCGGGAGCTGGCTTGTGACGCGCTGGCGCTGGCGCACGCGGCGGACCAGGACAACAAACCCTACGGCCGGACCATTGTGAAATTGCTGGAGAATTTTGGCAACTCGCTCCGGGCGCCGGGCCTGGCGGGAATCGTCGAAGACAAGGAGCAAATGAAGGAGAGAATCCTTATGATCGCGCGATTCCATAAATCGAACCGCGGCTTCGCCATGGCCGCATCCCTGGTCATCGGCCTTGGGCTGCTGACGCTGACGGACGCACAACTCGGATGCAAGTCGCCCACTGCCAGAACCGGGGACAAATCGCCCCCTGCGGTGAACAACCCGGAGGAAGAGCAACAACTGAAAATGGCCCAAGCCGGCAACAAGTGGGCCGCCTACTGGCTCTGGGATTCGTACTATCGGGGCAAGAACGGAATCAAGGCCGATCCGGCCAGGGCGGAGAAATGGCTCCGGGAGTTTGTCCGGGACGTGTGGGTCGTGAAATTTGAACCCGTCAATGGCTTCGCGCCGGCAAGCCCGGAGGAGTTTTTGGCGAGAATTCATCAGTACGCTGACAATTATTCAGATCAGACCAAGATCGGAGAAAGCGGCTTTTTTAGAACGACAAAGCAAGGCGGCAAACTGATCGGTTCGTTTCTCAGCAACTATCCCGATCTGCTCAAACTCAGCCTCGCCAAAGTGCCGGGCCTCAAGGTCACTTCCGTCGAGAAGATCACCCCGGAAAAATTCATCAAATACGAACAGTCAACGCAGGAGTCCTTGTAAAAAGAAAGAATCATTATGATCACGAAATCCCATAAATTAAATGGCAGCCTGGCCGCGGCGGCCTGCTTGCTGGCGGGCCTCGGATTGGCCACGCTGGCCGACGCGCAAACCGAAAAGCCGGACGCCCCGCCCCACATCATTGCCACCTCGCCCAAGACCGGGGACCTGGACGTGGACCCGGCACTCAAGGAGATCACGGTCACGTTTGACCGCGACATGGACGCCGGCTTTTCCTGGACGGGGGGCGGACCGAACTTTCCCAAATCACCGGAGGGCGCCAGGCCCCATTGGCGGCCCGACAAGCGCACCTGCGTCTTGCCCGTCAAGCTCCAACCCGGCCATCCTTACCGTGTCGGCATCAATTCCCAGAGCCACCAGAATTTTCGCGGCGATAACGGCGTCCCGGCGACACCCAAGGCCATTTCCTTCAGGACCCGCGGCACGCCGGTCAAACCGACGGCGCCGAAGATTGTCAGCCTTGATCCGCCAAACGGAGCGAGCGATGTCAGCCCGTCAGTGACGGAATTGCGTGTCACCTTCAACGTCCCAATGGGCGGCGGGATGTCCTGGTGTGGTGGCGGTCCCAATTTCCCCACAAGTCCTGAGGGGAAGAGAGCTTATTGGACCGAGGACGGCAAAACGTGTGTCATGCCGGTGGAGCTAAAGCCAAATTGGGAGTATCAACTGGGCCTCAATAGCCGGTCGTTCAAGAACTTTCAGAGCGACGAAGGGGTGCCTCTGGAACCGGTGATCTACTCATTCAAAACAAGTGATAAGCCGTGAAAATGCAATGGCCAAAGGCAGTGATGTTGAATGCGGCGGCGGTGCTTGTTTTGTCTTCGGCGGTCGTACGCGCGGATGTTGACCTGCTGCAACGGTATCCGACGAAATTGACCGCGGGCGATACCAACCCGGAGCAAGCCCGGTCCTGGGAGCTTGCGGACCGCGACATCTTTCGGGTGACACAGTTTCGCCTGGAAGTGGGCAAGGAATTGCGGGTGGAAGCCGGGCCGGCTGACCTGGCCTGCGGCCACTGCGCGGATGGCGCCCTGTGGGCGGTGCTCATCCCGCGCGCCGGCGGAACGCTGACCCGTCAAGGGACCAACCAGGAAGCCATCGCCCACGTGTGGCTTCGGTTTCACCCGATGGAAATCAGCCGCCTGTTCCCCCCGGAGACGGTGTTTGCCGACGGGGCGTCCAACATTTCGGCCCAGGCGCGCTTCATAGCCGATGCCAAAATGACTTCGAGCTGGCAAGCCGGGGGAAAAGCCATGATCCCCGAACCCAAGGACATGACGGTGGATGTGGATACCAAGGATGGCCGGCGTCGTTTCTTCGGTGTGGATACCGCCGCCCAAACCGCGGAATATGTTGACGCCTTTTCCAGGCGGGCGGTCAAGCCGCCGTCCGCCCTGACGGCTGGCACAGCCGAGGCGGCTTTTGATCAACTCTGGGAGGCCTTCGATCGCGATTACGCCATGTTCGTCCTGCGCCCGGAAGTGGATTGGGCCAAGCTGCGGGAGGAGTATCGTCCCAAAGCGCTGGCCGCCAAGTCCAACCTTGAATTCGCCACCGTTTGCGCCGACATGTTGAAACCGTTGCGCGACCTCCACATCTGGATAACGCTGGCGGGCGCCTACGTCCCCGTGTTTAATCGGCCGCGCACCGCCAATTCCAATCCGTCCGCCCACGCCGTGATTCTGGGCGACCTCCAGGAAGCAGGCCGTGTCCAATGGGCCGTGACCGACGACCAGATCGGCTTCATCGCCATTTCTATGTGGAACGATCCTCAGATTCCCGCGCAATGCGACGCCGCATTGGAGCAAATGCGCAATACCCGCGGCTTGATTGTGGATGTGCGGCTCAACGGCGGCGGGGGCGAACCGCTGGCCGAACAATTCGCGTCGCGTTTTCTGGACAAGGAGTTCGTTTATGCCTACAGCCAGTTCCGCAACGGGCCTGCCCACACCAACCTGACGGAGAAGGAGGAACGCAGAATCGCGCCGCGCGGGCCGTGGCGCTACGACCGTCCGGTGGTGCTGCTCATCGGCCAGAAGTGCATGAGCAGCGACGAGTCATTCGTTGGCATGATGACCGGCGACCCGCAGGTCACCACGATGGGCGACCACACCTGCGGCTCCAGCGGCAACCCGGAGATGATCAATCTGCCGCTGGATATGACGGTGAGCGTGCCGCAATGGATTGATTACCTGCCCGACGGCACGCCGCTGGACGAACGCGGATTCCAGCCGCAAGTGCCCTTCAAGCCTGCGCCCGAATCTTTCCAGGGCGACCGCGATGATTTGCTGACGGCGGCGCTGGAACGATTGCGCAAGGCGCCGCTTCCCGACAAGCCCATTGCCGGCCCCGCTGTCGTTCCCCAGACCGAGCCTTTGCCGGATCGCAGCGCGGCGGTCAGCGAAGAAGCACAGGATCCGTTGCGGCCGCGGCTCATTGCCTTCACCCCCACCAACGGGGCCGAGGCGGTCGCTCCGCTCACCAAGCTTCGTCTCCAGTTCGACCGGCCCATGGATCCGCTGGCGCTCAAATTGAACTGGGACTCGGGCGGCTTCCTCAGTTGCGAATTTCCCAGTTACGATGCCGACAAGCATGAGTTCACCATTCCGCTCCGGCTGGCTCCGGGCAAACTTCACCAAATCGTGTTAAACGGGCCAGCATGGGGATATGATCATTTGAAGGAGGCCCGCAGTTCAACGCCCAACAGCGGTTTCCAATCCACGGACCACCAGACCGCCGGCCTGTTTGTCTGGCATTTTCGCACCCAGGACCCGCCACCGCCATCGGACGCCAAAACGCCCAAAGTCATCCGCATTTCACCTGCTCCAGGCAGTCTGGTCTCTTTGTTGACCTTGGTGGAAATTCAATTTGATCAGCCCATGGCGCCTCCCAGCGAGGCTTTGCCTTGCCTCGCGGAGCCAGCCGTCTTTCCTGGGTTGGTGTTGGTGTCTCATGTTGAATATGACGCTGCCGGCCACACCTTCCGGTTCCCGCTCCTGTTGCCGGCCAATAGAACGACCCGCTTGAAGTTGGCCGGTTTCCGTGGCGAGAATGGTCTCCCCGCCTCGCCCGTCAAACTCTCCTATCAAACAGCCGACGAGAAAATTGCCGCGGACGAGCGGGAGAAAACAGCCGCC